>ENA-UOWO01007588-UOWO01007588.1-activated-sludge-metagenome-genome-assembly--contig:-NODE-7588-length-10660-cov-11.221782_pt1 | contig 10660 bp, 8 predicted proteins | sample MGYA00238148_ERZ761564 | MGnify/ENA primary metagenome ERZ761564 (study PRJEB28885, sample SAMN05720194) | activated sludge metagenome | isolation source: Anaerobic digester | place: USA...
GAAGTGCCTGCATCAAATTTTTCACGCTTGAGGATGTTGCCATTGATGTTGAGGATCTCAACAGTTATACCGGTTTGGTCTGTCTGTTTTGAAGTATTGAAAATCAAGCGTATCCGATCACTGGTAGGATTGGGATAGGCATAAGTGAAAGGCCTTTCGCCCTCGTTTTTGTCGTTCGCATCAAGTGTTCCATCACTTGGTTTCCCTAAAACGGAACTACAGTAGTTAATTTCGAATAATGCCCCGCTCAGGTCAAGTGCCGCACATACTTTCCCTCCACCCTGAATCAGCAGTACATTGAGTTCGCTTAACGGCGTTTCGCTCAGATAAATGGTAAAACTGAGCGAATTGGGAAGGTATAGCAGGGTGTGGATACGGTATTTACCCGGTTGGTAGATGTCAAAACTAGGCCGGTCGTTCACATTCTCGATTACTTTATTGTCTCCTGAAGTGAGCAAATAGAGGGTAAAATAACCCGGAGGGATATTGGGTTGTTTGCCGACAACGGCCTTCACGTTTACCTTCCCCAAATTTACCAAACAAGGTTGATTTTGGGGAATGAGGGTACCTGCGGATACGGTGCAGGCTAAACAGTTGAGGACTTCGAATACAACTCCATTTCCATCCCAAGCGCCACAATTCACCCCGCCTCCCTGAATCAGTTGTTTGGTAATTGCAGAAACCTGAGTAGTCCCATAAATGATTCCAGAAAAATCAAACGTAGCCGGGTTGTACACCAGCGTGTGAATGCGGTAACGCCCAGGCGTTTTTACCTTAAATGCTGGACCAAAAGATTCTAAATTTTGGATGATCAGATTATCGGTAAAGGTAAGTACGTAAGTGACTTTGAAACCTGCTGGAACTACCGGCGCCTGTAAGGTAGTAGCTTCTATCAAGGCCGCAATATCACTTACACAGGTCTGAGACTTGATTTTTAGTGTACCCGCCGCCGCTGAACAAACCGGAACACAAGGTTTTACATCAAAAAGTAAATTTCCCTGCACATTGATCGAGCCGCAATGGTAGTTTTTACCCTGGGATATTCGATCATAAATCTCCCGAACGCTCGTCACTCCAGGCCGAATACTTCTCGGGTTGAGCGAGCTAATGTGGTACACCAAGGTGTGAATGCGGTAACGCCCGACCAAAGTAACTGTAAAATCCGGCACGTTTTTAACTTGACTCACCACCAGGGAATCCCCTTTGCTGAGGATATAGCGCAACCGGTAACCAAATGGCACCGTGGACGGAGTACCCACATTGCCCTGTAATCTCGCCGAGCCAGCATTCAGGCAGGGGTTGTTTCCCATTTGAACCAGTGTGCCAGTTTTAGTGGGGCAAGTGCAAGCAGGCACATTAAATACAGCACCATTTAAGTCCAAAGCGCCGCACAATTGCCCACCACCTTGTATGAGTAGTTGATGTATATCTGCGATGCGGGTTGTGCCATATTGAACTAGTTTATCCCACAAATCAGTGTCAACTGGATTGTAGACAAGGGTATGAATGCGATAAAGACCAGTTTCAACCTGGACATATTCTATATACCTAGGATCGAGAAGGTATTCCCGGGCTGCGGCTTTAGTGATCACCATGTCTGGCCCGCTGGAAAACACATAAACAACCTTGAATCCGGGAGGAACAATGGGGGCCACGTCAACTACTGCCGTGATATAGGGGCGATTGATGCCATCATAACAAACCTGACGATACGGTTTGAGTTTACCGGCAGAGGCCACACAAGGAGGTTCAAAGTCATGAAGTGCACTGTTTGAATTCGATATTCCACTATTTTCAGCTGATAGGGAGCGCGCGTATGCTGAGGCATCATCGTCATTTTGTCCTTTTCCGCTGAGTAGAACCAGTAGTAACAATGGAAACAAAAGGTAGACTGACGGTTTCATATTGTCGCATTTAACAGGCTGATAAAGAAAGCCAGTAGCCTGATTTCGATGAGAAAATAGCTGATCAAACCTAAGTTGCACCGTTTGTATTAGATTAAAAATGATGAAGATCAGTGGGTGGACTGATTTGGAGGTGTTTGAATCTGATGAAATGATTTTTCCCTATTTTGCAAAAAAAAAACAAACACATGATTCTAGAAGTTGCCACCATCAACATCAAACCGGGCACCAACGCCGATTTTGAAACCAATCTACAAGCAGCCCAAGCGGTCATTAGCCAGTCCAAAGGCTACCTCGGCCACCAGTTTCAGCATTGCATCGAAGAACCTACACGTTATGTTTTGCTGATTCGTTGGGCAAGTTTGGAAGCCCATACCGAAGGGTTTCGCGGTTCCCCATTGTTCCAAGAATGGCGGGCGCTGATCGGCCCTTTTTTCGAAGTGCCCCCTGCGGTGGAGCATTATACCCTAAAATTTGAAAATTAAGGAACCTGTGGCATCCACACCCTCGGTCGCCGAGCGAAGTCGAGGTGCCGGGTGTGGATGCCAAAAATTCCTTACAAATTCCATGGACTGTTAGGCAAAAAGAAGAATTAAAGTCAATACAATTCCACCCAAAGTAAAATACAAGCCTCTTTTGAACATCGTTGTTTTAGGCATAAACATCCAAAAAGCGGAAATCACGAAAAACAATAAAGAAAGCCCAAAAAATATGTTGAAGAAATATAAAGGGTCTTCAGTTTTGGCTTTGTGCAAGTGGGTCATTTTTTCCAAAATAGTTGGCAGTTCTTTTACCGTAAACTCTGCCTTTCCGGTGCTTTTGTTGTAGGTGCCATCGCGGAAATATAGCAAATCTCCTTCGGTTTTGTCCACTTTGAATTGCCGCATTTTCAACATTTCACCAATTTCCTTTTCATTGGCATTCGGTTTGATCATTTGAACAATCTGCTTCTTCTGCTTTAAAAAGTCAGTATCCCGAAAGATGAGCAATATTCCACTCAATGCATAAACGGCCATGATGCCCGCGAGAAAAAAACCCAAGTAGCGGTGAATTACCCGCATGTTGTTGCTAAAGGATGTGTTGGTTGACATTATAAATATTGCTTTTGTTGAAAAAATTGATTCCCGGTTGTTGATGATGCAATGTAGATTTACAAAGGAATAAATAAGTTTTGGTTTTTACAATTTGAATGGCTATTATTGTCAGTCTACCTGACAATAATGTTTAGCCAGGCTGAACTTTCGCAAGAACATGAATGGAAATTACCGCTGGCGCATCGTTGCACTGCTTTTTTTGGCGACCACCATCAACTACGTGGATCGGCAAGTACTGTCGTTTGTGATGACCGATGATTTGTTCCGAAAAACCATTCTGGGGCTTTCACCCGAGGTCGTTTTTTCCGAACAAAACATGCAGGATTTTCGCATCCAGATGGGCTGGATTGATTCGGCGTTTAAGGCTACGTATGCCCTGGGTTTTTTATTGGTGGGTTGGTTGATTGATAAAATCGGGACCAAAAAGGGTTTTACCATTGGGATTTTCATCTGGAGCATTGCCAGTGTGTTGTCTACCTTTTGTGCCAGCGCTGGGCAGTTTAAAATAGTACGCGCGCTGTTGGGCTTGGGTGAATCCACCAATTTCCCCTCCGCCATGAAAGCCATTTCGGTTTGGTTCCCCAAAGCGGAGCGCTCCACCGCTACGGGGATTCTCAATGCGGGGTCCAACATGGGCATCATCGTCACGGCGGTATTGATTCCATTTTTGGTGGTCCAATACGGCTGGCGGGCCTCCTTTTTTATCTCGGCGTTGCTGGGTATTCTCATGCTGTTGATCTGGTATTTCAGCTACTCGGAGCCTGAAGAAACCCCCGCTCTATCCGCCAAAGAATACCATTACATCACCGGGAACATGCGTGGCGAAAAGGCCGAAGCGCTGGAGCCCCAACTGAGTTGGGGTCAATTGCTGCGCTACCGCCAGACCTGGGCTTTTATTTTTGGCAAAATTTTCGCCGATCCGGTCTGGTTTTTTTACCTGACCTGGTTGCCCGATTTTTTGAGTACCAATCAACAACTGGATCGAAAACTGGATTTGAAAAACTTCGGTGTGCCCTTTTTGATCATTTACCTGGTGTCGGATTTGGGCAGTATCTTTTTTGGCTGGCTGGCCACCCGTTTGATGCAAAAAGGTTGGACGGAAAACGCTGCACGCAAGCTTACTTTGTTGATTTGTGGTAGTCTCGTATTGCCGATCTGGTTTATACCCACGATCCACAGTTTCAACCTGATCGTCGCTATGTTTGCCCTGGCGATGGCCGCGCACCAGGGCTGGTCAACCAATGTATACGCTTTGGCCACCACCCTTTTTCCCAAAAACTCGGTTGGTTCCGCCACTGGTTTGGGTGGATTTTTAGGCGGTAGCATCAGTATGGCAGTGGCCGCCGCTACGGGTTATGTGGTGGCGTACCTGGGCTACACGCCGATGTTCATTTTTGCCTGTTCTTTCTACTTGATTGGCCTGGTTTGTATGCATTTGACCTTACCAGTTTTGACCAAAATAGAACTCAAGTGAGGAACCTGACCCACACTGCAACCATGAAGGCCGGGGTTTTGCAAAAACCACAGGTCATTGAACTCCGGGACTTTGCCATTCCTGAGCCAGGTGAAGGGGAAGTCCGCATCAAAATGGAATACCTGGGCATTTGTGGTTCGGACGTATCAATCTACCTAGGGCATCGGGTGAATACCCCTTTTCCGCTGATCATCGGCCATGAAGGCATCGGGCGCATTGAAAAAATGGGGGCAGGGGTGAGTCGCTTTACCATGGGGCAAAGGGTCGTCATTGAACCCAATTTCCCTTGTGGCCACTGCGCACTGTGCTGGCAAGGGCGCGGCAACATTTGCCCTCATAAGCGAATTTTTGGCGTACTCGAAACGGGCTGTTTTGCAGAATACGCGGTAGTGCCCGCCCAATTTACCTGGGCACTTTCCGATAGCATCGCGGACGAGGATGCGGTTTTGATAGAGCCACTAGCGGTTGCGTTGCATACCTTGTATACCTCCACTGCTCGACCCGGAGACAGCATTGCCGTGCTGGGCTTGGGGGCGATTGGCCTATTGCTTACCCAGTTGGCTTGCCGCATGGGTTATCGGGTAATGGCTTACGACCGGGTGGAAGGAAAAACAGCCTTGGCCCTGCAATTGGGGGCAAAGGCCATTCCTGCGCAAACCAGCGCGGCAGACCTGGCAGACCTCTGGCAGCAAGCAAAAGTCAGCAGTATTTTTGAATGCGCTGGTGCTGCTCCGGCTTTGAGTATGGCCCTGGAATCTGCTCCGCGCGGGGCGAGTGTCGTGGTTGCCGGATTGGCCGACAAACCCAGTGCCATCAACGAGTTTAGCCTCACCCGGCAAGGCCAACAGGTCTTGAGTTCCATCATTTACCAGCACCCCTTGGACTTTCAGAGAACCATCACTTTGTTGGAAAATGGCTTTGTTCAACCGCGCAAAATCATCTCAGCGCGGTATCCATTTGAAAAACTACCTGCCGCACTGGAGGAAGCGGCAGCTGGACTACATAGCAAAATCATTCTTCATGTTTACAGTTGAGGAGGTTGAGAAAGTTGAGGAGGTTGAGGCTGCCGCTAACGACATGGAACACAATTTAAGAAGCCACTAAATGTATGGCGCTGTCAAAGTCGCTCGCGGTAGCCTCAACTTCTAAATCTTCTCAACTTTCTCAACTTTTACCTTTATTGTTAACCTACAATCACCACAAATCGCATGAAACAAACCATATTTTACGGCTGGCGCATCGTACTCGTTGCTTTGATCGGTCAGTTTTTGAGCGTAGGCTCATTGTTGGTGTATTGCTTTGGCGTCTTTGTCAAACCACTGGCGGAAGCATTCAAAACCGACCGTGGCTCCATCTCGCTGGCAGTTTCACTGGTGAGCGTGGGGGTGGCACTCGGTTCGCCCATTGCCGGAAAATTGATCGATAAATTGGGCGGTAAAAAAGTCATCACTTACGCCCTGATTGGCATGTCACTGTGTTTGTTCGCACTCTCCAGGGTAAATGGGCCGATCATTTCCTTGTATATTTTTTATTTCCTGGGCGGTTTCATAGGTTCCGGTAATTCTCCATTGGCGTATTCGCGGATTGTGGCCAACTGGTTCAATCAACACCGGGCGCTGGCCATTGGCCTGGGCAATGCGGGCGTGGGACTGGGCGCGCTGTTGATTCCCATTTTGGGCCAATACCTCATCCAGTCTGCCGATTGGCGACAGGTGTACATCATCCTGAGCTTGGCCTGTGTGCTGATTGCGCTGCCGATTGTGTCCTTGTTTTTGAAAAACACCCCCGAGGAGCTGGGGCAAAAGCCACTGGGAATCATCGATATATCTTCCCAGCCGAGTAGCGCCATCAGCATTGGTGCAGCGGCAGCAACGCGCACTTTTTGGCTGTTGAGTTTGTCGATTTTGTGTGTGGCTGTCAGTTGTACGGGCATCATGACCCACCTGGCGGCCATGCTGACCGACCGGGGCTTGTCGCCCCAAATTGCGGCCTTTGCGATCTCCTTATTCGGTGGTGCTTCCTTGTTGGGCCGCATCGCCAATGGTTTTTTGGCCGATCGGTTTCATCCGCCGCTGGTGGCTGCGGGTATTTTTTCGGGCGCAGCCATCGGCATCTTGTTGCTGTGGTTGTACCCCACTGGTTTTACGGTTTATCTGGCTACGGTGATGATCGGTTTGGCGATGGGCGCCGAGTCGGACATCATGCCCTATATGGTGAGCCGGTATTTTGGGATGCGTTCGATGGGTACGGTGTACGGATTTGTGTTTTCGGCGTATACGGTTGGGGCGGCACTGGGGCCGCTGTTATTTGGAATAGGTTTTGACAAAACGGGGTCTTACCAATGGCCCTTGCTCATCGGCCTGGGTTTGATGATTTTAGCGATTGCTTTAATGTGGCTTTTAAAAGGAAAGGAGCAGCAGGAATGATAAATAGCAGAAAATTGTTTTTCCATTTCTATATTTAAACCATCAATACAAACCACATGCAATTCGACCCAAACAATCCCATTATTCAGCTCTGTGTGGAAGGCATGCGCCTGGAAGGAGAAGGAAAAAAAGCGGAAGCGTCCGAATTATTTCAGCGTGCCTGGGAGGAGTCCAGCAATGATTTTGAAAAATTTACTTCGGCGCATTATGTGGCCCGGCATCAACAAAGTGTAGAGGACAAGTTGAAATGGGATGAAATCGCCTTGATTTCGGCCTTGCAGATCAATGACGAATCGATGAAAGCAAGTTACCCTTCGCTTTACCTCAATATTGCCAAGGGGTACGAAGATTTACAGGATTTTGATCAGGCCATAAAAAATTACCACTTAGCTCAATCTTTTATCCATTTTCTGCCCGACGACGGGTATGGTCAACTGGTAAAAAATGGAATCACGAATGGGATTACCCGGGTTACGGTGTGAGTTTGCAAAAAAAACTCAAACCATTTAACTTGTGCGATGAGGAGGCCATCGGTGGCCGCTTGTAGCTGTCCAACAGTATGGCTAAAACATCTTATTCAGACCAGATAAACCAATTATGAAACACTTCATTTTTATCTTGGTTTTTTTTCCAGTTCACCTGTTTGCACAAAGCCATTCGGGTCAAGATGATGTCCATAGCCTGCAAGTGTTTTACAATTTGTGGATGATGCTTACGGGCGGGATTTTTTCCCTCGTGTTTTATTTGCTTTGGCAAATGAAAAGGAAAGAAAACGCGACGCAGGACAAAATTGAAGGGATTTTGTGGTTTTCAAGAGCCTTGGGGGTATGGTGTATTTCGGGCTTATTGGGGCTGCTTGCCCTCCATTATCACCTGCCGAATTGGATCAACCTGTTTACCAGCGCTTTGTCTACCATCAACTCGGTGTTTATCCTTTTTATCATCCCCAGCATCGAGATCAAACCAGGCTCTTCTCAACTGTTAAAAGAAATTGTTGCCTTGGCGAAGAATAAGCTAGGGGTGATTTTACTGGGCTTCGGCACCATCTCCGCCACTTTGTTTGTGTTTTGGCTGTTCAGTATCCTCAATATTGCCAATACAGACCTGCGCTGGCATTGGCTTTACGGCCCAGATATCCTGTTTTCCATTTTCACCATTTTATCCTTGTTGCTGGTGTTTAAAGAGGCTTTCAGGGACGAAAAACGGCATGTCTCACTCATGGTATGGGTGGTGTACATCACCTTGCTGATCACCTTGCTGGCTGAAGTTGGATTGACGATTCCTGCCTGGGCGGGTTTTCCGCTGGAAAAATTGGAGGTATACTGGATTTTATACACCCTGGTGGCGACTTCTTTTAAATCGCTGCTCGTCATCTTGTTTGCCATTTTGTTGTACAGTTATGAACTTAAAAATGCCGAAGACCTGAAAGAAACAGCCCTGCTGTCTGACGAAGAAATTAAAGAAAAATGGAACCTTGAACTGAAGGAGGTTTTGGTGTTGCGCTACCTGGCCGCTGGAAAAACCAGAACCGCGATTGGCGACATGCGGGAGCTTTTTCCCAACCCAAGAACGGAGCGCCGCAAAACCGTAGACGACCTGCTCACCAAAATCGCCCTGAAGTTGGGTTTGCGCAACGACATTGCCTTGATCTTGCTTTTTGCCCTACACAACAAGATCGTGCCCTACCTGCATCCCTCCGAAAATAATCTTTCTGGTAATTCTTCTGGTGAAAATCCAGCCCCGGAATAGGCCCGTTTAGCAACTTTCCCGCGTGAAGAAATGAATTTTAGTGCACTCCTTTGTGATGCCACTGGAGGCGTTCCGGTTTGGCTTTTTCTTCACCACGGAAACCAAAGCACATGAATCTTTTTGTAAAAAAGCCCTTGTCGGATATGCTGAACGAAGCCGACGAGGAGGGGCAAAATGCGCTAAAACGACATTTGAACGGCACCAGTCTGATCATGCTGGGGGTAGGCGCCACCATCGGAGCGGGTATTTTTTTATTGACCGCGCGAGCCATCGCCATGAATGCCGGGCCGGGGGTTACTCTTTCTTTTGTGGTCGCAGGATTGGGATGTGCTTTTGCGGGATTGTGTTACGCCGAATTCGCATCGATGGTTCCGGTCAGCGGCAGTGCTTATACGTATTCGTACGGGACGATGGGGCAATTGGTGGCCTGGATCATCGGCTGGGACCTGGTGCTCGAATACGCGCTTGGCGCAGCCACAGTCAGCATCGGTTGGTCGGAGTATTTGAACGAGTTCATCAAAAAATTCATCGGAGAAGCCTGGATGATCCCGCAGGCCTGGTGTCATTCGCCTTTTGACCTGGCGCAGCCGGGCATCATGAACATACCGGCGCTGGTGGTTTTGTTGCTGATGACCATGTTGCTGATCCGGGGCATCCGGGAATCAGCCCTGGTCAACGGGATCATCGTTTTTGTCAAGGTGACCATCGTGTTGCTGTTTATAGGATTGGGCTGGCAATTCATGCAGGCTGAAAATCACCATATTCAAGCAGGGGCGAAGATTTTGCTCAAAACCAGCACCGGCGTTGAATCCCGCGATTTTGGCGGTTGGGGTGGCATGTGGAGCGCTGCTGGGATTGTATTTTTTGCCTTTTTGGGCTTCGATGCGGTGTCTACGGCTGCCCGGGAAACCAAAAACCCCAAGCGCAATGTGCCGATTGGCATCCTGGGATCTTTGCTTATTTGTACCACCTTGTACATCTTGTTCAGTTATGTGCTCACGGGGATCGCACCGTATACCGCTTTGCAACAAAAAGTGCCGGGAACGGAGATCGTCACTGGGGTCATCTCCCCGGCCTTGCCGATCATCATCGATCAATATATGCATGGTTATGGCTGGCTTTCGGGCTTCATTACGGTTGCGGTTTTGTTCGGGTTTACTTCGGTTATCCTCGTCAATTTGATGGCGCAGAGCCGGGTGTTCATTTCGATGTCGCGCGATGGCCTGATTCCGAAAGTGTTTTCCGACATCCATCCGCGCTTCAGCACACCCGCCAAATCGAACCTGATTTTGTTTGTGTTTACGGGTATTTTTGCGGCTTTTGTCCCGCGGGATACGGTGGGTGAAATGACCAGCATTGGGACCTTGTTTGCGTTTATCCTGGTTTGTGTGGGCATTCTGGTGATGCGACGCAGCAATCCTGATACGCCGCGGCCCTTCAAAACGCCTTTGGTGCCGCTGGTGCCGATTCTAGGGATTTTGTTTTGCGGCGCAATGATGCTCAACCTGGGGGTCGACAATTGGATTCGTTTGGTGATTTGGTTGTTGATTGGGCTGGTGATCTATTTTGGGTATAGTAGAAGGCGTGCCAAGATTAAGAGTTGAGCGAGTCGAAAGTAGATTCTAGAGGGGTAGGGACGCACGGCCGTGCGTCCCTAATACAATGTTTTATGTAAAAATTCCACGCCATAGTCTCATTCTATTTATCTTCGTTTTGTTTGAATCAAGGGCAAAATGGAAAAATGAACGATTGGGCAAAACTCAAAAATATACTTAAAGAAGAAAGCCCCCTCCTCAGTCGAAGGGAAAAAATCTACTTCGTAATACTGGTGGGCTGCTTTGTATTTTTGTTCCTGCTCTTTTTCCAACCTTTTGGCGTAAACAATTACAATACGAAGGAGACGATTACCCTGGAATTCTTCCTAGCCATCTTGCTCATGTGGCTGGTGGTCAGTCTGCTTTTGGCCTTTAATGAATTCCTTATTTTTTCTCTGGTTGTCAAACAGCCCAATCG
>ENA-UOWO01007596-UOWO01007596.1-activated-sludge-metagenome-genome-assembly--contig:-NODE-7596-length-10653-cov-4.395169_pt1 | contig 10653 bp, 11 predicted proteins | sample MGYA00238148_ERZ761564 | MGnify/ENA primary metagenome ERZ761564 (study PRJEB28885, sample SAMN05720194) | activated sludge metagenome | isolation source: Anaerobic digester | place: USA...
AGAAGGAGCAGTAATGCCATAATAAACATGGTTTCACCTCCGTCATTATTTAACCATAAATATATTAATCTGTCCAGAAGGTAAATGACAGAAGAAAAACCAAAAACTGATGACTTGCCGCAGCTAGTCCATATTCATGTCCATTCGCATTTTTCTATGCTGGACGGTATGGGCAAGATTAAAGATTTGGTCAAAAAGGCAAAAAGCGATGGCCAAACGGCTTTGGCGTTGACCGACCATGGCGTGATGCACGGAGCAATTGAATTTTACGAAGAGTGCGAAAAAGCAGAGATTAAACCGATTATCGGCCTTGAGGCCTACGTTGCCCCAAGGACATTGCACGACAAGCAGCCCAAAGTCGACAGCCAGTACTACCACTTGATCTTGCTGGCCAAGGACGAAGAGGGTTATCGCAACTTGATGAAACTGACGACGATCGCCCACCTCGAGGGTTACTATTACAAACCCCGCATTGATAAAATCGTGCTTAAGGAACACGCTAAAGGACTGATTGCCTCCACTGCTTGTATTCAGGGAGAGGTGACCAGAAAAGGACTGGAAAACTATGACAAAGGCAGAGAAGCACTCAAAGAGTATCTTGAAATATTTCCAAAGGAAGATTTTTACCTTGAGGTGCAACGCCACAAACACGTTCCGGAGCAAGAGGCCGCCAATGAGGTAATTTTTAAGCTGGCCAAAGAGTTTGGTTTGAAAGTTGTGGCTGCTAATGATGCCCATTATGTCAATTCAGATGATGATGTTGCCCAGGACGCTTTGATCTGCCTGCAAACGGGACGGGTCATGAGTGATGAGAAAAGAATGTCCATGGTTGGCGACGACTACTCTCTGCTTACTCGCGCCAAAATGTATGAGAACTTCAAGGATCATCCTGAAGTCCTGACTAACACCTTGGAGATCGCCGAGAAATGCAATCTGAAACTTGAATTGGGTAAATTTCGCTTTCCTGAATTTCCCCTACCTGAGGGAGAGACTTACGAAACTTATCTGCGCAAACTGATCGATGAACGCCTTCCCCAAAGAGTTCCGGAGATTACAGAGGAGATTAAGAAAAGGGTTGATTATGAGTTTGAAGTAATCAAGAACAAAGGCTATCTTGGATATTTTTTGATTGTCCAGGACTTCTTTCAGTGGGCCAAAGAAAATGGCATTCCTACCAACACCAGGGGCTCGGCCGCTGGCTGCTTTGTCTCCTTTGCCCTCGGCATTACCTCGAAGCAGCTTAACCCCTTGGATTACAACCTCCCCTTCGAACGATTTCTAAACCCATTCCGTCCCTCCGCACCCGATATTGACGCCGATATTGCAGATGCCGGCAGGGACCAGATTATACGCTATGTGAGTGAAAAGTACGGTAAGGATAGAGTGGCTCAGATTATCACATTTGGAACGATGGCCGCCAGAATGGCGGTCCGTGACGTTGGACGGGTCCTAGGTATGACCTACTCTGAAGTCGATATGATAGCCAAGCTAATACCACCGATGAAAACCAGCCTGTCTCAAGCTCTTGAAAATATTGCGGAACTCAAAAGCTTGTACAATTCAGATGGACAAGTCAAGCAGTGTATCGATATTGCCGGTAAGCTCGAGGGAGTCGTTCGCCATGCCTCAGTCCATGCAGCAGGTGTCGTCATCTCCCCTGACGACATTACTAACTTTACCCCTGTCATGATGGATGCCAAGGGTGACCGGCTTATTACCCAATATGAAATGCATGCGGTCGGCGAGGATAGCGTCGGCTTGATCAAGATGGACTTCTTGGGACTTGCCAACCTTTCTATCGTGCAAAACGCGATCAAAATTATTAAAAAGACTAGGGGCTTAGAGATTATTCTTGATGAGATACCTCTTGATGATGAAAAAACTTTCAAGCTTCTCTCCCGTGGTGAAACTATCGGTGTCTTCCAGCTGGAATCCGAGGGCATGCGCAAACACATCAAGGAATTACGACCAACTACAATCCACGACATTATGGCTATGGTAGCCCTTTACCGGCCTGGACCGATGGCCTTTATCCCGGAATATATCGCCCGCAAGCATAATCCTTCCCGTATTACTTATCCTGATCCACGGATGGAGAAAATTCTGGAGAAATCACTCGGACTTATCGTTTATCAGGACGACGTGCTGATGATTGCAATCGAACTAGCCGGCTACAACTGGCAGGAAGTTGATAAGTTCAGAAAAGCTATCGGTAAGAAAATTGTCGCTGAAATGGGCGCTCAGAAGGAGAAGTTTTTCAAACAAATTATTGAGCGTGGCATGAAGCAGGAAGTGGCCGAGGACCTCTGGATGCAGATCGAAACTTTTGCCGGCTATGGTTTCAACAAAGCTCACGCTGCCAGCTATGGTCTCCTCGCATACAAAACGGCTTATCTAAAATCAAACTTCCCGCCCGAATATATGTCAGCCCTCATGACCTCCAATAAAGATGATCTCGATAAATTGGCCATGGAGATCGAAGAGTGCAAACGTCTTGGTGTGGAAGTGCTACCACCGTCTGTCAACGAGTCCTTTGTTGATTTCGGTGTTGTGAAAGATACTGGAAATGTCCGTTTTGGGTTATCCGCGATTAAGAATGTCGGCACGGCAGTGGCAGAGGAAATTGTCGAAGAACGAAAGAAGGGCGGCCCCTTCAAGGATCTGCTCGATTTTCTAACCAGGCTTGATGGCAAGGTTATTAATAAAAAATCTCTTGAATCGCTTGCTATGGCTGGTGCCCTCTCTGATTTTGCCGAACGAAACTCAATTCTTTTCAATATGGAAAAGATCCTGGAGTTTGCCAGTAGCTTTCAGAAGAAAAAGAATAACAATCAGAATTCTCTCTTTGGTGAGGAAAGCAGTGCCAACACTATGGTTCTCGATTTGGCTGAGACTACCCCAGCCAACAAAAAACAGGTCTTATCCTGGGAACGTGAGTTATTGGGAATATATGTCTCAGAACACCCGCTCTCCGATGCCAAGCATTTAATCGAAAACAACCGGACGATCAAGCTAAGCGAAATTACTGAAAGCATGGAAAACAGGTTTGTCCGTGTTGCCGGCGTCATTACTACTATCCAAAAAATACTAACTCGTAGCAACCAGAAAATGCTCTTTGCCAAGCTTGAAGACCTTCAGACCAACGCTGAGATTCTGGTCTTTCCCAAGCTCCTCGAAACCTTACCCGAGAACGCGATTGCAAATGACAAGATAGTTGCCATCGATGGCTTCGTCAGCTTCAAGGATGGTGCGCTTAAAATTCTGGCTGAAGGAGTGCAAGAAATTCCTGAAAATGGCAAAATCAACGACTTTGTACCGAGAGAGAAGAAAAGCAACCGTTTTGCCAGAAACAGTAATGGTGGCGGGTACGCTTCTCCCTCTTCATCATCTTCATCGTCGTCTCCTTCTTCGCCCTCTTCTGCCATGAAAGAAAACTTTACCTACTCGTTTACACCAAAGATATTAAGAATTGAAATCCCCGATGGTTTCTCCAAGGAATTGCTGGCGGAATTGAAGGAAATCCTATACGCTCACACAGGTGAAACTCCGGTCACTCTTATCATTCCCAAAGACGATGGACAAATTAAAGAAGTAAAAATCAAAAACAAAGTGGCGATTGACCCTACATTCACACACAAAGTCAAAGCACTCGTAGGAAAAGACAGGGTGGTAACGGTCTAGTTCGCAAGACCAGCCTTTTTCTTATGTATCTTTAACAGCTCTTTGGAGATACCACCGGCCTTATCTTCAGAGTATTTAAACAAACCATAAGTGTCTACTCCACCATTTTTATGTTGCATCGGCAAAACTGACACCCTATCAAAAATTCTAACTGGGAAATCATCATGATCTTTAGTTAACAAATATGTGTTCGGGTATCGAGCCAATGTTGCACCAAGTACAAAATCAGTGGAACTGACATCCTTCCCGAATCTCCGGTAAATTTGTGCTAGATCATATGCCTTCTCAATTGTAGTCACATCCACTGGCAACCAAGTCTCGACCAAGTCATCAAGAAAAGCCTTCTTGCTTTGAAATTCGCTGATTAAGTTGGTGCCTTTCAGGTATTCCAAAGCAACAGGATAGACCGAGAGGAGGTGATTGTTTTCCTCTTGCAGGATCCGCCTTAACTCAGCATAGATTGTTTCACCCTGTTCTGTAGATAAGCTTGCATCAATAATAAAACAGGTATCCACCAAAATATAGGAGTTCTCTATTTCACCTAGACAATCTTCGATCGAAGGAATTGGCATATTCAAGCTCTTCTCTGATTACTTTCCCTGCCGTCCTGCCAACCTTAATAAAATGATCTGAATCAAAGGCTTTCTTGGGAAGTCTGTCTATTTTAGAATCGGGAGGCAAAACATTAAGAGAGCCTATTTCCTTCTTTAGGGCTGATAATGCCTCTTTGCTAGTCATATTGTCTCCTTTTGATTGCATTATATCATAATAATATTAGAAATATTCAAAGATAATATCAATTTTTCTAATTCTGTTTACAAATAGCGCCCTCCCGGTGAGAGCGTTATTTGCGTCTTGGCCGAGCGGGCGCGGGCTACTCCTCCTTGAATCACCTTACGGAAGGGTGAATGGGGTTATGCGGTGAGGTCTCGGGGGGTACAGCGCGAAATGACCTCGCGAAGGGCATCCTCAAGTTCACTAGCCCTAGAAGGATGTCGCCTGCCGTATAGCACCGTCCACCCTTGGGGATCTCGATGAATCAAGGCACTCTCATGATCGCTGGAAAGGTGGATCATATGAACGCACTCCCAGAAATCCGATCCTCGAAGAAACCCCCCAAGCCTCTCTATGGCTGCCAGAAAGTCGGCAAGTTCTCCTCGTTGGTCATACCACCCAGGAGTACTCGTTCCGAGTTCTACACCTGGCGGTGTCCCGAGCTCATACATGATGGTCCAGTCATATCCTCCCGCTGTTCTGGTTTTCAGCAGAGCAGCAATCCTTTCGTCCAGCTCGAGATGGATGCTTCTTACTTGCCCAATCCCTGTCGCTATCAGTTCGGTCAGATCGTCCATCGTCGTCCCTCCCTCTATTACTGTCCTGCTTGATTACAAGATTATTAATAGTATAAAACGTTTACTAATTAAACAAATAATTCATTAATTATTGATATTTTTTGGATAATTATGTACTGTGTTAAAGGAAATGTTGATTAAAAAATAACCAAATGTCTAATCTTGAGATCAATGGCTTAAGCCAAAAAATACTTTTCGCCTATCAAAAACTGCTCTCGCTGAAGAGGGCGACCGTTTTAGAATTGGCAAAAGCGTCAGGTGAAGATAGGGCGAATCTCTATCGCTACTTAGATAGCCTAATCTCCAAACGGCTGGTCAGTGAGGTTTATGAGAACAAAAAGCATTACTATATTGCCGAGCCGCCGGAAGCCCTCCAAAAGTTTATCGCTGCAGAGAAGGCAAAAATTGATTCAATAATACCTGGATTGAAAGCGCTAGAAAAAGAAGCACTCGATCGGCCAAAAGTTCGTTTTTTTGAAGGAAAAGAGGGTATCAAAACAATTTATGACGAATTATTGGAAGAGCGTTCCGAGATGTTGGCTTTCGCCTGGCCTGAAAAAATATTGGATGCAATCGATTTTCACGATGAATTGTTGGTTAAACGCCGCCTCAAATACAAAATTTTCGCTCGAGTAATCTATCCCGACACCAAAGCGGCTCACCGCCGGGATACGGGGCTAAAAGAAGCTCGCTATTCCAAGCATGTCCCACCCTTTGATGCGGTTTATCTCATCTCTGGCAATAAGACAGCGATGTTCTCCCTCAAGCGCTGGATCACCGGCGTCTTGATTGAAAACAGAGAAATCACCCAAGGCCTCCGCGCCCTCTTCGAGACCCTTTGGGCAGAGCTCGACACCAAAAAATAACACTTTCGTTCGCTTGCTCGACGGATCCTAAACTGCCTTCAGGATGACAGGTGTGGACTAAACTCAAATACAAATTTGAATTTAAACTCCCAAGTCTCAAGCTCAATCTGATTGACTTTTTTTTATTTTTTGTTATAATAACGCTCGGCAATCCTGCCTAGGAAGGAGTATCATCGCAATGATACTCGAACGAAGAACGAAGAAAGGTCTGGTTGTTAAGACCTTTCTTTTGAGTGATGGTAGTGTCCGGTTTCTCATCGAGCAACCGGGCCGCGATGGTCTGCCCACCAGAGTGGTGGCAGACTTTGACCTTGAGCTGCAGGACCTGCTTGCAACGACAAGCAGAGGCCTTGCGGCTCAGTTCGGCGTCGTGATGGCGCCGGTATTGCGAGTCGAACCCCTCACTGGAGGTGTCCGGCTGGTCTTGCACTGCCAGACCAGCATCGACCTGCCGGCGGATCCCGGCATAAAGGAGGGTGACCTCGTCCTGATCAGTCATGCGGAGAGCAGCATGTTTGCTCTTATCGCCTGGCGGGAGGGCGAGGGGGTTCCGATTGTATCCCTCCGTGTCCCACCGGAGAGTATCCGGTTCGGGAACTGACGACATAGGTGCGGGGCGCAAGACTGTTTGCGCTTCGCGCCTCGACCCCAGGTCATGGAACAAGATACAAGTAGCAAAAAAACATAGAACATGGGAACGATTTCACATGACAGAGAACGCATGACAAAATTGAACAATGTAAACAAAGGCACACAAGGCGTGCTTTTTTAGTTCGAAATAGCTATCGCATCGGCAAATGAGATTCTTTGCTACCCTCCTTTGTAATTGGCGGCAAGCCTATGTCTTCATCTCCTTCAGAGATTAAATGATTCTCCCGCATGAAAGTATTCACACACTCGGTACTAACTGCTTCTTTTCCAGGAAAAAATTCTCTCAATGCCAACAATAGTCCGGCTCCAAATGCCTCAACATGAGATTTCTGACCTTTCCGAAATACAGCCGAAAAGTATATTCTTGTCCTCTCAGCAAACTGTTCACTTGGATCATTTCCGAGCCACTGCCAAAACTCCGCCGCTTTTCTCTTGTACTGTTGTTCTATTCGCCAAATCCCCTCTCCTTTTCTCTCTGCCTCAATCACCATAATTTCTCTCCAGTCGTCACAGGCCTGCTCCCTTTGGAGACACGTACATCATTTTGTCATATTCGGGATCAAGTCGCCATTCCGGTAGCTCTTGTCTCCATACCTCTCCATTAGGCTTTATGTGAATCCCGCCGGCATTAAAAGCAATATCTGTGTCCTTGGGTTCTTCACCAAGCGACGCGGCTCTACCGGAAAACCTGGAAATGCGAATTTTTTGGATATTAAATTCTCTACCCAACCGTTCTTTCCCAAATTTTTCCAAAAAAGCAATTGTTCCGTCTGCTTCAATTTCATCACCTTCTATTCGGGGATCAAAGTATACTCTTACCTCGGGATCCAGCATTGCGATCTCCCCCATAACATTAATGGTTTTTACTAAATAGTTTACCTTATCTCCTCGAGCAGCACGCTCCCGCCTATTTACACTTAGTCCTACCCCCCCAATAGATTGTGGATTTTCGGCAACCACTTCCTTAATCTTGTGTATTGCTCGTAACGCAACCTGGTCATTTGGCATCCAACCGGCAGTAATAATACTGGTCGGTCTTATACCATAAGCCATAACATTAAAAACATCTCCATAATCAGCCACCGTTCCATCTCGGTGACGAAAATTTTTGTCCCGATAATCAAAGGGGTCGCTATTAAAGTAATTATTTAATAACTTAAATTTATAGCAAGCAAAATTAAACGGAAACATATAGACATAATATGTTGATTTTAGCCTTCCCAGAGACACATCAGGATGATAGGGAACCAAGGAAAGATAATCAATCAGTCTGGATTCTGGTAAACGCAGAAGCAACCTCTCTCCTAGATGTACAAGCTCTTCTCTCGAGGCCTTATCGATAAACTCTTTGGGTGGCGTTGCATAAATATCTATCCCATCCTTAGCTTTAAGCATTTTTTCCCACCTGCGCCATTCTTCTGCTGCCTCGTCATCCGTCTTTACCATATTCAGTGCACACCTTAGAAAACCAGCAAATGGCATAAATGTAAGTTCCTTTGGCGAGTCATATGCGCAAAATTCAGCACAATCGTGGGAACACCCTTCACTAACCTGAATATCAACTAACTCAGAGCCAAAAACATGAATTCTTTCTTCTTCTGTTAGGTCTAATTCTTTGAATAATTTTATTTGAGGACTTTCAACTGTCGGTAAATCATCGTTTTCATACCATTTAACCAGGCGCTTTCTGTCGTCTTCTTGGAGAGCCGCTTCAACCCGCTCTTTAAAACTCATCCCTTGGTCACTCAGTGGAAATGATTGGTTAACAAAAGCACGTGCAATTTTCAATGCAGGATGGCGATTCCACTCTACTTCAGGAGAAATGATCTTTTCGCCTGCTGGTTCATGCTCGCTCATCATATTTATCCTTTCTTTCCATTCATCAACCGGGTCACAACCTGCTGATAGTAGTACGGATTGGGAATATTGTGCACAATCATTTCAGTACCCTGGCTGGCGCCAGCAGTGCGAACAATCAGGTCGCCATATTTTAACATTGTCCGAAACATTCCGGCTGTATCAGAGGAAATATCCTGAATCCGATCAACCTCCACCTCAGTGATTTTCCTTTTGAAAAAACCCTTCTGTTCAATGTTAAAGACACGAGTATTAGTGATAAGGAATATGGACTCTTTGTAAGAATAAAATCGCTGAGAAAAGAACACAAAGGCAAATAAAAGGATAATTACCGCCAGGAAATAGATGCTACTTGGAGCAAAAAGAAATATTCCGATAGCAACAACTGCAAGTAGCATTGTCCTAAAACAAGCGGGATAAATAACATACGGGTGGTTCTGCACCACCTCGAGAACATCCTCGTCTTTTCGTTGGCCATTGAATGTGAAATCAGTCATAAACCTATTATACAAGCTTCAAGAAACAAGATACAAGGATTAGCAGTAAAACCAAAAACCAAGACTCCAAAGCAAAAAGAAAATATCAAATTTAGTAAAATCCAAACTATTGCTTACACTTAATTATGATAGAACCGAATATTTTGGCTAGCTCAAGAGCTTCATTTATTAATCTTTTTCTTTCCGCTTCCAGTTCACTAGAGTCAATAAAAAACAACCTTAGCCATAGCCTGCTTTCTTTAGACTCTTTGCGACATATCTTTAGTCGATGACTGAAATCCTTCGGACTTATCGATTCATTAGCCTCAATGTAATTTGCTGGCACGGAGCCAGAAGAACGAATAAGTTGACTACCATCTTCATAGTTCTGTGGTAATTTCGGTATTTTTGAGACAAGAGAACGACAATCTCTCGCAAAGGTATATGTTCTCTCTTCAAGTTCTTCATATTTTGATTTATAACTTTCTTCCATTTGGGCTTTGTTTTTGCTTTGGAGTCTGGGCTTTGGGCTTTATTTTTGCTTTGGAGTCTAGGCTTTGGGCTTTATTTTTGCTTTGGAGTCTGGGCTTTGGGCTTTATTCCTTAGGTACCAAATCAATCCCAAAAGCAATATTACCAAAATTACCGAAGCAACCATCTTCTCTCCCGTGCTTGCTCTTAGCGCCACCCAGCCGAATGCCGCTGCGATAAAATATAATGACAGTATGGCTTGTCTCGGAGTAAATCCCGCCACTAGGAAGCGGTGGTGCAAGTGAGTCTTATCAGGGGTAGTAAAAGGGTTTTGCCTCCGAATGAGACGACCGACCGCTACAAATAAACCGTCAACAATCGGAAATCCAAGAACCAAAAAAACTGTGGCTAGTTTGCCGCCCGAGAGAAGCGGCAGCACTCCCAGCATAAACCCAAGGAACATACTCCCCGTATCTCCCATAAATATTTTGGCTGGAGGAAAATTCCACTTCAAAAAACCCAGAGTTGATCCTAAAAGTATTATCGAAAGAAGTGCCGTGGCAGGCTGACCGACAGCGAGAGAAAGTGAAAAAATTGTGTAAAGAGCAATGCTTGAGAGTCCTCCAGCTAGACCATCAACGCCATCAACGAAATTGATAATATTCATCATCCCGATCATCCAGGCAAGGGTTAGAAAATCAGAGAGAAGCGAAAAATGATAAGTTACGCCCTGATAGGTCAAAATCGGCACATAAATTGAGTTGAGATTAATCGGATCACCAAAGGGATTGGCAAGATGGTCTATGCCAATACCGGAAGCGACGACAATCACAGTAGCAAACGCCTGAAAAAATAACTTCTGCCACGCCTTCAATCCTCTCAAATCGTCAAGAAGCATCGCAGCAGTAATCACAAGTCCACCAAGCAATATTCCCACAAAGTGCTTTTGCCCAAAAGCATCAGATAACATCGGGGAAAACGCCAGCACTGTCAAAATGAAGGCCCCAAAAATAGCCAACCCACCGATTCGAGGAACCGGTTTTTGGTGGATATCACGCTTGCGCGGCTTGGAAACGATCCCGAATTTATAACCAATGCGAATTAATATCTTTGTACCAAAGACCGAAAGCAAAAATGCCACCAGGAGTGCGTAAAGATAAGTCATTAGGACTTATTATCCTAGAAAAAAGGTTAGAAAACAAGAAAAGGTTCTCGTCTTAGATGAGATCAGTCCCTCCCATAGTCCGCCGGCTAGCGGGTGGAGAGGTTAGGAGAGGTCGGTTCTTCCCCTAGTCCGCC
>ENA-UOWO01007597-UOWO01007597.1-activated-sludge-metagenome-genome-assembly--contig:-NODE-7597-length-10651-cov-3.931861_pt1 | contig 10651 bp, 8 predicted proteins | sample MGYA00238148_ERZ761564 | MGnify/ENA primary metagenome ERZ761564 (study PRJEB28885, sample SAMN05720194) | activated sludge metagenome | isolation source: Anaerobic digester | place: USA...
CCCTACACGACGCTCTTCCGATCTTCTCTTATTTTAAGAGATACAAAGTAATTGAAAAAAAGTCCCGATTACATCGCACTTTTCTGCAAATTAGTCACTCCTATAATGGGGTGGTTTTTCATTATGGAAATTCTTCATTACAAAAGAAACACCATACTTCGCTATATCAAATCTGGGAAATTAAGAGCTGTCCTTATTGGTAATCAATATCGAATTCGCAAGGAAGATCTTGAGAGCTTTCTTGAAAACCAAAGAAAGTAAGCAAAGAAGAGATATAAGAGATAAATAGATATATTAGATAAAAGATTCATTTGGATAACGATATATGGCTAAGGAAAACAAAAAGACAAAACATATAGAGAAAATAATGGATATAAATGAAGCGATTAAAAAAATACCGTTTCCTATTTGTTATTACACTGAAGTGATACTTAGAGCAGGACTAATTGAACCTACAGATATTCAATTGCCTTGTTATGAGAAGTTTCTTTCAAGATTAGAAAAAGAAGCTAATATGGAAGATCTGCAAAAAGTATTGTCTTACAACGTTCATAGAATTCTAAACAGGAAATGGATTGATGGTAGTGGATTTAAAGTCTCTAATCGATATACCTATTTTAGAAACTCGGTACTATCTGGATTCGCTAGATTAAAGGCTGATGAAGAATGGCTTAGATCTTTTTATGAAGGCGAATAATGGTGTCTTATTAAGTTGCTATATCAAAGATATAGAGCGAACATATCACTGACCAAAGAAGGAGGTCATTGATATGGCAACATACACCAAAACACAATTTAAAAAGAGGATTGAAGAACTAAAGGAAAAGCTTAGCTCTATTAGACTTGAGTTTGAGGATCTTCAAAGCGATTTAGAATCTGAAAGTTCTGATATTGAGCCTTATGAAAACAGGGAAGAATTAACAGAGCTTCAAGAGCAACGTCAGGAGTGGCTAGATAACACAGCTTCAACAATAGAGGAGACTGTTAGTTCTCTTCAAGAAGCCGAAGATAATCTAGACAACATTGAAGAATAGAGGTGGAACCATGGAAAAGAAATTATCTGTTAGAGAATGGTCCATTAACTTCATGACCGAGCAATATTCAGATTCAGACATCAAGACTCAAATCAAAGCTGGATGGTGGGATTGGTTCTGCAAAGATACTTCACTCAGAGCCAAGACCTACAAGATGGGTAAAATCATTATTCAAATCAACGGGAAAGGCAAAGTTAACTTGGATAAGAATTATGTATGGTTCAAGAACAATTGTCCTTTAAATGGCCCGTTATACGATGACTTTAGATTTGCAGATCTAGAAGATGGTGAGGTTCAATTCACTGTTCAATTTGATTGCTGTTGGAATAATAAAAAATACGCTGTTTTTGGAAGAAAAGAGAAAGGCGGACAATTCTCAGCCAATCCTTTATTTGAATGCAATACCATTAAACAATTAGTTGATTGGTTCAATACTCCTTGGGATAAGTAATAAGGATTTGGATATAGCTACAACCTATATCGAAAAATATTTACTAAAAATAATAAGGAATATTTATTACATTCGATAATGTATGTGAGAGGAAGTATGAGTATATATTCTTACTTCTTTTCTAGTTAATAAGCATTACTTTAGTTAACCATTAGTAACCATATCAAAAACAACCTTTACAAAGTAAAATGCATACATTAGACACGTTCCCGGAGCAGTTTAGATTTGATAATATCTAAGCGGGTCATAGTGTTTAAACAAATTGAATCACTAAGGGCTTTAGGAAGTGTAAATAGAAAGTGAGAAGAAATGAAGACACATTCATCAAATGGAAACGTGAAGGACTATTGAACTCAAAGATTGCATATCTTAGAGGCGCAAGTTCTAATTTTTACTCACAAAAGAAAATGGCTCATGACCTAGGTATTAGCGAGGCCACGTTCATTTCATTAAAAAACAATCATAAAGAAATCCGAGATGCATTAGCGTATGGAGATGAGCTTCTTAAAGCAGATGTTATGTCTGCTCTTAAAAAGAAAGCTGTTGGATTCGTATCTACCACTAAAGTTAGATCTATGAAGAAAGATGGTGGTGGTAGGAATTACCAAGCTATTCAAGAAGTAGAGAAAGAATTTCCTCCAGATGTTGAAGCCATCAAATATTTGTTAACAGTTAAGTTTGGAAGAGAGTTTCATCCAAAGAAAGAGGAACTTGAGATCATGGAAAATAAAGGTCAACCAGAATTATGGATGGATGTAAATGATGATGAACTTACTGAAGCTAGTAACGTTATTAGACAAGCTCGATATGACAAAATTAAAGCTAAAGCTTCTCAAATAAAACAAAGAAAGAAGGAAAAATAATATGAGATCTGTAGATCCTAAAGCTTATAAGAAAGCAAAGGCTGAATTTCAAATATGGGCTGATGCTTCAAAAATATTAAAAACTCATCGCGATACGATATTAACATATTCAAAGAAAGCAACGCCTTTGTATCCTAGATTTGGCTCTTACGAAGGAATGTTAATTAACTACACTCCAATTAACAAAAACATTACTGCTGTTCTATATTTAGATAAGCGCTTCAAGGTAAGACACGAAGTTATTCCAGCAAAAGTGTTTGAAATGTTTCTTAATGAAGAAGATCACGGGAGATTTTTCAAAATTAAATATGAATTATATGGTAATGGAAATAAATGGGAGTTATTTAGAGAAGTTAAATGGTGGAACAATGATTCAAAACCAATATGGTATGAAGACCAATACTTTAGAGAATTGGTTGAACTTGTCATTGATGATCCTAAAGAAAAAGAAGAGGTTCTAGCTTTAGCAGATGATAGAAAAAGAAAACTATCAAAGCTTTAATTTTAATTAATAAATATATTTTATACTCCCCCCGGCTAGCGCTGTGGGGATTTTTTCATAGTACCGTTCGCCCCACATTAAAAATACGCGAGACCAGGATTTTCAGCTTCTTGATTTTATTTTGAAAAATTGAAAAGTGGCATCTTTGTAAAAGAAAACGCAAGTTCAAATTCATATGTCATAAGAGCGCGTGATATAATATTTTCAACGCTAGGAGGTTTATAAAAAAGCGAAAAGATTTTAATTTACACAACAAACATTTATACAAGGAGTTTAACATGAAAAAAATTGAAAAAATTAACACCATTCATGAAATGACAGATGAACAAAAGGAAAAATATACTGAATTGGTGTACACGAACTGTGCAAGCACAATTAATAATTTCCTTCAATCAAATAAGGATTATATTAAAAAACAATTATCTGGGTCTATGGGCAGAGTGTTTGAAACAGAAGTACTTAAACAAAAGAAACTTAAACAATTATTTTTAAAACAAATTTTGGAAAAGCTCGATGATGAAAGAGCACAAAAATTCAATATCAAAATTCTTAAATATCTTTTTAATAAAGATAAAGATTTAGGTGATGCTATTACTGTTAATAACGAGTTTGACGAAAAACAATTAGCATCATTTCTTTGTAAGGAATCTACTGACAAAGTTGTTATAAATGGCATTTTTGAGTGTCTTGGAATTGATACCGGTGTTTCTGAAGAAGAACTTAAAGAAGCTGCTGAACAAGCTGCAAGCGATTCACTAAGAAAAGAATTGGAAAAAGCAAAAGAAGAACTCGAATCTCTTAAAATACAAGGCAAAGAAGATAAGGCTGAGTACGAAAAGAAGCTTCTAGAGAAGGATGAACAATCTAAAAAGAAAGTTAAAGAAGCTGAAGATGAGGTTAAACGCATAAAAGAAGAACTCGAACAACTTAAGAAAGAAAAGCCAAAAGTCGAAGTAAGGACTGTATATGTTGAAAAGCCAGAGACCGAGGACAAAGAAGAGGAAGAAGTTGCTGTAGAAGAAACCTCACCTGCTTCTGATATTAATGAAGAAATTGAAACAGAAGTGAATCTTCAAATTGATTTTCAAGAAGCTGTTAACGATCTAGAAGAAAGAACTTTGCTTGGTGTTGTAAAAGCTGAAGGAATTCAACCTGCCAAAGGAATGATTATCATCACCCCAATCGTTCCAATAATCACAGAAAGTTCTAATATCAATAGAGAAGAATTTATTAACAACGTTGACTATAGAAGCGATTACTCAACATTTGTTCTTTTTATCACGCCTGGTTTATTGAGAAATTATCTATCTCCAGAGGATGCTGATAATTACCAATACTTTACCAGTGATGAAAAGTTTAGTGTCTTATTCGAAGCTTTCTGCAAAAAGATTATTTTCTTCAGACCTGAATTTGCTGAAAGAGATGGAGAAAAACGCAAACTCAACGCATATTTAGTTGATGATCCAGTAAGTTATGAAGATTTTAATAACTCAACATTTGTGCCTTCTGTGGAATTAACAAAAAAAGAATTCGAAACCAAAGTTGCTAAACATGAAGATTTAATTCTTAAGAACTATCCTGCTAGCCTTTCTTCTAGCTTACGATATGTTTTTGTTAAAGATACTATTTATGAAATAAATTATGTTCCTTCATTAACTTTGGAGGAAGGAAGATATATTCGTTGGAAATATAATGGACAAGATAATAAAGCTCCTTTTAGAAAGCTAGATATCAAAGTAGTGGATGAATCAAATGACAAATACATCATCACTCCTGGTCCTTTCAATGACATACCAGACAGTCTTTATGTAAAGAACATAATGCTCATTCAACCTTCAGTTAAAACAAATGTATTATTCGATGAAGATGAATTCATTAACAACGTTGGTGAAAACGCTAAATCAAAGAATCTTTATTACACAGAAGAAGACCTTAAGAATTTCCATGTGGCTGTAAAGTCATCAAATTTAGTTATTTTGGCAGGCCCTAGCGGAATTGGCAAAACAAGACTTCCGATGGTTTATGCAAATACTCTTGGCTTAGATGTTGCAAGAAATACAGTTTTGTTTGTACCAATTAGTCCATCTTATTTAGAACCAGAAGATGTTTTAGGCTATATAAAACCTATCTCTTCAAAAGAAAATGAACCATTTAATGCTGAATATATGGAATCTCAAACTGGTCTAGTAAGTTTCTTGTTAGATGCATCTGAACACAAAGATAGAATCCATTTAGTTGTATTTGACGAAATGAACCTTTCTCAAATCGAACACTGGTTCGCACTTTTTATCTCATTATTGGAACAAGATCCAGATTCTAGAGTATTGAATTTGTATGCAGACAATTTGCTTGTTAAAAACGGCGAGAAATACCCAAGCACTATAAGTATTGGCGAAAATGTATTCTTTATTGGCACAGTCAATATTGATGAAACAACAAAACAAATTTCAGATAGATTATTGGATAGAGCAATTGTTATAAATTTAGCTGCTCCTTCTTTCACAAGCTTAAAAGATATGGGTGAAGCAAAAACCGAAAATTATCCAGAAATCACTTATAGCCGTTTTTCAACTGCTAGAGCAAAAGTTGATAACGCTGCATTAAAATTCAGTGATAAGGAATTCAATCTAATAAACGATTTGAATACTCTTTTAACTGATTCTGTTTATAACAAGAGCATTTCTTTTAGAAGCCTTAACAAAATGGCTATTTATCTAAGCAACTCTAATGGACTTCTTTCTAGAAATGAAGCAATGGATTTTGTTGTCTCTCAAATAGTTGTTAAAAAGATTAATGGCTCTAGAGAAGAACTAGAAGGTGTTCTTTCTGACGATGATACTCAAGGTATTCTAAAGATATTAGATGATCATTCTGATGTGAGCGAATTTGTTAAAACAAGAAAATTAATTGCTCAAAAGATACAAGAATTAAATAAGTATGGATTCACGAGATAATTTCATATTAACTACCACAAGATTTGATAGTAAAAGAGATTTCTCCATTGCCATACCTACTAATGTAAATAAAAGTTTGCTGTTCTCTGTTTTAGAGTCTGATGACGCTAAGATAACAAACAACAGCTATAATCACGATATTTTTATCGAAGATATTGAAAATGGTGGAGAAATCCAGCTTTCGTACGGCCAAACAGCTGATATAAATGATTCAGATCATCCATATCCAGCCATGGAATATAGAATCAGAATTTTTAATAAGACAACAGGAAAATCTAATCTTTATTTATATAAGATAAGTCACTTGTCATCGACTACTGATACCCAATATAAAACAATGGTTGCTAGTATTGGGCAATATGATGAGAATCTTTTGTATGAGCAAGACGCTAAATACCTAAGCGGAAAAAGAATATACAATTCTGGATATCGCTCTCTTCAGACATTAATTTCTATCATTAATGATAATAGTGGATTTATAAATTATTCTTTGAATATGATATTGAATAACCCTTTATTGAAGGACAAAAGAATTGTTTCAAAGTCACCTTCATTAAAGAGGCAATCAGCAAGATCGCTAATCAAGAATGAAAGATCAATAAGCGATAATTCGTTTTATTCATCACAAATTATTCAATATGCTGATTTTGGTTTGAATAAGTATCTAATCTATATGTTGAGGTTTAGCAAAATACGTTTGGGTGAATTAGAAAAGAATTGCAAATCTGATTTAGTAAGACTTCAAGAAAGATTGAACACTATAATCAAAAATTCTAATCCAGATCCAAACAAACGTAAGAAGCACACTGCTTATCAAATAGATAACTATAATAGAAGAATTGAACGTATACGCACGTTTCTAGACAATTCAAAAAACTTTCTTTATAACATAGATAAAATATTTGAATCAGATGTTTTTAAAGGCATAGAAGCCTCTTCTAAGAGAGAACAAGGAATTGTATATCAACATCATTATTTGAATATAGAAAGACAATTGTACTTGCCATTATTTCAAGGATTTGCATTTTCTTTTGCAAATACTTATGGTTCTATTCTTTCTGCTCCAATTAAACAGACATCAAAATTATTCGAAGCTTATTGTTTATTATCTTTAGATGCTGCAATTTCTGAATTGGGATTTGCTGATATAACAGAAGAGCTTGATTATGATCATATTATTAAGAAGTTTGTGCGTGATAATTATGAAATTGAACTCATGTATGAAATTGATGCAAAGGATGTTTCGATAGTTAGCAAAGGCGATATCTACTATATAAATAGTGAAACTAGACATATTTCACCAGATTTCTATTTGATACTTAAACGTGATAATTTCCCAATTTGTTTTATTGTTTTTGATGCTAAGTGTAGAAAGGTTGAAGCAGTGAACAAAGATATAGTTGAGGGTAAATATGAAAAAACAATTCGCGATTATCTTTCTTTACGTTATTCGTCTGATGAGAATCCTTTCTTCCTTCCGAAAATAGTGGATACTTTGTGGTTCTTAATGCCTGATAACGATATAAGTGGCACTTATTCACCTATACATAAATTGGAATATAAATTCGCAAAATTGCAAATGGATGGTAACGAAGATTCATTTATTTCCGACCTTGAAGATTATATTTCAATGTTCTTAGAATAATTTTTATAAATTTTTTCTTACTTATTTCAGCTATTTCAAACTTTGTTTGACTTATTAAAAACTAACAAAAAAATATAGCAGGTTTTATAAAACTTTAAAAAAAGTATTTGACGGCGATATATTTCCGTTATATTATTTTTGTGTTGAAAGGAAAAGACCAGGTTTTATAAAACTTGGCAAAAACAAAGATTATGAGTAAGCAAAATGAAAAAGCAACATTAATTACTGAATTAGGTCCTTATGCCTTAATGCCAAATTCTAGAATTGCCTGTGCAAGCGCATTATACCTTTCATATTGTGATTATAAAGGCAAGAAAAATGCTGAATTAACCAAGATTGCAAACAACAGCGTTAGCAGAGATACTAACTCCAAAACTCTACAAACACTTATACAATCAAAAACAAAAACATTCAAACAAGCTCAATTTGAAACTAACGCTGTTGACCTCTCAGTTCGTAATTTCCTTGATTATAGATTATCTAATTCAAATATTTATTTATCTGAATTACTTTTAAATATACTGGATGTTCAAAACTCTGATGTCGTTTACGATTTTGGATCAGGAACAGGTGCCTTCTTAACAAGTGTAGCAACAAAAAACAAAGATTCATTAGTTAGACCTGATATTAGAGGAATAGAAATAAATAGCGATGACGTTGCAGTTTCTAAACTCTTATTAGAAATTTGTGGTGCTAAATACACAATCAAGAACGAAGACTTCCTAACTTATAAATTTGATGAAAAAGTAGACTTGTATGATAAAGGATATGTCTTCCCACCTTTCGGTCTTAAATTTAGTGAAACAGACACACGCACAAGTGAAATATATAAGGAATTAATTAATAGCAGAACATCTTCTGAATGGCTCTTTGTCTTAAAAGCATTAATGGGCTTAAAAGAAAATGGAAAGCTTGTTGCATTATTGCCTGATGGAGCTTTATTTAAAGCACCAGATGCTGCTATTAGAAAATATTTGTTAGATCAAAAATTAATTGAAGGTATTATATCCCTTCCTTCTAACGCATTCGATGACAGTAATATTAAATTCTCATTAGTTGTTTTGTCCAAAGGTAATGATTCATTCAAATACGTTGATGGTGAAGAATTGCTTAAGGATCTTCCGATCAAAGGTCTTAGAAGTTCAGAAGCGTCAAGATATCTCTACGTAGAATACTTTAGAAAAGATGTGAAGAAATATTCTCTTAAGAATGTTGAAACCGTTCACTTCAATCTCTCTAAAAACTCAATTATTGACAATGATTACGGATTAGATGGCGCGTTACCGACTCTAGGACAAATGGCTGATATTCTAAGAGGCTGCAACCTTACATTAGCAAACTTCAAAGATGATATTTATGAAGGCGAAAGTGCCTATCAAATCTTAACTTCTAGTGATATTAAAGAAGATGGCTCTGTCGACTTGGATAATTTAATTCATATCGGCGGTGATAAGAAATATGACAAATTCACTGTACAAAAAGGTGATGTAGTCATGACCAGTAAATCAACAAAGGTGAAAGTTGCTGTTATAAACGAAGAGCCAAAACATAAAATCATTGTAACAGGTGGAATGATTATTATTAGGCCGCATAATGGTGAATTATCTGGAGCATATTTAAAGATGTACTTAGATTCAGAGAAAGGCAAAAAAACTCTTTCTTCGATTCAAAAAGGAACTGTAATTGTTACTATCTCATTTGAGAATCTGGGAATGATCAAGATTAACGTTCCTGATATAAATACTCAAAAAGAATTCGAATCAGAATTTGAAAATCTCGCTAACAAGCGCAAAGAAGCAAGAAAGAAGTTAGAAGATGCAGAAAAAGAAATTTCTAACTTTGTTAATAAAATTGTTGCATAGACATTCAAGGAGGAAATGAAAATGGAAGCAAACAAAATTCAGAAGCAAACCAACGTTAATGTTCAAGAGAAGGCGAATCTCATTTGGGAAATTGCCACTCACTTATATGGTGAATACAAGCCACATGAATATGGCCGTGTTATTTTACCTATGACAGTTCTTAAGAGATTTGATGACAGTTTAAAAGAAACTAAACAAGCTGTCTTAGCAAAAGCAAAAGAACTCGATGAAAAAGGAACTACCGGTATGGCTAGAGATGGAATTCTCAAAGCTACTGCTAAGAGAGATTTCTATAACACTTCAAAATTCGACTTTGAAAAATTATTAAGTCAATCTGAAGATATCGCTGCCAACTTCGCAGATTACTTACAAGGCTTTTCTGACAACGTAAAAGATATTATTTCCTACTTTGAATTCGATAAAGAAATTTCAAAAATGTCTCAAAACGACTTATTGTTTACCATCATACAAGAATTCAACTCTAAGAAGGCTGATATGTCCCCAGAAAAAGTTACATCTATTGATATGGGATATATCTTCGAGGAATTAGTTAGAAAGTTCTCTGAATCATATGATGAACAAGCTGGTGCCCACTTCACCGCAAGAGACATTATTTACTTGATGACGGAATTATTAATTGCGCCTGATAAAGATAATATCATCGCTAAAGGATGCAATAAGACTGCATACGATATGACAATGGGAACATCACAAATGCTCGCATGTCTTGATGAGAAGTTAAATGACATTAATGTTAACGATAGAGTTATTGATTTAAAATGTTTCGGTCAAGAATTCAATCCTGAAACATTCGCTATTGCAAAGGCAGATATGCTTATTAAAGGCAAAGATGCTGAAAATATGAAATTTGGCGATACTTTAAGCAACGATCAATTTGATAATTTCACATTTGATTACATCATTTCTAATCCTCCATTTGGTATTGATTGGAAGAAAGAAAAAGAAGCAGTCGAAAAAGAAGCAAAATCTGGTTTCGATGGTAGATTCGGACCAGGATTACCAGGCATTAGTGATGGCCAACAATTATTTATGCTTAATGGCATTAGAAAACTCAAAGATACTGGTAGAATGGCTATCATTCAAAATGGCTCATCTTTATTTACTGGTGACGCCGGTAGTGGTCCATCAAATATTAGAAGATATATTATTGAAAACGATTTATTAGAAGCTGTCATTCAACTTCCTAATGATCTTTTCTACAACACAGGTATTGCTACATATATTTGGGTTGTTACAAAGAACAAACCAGAGAATAGATTAGGCAAAGTGCAATTAATCGATGCTTCCAAATGCTATAAAAAGAGAAGAAAAAATATTGG
>ENA-UOWO01007599-UOWO01007599.1-activated-sludge-metagenome-genome-assembly--contig:-NODE-7599-length-10649-cov-9.414386_pt1 | contig 10649 bp, 5 predicted proteins | sample MGYA00238148_ERZ761564 | MGnify/ENA primary metagenome ERZ761564 (study PRJEB28885, sample SAMN05720194) | activated sludge metagenome | isolation source: Anaerobic digester | place: USA...
GAGACTTCACGAGCAGAGAGATGTTCCCGGATCTCGGTGTAAGGCCCTTTCCGGGAACATCTCTCTGCTCGTGAAGTCTCTCTCGGCGGCGATGGCGAAAAGCGTAAGCGGCTGGTCCTGGTGCGCAACACCGAAGAGGAAAAGAAGCAGCTTCTGGTGCGTCAGCAAATTGTCGAGACCATCGAGAAAAAGCTGGAAGAGATTAATCGCCACAGAGGGCAAGCCCATACCAAAGCCACCTGTGCCCTCAAGTCCCACGCGGTCTATGGCAAATATGTAAAAGAACTGCAAGATGGCCGGCTCAAAGTGGACAAAGGCAAGGTGGCCGATGAGAGCCGGTATGATGGCAAGTTCCTGATTGAGACCAGTGACGATACCTTATCGCTGCAGGATATTGTCCTGGGATACAAACAGCTCAACGATGTGGAGCAAGCGTTTCGGACATTGAAGACCACACTCCAGCTGCGTCCCAACTATCATAGCAAAGATGAACGGATCCGTTGCCATATCTTCCTGTGCTTTCTGGCTCTGGTTATGGCACGAATTGTCGAGCACAAAACAGGGGCCTCCTGGCGATCCGTGCGTCAGGAGATGGGACGGATGCAGATTGGTCAATTTGTCATGGACCGGAAAAAGGTCTCCCAATTGACAGAGCCAACTGAGCGGCAGAAATTATTCCTCAAGCAGCTTGGTATCAAAGAACCCGGGTCTATTGTAGACATACGCTAGCGCTGATTTTGTAGTAACACGACTCCATCTGGAAAAATATATCTATACCACTGTTTAATAGGGCTTAAGCCCTATCTTTTTTACCCTACAACTGTCGAACATCAGCTTTTTGCTTTTTAACATATCAATTTAGAATTTTCCCCGTATCTCAACTGAACTTTCTGATGATATGTGTAATGCTCCCAAATAATAATTAAATCAGCCGTTTTAACCACATCAGAGAAACCGGCGGACACAGACTAAACTTGAAGCTGCCCCGAAATGTGCCCTAACGAACCGGCGGTTAAAATCGGCTGCATTTGCTTATTATGTGTTAAAATAATATTTCTCAAAGGTTTCGTGCCTTTTGTCTATACTTGAATTAATTGGTAAATTCTTTTCTTATTTTTTTGAACTCTTCATAGTCGCTTTTCAATTCTTCAATTTTAGGTGTAGTGTGAATTTCTTCTGGACTACTATGTCCAGCGATGGAAACACAACATTTCTCATAGATATCATTCAATTTTCCTTTGTGTTCATCTATTTTATTTCCATTAACGCGAAGCAAGGATGGAAAAGCAACTCCTTTTTTGTAACGCTTAATAGTCCTTTTAAATAGATCATCTTCCACTGTTATTTCAACAGCAGAACGAAGATGTCCATAACCTTCTGAAGCAAGCTTTGCTTCATCCTGACCGTCGGGGTTAGTTTGTAATACTGCATGAAGCTTTTTTGTGTAATATGAGTATGAATTAACTTCTTCAACTTCATCCAAAAGTCCTGTAGTTCCAAAATTTTCTTTAACTCGATGAAAGATGAATTGAATGCTCGCTTGCTTATGGTGGTCAAGTTCAGATTGCTGTATTAAAGTATGCAAAAGCAAAATGCTATGTGTAAAAACAATGACTTGTCTTTGTTTTGATAGTTCAATAAGTCGTTTTCCCACCTCATCAATAATTCTATGGTCAAGAGAATTGACAGGATCATCAAAAACAATCGGTGCTTTTATGTTGTCAAGCTGTAATTCGCTTAAGAATTCAGCCAATGCAATTGCCTTTTGTTCTCCTTCGCTTAAAATATCTGCCAAAGCATAATGATTAATAGTTTGAAAAACTTTTGAACTTCCTCTATCTGTCCCAAAACTCAGGTCAATTTTTAGATTGGATTTCCTCAACGCAGTCAATTCATTTTTGAAAAGGTTTTCAAAATCTTGTCGAACTAATTCCTCTCTTGCGGATGAAGTTTTACGACTAATTGAAGTTGTATTAAAACTTGTTGCATTCAAATTAAGTACATTAACAACTTTGTGATTAGCAATTACAGTTTTCACTTCTGCTACTTTTCCAGAAAGAAATTTTCTGTCTGCCAATTCAGCAATTTCTTTTTTCAATTCTTCTTCCCGTGTAGCGAAGTTTTCAATTGCTTCTGATTTTTGAGTTAAGGTATTGTTTAGTGCAGTTCGTTTGTTAGTTAAAAAAGTAAGGATTGTTTGATATTCAAAAGTAAAAGTTGAACCTTGTGCCCCTGCATCTGTAATGAATGATGTTTTCAATTCACCTAGTTTGGTATTGTATTCAGTAATTTCTCCCGGCTGAATTGGTGCTTGGTTTTCGTCTGTTCCAAAAGTTGGTTGGTGAAAAGTCAGATTGGTATCAACTTGCGAAACTTGTTGAATCAAATTAGCTTTTTTCTTTCTTAATGCATCCAGGGTTTCTTGTGTCTGATCGTTAAGAAGTGTTCTGTAGCTTTTCAGCAATTTTTTTGCAGAATCATCAATTGGTTGCAAACAATAAACGCAGGTATCGCCCTCTTTTGGATATTCGGGCTTTCCAATTATTTTGATGTAACTCTCTGCCGCTTGAATAAACGAATTAAACTCTACTGTCTGATAGAATTCAATTCCTCTTTCATTAGCAATTTCATTTATTCCGGTTTGAGTTTTGTTTTCTAACTCAGAAATTTCCCTCTTGATATCAAGAAGGGCTTGCCAGTTTGTATCATTTAGCACCGATTTGGCTGTATCAATTTTCCTTATAATTAAATCAAGTTCCGTAATCTGACTCCTCAATGCCTGAATTTGGGATTGAAGCAAAGCATTATTCAAGGATGCAAGTTCGGCCTTTTTCGCTGTGAGTATTGTTTCGTGTGTAGGAGTAAAGTCAGTGAGTTCTGTTAGTTTTTGTTCGGTTGAATTCGCCGAAAGTGCTGCAATAAAATTCTGTTGAGGTGTTCCTAGTGTCAAGTTCTCAAGCCAAGCCAATGTTGTTGGATGACTCGAAATTTTTCTTTGCAGCAACTGAGTGAGTGCATTTAGTTCATGACTTACAAGATGGAACAAATGAAAACCAATTGGGGAAACAATTAAACTTCTGTCGCTAATAGAGAATTGAACACAACTGCTATCGAAAACAGAAATGTTTTCCAATTCGGAATCAGTGTTTGCACCGTTCCATATAAAGGATTGAGGATTACCGTTTGATTTGAAGTTAATTGTTGCTGATTGTGGTTCGGTAGTCGCATAAATATTCTGCAGAATAATTTTGTTGTTGTCATAACTGAAACCAAGGGTTTTTAGAATTCGGCTGTAACCTGTTTTACCTGTTCCGTTTTCTCCATAAATGACTGTGATGTTCTTGGCAAAATTGATTGTCTGATTTTTTGCAAGTCGGTTTACTCCTGTGATATCAGATAGAGAAACAAGTTCAATCGTCTTTGCTGTTGGAGTGTAAGTTGGTTTTACTACTGTCAATGCAGGCGAACCAGTATGGAGGTTGATTGATTGGAGGAAGTAATTGAAAACCGTCTCCCTGTCAGCAGTTGAAAGGTGGTCTTCTGTTGTTACAATTTTGCTGATAAGGAGTTTGCTCCAATCAGCATGACTTGTAGTCCATTCCCAGAGGAAATCTACTATTGCTTTTCTATTCGGAGTTGTTGATGCCATTTTTATTCAGTCAGTTTGTTAATGCCAGTGTCGCTATAGCATAGTGTGATAAACACTGTTGTTTATATTGTATTATCATTTGCACTTAATTCTATCTTAAACATAACGGTGAGTTCACCGGACTCCCTGAAGCTCGCCGGTGAAACGACTGGCCGGGCTATTATTTATTTTGTTAATTGATATAACACTTTTTTTCTGTATCCTTCATGAGTTGCACAAGCATTCCCGTAATGGGCATAGTGTGTAACGCCAATTAACTTTGAATATTCATTTGGTTTTAGATATTTATTCAAGAGTTTATGTGCTTTGCTACCAAAAGCTATGATAGTTGGCCTGTCAGCATGTAAGATTTCCAGTTCATGACGAAAGATTTTGAAATTGTCATCAATGTCAGTTAGCTCAACATTCTTCGAATTTGGTTCAACATAGTTTTTTATAATGTCAGTCATGTATGCTCCATAATACGGGGTACCAATAATAGCATGTCTTATTTTTGATGCATTCCTTAGAGTCGTATGATTCATATTTGCGCCATTGTATGTGTGAAAATTATGAAACTTTGGAAAATTGTCCGTTGATATAGAAAAGTTGTATCCGACCATGATGATGTTATTTTTGAGCTGTTTTATAATACTTGGGTTTTTGTTTAGATCAAACAGATCATCTACTTCCATATTTGATACTAAATTATTTTTGTAAGGAGGCTTCCATACAGCCCAACTTGCCACATCTCCATATTCATTCTTGATATTTTCAAAAATAATTTGAATATCTTTATTCATCAACGAGCTTCCTGCTTGCCCAACATTATGATTAACCTGCCATATACCAGATAGAAATTCTATCCGGTCTGTGAGTAACAGATAATTTTGCCGCCAATTATAACTGATTTATCGATTCAAAAGACGGCCAAGTTGTCCGGATAGAGAAATATCGTGATTACCATTAAATAATGTCGACGCTGAAAAATCCTTAGTTGTATGAAAAATGCAGATTCGAAGTTTATCAGCCAAAAAATGAGAGATATTTAACGGCCAGTCGTTGGACTAGCTGTCAGATTTTTTCTAGCAAAAAGAAAACTGCGGGCAGTTTTCTCAAGTTATAGCCACAGGCGCAGCGTGCTAAATTCATTTGGGCAGTCTTCTATCAAATCACCGTATTTAAAGGTCCTTTTCTAAAAATGCAAGTGCCTAAGTAGAATTGAATAATAGTCAATATAAATAATCTATCAAAATATTTATAAACGATTACTAACCATTAAATTAGTATTTTTTAGGACTACATTTTTATGTCGTTTTTAACGATGGACTGTACTCGTTATTTTAATGTTTTTCAATATATTAAACCTCCGTCCAGGGCGCTGATTACTTGGCTGCAAAAAGCATTTTTAGCCAGTCTCTTTTCCAGAATTAATGATGATGGTAATAATTCTGTCATCTTGTGTTTTTTCAAATGATTGATTATCTGGAATTACTTTTCCCGGGTTGAATAAAATATTAACACCGTGAGTAAAAGAATTTGGTAGGAAGTACTGACCACTGGTGCTTCTATCGTGGGCCTTAGTCAATTTTCCTTTATCCAAGATCAAATCTATCCAACGCCGTGGATTGAATTTTGCATTCACTGCAATTTTATATTTCCCGAATAAGAGTACAACATCAGGGCTAGTAGCTCTACCAAAGATCTCTAATTGTTCATGGCCTATAGTTGTTGCGTTGTGCACCTCCCCGAAGAAATTCTGTACGAGATCAACCACTGAGGCTTCGTCGCTGAGGATTATTTCTCTAGTCTCAATCTCATATTTTAGATTACGTAATGTTAACTCAATTTCCACTGAACTCACCAAATATGCCAGCAAATCATGTACAGTATTCAAGACAAAACGTGCTTCGGATTGTGATACTCTTTTCTCGGAGTGAGTTACTCTATGTCTTATTTCGCGGGTTTTCTTATAATCATTCCAAAGAGATGAGGCTTTGTCTATCGGATGACCAAGCGCTATTGGAGTGAGGACTGATAGCCTTGAGTCAAAATCCATTTTTGTTTTGTCTTCCAACCACGCTACCAAGAGAGGATCAAGCTTTAATTCGAGCGCAGGAAATATTACTTGTCTAATATAAACTTCGAGACAAGTTACTGCTTCCAAAACAGCTGGTCGTGTGTAGTTAGGATTGCCCGATGCAAAGAGTTCTTCGGCTGTACGTAAAAGTTCAGAAGGGCTATGTAATTCTGATTTACAATTCAGTTTGCCTTTCATTAATTGTCCTTTCGCTTAAAATCATATCTTGGGTCTCTTAAATTCTGTGGCAATCCGCAGATCAGTTTCATTATAAACAATATACATGGCCTGGCATCAGGTGCTGCATAACTAGATGGAATTATCATAAGTGTTGGGTGATGAGTAGCCTTGCACTCCACATGATCCATTATTTGAATACATCTTTAGTCTTTTCGATTCTATCTAATCTCGAATACATCTAACTGATAGTCCTGTTCTCTTGAAGGCTCCGGTTCGGTCAGCATATGAGCCAGCATAATACAAACTACAGTACCAAGCAGCATCATTGCTAAAATCTGAAGAATACCAAAATTTGCCATTGGTATAACTATGCCGGAAAGTTCCAACCTCGTCAATTTCCCCGCCAGGTAAAGCAGAAAATCCGCTCTCATTTGTGGCACCAATATTGGGACTGGCCCAGGCTTCACCTGTTTCTTTCATCTTACCTCCTGCGGCAGCATCCCCATTAAGATAATCTTTCAGTGTCTGCCAATCAGCATCACTAGGTAAATGCCATCCTTCAGGTGCTAAGCCTCGACTGTCGTTCACCGCGTACCAGTTATATAAACCGCCGTATTTAGAACCTAAATCATCCCTGTAATCATAATAACAATATGCCCCAATAGTAAGGGTAGCCCATGATCCAGAGCCAATAACATATGGTATTTCTTCACCATTGCGATAGTGTTTTACTTTCAGATTTTCTGCCATCCACCATTGATTTCCAATCTTAACAGTTTTATAGATATTACCATCAATGTCAGTTACTGTGCCGAACTCACTCCCTGTTCCTGTCAAGGTTACTTCTTTTACGCCATCTGCTGAATTATTATTAATTTGTAGCACAGCAGTATAGTGTATTGATGAGGTGGGCGTAAAACGAACTTTTACATCTTGGTATGATCCGGACTCTATACTATAGTAACTGGAGCCCAAAACACTAAAAGAAGTGTTTTCAATATTTAAGCTTGTTATTTGCAGTGTTGCAGTACCTGTGTTATTTATATAAATAGTTTTTTCTGACTCATCGCCAACCGCTACAGCGCCGAAATTGAGCGAATCTGCTGACAAACAAATTCCAGATGTGTCTCCCATCCGTTTATAAGAAGTCGCGCCTTTTTGGCTATTACTCAACCAAATTGAATAATCCGAATCGTTGACAACTCCATCTAGATTGACATCACTATGTAAGTAGCCTGCAGAGCCAGCTCTTTCAGATTCAAACCAAATCTTATAATCTCGGGTCGTAACAAAGCCGTCATGGTTGATGTCACCAGCCCACATTCCCCAAATCCCAGATTCTACCTCAACCGAGCCATTTCCTCCGTAATACTTGTCAGCACCGGTGGTAAAATCGTATAAGATCCCTTCATTAGTGCTTAATGTAATTGCTGAACTGGTCATAACCGTTATATGGTTTCGATGAACTAATCCCACGAAGTAATTGCCGGGCTGAGCATCAACATTAATTCCGATGCTTCCATCAGTATGTACTAAATATCCATCTCGTCGTAAAAAAGCGCTTTTTGATACCAATGGAGCATCACTGATGCTATTGAATAATTGTACGAGTACCCAATCGGTGACATCAATAGGAATAGAGCCAACACTACATTGATCTTCACAGTATGGGGAAGTCTGTGGGATGTAACTTTCAGCAGTCAGAAGCGTTGACAGTTGATCCGTATTTGTGTTATAACAGCCCTGTAAAATTGCCCTCAGGTTTATTTTAACAACTGGATTATTTTGATCAAATTCAAAATTTGCTGTTATTGCTTTATTTGCGTCCATCGTGACGGTCAACGGATTGGTCGAGCCTGTCGCATCTCCACTCCAGCCGGTAAATGAATAGCCAGGCGATGGAGTTGCGGTTAATATCACGCTGCTTCCAGCATTGTACATGCCTGATCCTGATTCCGTCACAATCCCGGCCTCTAGCGGTAAAGATGACAATGTAAGAGAATACTGAATCGGAAGTTGAGTATCTCTGATACAGCGAATTGAATAACAGTTATCCTTTTCAAAAGAAGCGCGAGTGATACCTGCCTCATCGGTGTGTAATACTCTCACCCATGCCCTCCCAGTGCTATTCTCTGTTGATGTCCAGAAGGCGGTATTTTCATTTAGTCCAGAAAAGAAGTCATCACCATTTCCCCCTGCTGGTAGTGCAAAAAAGTTGCTTTCATTAGTCGCTCCTACATTTGGGCTATTCCAATGCTCGAAACCAGTCTCCTTTAAGTACCCACCCTCTTTAGTACCTCTATAATTTTCTTGATTTAATTCAGATTGGCTTATTCCCAAATACATTTCCAACTTTTTCCAGTCAACATCAGTTGGAATTCTCCAATTTTCTGGAGAAACGTTATTAATGTCATTGACTGCATACCAATTGTAAAGTAATCCATATTCAGATATATTATTTTCATCATTGCCAGGATAACAAAAAGCACCTGACGTTCGATTAGATAATGAACCTGTTCCGTTTGGAATAGGATCACCGTTGCGATAGTGTTTTCCTTTCAGGTTCTCAGCCATCCACCATTGTTGGCCAATTTTTACAGTCTTGTAAACATTGCCATCTATATCAGTTACAGTTCCTGTTTCTACAGGACTTGAACTGACCGTAACAGACTTTGATACAGAATGAATTTCCTCCCCTTTATCTTTTACCTGTAGTATTACATTAAACGTTCCAGACTTAAAATACTGCTTTTTTACAATTTTATTCTTTGAATAAATAGTGTCCCAAATTCCGTCTCCATTCCAATCCCATCGTACTTTTAAGGAATCGGAAGGATCTTCCGCATCGGAACATGCTGATGCATCGAAAACAAATTCAGTTTGTGTAGATCCATTCGAAGGTAATAAATCAAAATACGCATATGGTGCTGTATTAAGTGGCCCTGAACTTTTTAAACATCTTATTGAAAACCCATAACTTTTGCTCTGACTTCCTTTTATCGTCCCTGAGGATCGAGTCAAGCCTAAATGTCCTGCATCATAGAAACCCAATTCTGTTGAAGACCAAAACAATCCATATTCATTAATTCCTCCAGGGACACCTGCAAAGTCGAGACGACCCGCGGGAAGTGCAGTAAATCCGCTTCCATTTGTTGTTTCGATATCATTTCCGTACCAATGTTCACTACCGGATTCTTTCATACTACTGCCCGCTGACACCGTGCCACCAAGATAGTTTAATAGTATCAGCCAATCTGTATCACTCGCTACTTTCCAACCCATGGGTGCAATATTTCTGCTATCGTCTGCGGACCGCCAATTATACAATAATCCATATACATCAAAATTGTTTTCGTCACGATTCGGATATCCATAAGTACCTTCGTGCCAATTAGTCGACCAAGAATTTCCCGTCCCATCTACTATAGGATCACCATTGCGATAGTGTTTTACTTTCAGATTTTCTGCCATCCACCATTGATTTCCAATCTTAACAGTTTTATAGATATTACCATCAATGTCAGTTACAGTTCCTGTTTCTGTCGGACCTTGTAATACAGTGAGGTTTCTTGTCGTCCTATTAATTAATCCTTCGGTATCTCTAGCCTCAAGAGCTATGGTATAACTGCCAGCAATAGAACACTTATGAGAAACAGTCAAATTAGTGGAGTAATTTGTATCCCATATGCCATCATTCGTCCAATCCCATCTTACTTCCAGCCAACCGGGTAGATCTTCATCGTCCGAAGTTCCGGATGCATCAAATAGAAATATTGAAGTGGTATAGCCGGGACTTGGGGAAATAATAAATGAGGCCCTGGGCGCTGTATTGGTTTGTCCATAGACAATTTCTGTTAGGAAAAATAATTGAATTAGACATATAATAATCGGAGAACAAAATAGGCAAAACAATGATCTTTTCTTCATTTTTTATATCCTTATTAATATGCACGGGTGATTAATTTAATTTTGGTAATTCGACTTTATCTTTGATGAATTGAATAGAATCCCAAAAATTTAGAATATAAAAGGCAAAAACAACATATTCCGGAAAGAGGGCTATCGCGTTCTTACTTTTAGTTCACAGGTGAATCCCCTTCCCCCAGATGTACTGGCAAATACATATGTTAGAATGCGTATTCTTTTTGCTGCACTGCGCTAATTGCATTCGAGACTGCTTTGTGGGATTTGATGATCTTCTAGTATTATATCAAGCTGAACACGGCTTACTCATCTGCTGCACACATCTCTTGATTACTCAGTTATTTTGCTTCGAAAATAAAAAAAAGCACAATCCAACCATCAATTAGATAGCCAAATTGTGCTTTTCATCGATTTGATCATGGCCTTCCCCTTACCCACGTCCCAGCCATTCCGGACAAATTTGTTAGAAAGTATACAAAAACACTTTCACAAATTCAAGCAAATTCTCGGTATAAGAACTCCAAACCAACCCCATTCAAATAGGAGTTTTTATGCAAATTGGATATGCCCGTGTCTCAACGGAAGACCAAAAGCTGGATCTTCAACTCGATGCCTTAAAACAAGCTGGCTGTGATCAAGTCTTCAAAGATGTCGCTTCAGGCGCAAAATCAGATCGAGCGGGGCTCAATCAGGCATCAAAGTATCTTCGCCCTGGGGATACTCTCGTAGTCTGGAAACTGGACCGCTTGGGAAGATCCCTCAAACACCTGATTGACGTCATCAATGACTTCAGCAAGAAAGGAGTATTCTTCAAATCGCTCCAGGAAAACATCGACA
>ENA-UOWO01007600-UOWO01007600.1-activated-sludge-metagenome-genome-assembly--contig:-NODE-7600-length-10649-cov-4.477346_pt1 | contig 10649 bp, 10 predicted proteins | sample MGYA00238148_ERZ761564 | MGnify/ENA primary metagenome ERZ761564 (study PRJEB28885, sample SAMN05720194) | activated sludge metagenome | isolation source: Anaerobic digester | place: USA...
AAAATTGGTGAATTAAAAAGCTATTTTATTAAACATTATACTTAGCGCTACAAAATGGCAACAGTCAATCCATACCTTTATTTTAATGGTAACTGCGAAGAAGCTTTTAATTTTTATAGCGCAATGTTTCGTAAAGAAATCACCCATTTAGGCCGGTACAGAGATGTTCCAACATCTGATCGGCCAATTTTTGAAGAGGTTGATGATAAAATTATGCATGTCACTTTACCCATAAGCTCAGAAACATTTTTAATGGGTTCAGACAATACACAAGCCTACAATCAATCAAAAGATCAGCACACCTTCTCATTGATTATACATACAGACAGCAAAGAAGAAGCTGATCACCTATTTAGTGGGCTTTCTGAAGGAGGTACCGTAAAAGTTGCTATGAATTTGACATTTTGGGGTTCTTATTATGGAATCTGTGTGGACAAATTTGGCATTATGTGGAAAATCACGACATAGGCACATATTATTATTCAAAAAAATCATCACTTACAAATTTCTTAACTGTCATTTGTCAATTTCCTTTTGATAAGACAATAGTCTTCTTCGAACCCTAGAAACGAATTAGTATTTTGGCGTGCCTTTATTAAAAATAAGGTAAACCTGCAGAACCATCTTGTGGCAAATTTGTTATTTTCACAATAAATAAACAACATAATAATCCTAAACCAATATTTATTTAATTGCTATTTAATCTTGAAAAATGAATTTTAGATTTACTCGGCTATTTTTGGTTTTTACGTTTTATTTTACAAGTATATTTATTGATCCTCAGAATTTAATTGCTCAAGTATACAGCTGCGGATCTTGTGGATCGGCTACCATTACCAATATTTCCAAAAGTCCCGCAACCGGCTGTAATGTAACCGTAAACCTCACGATCAATACCAATGATTTGTCATGTGTCAACAACAATTGGCTTTGGTCGACTAGTCCTTCGGGAAGCTCAGGGTCGTTTTATGTTGGTTTTACAACCGTTGTCCCCTATTCACAAAATGTCTCTGCTTCGTTTTATATACCTTTGGCGTGCAGTTCTTTGGGTTCATCTTTTTTTATTGTAGATTCCCCAGGAAGTAGCACTTGCGAAAACATACCGCTTCCTGTTGTCTATAACCATATTTCATCTGAAGGTAACATCATTTATTGGACGACCAGTTCAGAAGTGAACAATGCAAAGTATATCATCGAAATATCAAGTGATGGCATAGTTTGGTTCACTGATGGAATCGTTACACCACACTTGGATTTGACTCAAAACAATGACTATCAATATCAATTAAAAGCTTTCGCAAAATACGCTAGAATTGTACAAGTTGATTTAGATGGAAGCAGAAACTACAGCAAAATTATCCCGATAGATTATTTTGAACATTCATCAAAACAAGCGGAAAAAAGTCTGCTTGCCTACTCAAGCAATCTGACTATTCAATTGCCCTCAAAAATACATACTGAATTCAGATTGATTAATATTTACGGGCAACTCCTGGAAAAAGGTTCCGTGACAAGTTCAGAACTTAACTTTACCAAACACAATTTACCTACCGGGCAATACTTTTTATGGTTGCAAAGTCCACAGAACACCAATGAGGTCATTAAAATAATGGCAATCAATTAGCGAACCAAGTTTAATACCCAAAATCCACTGAGAATTGGCTTTTAGCTAATAATCAAGCAACCCCTAAAATGGCAAAATAACCTTTGAGAAAACACCAAATCAGATAAATCTCGGCTTGGCTGATTTGGTTTGCAGGCAAATTATTGACAACTTACCCATAATTTTATGTAAGCATTACAGCTATCAAAAATTATACTTTCAAAATGTATCAAAATTCTTAGTTTTAGGCTTTTAATCATCAGGCAGAATAAATTTAAAATAAGTAATTAAAATACAAAGTACATTGGTAAAATGAGGTTGACTCAGGAGATCATGGATGGTGTATTATAATTTTAAAAAAGAATTGCTCAATACTCACAAATATTAACTAGCATGCTGAAAGTATTATTGAAAATATTATCCATCATCAAAAGTCAAAAATTATGGGAAAAAATCTATCAACTTTCCCTAAAACAAATGAATTATGGCACTGCTGGCGATTTCAATCAAAGTGGTGAATTATTTGTAGCGAATTATATCCACAATAACTTCAAAAAGGAACCCTCGGTGACCATTTTTGATGTGGGAGCAAATGTGGGCCATTACTCAGAGGCCATAGCCAAAGTGTTTGGGGCACAAGCGAAAATATATGCTTTTGAACCGTCACAAAAAACCTATGAAATACTCCTAGAGACGACCAAAAAATTGCCAGGCGTCATACTAAATCAAATTGGATTTAGTGACAAGGAATACAACCAAACTTTATATTCGAATATGGAAGGCTCAGGTTTGGCATCAGTTTATCAAAGAAAACTTGACCACTTTGGAATTAAAATGGATGTGACCGAAGAAATTCAATTGACAACCATCGACCAATATTGTTTACAAAATGGCATAGATCGCATTCACTTTTTAAAGTTAGATATTGAAGGGCACGAAATAAGCGCTTTAAATGGTGCAAAAAATATGCTCGAAAAAGGAAATATTGATTTTATTCAATTTGAATTTGGTGGCTCAAACATAGATTCCCGTACTTACTTTCAAGACTTCTTTTATATTTTGAAAGATCGATACAAAATCTATAGAATTCTGACAAATGGAATTTATGAATTGCCAGCGTATAAAGAAATATATGAAATTTTTCAAAACGTCAATTATTTAGCAATTAAAAAATAAATTTTAAAAGCTTATGTCTGAGGCATTTTTAGCAATGTATCAATAAATTTATATTAAGAACCATTTTATTAAAACTCAGCCAAATCAACTAATAAAATTCTATGACATCCATTTCCAATAGTACCAAATATGGCTTTGAATTCTTATCCATTTTTATTGCTGTTATTTCTGCATTTGCATTAAACAATTGGAATGAAAATAGAAAAAATGCACTCTCTGAGAACAAAATACTCACAGAAATAGCAAATGGGCTGAAAAAGGATTTAGTGGATATTAAGGACAATATTCGCGGCCACCAAATGGGTATTGCTTCTTGCGACTATTTTAGGGATGCCATTATGGGTAAAAATGTCAACTCTGACTCTTTCATGTATTATTATGTTACCATCACTCGTGATTTCATCAATATTCAAAACATTGCAGGCTATGAAACTTTAAAATCCAGAGGTTTGGAGTTGATCAAAAATGATTCTTTGAGACTTAAAATCATTACCATCTATGAATATGAATACAATACATTACGTAAATTGGAGGAAGAATATTCAGAAATGCAATTTCATGAAAACTATTTTAAGGAATTAAATGAAGAATTGGCACCAAATTTTAAATTTAGCAGCGATGGTAGAATGAACGGAATTCGTATTCCTTTACAAATTCAACAAAAAAATAGAAATAAACTATTGGTATATTTCTGGAAAATTAAAACCAATAGGTCATTTATCCTTGAGTTCTACTCCCAAATTGAGGCAGAAATTAAAGAGGTCATTCAAGATATTGATAATGAAATAAAAGTCAAATCAAAAAGGTATACACCTTCACCTTCAGTTTTAGAGGATAGTACCAATATTAATAGCCAAACTGAGCAATAATTATGTTTAAAGCATCTACGTCTTTCAAAAACTAAATAAACTTACATTATTCAATATTCCCAAATTTATTATTTTTATGGCACTATCAATCAATGAGCTTTAAAATCAAAAATTTATAAAATTTAGAGTTTGAGGTTAGTTTATTTTTTGATCAGAAATTACACATTTCTAACATAAAACAGGATATAATGGGGTTGCCGAAAACCATTTTAGAGTAGGCCAAATCAATAATCAACTTCAAATGAAAAAAACTTTTTTATTTAAATTAGGGCTCGGCCTTTTTGTGCTTGCTCCAACATTTTATGCTTGTTCTGGTGGCGGTGCAGAACAGAAAATAGTAAGCCCCGTCATTGCTGAGCCAACAAAAGAAGAAGTCATCAAACAAGGAGAACATTTGGTAACCATCATGGGGTGTAATGATTGCCATTCTCCAAAACAAATGGGTGCAAAAGGTCCTGAAATTATTGCTGACCTGATGTTGTCCGGATATCCGAGCGATAGGCCGGTAATCAAGTTTGATAGTCCGCTCCTTAAAGAAGGTTTTTCTATGTTTTATCCAGATCTATCAGCAGCAGCTGGACCATGGGGAGTTTCATTTGCAGGAAACTTGACCTCAGATGAATCAGGAATTGGTAACTGGACGGAAGAACAATTCAAAAAAGCATTGACCGAAGGAAAACTCAAAGGACTTGATACTGGTCGTACTTTGTTGCCTCCGATGCCATGGGAAAATTATAAGTCTTTGAAAAGCGATGACGTTCATGCTATTTATACTTATTTAAAAAGCATAAAGCCTGTTAAGAACATCGTGCCAAATCCAATTACTCCTGATAAAATGTAGTGGGAGAACTTTCATAAAATATATTTCACTACAAAAATGAAGAGGCGTAAAATTGCGCCTCTTCATTTTCCCCTCCAAAGATTAGTTGATCCCTTGCAGAAGCAGGGACAGGTCTCTTGCAGAAGCAGGGAAATGTTATTTCAATTATGTCAATAAATTTTATAGAAACAATGGTAGAAACGCAAAATTTTGCGTATTCACAAATTTTAGTCCAATCCCTTGCAGAAGCAGGGACAGGTCACTTGCAAAAGCATGGACACGTGTGGTTGGATAGGCGGATTTCAATGATTTAATAAAGTGAAAATTTTTGTTTTCATCTTTCGAACTTAAGGCCAATTTCCAAAAAACCAAATAATGCAACAATTATACTTTTTTGTGTAAGAATTTGAGTACTGCTGAAAGTTATCTTTCCTGTTTAATGTTCCTATATTGAAAGCAAATCAATGGAACGAAAATAATAAACGTCAAAATGAAAATTTTCCTTTTAATTCTCCTCATCATATTTGTACTATTTCTTGCATTTCAGATATACACCTTTATGGCAACAAAGAAGTCGGAAACTCAACCCTATACCGTCATTAAAAATGAAGATCAATTCGAAATAAGACATTATCCCACCGCAATTATGGCTAAAATATCTACAACTTCAAAATCATACCGAGATTTGGGAAGTTCTGGATTTGGCAAGTTGGCAAATTATATATTTGGCGGAAATAGCGATAAAAAACAAATATCCATGACATCACCTGTACACATGGATATTGGAGATACAGTATCAACAATGGCCTTTGTCATGCCCTCCAATTTCACAAAAGAGGATTTACCAACTCCTAACAATTCAGAAGTTAAAATTCAAATTTCAGAGCCAGAAAATGTTGCTGTTTTAAAATTTGACGGCTTTGCATCCACATCCAAAATCAATGAACAAAAAGCCAAACTAGAACAATTATTAAAAGAGAAAGGCATTAGCTATTATGGAAATTTTCGATACTTAGGATATAATCCTCCTTATCAAGTTTTGGGCAGGAGGAACGAAGTAATTGTATCCATAAATACAAATCAGGATAATTAAAGCAGGAAATAGAACTGCGCAGAAGCACTACCTTAGAAGAAATATCAATGAAAATTAATTATCCAATTGTAGAACCATATGTCTACTCCATAAATAAAATTATAATAGAACTTCAATCACACGCTGATGTTGGTTTAAGCCAGAGTGAGGCAGGAAATCGAAATAAAACATTTGGCGATAATGTTTATAAAACACAGAAACAGAAGAGTATTTTTCTGATGATGCTTCTCCAATTCAAAAGTCCAATCGTCTATTTATAATTTCTTGCCGTTGCTGTTACAGCCTATTTTCAGGATTATATTGAATCGATAGCAATATTAGCCGTAATTTTCATTAATGCCCTCATTGGCTTTTTCATGGAATTGCAAGCGCGAAATACAATGTCCGAGCTCAAGAAAATGGACGTTATCCGATCAAGAGTCATTCGTGATGGAAAGACTCAAGTGATCCCATCAGAAAAGATTGTGCCTGGTGACATTATATTACTACATCCAGGTGATGTCATACCTGGAGATGCTCATTTAATAAAATGCAATCAGTTGCAATGTGATGAGTCCTCACTCACAGGAGAGTCGATCCCATCTGTAAAACATACAGAAAAACTTCCAAAACAAACCATACTTGGAGATCAATTCAATATGGTTTTTAAGGGTACATCTGTTACGAATGGCAATGGAAAAGCCATCATAACTGGTATTGCTCAAAATACGCAATTGGGTACAATTACAGAACTGGTAGCAACCTCGGAAATAAATGAAACACCACTCGACAAAAAAATAAATGACTTAAGCAAAAAATTGATTTGGATTACATTAGGCATGATTTTAATATTTGCTTTCACAGGTTATTTGCAAGGAAAAGAATGGGTTCTAATCATTGAAACCTCTATTGCTTTGGCTGTGGCGGCTTTTCCAGAAGGCCTGCCTATTGTAGTTACCGTTGCTTTGGCTTATGGAATGATATTAATGGCAAAACGAAATGCCATCGTTAAAAAATTATCTGCTGTAGAGACATTGGGAAGTGCAAATGTGATAATGACCGACAAAACGGGCACCCTTACTGAAAACAAAATTTATGTTGATACATTATCTTTTCCAGAAGAAAAGGTAAAGGTTTATTTTGAAAATAAAAGACTTGTTTTTGATCAGGGTAAAATTGAAAAAAGTGAAGAGGCATTCCACAAATTATTGTTGATCGGAGGTTTATGTAATAACGTTATTCCAAAAAATGGCGATGAAAAAAATAAAAATTTAGGTGATCCAATAGAAATAGCGCTTGCTTATTTGGTAAACTCCACAGATTCATCAGTGACAACATTGAGATCTCAATATGAAAGAATAGGTGAGATGCCTTTCAGTTCTGAAAGCAAAATCATGGGTACTTTACATAAAAGTAATGGTGGAAATTTTGTTGCGGCAAAAGGCTCGGTAGAACATTTATTGAAAAAATGCAGCAAAATTCAAATAGGGGAAACCATCAACGAGTTGTCAGAAAATGAAAGGAAAAAAATCATCCATGAATCTGAAGAAATGGCTTCTAATGGATTGCGAGTATTGGCTTTTGCGTATAAAGATGAGGTAGAACATCACAAAGAAGACTATTTAAATTCTTTGGTTTATGTGGCCATGATTGGATTTCTAGATCCACCTCGATTGGATATCAAAGAAGCCATCACATCATGCAGAAAGGCAGGAATTCGGATTGTAATGATTACAGGCGACCACCCTTTGACGGCCCTCAACATTGCAAAACAAGTAGGTTTGGTGGATGAAGTGGAACAAAATACAATAACCGGAATTGATATTCCACCTATGGAAACACTATCAGCTGAATGGAGAGAAAAAATACTGTCAACATCAGTATTTGCCCGTACAACCCCCAAACAAAAATTAGAATTAGTCAATATTTTTCAAAAAGCAGGGAACATAGTTGTGATGACAGGCGATGGCGTTAATGATGCACCAGCACTCAAAAAAGCTCATATTGGTATTGCAATGGGCTTGAGAGGTACGCAGGTTGCAAAAGAGACTGCCAGTATTATATTAAAAGACGATTCCTTTATATCCATCGCACAAGCAGTGTCTCATGGCAGAGAGATATTTCAGAATATCCAGAAATTCGTAATTTATTTGGTGTCTTGCAATTTGAGTGAAATATTTGTTGTCACCACACTAGGCATCTTTGCTCCAGCTGCTACCCTACTCCCTCTTCAAATTTTGTTTTTAAACATGGTTACGGATGTATTTCCTGCATTGGCATTGGGCTTGGGAAGTGGAGATGAAACCGTTATGGACAGACCTCCAAGAGACCCAAAAAATCTGATAGTTTCTAATAAAAACTGGTTAAAGATTCTTTTGTATGCCGTTGCGATGACAGCTTCAATCATCATAGCTGTCATTTATTGTAAACAATATATTTCTCATGACAGTAAAATGCTCAACAATGTGGCATTCATTACGCTTGTTTTTGCTCAGCTTTTTCATGTTTTCAATATGGCATCAACCCATTCAAAAATAATTGTGAATGAGATTACAAAAAATAAATTTATCTGGTTTGCTCTCATAATATGTATTGCAATTATGGTATTGGTATATGTCATACCACAAACACGTTTGGTATTGGGTTTGGTTATACCACCAATGAAAATTTGGTTGGTTTCCATCTTGTTCTCACTCATTCCAGTGGTATTGACTCAAACTTATAAAATTATTTTTGCCAGAAAGGATCATAATTAAAAAACACCTAATTCTCCCTTTATTATTTATAAAGTAAAAAAGTTTGTTTTTTAACAACGTGGTAAATGATGAAACTTATTAAACGAATTTCATAACATCTTAAAAAAGTCAAGTTTTAACTTTATGGACTAATTAAAATAGTATGAAAATGAAAAAAATAACCCTAATTTATTCATTACTCACTGTAGGTTTTGGATTTATTTTAATGTCTTCTTGCGAAAAGAAAATGGAACTCGTGAAGGCAACTACCAAAGAACATATGGATGCAGGTACCAAAACAATTGAAAATATGCAATCGGCATACAAGGGTGAAAAGACGGCAACAGCAAAATATGAAGCTTTTTCAAAGATCGCCGAAGAAGAAGGTTACCACAACATTGCTTTACTCTACAATGCAGTTTCAGCTGCTGAAAATATTCATGCAAGAAATCACAAAGCTGTAATTGAAGATGCAGGAGCAACCACACCCATAATAACCCCAGAATTCAATGTAAAAACAACCAAGGAGAATTTGAATGATGACATCAATGGTGAAGCATATGAAGCAAAAACTATGTACCCCAATTTTTTAAAAACTGCCGAAATCGCTGATAATCAAATTGCACATTTGAGCCTCACGTATGCGATGAAAACAGAATTAAAACATAAATTCTTTTTTGAGCAAGCTTTGGGCGACATAAACAGCAACACTCTAAACAGCTTACTATCAAAATATTTTGTATGCCCTGCGTGTGGAAATACATACACAAATGCACCAAAGCATTGCGACTTTTCATTAACAGATAGAGATAAATTTATTGTATTTCAATAACTCTTAGTCATGGACCAAACACATATCCATTTACTCATAACACACCTTCCCATTTTTGGCTCAATTTTGGGTGGAATTGTACTTGCTCACGCCATTTGGACAAAAAGCATCGATACAATGATCGCTGCCTATTATCTTTTCCTAATTTCTGCGGCCGGTGCTGGAATAGCATACCTCACAGGGGAAGCAGCGGAAGAATCAGTTGAAAACCTCCAAGGTGTTTTGGACTCAAACATTGAAGCACATGAAGAATTTGCTCTTTTTGCTTTAATTTCCCTGATCATACTTGGTCTTGCTTCTGTTGTAGGTCTATTCTTGACTTTCAAAAAATCACCACTGACGAGAACAACGGCAATAATTATCCTATTTCTCTCATTACTTAGTTTTGGCTTAGTCGCAAGAACAGGATACTTGGGTGGTCAAATCAGACATACAGAGATAACAAATGCAACAACTGTTCAATTAAATTTGGATAATGATGTAGATGATTAACAAGACAGAAGAATAAAAGATATTTCTTTATAAACTGAAATTCAAAGTCAAATAAAGGGAAAAGGATGGTATACATTATGGCAATGTAGCCAAGAACAAATCAAAAAATAAATCCTCTTCTAATATAAAAGTTAGCTAGTCCTAACGAAATCAAACATTCTTATTTTTACTTTGCCAAATTATCTAATTTTGGTGCGATATAGACGACCTTGATTTTTTAACGAATCAAACAATATATTTACCAAGCTTTACATTAAACAAATAAAAATAACGATGATTGACAACTTGAAGAAGTTTTTGAATGAGGAACAAGACCCCAATGCAGTTGAAAAAATTGCTGGAAAGCTAAATGAACTTTTGATGAGCGGTGAAGTCGTTGAATACATCGCCGTACAAAAAAAGCCAGCAGTTAACATTGCCCCTGATTCTATAGCTCTTACAAATAAAAGAATAATCTTCTGTAGGCCAAGAAACTTAGGGATTTCTATGGATTTTACGGACTACCTTTGGAAAGACATCACAGACTGTCATGTAAAGGAAGGCATGTTGGGTTCAGATTTTACAATGCGAACAGTGAAGGGCGGTGAAGATAAAATTGATTACTTACCAAAAACTCAGGCTAGAAAACTCTATGCTATTGTCCAAGAACAAGAAGAAAAACAAAGAGAATACCGCCGCCAATTGGACCTTGAAGACAAAAGGGCTGCAGCAGGAAACATCAGTCTGAGTGCAAGCACTCCAGCGCCGGCAGCTCCAACGCCACCAGTTGCTGAAGACGAAATCATGGCATTATTGAAAAAACTCAAATCATTATTTGAAAATGACTTGATCAGCCAACAAGAATATGAGGCAAAAAAGGCTGAAATATTAGCTCGCTTATAAGAACATTCTTTCCATTACTTGGTATGTAACCATGAGTCTAACTAACAGATAATTTGGAAATATCAACGGGCATACGGAAACTTTTCATACCGATACAACCGACAATAAAAAAATCGGATGATCATGTATCCTACTCTGAAGTTCTACCAGACATTAGACTTCAAAATG
>ENA-UOWO01007607-UOWO01007607.1-activated-sludge-metagenome-genome-assembly--contig:-NODE-7607-length-10641-cov-14.893255_pt1 | contig 10641 bp, 9 predicted proteins | sample MGYA00238148_ERZ761564 | MGnify/ENA primary metagenome ERZ761564 (study PRJEB28885, sample SAMN05720194) | activated sludge metagenome | isolation source: Anaerobic digester | place: USA...
CTGTCATTCGCCTGAAAATTAAAATCTATTTGAGCTTCCGGATATTCATTTTCAAAAATTTGTTTAAACTGAAGCAATAACGGACGCAGATTTTCGTCGGCAGCGATGACAGCTTTCCCTTTTTTCCAATCTGATTTATTGGATTCATCAACAGATGTATTGCACGAAAATAACAAAAGCATGGCAACTGCCATGCACGTAAATTTACTCTTCATTGTTTTTGTATAATTGAATTGCTCTGAATGCTCTGAATACTCCATATGCGGTAAGCAATGCTCCTAATGCGAGATTCCATTCTTTGCTTAACAACTGCATTTCCTTGTAGTTGATTAAAAGGATGATACCCATAATGATATATCCGATAGCAATAGCAATTCTCAATAAAAATCCCGGATTTTTGAAAGCATTCATGGTGTAAAAATAATCAATCCTGAGTAGCTTTCAATATTTAAATACCATTCATATGGCGCTATTTTTCAATATGCTTCAAAGTTAAATGTAACAGGTAAGGTATAGTAAACATTTACAGGTACACCATTTTGCATGCCTGGTTTCCAGCGCGGCATTTTCTTTATTGCTATCAGCGCAGCTTCGGCACATCTGCCGCCCACATTATCTTTCAGTACCGTTGGATTTTGTACAAACCCATTTTTATCAATATAAAATCGAATAAATACTTTGCCGCTGATGCCTCTTTCTATATCAGTATCATATGGACGAATATTTTTCTTTAAAAAAGCCATCAGGGCAGCCTGACCGCCTGTAAATTCGGGAAGCACCTCAGATATATTTAAGATAGTATTGGTTACCGGTGTCTCTGTTTCCAATACTGAATTGGTGGTTTCTGTTGCCGTTGAAGAAGTAGACGTTGCAGTAGTAACTTCTAAGCTGTTAGTTTGCGTAACGGTAGCCACAGCAGCATCTTGTATGGCATCTTGTCGGGTTGGTGCAACGGTCGTTGGTGCTGTATTATCCGCTACCGGTTTCACTTCGCGGAAGTCTATTGTTTTAGGAGGCAGGATGCTTGCCGGCGGAATTGTTATTGCCGGCTTTTTCGGTTCAATGATAAGTTGCGGAATATCTGTAGTTTCAACAATTATTTTGTTGATAACAACGCTGGCCTTATCTGCATAAAAAGTATTGAAAAAGATAAGCAAAAGGCTCACCAGTAACAGCGTACCTATAAAAGCTTTAGTGGTGTTTTTGTCAGATTCTGAGCGTAATACATATGCGCCATACTCTTTGTTTCTTCCTTCAAATATGATATCATCGAAAGAATAATTTTGATAGAGATTCATACTGTTTGTTTTTAGTAAAACGTATAAATCATCGGTTTATTGAGTTTGTTGTACAAAAAAAAATCCTCAACGTGTAGGTTGAGGATTTTTTGTATGTGTTTGTTGTTATTGTAATTTAAAGGTAACCGGCAATGTATAAAATACTTTAACGGGTTTTCCACGCTGTGAGCCAGGTGTCCATTTTGGCATTGCTTTTACCACACGGATAGCTTCGTCTCCGCAGCCACCGCCAACACCATCTTTTAATACCGTTGGTTCTCTTACGGTACCATCGGTATCAACATAAAATTTTACAATTACTTTTCCTTCCAATCCGTTTTCACGAGCTAATGACGGATAACGGATATTTTTTTGTAAAAATTTCATTAACTCAGGAACGCCACCCGGATAACCAGGCATTACTTCTGCTCTGTCAAAAATTTCAGGTTCTTTTGGAGCTTCAGGTTCTGGTTGTGCTACCGGACCTGTACCTTTTTCTTCTGTAATAATTGCTTTAGCTTCTTTATCGCCTTCCTGTGTAACTGTTGAAATAGCTATTTCTTTAGTTTCTTCTACTTTAGTTACTTTTTCTTCGGCTACTTCTTCATCTTTCTTTGCTATCATTTCCACAAACTTAACCGTTGGACGCACTGGTGGCGGCGGTGGCGGTGGTGGTGGTGGTGGTGCAGCTTCTACCGGTGGCGGTGTTTCCTCTAAAATAACATCCGTCATTTCGAGGTCCACTACTTTCTCATTTTTTCCAATGTTAGAAAAAATATTTAATTTTAAAAGTAGCATCAATACCAGAAACCCGCTCATGGTATAGAGAAAACCTTTTAAGGTATTTTTATTGACAAGTTTTCGAAGAACGTAAGCACCATACTCTTTATTCTGGTTCTCAAATACCATATCGTCCCACGATGCATTTTTATAATCTATGTTACTCATAATCAGATTAGATTTTAATTAGTCAGAAGTTTTTGCATTACCACCGTTGGCCATTGCCTCAATTTCAAGCGGGTGAATGTCTTGAATCGCATAGACTTTGGTTTTGGTGATATCCATTTCATCTAAAATGTCAACCATGTTTTTATAATTGGCATCGTCTGTCATCTTTATGAGAACAATTAACTGACTGTCGCCTTTTTCGTCCAGTCCGTGTTGTGTTTTCACTTCTTTTTGTTTTTTCAGGATAACATCTCTGATTCCTTCAGGAGAATAATCTACTTTTTTTAAACCAGCTACAGTAGTTCCGGGATAATACCATAAGATATCATCTTTGTCTGCGATCAGGTTGAGTACTTTTGATTCTTTTACTTCTGTTGGAGGTGCATCTTTATCTTTTTTAGGCATTGATAAATTCATTGCCACCGACTTATTTAAAGAAGTGGTAAGCATGAAAAATGAAATCAATAAGAATGCCAGATCCACCATGGGTGTTAAGTCAACTCGAGTTGACATTTTTTTGGAACGGACACCGCCTTTATGCTTGCCATGCCCTCCGCCGGACGAACTTTCTATATCTGCCATACAATTCTATATTTTTAGTTAATCAACTTTTCCTTCAAGTGTGGTGATTAATTTGTATTTATTTACATCTTTTTCTTTGAGGATCTCAATTACTCTTTTGACTCCTTTAATGTTCGTTTCCTGATCTCCTTTTATTGCTATTGGTGGCTGATCGTTGTTTTCCTGTTCAGCATATACATATCTGATTGCCATTATCCAGTCACCTAACTGATTATCGGTGGAATCCGTTGGAATACCTTTTAATTCGCCACTTCTTTGTAACTCAATTAAATCGGTTGAACTTTTTGTAACTACCGATGGTAATTGATTTACCGGTGTACCGAAAATTTCCAGTTTGGTAAATAGTTTTTTGGTTTGGTCTGTAATGGGAATACCTGGATATTTATCTTTGTTCAGTGAAAAGAATTTTTCTAATATCTGAACTTTGCGTTCAGGTTTTCCAATAGACATGTAGGTCTTTCCGTCTGCATCAACAGTAAATGTAACCATATCTTCTTTCACTTCTTCAGATGCTCTGGAAGTTGGTGATTTGATGGGTACAACTTCAGTTGGTTTAAACTTAGCCGTTAAGATAAAAAAGGATAGCAACAAGAATGAAACATCACACATGGCAGTCATATCGACCCAGGTGCTACTACGTTTTACTTTAAATTTAGGCATTTTCTTGTTATTTAACGTTAGTTATTAATGTTTACGACCTGCAAAAGTTTGTGCAATTGTGTATCCTAATTCATCGATAGCATACGTTAATTTATCGATTTTTTGAGTACATAAGTTGTAGAAAATAATTGCCAAAGCAGATGTAAAGATACCTAACGCTGTATTGATTAACGCTTCAGAGATACCTTCTGCTAATTTTTCTGGATCAGATCCACCAGCACCAGATAAGCCTTTGAATGCTTTAATCATACCGATTACCGTTCCTAATAATGCGATTAATGTACCAACAGAAGAAATAGTAGCTAATATCCACATGTTTTTTTCCAAAGCCGGTAATTCTAAAGCTGTAGCTTCTTCTACTTCTTTCTGAATATTAAGTATTTTTTGTTCACCTTCCAATTCAGTGTTTTTTTCCATTTCAGCATATTTGTGTAAGCCTGCCTGAACAACATTTGCTACTGCACCTTTTTGTTTGTTACATTCAGCCAAAGCACTGTTAATGTCATTGCTGCTTAATTTTGATTTTATAGACTGTAAGAATGTTTCTAATGAACCAGTACCAGCAGCTTTTGCGATAGTCAATAAACGTTCGATGGCAAATGTGATACAAGTAACGAAAATCGCCATTAGGAATGGTACGACAAAACCACCTTTATACATTAGTCCTAATACGTTTTGTTCTCCTTTTTCCTGTACCTGACCTTTGAATACAGTGTAGAAAATAACATTGCAAATGATTACTGCGATGAGTACAACTATTCCAGCGCCTAATCCACCTGAATTCTTTTTTGTTTGTGCTTGTGCCATAATTTGTAAATTTAAGTTTAAAAAGATGTTGATTTAAAGTTTTAATGAAAGCGTAAAAATAGCCTAATTTTTGATTTATTGTAGAGTTTTAAACGAAAAATTACATTTTTTATTGCAACGAAATTGCATATGTTGATTTTTGTTCACACAGTCTTCACAAATACAGTTACTTTCCGATACAAAACTTAGAAAAAATATTATCTAGTAAATCGTCTGTCGTAATTTCTCCGGTAATTTCTCCTAAAGCATGCAATGCGTGCCGGATGTCCTGTGCTAGTAAATCACCGGTATTTTTGTTATTCAGGCTATCTAAAGCATGTTGCAAGGCCATGTTGGTATTTTGCAAAGACTGAAAATGTCTTACATTGGTTACAATCGTTTGTTCTGAGGATGTTTTGCCATCTGATGCCACAGCAACGATATATTCTTTCAGGCTTTCGAGGTTCTGTTTATTCAATGCACTTATTTCAAATATAGGTAAGTCATAACCATAAAGTTCTGTGATTGAATAGTTGAGCATACCCAATTGGTGTTCATGACATAAATCTGCTTTGTTTGCGACTAAGATAATTTCCAGATTTTCACGTTTTAGCTTTTCAATATCTTCAATTACCACCAATTCAGAAGATTCATTGGCATCAAAAATATACAGTAATATAGATGCATTGGCAATTTGCTCGTAGGTTTTTTGAACGCCTATCTTTTCAATTATATCAGTTGCTTCTCTGATTCCTGCCGTATCTATTAAACGGAACATCAGTCCATTTATGACTATTTTTTCTTCAATAACATCACGCGTAGTGCCTGCAATTTCTGAAACAATTGCACGTTCCTCATTTAATAAAGCGTTTAACAAGGTTGATTTTCCGGCATTTGGTCTTCCGGCAAGTACAGTGGTAATGCCGTTTTTTACAACATTGCCAAATTTAAAAGAAATTAATAAAGTGCCGATATTTTGCTGTAATTCAATAATCAGTTCTTTAAGCTCATCTCTGTTCGCAAATTCCACGTCTTCTTCACCAAAATCCAGCTCTAACTCAATCATAGAGGCAAAATGGATTAACTTTTCTCTTAATGATTTTAAATCGTTGGTAAAGCCGCCTCGCATTTGTTTGATGGCAAGCGTTTGTTGTGTTTCAGTTTCAGCAGCAATTAAGTCTGCCACTGCTTCTGCCTGAGACAAATCAAATCGTCCGTTTAAGAAAGCACGCATCGTAAATTCGCCGGGTTTTGCCAATCTTGCACCATTTTTTAGTAACAATTCAATTATTTTCTGAAGAATATAGGGTGAACCATGGCAAGATATTTCAACCACATTTTCTTTGGTGTAAGAAGAAGGCGCAAGGAATAAACTAACCAACACTTCATCAATTATTTGATTATTATCAATTATATTGCCAAGATGAATTGTGTGTGAAGGTTGATTTAAAAGATTTTTGCCTTTAAATACATCATTAACAATTTGTACCGCTTTGTTTCCGGACAACCTGATTACTCCAATTGCTCCAACACCGGGCGGTGTTGAAAGCGCAACAATGGTATCTGAAAAATCATTCGTTTGCATTACGTTTGGATTAAAAAAATGAATTTGTAAACCACAAAACTATAATAAATTAAACTAAAATTCAGAATTAGGCGCTGATTTGCAGTTTATTGAAATAAACAATCAGGCAATTTAAATTATAACAAAATTTAAGAAAGTATATAAATGCTTAATAAACATTTCACTATATAATTAAGACTTAGTTTATTACCTTTGTCAATTCAACAACCCACTATAATGAAAAAATTAGTTACGCTGTGTTTTTTATTATGCTCAGTATTCGTAGTTTATCCTCAAAATTTCGGTAATTTTTCCGGAGCGATGACGGGTACCTCTATTACAGCTGCAGCTGCTAATGCTGCGAAGCAGTTACAAGCATTCAATTCAGGCAGTCCAACATCTACTGCCAATCTTTCTCAATTGCAATTATTAGGCTTGGATCCAAATGCTGTTCAAAAGTATTTGAAAGCAAAATCAGATGCAACCGGTGCCGGTGCTGATCAATCAAGTCCGATGCAAGATATGTTGCAAACGGTTTTGGAAATGAGAGTCAGACAAGATTCCATGCAAATTATGATGGAAAGAATGGATAAAATTGCCAATCCAAATAATGATATCAAGCCCAACGAAATTTTCGGTCATGATTTCTTTGGTTCGGGTAGATTAGCCTTGTTTTCAAAATCTTCAGATTCCAAAGCTCCTGATTCTTATATTCTTGATGTAGGTGACGAAATTAGTATAGCCGTTTGGGGTTATGCTGACTATAATAATAATTTCAAGGTGAATGATGATGGTTTTATTCAAATCCCAGAATTCGGACGTATTTATGTTAAAGGGTTGACGTTTGGTGCGGTAAAGGCTCAAATTGGAAAACGACTGGCAACTTTTATAAATCCTGCCAACACTAAATACGAAATAACATTAAATTATGCCAGAACCATTGATGTAAATATCGTTGGTGAAGTAAAGGCACCCGGTACGTATCAAATTCCGGCTATAAACTCTGTTTATAATGCTATAAATGCAGCAAATGGCATAACTGATATCGGAAGTGTGCGTGATATTCAAGTGCGCAGAGACGGAAAAACCATTAAACGATTTGACGTGTATGAGTTTTTGTTCAATCCGTTATTGGTAGAAAATTTCTTCTTGCAAAAAGGCGATTTTATTTATGTGTCAACACAAAGCAAGTTGATAAAAATTAGTGGTGCGGTTCGCCGACCTGCTAAATATGAATTACTAAAAGGTGAAAATTTAAACGAGTTAGTAACATTTGCCGGTGGGTTTGCACCAGATGCTTATGTTAAACTGATACAAGTTACCAGAATTAATAATGACAAAGCACAAATTATTGATGTTAATTACGAGCAAATCTTGGGTTCCAACTCAAACTTTGAGTTGAAAGATGGCGATATCGTCAATATTGCAAATATTCCAGGCGGGATAGAAAATTTTGTAAATATCAGCGGTCCTTTGCGCTATCCCGGAAGATATGAATTGAAGGAAGGATTCCGTGTATCCGACATCATAAAAGCTGCCGGTGGCATTAGATTGGAGACTTACCTGGAAAGAGCGTACATCAAAAGAAAGTTAGATGATAATACATTTGTTAACCAGAAATTCTCGCTAAAAAATATTCTAATTGATGAAAGTTCACCTGATAATTTATTGCTTAAACGCAGTGATCAAATTCAGTTGTTTTCTAAAGATGAATTCCTTGAAAAATTCTTTATTTCTATTGACGGTTCTGTAATTAAACCAACTATTCAGGAGTTCACAGATGGAATTAATTTAAATGATTTATTGTTTTATGCAGGTGGACTTAAAAAGGAAGCTGCAAATTCAAAAATTGAGATTTCCCGAATTATGAATATTGATTCCAGCGCGGAACAAAAATTCACACCGCAAAGAGTCGTAGTACAGACAATCACTATTGGACCAAATCTGGAAATAGATGATGTATCTAAAGCATTTCCTTTAGCACCCATGGACAGAGTGTATGTGAGAAAAATATACGGATTTGATGAGCAAATGTCAATTACACTGAAAGGTGAAGTGAAGTATCCTGGTATCTATCCAATACTTGATAAGAATGAAAAAGTTTTAGATGTTATTGAAAGAGCCGGTGGATTAACACCTTATGCATTTATTAAAAATGCAAGATTAACAAGACCGGATAATGGATTAAATCAAACTATTTTTCATTTAAAAGATGCTTTTGGAGACACGGCATCCAGAGCAAATTTAATTCTGAAAAATGGTGATATCATTGAAATTCCTACTGTTAACCAATTAGTAAGTATAAAAGGAGCAATACGTTATCCAAATATGGACAGCACGCAAACGATAAACGGAAAATTCGTTGCAGGAAAAAGTGCGCGTTGGTACGTAAAACACTACGGTGGTGGTTTCAAAAAAGGAGCGAAGAAAAAATCTACCTTAGTTATTTATCCAAACAGAAAGGTAGATTATACACGTTCTTTTATTGGTATAAAAAATTATCCTACCGTAGATAATGAAGGTGCTTTGATTACAGTAGACATGAAACAAAAAGCACCAAAACCACCAAAAGGTCCGGAATCAGCATTGAATTGGAACATCGTTTTACCAAGTGTCATTGCGGCGATTACATCCATCGCAACCACTTTAACATTGATTTTTGTTTTGAAACAGTAATTACACATGCAACAGCAATTTTCTGAAGAAGATATAAGGTTAGTCGATGTTCTTGAATCATTCAGGAGTTACTTCGTCTATTTGTTGAAGAAATGGTACATTTCTATTGTAGGTGTCGCAGCATTAACGGCAGGCGGTTATTATTTCGCAAAATTATCACCACCGGCATATGTAGCCAATATTTCATTCAATGCAGTAGACTCCAGAACCAGTGCGATGGGCGGTATCATGTCAATGATGGGTGTCTCTTTTGCAGGTGGTTCATCAAATGATGTATTAACCGGAATATTTACGTCCAGATATGTTTTCCTCAATTCCATGCTTACGGATGTTGAAATAAATGGTAAGACAGATAAACTAGCCAATTTCTATTTTAGCGCTTTTAAATATAATGATGGCTTTGAAAAAGATTCGTTACTTAAAGATTTTAAATTTCGTGCTAACTCAATAAATGATTTGAGTAAGATGGAAATGGATTTTTTAGGAATGATGTATGATGATTATTTTGGCGGATTAATGGTGGCTGAATACGATTTAACATCAGGTGTCATCAGAGCAGAAATTGAAACACCAGATTATGATGTATCCAGAATTTTAGGTTCTACATTGTTGAATAATACCGTAAAGTTCTACCAAACCAAACAATTGGAAAATGCTACAACATCACTCAGTAGTGTAACCAAGCGTTTGGATTCAATTTCCAGAGAAATTGCTTACCGACAAAGAATGATTGCTCAGTCGCAAGACCAGAATATTTTTAACAAGAAAAGAATTGAAACGGTAGACCAGCAAAAAATTATGCAGGAACTGGCAACACTCGGTGTGATGTATAATGATGCAACTACATCTAAAGAAAATGCTAAAGCAGGTATGGTGCCCCAAAATAATATTGTGCGTGTTATAGATGACCCAATGTTTTCTACATCACCCAAACATAAAAGTAAATTATTGTTTGCGGCTATTGGATTTGCTGTTAGTTTGATATTAATCATAATACCATTGCTCATCCAGAAAGCAATCAATGACGGCAGAGAAGAAGATAAAATCAAAGCCGCAAAACTGGCTGCTGCCACTGCTGAATAAATTTTTGTCGTTTATCCTGAGAATATGTAACTTTAAGTTACCTCATTATCCTTTTAAGTAAATGTACAATGGAAGATATTGAATCTTACAAACTCCAGTTAGAAGAAATACAACGTCAGCTTGCTGAAACAATACATCAATTAGAACAGGAAAAATCAATTCATACAGAACCTATCGCAATAGTAGGTATGGCGATGCGCTTACCGGGCAAAATAAAAAATGCCGGTGATTTATGGAATGTTTTAGTAAATGGGATTGATTGTATTGAAGAAATTCCTGCCAACCGTTGGGACAAAGATGCACTGTTTGATCCAGATCCAAATGCACCGGGAAAACTATACATTAAAGAAGGTGGATTTATTGAAGATATCGAATATTTAGATGGACCTTTCTTCAATATTTCACCAATAGAATTAGAAAGCACTGATCCGCAACAACGCATGCTCTTAGAAGTTACTCACGAAGCTTTTGAAAACGCAGGCATCGATGTAAATTCTTTAGTTGGTTCTGATACAGGTGTGTTTATTGGCATTGATAATGTTGATTATGAAGCCAGACAAATTCGCTCTAAAGATTATAAATTAATTTCCGGTTATTGCTATACAGGCACAGGACCAACAGGCGCATCAGGCAGAATTTCATATACGATGGGTTTGCGCGGACCATGCATGACCATCGATACGGCGTGCTCTTCTGCATTAACATGCACACATGTTGCCATGCAGGCACTGCGAAATAAAGATTGTAAAATTGCAGTCGTAGGTGCGGCAAGTATCATTTCTGAACCAGACCAATCTCTGAATTTTTGCAGATTAGGTGCCTTATCACCAGAAGCTCGTTGCAAATCATTTGATGATGCAGCCAATGGCTACATTCGCTCAGAAGGTGTGTGCGCTATGATTATAAAAAGATTGAGTGATGCACAAAAAGACGGCGATAATATTTTGGCCATTATCAAAGGTTCAGCTGTAAATCAGGATGGAAAAAGCAAACGCTTAACTGCGCCAAGTACTGCAGCACAAGGTTTAATGCATGCAGCTGCTTTAAAAAATGCACAACTGCAAC
>ENA-UOWO01007609-UOWO01007609.1-activated-sludge-metagenome-genome-assembly--contig:-NODE-7609-length-10640-cov-3.839868_pt1 | contig 10640 bp, 10 predicted proteins | sample MGYA00238148_ERZ761564 | MGnify/ENA primary metagenome ERZ761564 (study PRJEB28885, sample SAMN05720194) | activated sludge metagenome | isolation source: Anaerobic digester | place: USA...
ATAAGAAGTCACTTCCCAATTGCCTTTGGTTACTTGATTTTTTAATTTTCCGTTTTTGTCATATAAATAAATATGATTGAAACCATCTTTTTCTGAAGTCCAAATAAAACTATTGTCTTTCAAGAACGTTAAATTATCGGTTACATCAACATACGCTTTATCTTTTTCGTTCAAAACTACTTTTGCATTACCCGAATTTCCATCAACAAAAAGTAAGTCTAAATTATTTTGATGACGATTTAAAACTTGAGCCGAAAGAACATTGGCATCATTCGTCCATTTTAGTCTTGCTATATAAAAATCATTGTAATTGCTTAGGTTTACCGTTTTTGCAGCTTTGGAAGTAACATCAAATAAATGCAGAGAAACTACCGCATTTTTCTCACCAGCTTTTGGATATTTAAACGTATCGGCAGTTGGATATAAATCTTTTTTATACAAATCCATTGAAAACTGTGGCACTTCGGTTTCATCAAAACGAATGTAAGCCAACTTTTTACTATCAGCACTCCAATCAAAAGCACGAACGAAAGCAAATTCTTCTTCATAAACCCAATCCGTAATTCCGTTGATGATGGCATTTTTCTTTCCATCAGTTGTTATTTGAGCAGTGTTTTTTGAAGCTATATCATAAACAAAAAGATTATTTTCTTTAGCGAAAGCAATCTTTGTTCCATCTGGAGAAAAAGTTGGTTCTTGTACGTTTTCTAAAACCTTGGTAAGATTTTTAGAATTCAAATTGTATAAATAATAATTTGCAGTGAAGGAATGACGAAAAATTGGGTTGGAATTATTGGCAATTAAAATTTGTTTTTCGTCATTGCTAAAAGTATAGCTATCAATTCCATCGGCTAAATCAGTATGCGATTTAGTATCTAATAATGTAGAAACTTTTTTTAATGTTGCAAAATCATACAAATCAATTTGCTGACTTCTTGTCGTTCTATCAGAATTCAGAACCGTATATTGATTGGTATTTTTCATGGATTGTAAAGCATCCATTCCTTTGGTGCGAAACTCACCTCTATAAATTTCTTCTACCGTAATTTTTTGTTGTGCTTTTGCCGAAAAAAGTGTGACAACAAAAAGAACTATTAGCTGTATTGACTTCATGAATTTTGTGTATTTTAAAAAACCGTCAATTTTAGTGATTTTTTTATAAATATAGACACTATTTTTTGTTAAAAACGATTTTGACTACTATTTACAAGTACAACTCACGCTAAAAAACCCAACTAATTTATTTTAAAATTAAATTTTTGGTATTTTTTAAATCACTAAATTTGTATTTTAATCTATCTTTTTATGGAATCATTACACATAGAATTTCAACCTAAAGTAAAAGAAAAACTTCTTGCTTTTTTAAATTCGTTTTCAAAAAATGAATTGAAAATTATTGAGAGTGAAGATTCATTCGAGGCAACTAAAACTATTTTACAAAAACGTTTAAACGAGTTAAGATCCGGAAAAGCAGATTTAATTTCTATTGACGAATACGAAAAGACACTTGATAAAAGTTAAAAATGAAAATCGTTTTAACAACACTATTTGTTTCAGATTTAGATAATCAAGTTTTATATATAGCCAAAGACAAACCTCTAGCTGCAAAAAAGTTTAAAAAAGACTTAATCAGAAATTTGAAAAAGGATTTGAAAAATCCATTTCATTTCAAAAAATCTCAATATTTTGACGATGATTTAGTAAGAGACTATGTCTTTAAAGGATATACATCTGTATATCAAATCAACACTTTAAACAACACTATTGAAGTTTTTGGATTTATAAAATATAAAGAATCACTTCTATAAAAAAATTATCATTTTAATGAGCCAAGCCGTTTCCGGATTTTCAAAATTATCCAAAGAAGAAAAAATCAATTGGATTGCAACTACTTATTTCGCCAATCCAAGCGAAGCTGTTACTACTATAAAACAATATTGGAACAGCGATGAAAAACTGCAACAACTCCACGATGAATTTATAGAAAATACGATTTCCAATTTCTATTTACCAATGGGAATTGCGCCTAATTTCTTAATCAACGGAAAATACAAAACCGTTCCAATGGTAATCGAGGAAAGTTCGGTTGTAGCTGCAGCTGCAAAATCGGCTAAATATTGGTCAACTCGTGGCGGATTTAAAGCAACCGTTTTAAATTCCGAAAAAATTGGTCAAGTGCATTTCATTTATAAAGGAGATGTTCAAAAACTGGAAAAATTCTTTGCAGAAACCAAACCGAAATTCTTCTCCGAAACCGAAAGCATGACCAAAAACATGCAAAAACGTGGTGGTGGAATTCTTGACATTATACTAAAAAACAAAACCTCAGAATTGGAAAATTACTTTCAACTTCATGCAACCTTTGAAACCAAAGACAGCATGGGTGCAAATTTCATCAATTCATGTTTAGAACAATTTTCCAAAACATTAAAAGACGAAGCGCAACAATTTGAACCTTTTTCAGAAGAAGAAAAAAACATTCAAGTCGTAATGAGCATTTTGTCAAATTATGTTCCAAATTGCATCGTTCGCGCCGAAGTTTCTTGTAAAGTGGAAGACTTAGCTGAAAAGAAAATAGAAAACCCAGCCGAATTTGCCGAAAAATTTGTGCAAGCTGTAAAAATCGCCGAAATTGAACCTTATCGTGCCGTTACTCATAACAAAGGAATCATGAACGGAATTGACGCAGTCGTTCTGGCAACAGGCAACGATTTTCGCGCCGTTGAAGCCGGAATTCACGCTTATGCTTCTAGAAACGGAAGTTATTCCAGCTTATCACACGCCAAAATAGAAAACGGAATATTCACCTTTTGGATGGAAATTCCACTAGCACTTGGAACCGTTGGCGGATTAACATCGCTACATCCATTGGTGAAAATTGCGCTGGAAATTTTAGGAAAACCATCGTCACATGAACTAATGCAAATCGTTGCCGTTACTGGTTTGGCTCAAAATTTTGCCGCATTGCGTTCGCTAACCACAACCGGAATTCAAGAAGGCCACATGAAAATGCACATCAATAATATTTTAAATCAATTTCAAGCCACCAAAGAAGAACGAATTGCCATCGCCAAACACTTTGAAAACAATACCATTTCTCACGCTTCGGTAGTGGAATTAATCGAAAATTTAAGGAAATAGGATCGAATCGCTTGCGAATTAAAATAAACCTTATTCCCGCTTTTCGTTGCAATCTTTTTAAACTAAAAAAGTTTAAAAAGGATTTCCACAATCGGGGATAAAAAGGAAACCATAGCACAAAACCAGCTTTATGAAAAAAACCTTCTACAGCAACGGAAAATTACTCATCACCAGCGAATATGTCGTTCTTGATGGCGCAATTGCTTTGGCTTTGCCTACAAAATTTGGGCAAAACTTACACATTGAAGAAGGCGAAAACGAAATGATTAGCTGGACAAGTTTTGACAGCGATGGAAGTATTTGGTTCGAAGATAACATTCCGTTTTCGTCCATCGTTAGAAAAGAACGTTTTGATGATATCAAAAGCGTAAAAAACACATTAATTGATATTTTACACGAAGCTTATCTACAAAATTCAAATTTCATCACTCAATCCAACGGTTATAAAATCACCACCGAATTGAGTTTTTCAAAAAATTGGGGTTTAGGAACATCGTCAACATTAATCAACAATATTGCCCAATGGCTAGAAATTGATGCGTTCAAACTGCTTCAAAACAGTTTTGGCGGAAGTGGTTATGATATTGCTTGCGCTCAAAATAATTCAGCAATTTTGTACCAATTAGTTAACGAATTACCCAAAGTTACAACGGTAGATTTTAAACCTAATTTTAGTCAAAACATCTATTTTGTTTACCTAAACAAAAAACAAAACAGCCGCGAAGCGATTGCAGCTTATTATAACAAACAAGGCAATATCCATAAAACAATCCCTTTTTTCAACTCGATTACTGAAACAATTATTTCTACCAATGATGCTAAAACTTTTGCTCATCAATTAGAAAAACACGAAATCGAAATGAGCCAAGTTTTAGAACTTTCTACCATAAAAGAAACTATTTTTTATGATTTTAATGGTGTTTTAAAAAGTCTTGGTGCTTGGGGTGGAGATTTTATCATGGCTTTTTCAAAAGAAAATCCAACCGATTATTTCAAACAAAAAGGTTTTGAAACCGTTATTCCTTATGATGAAATGATACTGATTTAATTGTATCGCATATTTCATAAAATCCTTTTACAAAGAAATTCAATAAATAAAAAAAAATGCCTCAAATAAATTTGAGGCATTTTTTATTTGATATAAATTTCTACTAGTAGAAGTTAGCTCTGTTATCTTGGATATCAGCTTCGTTTTTCAACGCAGGTAAAACTCGACCAGCATAATTAGCTACTTGTGGTTTTAGTTTGTTCACATATTCGTCATGTTTTTTCAAAACTGGTGCTTTAACAACCGATTTTGTAACAATAACATATACACCAGAATTTCCATCAATTGGTTTAGAAACTTGACCAACTTTAGAAGTAAAAGCCGAACCAACTACTTTTGGTTCAAATCCTGCTCCAGGAAGTGCAGCATTTTCAACTGTTAAATCAACTGCATTTAAAACCGTTACTTTATTAGCAGCAGCAATTGCAGCTAAAGACGATCCTGATAATTTTGCTTTAATTTTTTCAGCTTTCTTTCTGTTTTTAAGAATTGGCTCAACCATTGGTTTAGCATCTTCAACAGCCATTAATCCTTTTTCAGTAACTTTTTTCAATTTTGCAATAACGTGTCCAACGTTTACAATTTCAAAACGTTTTACATCACCGATGTTAGTATCCGAATTAAATGCCCATTTCACTATTTGTCTTTGATTTTGAATAGTACCAAAACCTTCGTCAATAGCTTTCACTCTAACTGATGGCGTTACCGTTAATTTCATTTGTTTTGCTAAAGTTGCAAAATCTTTGCTTGCTGCTTCCATTTCAAATTTAGTAGCATCAGCATAAACTTTATCATTTGTTGCTTCAGAAGGAGCGATTTTTTGAGCAATAGTAGCTAGCTTAACAGCATCTTGCTTATCAGTAACATTAATTACATGGTAACCAAATTCAGTTTCAACTAAACCAACTTTTCCAATTGGATTGTTAAAAACGAAATCATTGAATGGTTTTACCATTTGACCTGGACCAAAATAACCTAAATCACCACCTTGTTGTGAAGATGAGTCGTCAGAATTAGTCATAGCCAACATCATAAACATTCCAGGATTTGCTTGAGCTTGTGCTAACAAACTTTCTGCTTTAGCTTTTGCTTGTTCTTTTGTTCTTTTTTCTTTTTTGTTTGGAACTTGAGTTCCTTCCCAACTGATTAAGATGTGACTCGCTTTTGCTTTTGCTCCTGCTTTTCGTCCTAATCCTTTTGAAATACAATAGTAATTATTGTAAATATAAGGTCCATAAATTTCACCTACAGGTAATGCAAATAATTTTTCTGCATGTTCTGCTGGTAAATCTTGTTTAGCAATATAAGTTGAATCAAAAGGTCTGTCTGAATTTGCGTTTACAAACTCTGCAATGTTAGTTGCTGATCTAAACCCAGAAATCGTATCGTTTTTACCTGTTTCTTTGTTGTAACGAACGCTTGGCAATAGCAATCCATCAACTTTCGATTTGATTTCAGCTTCGTCTTGTGTTGAAGGTTTTTCTTCAATTAGAACGTAATCTAATTCACGAGTTTCTTCTGATTTGAATTTTTTCTCTTTTGTTTTCATGTAAGCAACGATTTCTTCATCGGTTACTTTCACGTCGCTATCTTTTATTGACGAAAATGGAACACTCACAAAATCAAAACTAACTTTGTTGGCTTCCATTTCATATTTGAATTTTCCTTCAGCTTCTGTTGTGTATAATGCACCTTTTACTAAAGCATTGTAAATTTGGTATTTTGCATTCAACTCAGCGTCTTTTTCTCTTTCTTTCAAATATTGAATTCCTTCAGGATTTGCTTTGAAATAATCTTTAAATTTTGCCAAATCAAATTTACCTAATGCATTTAAAAAAGCTGGATTTTGAGCAATATTTTGGTCTGCTTTAAACACTTCAACGATGTGTTTTTCACCAACTCTAATTCCTAATTTTTCGAACTCAGAAGTTAATAACGCAATACTTACTTCTTGATTCCAAATTTGGTTTGATGCTTGAAGAGCCGACATTCCTTGTCCGCTTTTTTCAGCATTACTTACTTTTAAATTAAATTCATCAAAAGAAATATCTTCTCCATTTATGCTTCCAACTTCTCTTGAGGTTTGACTAAAACTTCCGCTTTGGATTAAATCTCCAATTACAAATGCAAATAATGCAAATGCAATCATACCAATCAATAATCCTGAACGTTGTCTAATTTTTGATAAAACTGCCATCGTATTTTTATGTTAATTTTTAATTCAGTTTGCGAAAATACAATTATCTATGAAATAATAACAATCAGATGCTTATATTTTTATGTAATTCTCGATTTTTTTTGAACCCAAAGATTTTACTCCTTTTTATTCTGTTGGTCAAAACGTTTTGCATATTTTCTACGGAAGAAAAACATGAATATTCCAATCACTGCAAAAACAGCACTAAGAATGTAATTATCGTCGTTAGATTGCCATTTAGTAAAAGCATCGTAAGCAAAGATTGCTCCAGCGATTAGGTAAGCGTATTGGGTAAATTTTAAGTAGTTCATTTTTATATTTTTTAATCTTATTCGTCTATTTCTCCAGAAATTTTCTGAGAATTTACTTTTTTGAAATCTTTGCTAAAATCTATTCCTTCACCAAAAGAAACTCCTTTTGGAGATGTGAATTTAAATTTTTCTTGAGTAAAAAACCATTCGTTTTTTTGGTCAAAATACAGTTGTTCTGTTTCTAATGTTTCGCCCGTTTCGTTGGTGATTTTTACTTTTCCTTGTAAATCGATGATATTAGTTCCTTTGTGAGAAATGGCGTAGTTGGATTTCACAAAAGTCTTTTTCCCTTTGACATCAAAAAGCGTTAAGTCAATTCCTTTTGGAAATTCTGTAAAAGGAAATTCTACCATTCCATATTCGAGCATTTTTGGGCTTATTAGAACTGCTTTTATTCTTCCTGAATCGGTATATTTTAGATTGATTGTATCGGCTTCACCACTTGCGCTAAATTCTGACAAACTCATTTTTTGAACTTCCTTAAAATTGCTTTCACAAGAAACTAGGATACTGCAAAAAAACAGAACCAATAAAAGCAAGTTTATATTTTTTGAAGTCTGCATTAATTTTTATTAGGAAAAGTCATAGTTTCATTAATGTCACAACCCGTGAAAGTATATTTTTTTCCTAACAATTTCTCTTTTGCGATTTCATCAATTGTCAGCGCATTTTTTGAAAAACCAGTAGTTAAACTTTCAATATTAGTTCGCATTTTTGGATCAATAGCCAATACTTTATTTGCAGTATAGATTGCTAAGTTGTGTATTGCTTTTTTCTCAAATGGTGTTTTCCCACATTTTTCAGCATTGTTAGAATATAATTGTGCTAAAAACATGTATGCTTTTACAAAAGTTGGATCCGCTTTTAGTGCTTTTTCTAACTGTTTTTTAGAATTTGTCAAATCAGAACCGTACAATCCAACAGCAGTATTGTAGTAGATTTTAGCTTTTTCAGATGGATTTGTTTCTAATTCAGCTGCTTGCTCATAATATTTTTTTGCATCTTCAAAATTTCTGTTTTTTAATGATGCAAGGGCAATAAACCCAGCTGATTCTGCTGTTACTTCCGTCAAATACAATTTACTAGCCAAAGTCATGAATATCGGTTGGCTACTACATTTTGTGGTAAGTGCGTTTAACGATGTTACTAACCATGATGCGTTTTCGCCGTTTTCAGAAAGTCTTTTTTCTAGATAAGTTGTTAGATTTTCACAAGTTGCAATTGTTCTTCCTTCGATTTTCACTCTTCGTAAAGCAGCTTGATACTCGTCTTTTTTATCTGGATTTGAAATTTCTAGTCTAGATAACAAAGCGTTTGTTTGAAAATATTTTTCTAGCACATTATCAATTGTAACTGATTTATCTCCAGAAATAAATTTAGCAACATTAAATTGAAAATAGGTAAAAATAAGATTAGCATCGGTTATTTTTTCGGAAGCATTCTTAAATCCATTATTCAAAAGATTGAGAATTTCATCTTTAGAATCAATATTATTATTTAAGAGTAACGCTGCTTTTTTTATTTCAAAATCTTGTGAAGCAAGGGGAAAGTTTTTATTAAATTGATCAAGAATTTTCATTGCTTGACGAACCAATTTTTCTTTTTCTTCTGGTGTTGGAGCGTTATCTATTTTGAATTGGAGAATTTTTTGTCCGTCAGCATATAGTTCTTCACTTTGTTTTGGGCAACTTTTCTGAACTGTTTCCCATGAAGAAAATGCTTGTTCAAAATCAAGCGCGATAATAAAATCCTGATATTCTTTAGTTTTTAAAGAACAATCTACTTTTTGAGCAGTACTTATAAATGATGAAAGCAGTGCAATTAAGAAAAAAAATGTTCTCATAAAATTAAAATTTAATCGTATTTACGTTTAACAAACCATCTGTCACTTAGCGATAAACCAATACTTAGGTTAATATAATTTTCTTCTACTAAATTATTGTAAACAGTTCCACGCTTTCCAATTTCTAAACCTACGTTGATTTTAGAAAAAGTTCCACCAAGTGGTAAACCTAAACCTGCTGTAACTGCAAAATCTTCAATCGATTTGTTTCTCAAAATCATTCCTGTGTTTTCGTATCGCAAACCAGCACGATAAGTAACTCTTTTTAGATAACTTGAGTACGAATTGTAATTTGGAATAAAATAACCCCCAAAACTATATCGAGTTGAATTTTCAAAAGTCACTCCAACTATATCATCAAAACGATTTTTTAAATCGCTAGTACTTTGCATTGTTACTTCAGCGCCAATAAGCCATTTTTTTACTATTCCAAAACCAGAACCAATAGCAAATTTTGACGGTGACTTAAATGTTGAGTTTTGAACTGGTTGTTCATCTACATCATTATTCACTCTAATTGTTCGTTGGTTTCTAATCGTTAAATCAGTCTCTGGCGAATAAACCAAACTTCCAAAATAAGTGTATTTTGATTTTACTTTTTGTTGAATTGTTAAACCAGTAGTAAAACTAAATCCTTCAACTTCAGAAATATTTTCCTCATTAGTTCCGTATTGAATATCATCTAAAAATCTAAAACTTGTAGTTTCAATTGATCCAAAATTATATTGTGCTTCAGCACCAATGTTTATGTTTTTCGTGATTTTATATGCAGTACCAAAAAAAACTTTATTCATTCCTCCAATACCTTTATACTGAGTTGTCGTTGGGTTTTGGTCAGTCGTCGTTTGACTAATTTTATATCCAACAGCAGTGTAAGGAATCAAACCAAATCCAAATCCAAATTTTCCAGAAGGAATTCCAATTGCAAGATAATCAAGCGTTGTTCTTCTTGCCTTTTCTTCTTGCGATTCTGTTTTAAATTTAGTAGTTAAATAACTTCCACCTATTGCAAATGAAGTCAACTTTAAACTGGCAAATTGCGCTGGATTTTGCAAATTAACATGAATACTATCCGCAAAAACAGAAACTCCACCCATAGAACGATTTTCAACAGTTCCTTTAAATTTAACATCACCTAATCCATAAAAAGAGTATGGTGAAGAAGTTCCTTCTTGTGCAAAAGAAACAAGAGCAAAAAGTAAACAAACGCTTACTATAAATTTTTTAATCATTTTGATTGTATTGAAATGTTTGATTCAAACTTTCGAGTAGAAAATTTGAATTGGCAAATATGGTATTTTTTAATCGCATAGCCAAAAATTCTGCATCACCACCAGTTAAAATTATGATAAAATTAGCGTTTAATGATTTATAGTAATCAATAAATCCGTCTATTTCGTTTGTCAGACCATTCACAACGCCTGAATGTATTGATTCATTTGTAGAATTTCCGATGCAACTTTTTGGATTTGCTTTAGCTAATAAAGGCAATTTTGCGGTAAATTGATGAAGTGATTCATATCTTAAACGTATTCCTGGTGAAATTGCACCGCCAAGATAATTATCATTCTCATCAATAAAATCGTAAGTGACACATGTTCCAGCATCGATAACTAATCGATTTTGTTTTGGGAATTGAAGTACAGCGCCAGTTGCTATAACCATTCTATCAATTCCTAAAGTACTTGGCGTTTCATATAAATTAGCAAACGGGAACAGACTATCTTTGGTTATAAAAACTATTTTAGCTTTGTTTTCGAATGCTAAAAAATCATTTTTATCAAAAATTCCAACAGATGCGACAACAATAGAAGTAATTTTCGGAAACTGATTTAAAATAAAATTCACTTTTTCATCAAATTCTTTTTTAGTAAAAACAAAATGTTCCACAAATGTATTCTGCTCAAATACAGCTGTTTTAATTCGAGTATTGCCAACATCAATTACTAAAAGCATAACCAAGTATTTTAATTGGCTAAGTTACGATAGATTTTTTTTAGTATTTGTTTTGGATAAATTAAAAATCGTTCTATATTTGCACCCGCAACAAAGCAAGGTATCTTAGCTCAGTTGGTAGAGCAATGGACTGAAAATCCATGT
>ENA-UOWO01007614-UOWO01007614.1-activated-sludge-metagenome-genome-assembly--contig:-NODE-7614-length-10637-cov-4.123323_pt1 | contig 10637 bp, 6 predicted proteins | sample MGYA00238148_ERZ761564 | MGnify/ENA primary metagenome ERZ761564 (study PRJEB28885, sample SAMN05720194) | activated sludge metagenome | isolation source: Anaerobic digester | place: USA...
TCATAAACCCAAGATTGTATTCATCAATGTTGTCAATTTCGAATAAAATATTTGGCACATCACCGTCAACATGAGCCATAAGTGTGCCTTCAAATGCTTTTCGGTTAACAAATTCCATGTCTTTACCAGCAATATAGTTCAGCTTATCTAAATTTTCTTCATCAGTTGGAATTCTTGGTGCATCACTGTTGTCATTGACGAATAAAACAGTTTCAAATATTTGTCTTTCTCCTTGTTGTATATATTGCCCAAGAGAATGTAGGTCAGTCGTAAATGATACAGATGCTGGAAAAATTCCCTTGTGTTCCTTGCCTTCGCTTTCTCCATAAAGCTGCTTCCACCATTCTGCAAAATAGTTCAAACGCAGATTGTAATTAACCATTAATTCAAGTTTGTGACCCGAAGCATATAATAAGTTTCTCATTGCTGCGTACTTAACTGCAGGATTATCTGTTGAAGTCTCAAGGCAAATATCCTGAGCAATCGAAGCTCCTCGAATAAATTCATCAATATCATAACCTGCAACTGCAATTGGAACAAGTCCAACGGGAGACAAAACCGAAAAACGACCTCCTACATTATCTGCAATTATGTAGTCTGTAAAGCCCTCTTTGTCAGCAAGTTGTCTTAAAGCTCCCTTTTCACCATCGGTAATGGCTATTATACGTTTTCTTATTGTATCTTTGTCAAAACGCTTTTTCATCTCATTATACAGAAGTCTGAATGCAACAGCAGGTTCGGTTGTTGTCCCCGACTTTGAAATTACAATAATTCCAAATTCTTTGTCCTGTAAATATTCGATTAGTTCAGAATGATAATTCCCGCTGAGATTATGACCAGCAAAGATTATTTCTGGCTCTGTCTTGTGAAAATGAGGTTTTAAAGCTTCTATTACAGCTTTTGCACCAAGATATGAACCTCCAATACCAATAACAATCACTGTGTCGAGTTTACGAAAGTCCTCCGAAATCGTAATTATATCAGTAATATCCTCAGTATCGTAGGATTGGGGCAAATTTATCCAACCAAGGAAATCATTACCTTTACCTTGTCCGGCATTCAATACTTCGAGTTGTTTTAAAGCATACTCGCAAGAACGGTTATAAGCATTCTCACCGGTGAATTTTACTGCGCTAGAGAAGTCTGTTTTCATATCATTTTTATTAATTATTTACACTCAATGTTTAATTCGTTATAAGCATCGAAAAGTCCTAACTCCTTAGCTTTTCTGGCATATTTGCAATATTCGGCATCTCCTGTTAACTGAAGCAATTTCGATTTTAGCAGATATGGATATGCAAATTCAGGATATAATTCTATTATATTGTTACATATTGCAAGAGCTTTATTTAGCTCTTCAAGATTTATTGATTTATTAGGTTTAATTTCTGGTAAAATCAACCTTGAGCATGAGATGTCCGGGACATAAGTAAATGTCAGTTTCTTTACATTGTAATTGCAAGATTTAAGTATGCTTAACATGGCTAAGTTCAATTCACTTAAAATATTGTCAGGATTTATACCCTTAGCAGCAACAAAGTTGCTATATGCATTATCTAAATCATTTTTGCCGATAAAAATCAGACCTTTGGTTATGTACAAAAACTCTATCCCATCAAAATCCTCAATAGCTTCTGCCATATCTATAGCTTTTGTGATTTCTAATAGTGCTTCATCATATTCTTTTAAAGCTAATTTAGTTATTGCGATACCATAATTGCTTCTAACTATGTAAGATTGTGCCATAAGTGAAAGTTCGGCGTCATTAAGAGGATAGCTGTAGTAATCATTAACTTCGGCTCGTAATAAATTTTTGTTTTCCAAAGATTTGTAAAAATTCTCCTGAGCAAGTTCGTATTCGAGAAGTGACAAGTGAGATCTGGCTTTAACATTATATAGTACTGAACTCGTTCCGCATATTTCCAGTCCTGTTTCGCATAAATTGACACACTCTCCAAAATTTGAATTATTGAAATACTCCATTGAACGCGCATAATAGTATGGCATACGGTTTTTACTACAATATTTGCTGTGCTGATTAATAATATTTGTTTTGTCATCTGAAGATTCATCAGGATACAACTCAATAGCTTTTTTATAACACTCACAAAAACTGTCAAAATAATTATTCTGGAAATAAAGATCTCCTAAATTTATATATACAAAATAATCATTCGGTTCAATTTCGATTGATTTTAAGACTGCTTTTTCAGCCTGGTTATAATTACCCATATTCGAAAGAATCGAAAACTTTAAATTATAATAATGGGGTAGTTTGTCATTTAATCCAATAGCTTTATCTATTTCTTGCAAAGCATCATCATAAAGAGCCTGATTTGTAAGAATATATGCTCGGTAATAATAATACTCACTATTTTCGGGGTCAAGTTTAATTGCTATATTTACATCTTGGTATGCGTTAGAAGCTTCAGAATTAATTAAATAGTAATTAGCTCTCATTATGTACACATCAGGATCACTAGGGTTAAGGGATATAGCCTTGCTAAAATCTTTTACAGCCAAATCATTCCTTCCAGTCTTCATATAAATCAATCCTCTGTTCATATATAAATATGTTGATGTGTCGCTCAAAGCAAATCCTTTATTTATGAATAACTCTGCTTTATTATAATCTCCTAATTCATACCATGCTCTAGATAAGTTAGAATAGCATTTAATACAAACTGGGTTTAATTCGATTGCTCTGGAAGAATTGATGATAGCATTTTCGAAATCAAATAAATTAAGATAGGCATAGGACAATTCTTTAAAATACTCGTAGTTTTTGTTATCATCAGTACATAATTCGGTTAATATCTGGCTTGCTTCAAGGTATAAACCATTTTTTATCAGGTCTTCTGCTTTTGCAAATTTTTCTGTTGTTTCCTGTGATTTTATTATTCCGAGACTGCCTAGGATTAATACTATGGATAAAATTAGACTTTTTTTCATTTTTCTCGATTTATTAACTTAAATTTTTGTAATCATACTTATATACTGCTAAAATATAAATAATTGCTAATTTATTAAAATTTATTATTTTTTGAATTTTGCGCACATAAAACGAGCAAATGAAATTTATCGCATTCGAAAAGTCTGAATTCATATTGTTTATTATAAGTTTATATGGAAACGTTAAAACTTATTTACATTCGATATTTAATTCATTATAAGCATCGAATATCCCTAATTCTTTAGCTTGAGTTGCATATTTACAATATTCGTCATCTCCTGTTAACTGAAGTAATTTTGATTTTAGCAAATATGAATAAGCAAATTCGGGGTATAATTCGATGATATTATTGCATATTTTGATGGCATTGTTCAATTCTTCAATATTTACTGATTTATTAGGTTTGATTGCTGGCATAATCAAGCGTGGACATAAAAATTCAGGGACATAAGCAAATGTTAGTTTTTTTGTATTGTATTTGCCCGATTTAAGTATGCTCAACATAGCTAAATATAAATCACTCAGTAAATTGTTAGGATTTATTCCCTTAGCCGTTTCAAAATTTGTTTTTGCATTTTCCAGATCGTTCTTACCGATATATATCGATCCTTGAGTGATATATAAAAACTCTTTATCTTCGAAATCATCAATAGATTCTGCCATTTCAATAGCTTTTGTAATTTCTGATAGTGCTTCATCGTATTCTTTTAATACTAATTTGGTCATCGCTATGCCAAAATTGCTTTTTACGATATAGGATTGTGCTATCCTTGAAGCTTCGGCATCGTTGAGAGGATAGCTGTAATAATCTTTAACTTCAGCGAGTAGTAAGTTTTTGTTTTCCAACGATTTGTAAAAATCTGCCTGAGCAAGTTCGTACTCGAAACGTGATAGGTGAGAAGAAGCCTTAACATTGTATAATATTGAACTGGTCCCGCTTACATCCAGACCGGTCTCACATAAACTTATACACTCTCCAAAGTTTGAGTTGTTGAAATTCCCCAATGTCCGAACAAAATAGTATGGCATGCGGTTTTTACTACAATATCTGCTATGATGGTTTATTATATTGGTTTTATTTTCTGAAGACTCATCTGGATGTAGTTCTATGGCTTTTTTATAACATTCACAATAGCTGTCAAAATTACTCGTCTGAAAATAAAGGTCTCCTAAATTTATGTATGCAAAATGGTCATCAGGTTTAATTTCAATTGATTTTAAAACGGCCTGCTCTGCCTGATCATAATTACCCGAATTCATTAAGATTGTGAATTTTAGATTATAATAATCAGCATATTTGTTATTGATGCTAATGGCTTTATCTATATCCAGCAGAGCTTCATCATGTACATTCAGATTTGTAAGAATATATGCCCTATAGTAATAATACTCATCATTTTCCGGCTCGAGTTTTATTGCCGAACTGATATCTCCATATGCATTATAAGCTTCTGAATTTACAATATAATAATTAGCTCTGATTATATAAAAATCGGGATCATCCGGAATTAGTGTTATCGCTGTATTGAAGTCTTGTAAAGCTTGTTCATTTCTGTCTGTTTTCATATATAGAAGTCCTCTGGTCATATATAAATGAGCTGTTGTGTCACTGAGAGCAAAGCCTTTTATTAAATATGATTCTGCCATTTCGTAGTTCCCGAGTTCGTACCAGGCTCTTGCAATATGTGAATGACATTTTATACATTCAGGGTTTAACTCTATGGCTTTTGAAAAATTATTGATAGCATTTTCGTAATTGAATAAATTAAGATAGGCATAAGCAAGTTCTTTGAAATATTCATAGTTTTTATCATCTTCAATGCATAATTCGGTTAAGAGCTGGCTTGCTTCAATGTATAAACCATTGTCAATCAATTCTTCAGCTTTTAAGAATTTTTCTGATGACTCCTGTGATCTTAATATCCCATAGCTAGCAAGGATAATTAAAGCTGATAAAAATAAGGTTCTTTTCATTTTTCCTCTTTTTTGATTACTGATTACTGTTAATATTATTTAATATTGAGAAAGCATTTTGGTATAATTTTCATGTACCCTCTGAACTCTTTTTCTAAGATTCAAAATATAATCATCCCAGTTTTCAATTTTGATTTTTGCTACTCCGCTTGAAATGGCAGCTTTGGCAACAGCTACAGCAACATGTTCAATTACTCGTAGATCGAGTGGTTTGGGTATAATGTAATTTCTTCCGAATTCGAGGCAATTGTTGCTGTATGCTTTGCAAACATAATCAGGAACAGGCAAATGAGCCAGTTTTGCCAAAGCATGAGATGCAGCAATTTTCATTTCTTCATTGATTTGTGAAGCTCTGACATCTAAAGCACCTCTGAAAATAAATGGAAAACCAAGCACATTGTTTACCTGATTGGGGTAATCACTTCGTCCTGTTGCCATTATTACATCAGGTCTTGCTTCGGTGGCGTCTTCATAACTAATTTCGGGGTCGGGGTTTGCCATTGCAAAAACTATCGGGTTTGGAGCCATCGAACGAATCATATCTTTACTTACAACATTGCCTGCTGACACTCCTGTAAATACATCTGCACCATTTATAGCCTCTTTTAGTGTTTTTAAGTTCAATGTAGTCGCAAATTCTTGTTTGTAAATATTGTTACCAACATTATCATGTCGAACAACTCCTTTCGAATCGCAAAGAATAATATTTTCTTTCTTAGCTCCCAAAGATACAAACAAACGTGCACAGCTTATTCCGGCGGCTCCCGCACCGTTAAAAACGATTTTTACATCTTCAATTTTTTTATTTACAATTTCCAGAGCATTTAATAGTGCAGCACCCGAAATAATTGCCGTTCCATGCTGATCGTCATGAAATACGGGGATGTTCATTGATTTTTTTAATTCTTCTTCAATTACGAAACATTCGGGAGCTTTAATATCTTCCAGATTTATTCCTCCGAAGGTAGGCTCAAGAGATTTTACAATTTCAATGAGTTTTTGTGGATTTTTTTCGTTTACTTCAATATCGAAAATATCAACATCTGCAAAAACCTTAAACAATAAACCTTTTCCCTCCATTACCGGTTTTGAAGCTTCAGGTCCTATATCTCCAAGGCCTAAAACTGCTGTTCCGTTAGAAATGACTGCAACAAGATTTCCTTTTGCAGTGTAATCATAAACCGAATCGGTTTCTGCTTTGATTTTCAAACATGGTTCTGCAACTCCCGGAGTGTAAGCCAGCGAAAGATCTTTTTGATTTTTAAATGGTTTAGTAGATATAACTTCGACTTTGCCTTTTCTACCAGAACTGTGATAATCAAGAGCTTCTTGCTTTGTAAATATTGCCATTATTCTTCTGATTTATAAAATTCACCTATCTTTTCTATTTCTTCTATATTCACTTTATTTTTTTCTGTATCGTACTGAAAATTCCTATTGTTATAAATGTCAATAGCGGTATATAACGCTGAACGGAATGACTGTTCTTCTGCAATTCCCTGACCAGCTATGTCATAAGCTGTACCGTGAGCAGGAGATGTGCGTACAATAGGTAATCCTGCAGTAAAATTCACACCGTCTTCAAATGCAATTACTTTAAAAGGTGCAAGACCTTGGTCATGATACATAGCAAGTACTGCATCAAATTTCTTAAACTCCATAGCTCCAAAAAATCCATCAGCCGAATATGGTCCAAAAGCAAGAATGTCGCTTTCTTTTGCCTGATTTATTGCAGGAATTATCTTTTCGGCTTCATCTGTGCCGATTAATCCATTATCTCCACAATGTGGATTTAGACTTAATACTGCAATACGTGGTTTTCTAATCAGAAAATCATTTTTAAGACTGTTATTCAATATTATAATTTTTTTGAATATCAGTTCCTGTGTAATTATTTCTGAAACTTTCGAAACAGGAATATGCTCTGTAACTAAACCTATTTTAAGAACCTCATTCATTAAAATCATCAAATGCCCATCGTTATTGAATTCATTTGCAAGATAACCTGTATGTCCCGGGAAATTAAATCCGGCAGCCTGAATGTTGTTTTTATTAATAGGTGCTGTTATCAGTAAGTCTATTTTGTTGTTTTTGAGATCATTTATGGCTTTCTCGAGTGCCTGATATGAAGCTAATCCTGCTATTTCGGTTGATTTTCCGATCTCCACTTTTATATCCTCACTGTTGCAATTAATTATGCTGACAAAACGTGGTTTCGCTTCATCAGCTGATGAAATAGTTGTTGTTTGAATATTACTGTTATATGCTTTTTTGTAATATGCCAATACTTTTGGCGAACCATAAATAATCGGAGCAATATTGCTTAAAACCCTTGCATCTGATAGCGTTTTTAGAATTATTTCATAACTGATGCCATTTATATCTCCTTGTGTTATACCTACTCTTAATCTGCTCATAAAAGATTTATTTAGTTTTATTTTTTAAGTAATTGAATAATAATCTAACTCCTACACCTGTTCCTCCCTGACCTCTATAACTGTCTTTTTTTTCCGTAAATGCGGGACCTGCAATATCAAGATGTATCCAGTTATAATCTGTGAAGTGTTCGAGAAATTTTGCTGCGGTAATTGCTCCGCCCCATCTCGATCCACAGTTTTTAAGGTCTGCAACAGGTGATTTTAGTTGTTCTTTGTAGTCTTCCCATAAGGGTAATTCAACAAGTCTCTCCCAAACTTCGAATCCGATTTCTTTAAGTTCTGTAATATGTTTATAAGAATTGCCGAATATTGCGCTTGCGTTTTCTCCTAAAGCCACTACAGCTGCTCCGGTTAGAGTTGCAAGATCAATCACAAGTTCAGGTTTATATTTCTTTGCGTAGGACAAAGCGTCAGCAAGAATAAGCCTGCCTTCTGCATCCGTATTGCTTATCTCAACTGTAGTTCCGTCAAACATTGTAATTATATCCTCTGGAACGTATGCATTGTTTCCCGGGCGATTATCTGTCGCAGGGATAAGACCAATTACATTTATAGGAATTTTTGCTTTTGCCAATGCACAAACAACTCCTACAACAGTAGCTCCTCCTGATTTGTCACATTTCATGGTTTCCAGTGAACCACTTGGTTTGAGGTTTATCCCTCCTGTATCAAACACCAAGCCTTTTCCAACTAAAACAATTGATTTTTTATTGATTGCGTTTTCGGGTTCCCATTTTAATATTGAAAATGTTGGAGGGTCAACGCTACCACGATTTACTGCTAAAAGACCTCCCATGTTTAAAGATTCAATTTTTCCTTTATCAAGAACTTCGGTCTTAAAACCGTACTTCTTGCCAAGTTTTTCAATTTCTTCGGACAGTTTTTTTGCTGTCATATACGAAAGAGGCTCGTTAACAATATCTCTTGCGTGATAGACACCTGTTGTTACCGCTTCAATTTCAAATAAATCCTGTCCTATTAATCTGTTACTTACAATTTTAATCTCTTTTAGTGTGGATTCCTTTTCTTTTTTATCAGCTATATACTTATCGAAACTATAATTACTGAGAATTAAAGCTTCTGCAAAAGCTATAGAATACAAATCTTTGCTAAGATCAATAATATTAAGTTTTTCAGATTTTGTGTCGGCAATTATCGAAATTACTTTTGCCGAATGATTTCTTATTTCTTCTACCCGCAAATCTTTGTCATGTTCTTTGTTTGCAAGTATAATAAAGGAAGACTTATACAAAGAATTAACATGAATAAAGTCTTTTTTGTTTTCCAGCATTTTGATAACAAATGATATTTCATCTTTTGTAAGTTGCAAATCATGAACTTGTTTTTTATCAGTTATTATGTAAACAATGTCTTCTTCAACTACATATTTATCAGTAAGTTTTATCATAGATATTAGTATATTAAATATTTAAATAAATTTAGTCAACATATTCTTTTTTTTCAACAATAGTACAATTACCATCATCATGAATAATATATCCCAGGTCATAACAGAAATAATAAACTTTGCCGGTTTTTGTCCTGTAAATATTTGTCATATAATCGAAATTAAAACCTGCTGCGATAAGTTTATCTCTATGTGTTTTATAATTGCTTTTGCCAAAAAAATCACTTAATATCCTTCTGTTATTCTTTAGTATTCTATTGATATTCCTGCTGTAATTGTTTATTTCCTGATTTTGCCTATTATTATAAGTGTTGCGACACTGATCACAGCAAAACTTCTTGTCAATTCTGCCTTCAAATTCACATTTACAGACAGGGCATATTCTTTTCATTCTTAGTTGAAATTTTTACAAATATATACAAAAACGACAACAAACGAATTAATATAGTTAAGGATGTAATAAAAAAAGACAGTAAAACTACTGCCTTTAAAAAATGTGTTTTATGTTGTTATTATTCTAATACGATTTTCTTTTCAAAAAATCCAGTTTCAGTTTTTATTCTTAAAAGATAGATTCCCTGTCTTAAATTACTTATATCAAGATTGTGATTATTAAGTGTATAATCATTTTGCTTTTGTCCCAGTACATTGTAAATTTCAATATCAGACATGCAAATATTTTGGTCAACATTGATATTTATGATACCTATGGTCGGGTTAGGGAAAATTTCAATACTATGATTATTAATATCTTCTACTGGTGAAATTGCAATACAGAACTGGTAATTTTGAGTTGACCAGCTGGTTCCGGCATTAAAATCATATAGAACCTGGTCTGTTGATGTATTAGTTATAGTAACATGTCCATCAGCCGGATTAACCCAATTTGAACCACTCATACCATCTCCCCACTCGTCAAAAATAGTAAAAGTATAACAACCTTCAGGAAGGCACATTTCAGTGATAGAATGAGCATTTTCTGCTGAAAAAGGATCTTCTTCATAGACAATTTCACTTGTGGCGTCGTTAACAAGCTCCCATCTGTTCTCTTCAGGATAGCAATCGGTTAATACGTCAACAACAACAAGCTGTCCATGATCTATTATTGTAAAATCAATTTGAAGACTTGTACCTGTTGTTGCAAGGTTTTCTCCACCATTGACGCTTTCTATATAATAAGTCATTGTGCGATCACCAGCCGTAAACCACCAGATAGGGAAGACTATTTGTTGAGTTTCGTTTTGTAAAAGGTTACCTGTCCATAAAGTATCATTATGAACCGCTCCGCATGTATATGAAATCACTGCTGAGGCAAGTGGATAATAGTCCATATTTTTAATAGTTACTATAGGTTGAACCATATTTGTGTTACAGTAAATTGGTTCAGGAGACTCTGCAGACAATATTTTTGCCTCACCAGAGTATACGAGTATGTTTTTAGAAATCTGGTCATTTGAAGGATATTCGTCTGCCTGACCATTAGGATTACTAACATAAGCAGTAATTGTGTTCTGTCCAGCAGGTAAGGTTATTTCAGGGAAACTGACGATATCACTGGCTAAAAGCTCAAGATTGCCTTCCCATAATAATTCCACTGGTTCATTTTCGTTTAAAATGTATCCTAAAGTTACAGAAGTCATATCTACTTGTCCCAGATTTAAGATTGTAAATGAAGGCATTAGTGTTGCTTGAGTAATATGAACCATATTTGCAGGAACATTTATTGTTTGTAACATTGCATCATAATCATTATCATTTGGAATTATCATTACTTCACCAATGTGAGGAGCTCTGAACTGTTTTGTAACAACAACAATACCCGTAGCAACATTAGTTAGGGGGGCAAATTCCATAACAGCTTGAC
>ENA-UOWO01007615-UOWO01007615.1-activated-sludge-metagenome-genome-assembly--contig:-NODE-7615-length-10636-cov-5.222096_pt1 | contig 10636 bp, 4 predicted proteins | sample MGYA00238148_ERZ761564 | MGnify/ENA primary metagenome ERZ761564 (study PRJEB28885, sample SAMN05720194) | activated sludge metagenome | isolation source: Anaerobic digester | place: USA...
GAATAATCTTTTCCTTTCTTTTCTGGATTTTCGTTTCTGTGACTTGCTCATTTTCACAGGGATTTCACAACACCCGGTTCACAACGAAAGATGGCTTACCAAGTAATACCGTATACTCCAGCATCCAGGATCACCTGGGATACATCTGGTTTTCAACCGAATATGGTGTAAGCCGCTTCAATGGTTTCCGGTTTGAGAATTTCAATCAGCAGGATGGGTTGTCGGATAATGACGTGTTCAAAGTGGCTCAGGACAGCAAAAACCGGATTTGGTTTCTCACCAGTAACGGAACCCTGAGCTATTACCTGAATGGCAAAATCTACAATCCCAAAACAGACCGGGTTCTGGGTCGTCTGGTTTCCGTTTCGTACTTTAATGGCTTTATTGAAGATGCGAAGGGAAACTTATGGTTTTCAACTCATGGCGATGGAGTTTACATCCTGAATGCAAATGGTCAGGTACGCCATATCCGGCCTCTCATCGATATGCCAGGTTCGTTTCTGTCTTCCGGAATATGGCTGAGTTCGCATAACGATGTAATGGCATTCGGAAAAGATGGCGTCATTAATCTCTCTAAAAAACCCGGGGAATATGCTGTTCCTTTTGAAGGTAAACAGGGAAGGATCGAATATGTTTTGGGCCGGAAAGACGGATCGGTAGTAGTGGCCCAAAATCATCGGCTGTTTGTCCTTAAACCGGATAGTACCCATTTCAGACAAATTCCGGAATCCGTTTTTACGTATGAAAGAGTGGTTTCCTGTATGGTTGAAGATGCCGATGGAGATTTGTGGATCAGCACGTTGCGTGGACTCCATCAGTTTGAGCAATCGTTTTTCGACCGAAGTCATTATCATGTGTATCTGCGGAACCGGTCGTTGTCCGGATTTATGCCCGACCGCCAGAACAACCTTTGGGTATCCTCCATTAATGAAGGCGTCTTTCTGATCAACGACCGCAACATACTCTACTATGGAAAAAGTCAGGGTATGCCGGAGGTTCCGGTTTCCAGTATTTTTTCAGGGAAAGAAGGCGTTTGGTTTGGCACCGACAGCGGAGGCATCGGTTTGATCGACCGGGAAAAAATCAAGCTTCTGCCTAACTGGTATTCAGACTTGTACTACGGCCGGGGTCGAATCCGGAGTTTTCAATACAGCCCGGACCAATCGCATTTATGGGTGGTCTCTGAAAACGGTTTGTTTCAAATTGAAAACCAACAGATTTCATCCCATTTCCCGGTTGGAACAAAATCCATTTGCTTCGATAGCCAGGGAAATCTGCTGTTGGGGAATTCCACACAGGTTTTGTCTTTCCAAACAGATGCCCTCCAGAAACGGATGGATGAAATGAAAAATCAGTTCATGAAAAAAGGAAAGCCCTACCCTCAATTTCAGGACTTTCCGAAATTCAAGGATTCGGAGTACAAAAAGATATCACTTGGTACCCGTGTATACGGAATCAAAGAAGACAAAGACAATACCCTGTGGTTTGCCACCAATTCAGGTCTATTCAGTCTTCAATACAATAAAACACTTTACCATAAGCCTTTTGATGAGTTACTTGGGATGTCTTTCCAGAGCATTGAGATCCTCAGTGATGGAACCATTGCCCTGGCCTGCAATGGATACGGTGTGGTACTGGTAAAAAAAGGAAAAGTCAGCATCATAGGTGAGAAGCAGGGATTAACATCCAACTATATCAAAAACCTTCACCAATTCGGGACAGATAGTTTGTGGGCATGCACACCACATGGGCTCAATCTTCTCATCATGAAAGATTTCGACAGCAAACCCATCATTGAAAAATGGACAGAAGAAAATGGGCTGATTTCTGAAAATCTGATCGACATTACTTTTAGGCATGACACTGCGTATATGGCTTCACTTTCAGAAGTGATCGTGTATCCTGGCTTCAATAAAAACCGTTGGTTGACAAGCCCGCCAGTACGATTAGAGAAAATTACGGTCAACGGAGTTATGCGATCGGTTCAAAACACCATTGAAGTTCCGGAAGACAGCAACCAGTTCAGCATTTGGTTTGTGACAATGGATTACCGGAATATCGGAAAGTCACATTACCGCTATCGTCTGGATGAAGAACTGGAATGGCGGCAAACATCTGGCAACGAGATCCAGTTAGGCGCATTGAAAGCAGGCGACCATGTACTTGAAATTCAGGTGAGACTACCTGGCGAAGAATGGTCTGCTTCACAGAAACTTCTGACGATTTCTGTGAACAACCCGTTTTACACCAACCGTCTGTTTCTGTTTCTGATTTCTCTTTTCCTCGGTGCAGGAGCTGTGGCAGTGTGGTATTCATACCGGTTGTTGCCAAGAAGACGGCACTTGCAGGAATCGGAAAATCGTTTTTTTGAAACACAAAAATCCGAGCCTTCTTTTTTTGTTCTGGGAGCGTTTCACACACTTCAGAATCTAGTGGCAACCCAACAAAATGAAACGGGTATTGATTTCATTTCCAGATTCAAAATCCTCTACAGGGAACTGGTCGACCATCAAAAAAAACTGGACATTCCCATAACCAAAGAACTGGAAGTAATAGACCTTTATTTAGAAACTCTGAATTTCAGCAAGCGGACCCGGATCTCAATAGATAAGGAAAAGGTCCTGCAACAAAACCCGGAACGGTTCGAACTGCCTCCTTTATTTTTAGCAAATGCAATGGAAATGGCATTTGGTCTGATCGAACTTAGTGATCCTGTGTTCAGGCATGTCCATCTGGTTCTGGCTGAAATCGGCACCACACTACAGTTTGTGATCGAACATGAACCCCCCGATAATTCATTGATATTTCCTGACAAAAGAATTGAAGAGTTCAGAACCAAAAGAAGACATCTGGAGAAAACTGCAGCCGACTGGAATGAGTTTCACTCAAACAAAATCGAATTTTTCGCCACCGGCTTTGAGAGAAATCAAATGCCTTCCTTACGTATTCAGATCTGGATTCAGTCCAGACAATAAGAATCCAATCAGTCTTCTTCTCCTGTATTTTCTGCTGCTGCCTTGATATCGTAGGCACCTTCCAGTACAACAGACAACGATTCCGGCAGGGAGCTTTCCGAAAAAATGACTTCAGTCCAATCGCCTTCCTGAATCCCGGTTTGCACCTGTAAAGCCGAAAATGTCCGTGTGCCTGATTTTTGTACAAACACCACATTTGATTTACCCTGCGTTACTACTGCTGCTGTTGGCAAGGCCCAGACGAGCCGTCCTTTTGTTCGAATGCTGGCCGTCAGTTGCATATTTGGAATCAGACCTTCATCGGCATCTGCAATGTGAGCATGCACCTGTACCGTTCGATCCGGATTGATTTTCCGGTTGATCAGGTACACCGAAGCATGGTAGACTTTCGAATGGTTACCCGTCAGAGAAAATTCCAGCCGCTGACCAACCGCAATGCTGGCCAGATCTTTTTCGTACACCATCAACTCAGCATGGATGTGATCCAGGTTCACGATTTCACACAGCAGATCATTGGGCTGCACATAGCTGCCCAGGTTGATCCCGACTTTGGTAACATAGCCATCAATATTGGACCGCACCACCATTTGAGAGCTCAGGTTTCCTTTCTCAATTTCCTTCACCTGAAATCCCAGCATTTCCAACCGGGCGGCCAAACCTTTCTGTGTATTTTTTAAACTATTGAGCTCCGATTCACTTTGTTCGGCAGACTTTGCAGAGGCCACATTCTCCTTCGCCAGTTCCGATTGTCTGTTGAACTCTTTCTGTAAAAATGGTATCCGGCTGTGGTTGGTCAGGTATTCCTGCTGTAGTGTGAGGTAATCAGGATTCTCGAGCACACAAAGCGGATCCCCTTTGTGTACATGAAGGCCCTGGAGCATGTCGGTGGATTTTACATATCCACTAGCCATCGCTGAAACAGATACCAGATTCTGTGGAGGTACATCCAGTATACCATTTGCCCGGATGACAGTCGAAAGTTCCCGTTTTTCAACGGAACCCACCCGAATTCCGGCATTTTTGATCTGGAGCTCCGTGAGAACCACATCGTTGGGAATACCTGCCTCTTCTTTCGCCGGTTCTTTGAATGAAGGACCGGAACAGGAGGCCAGTAGAAGATGAAAGACCAGAATTCCTGAAAAATATTGTAAATGAAGTTTGTTCATGATTAAAATCGGGAATGAGTTAAAAATTTGAGTTGAAGTATGGATAATGCGAGCCTGTGGCGCTCGGTTGTCAATTGTTCTTCGGTTTGCAGACTTCTCCGGATGGCGACTCCCAGTTCAAGGTTCCCTGAATTACCGGTTTGAAAATTCCGGAACGCGGCTGAACGAATCAAACGGGCTGTCGGTAAAGCCTGTTCTTCCAAATATCGGATCATATCGGCATGCATGCGAAATCGGGCACGAACCTGGCTGATCTCACTTTCTATCTCCAGACGGATTGCATTGGTTTGTTCCGATTTAGACTTTGCCAGCAAATCAGCGGCCTTTATCCGGGACCGAACCGGCTTCTGCCAGACCGGAATCTGCAGTCCCAGACTAAAACCCTGAAATCGGTTTCGGTAACCGGCCGCAGAGCCATTTTCCAGCGGAATCCCTCGCAATGACTGATTGAAATAACCAAGCGTCAGATCCGGAAGGAGCCTCGTTTTTTCAACTTTCCAGTTCGACATCGCCGTTTCTGCTTCCCGATTTGAAAACTGAACTTGCAGATTGGAGTCGGCATTTAATTCCTTTGAAGTCGTGTCGGCGGGCTGCCATTCAAACGGATGGTCCACAAAATCGGTCTGAGAATCCGTCTGCGTGAGGCTTCGTATCCGGGATTTCACAATCGCCTCCTCCCCTGCTTCCATTTGCCGCATCACTCTGATTTCCTGAAGCTGACTTTGCGCCAACGCATAGTCCAGTTGATTGGTTTCTCCCTGGCGGAAACGCAAACCAGCTGATTTTTCAGCGACCTGAAACAACGAATCCAGCTGATTCAGGTACCGCATTTTATTTCGGATGAAATGTAGATTTTCAAATGCAACACGCATTTCATAGCGGATATTCTGCCTTGCCATTTCAGCCTGTGTCCCCGCCTCTCTTGCCTGAGCTTCGTATTGTTCACGGATCCTGTGAAATACGGTCGGCATCGGAAGGCTTTGGCCAACAGTGAAGTTCTGATCCTGGTAATAACTGTTGTACTGGCCGTACTGCAAACTGATCTGAAATTTACCAATCTCGGAAGAAGCAGTTTTCTGCACCAGCTTCGATTCCAGCTGTAAATCAGCTACTTTGACCGAAGGATGGAGCCGAATGGCCTGCTCAACTGCCTCCTGATACGTCAAATTTGATTTGGTCTGTGCAGAAGCCGGTAATGAAAGACAACCCATCAATAAAAGCACAGCCATGGTTTGAATTCCTCTTTTAACCGATGAATTTTCGAACATGTAATACAATACAGGGAGGACAAGAAGAGTGAGTAATGTAGCCGATACAAGACCACCGATTACAACTGTGGCCAATGGTTTCTGCACTTCGGCACCTGCACCATTGGACAAGGCCATAGGAAGAAATCCCAGGGAAGCCACCAGCGCTGTCATAAGCACAGGCCGCAACCTGACCCGGGTCGATTCAAAAACAACCGTCCGCAAATCCTCTTCTCCATCCTTTCTCATTCTGTTGAATTCCGACATAAGCACAATTCCATTCAACACAGCCACACCAAACAGTGCTATAAAACCTACACCCGCCGAGATACTAAACGGCATATCCCGGATCCAGAGAGCAACGATTCCACCAATGGCTGAAAGAGGAATGGCTGAAAAGATGAGAACGCTTTGTTTTAAAGAACCGAACGCAAAAAACAGAAGCACAAAAATCAGAGCCAATGCCGCAGGAACAGCGACCTGAAGCCTGGATTTGGCTTCCTGCAGATTTTCAAACTGACCACCAATGGAAATGGAATAGCCTTCGGGCAGTTTCAACTTTTTATCGACTACAGATTGAATTTCTGCCACCAGGCTTTCAACATCTCGATCCCGCACATTGAAGGCCACCATAATCCGACGATGCGTATTGTCACGCTGAATCTGATTGGGGCCTAGTTGAAATTTCACATCTGCCACTTCTGACAAGGGTATCTGGTTACCGTCCGGAGTAGAAACGTAGAGCGATTGGAGGTCCTCCAGTCTCTCCCTGTGGGTGGAATCGAGGCGAATAACCAGATCAAAACGCTTTTCACCTTCATACACTTTTCCAGCCACTGCTCCTGCAAAAGCTGTCTGAATGGTTTGATTCACATCCTCAACCGACAATCCGTACCGGGCCAATTTTTCCCGCTGAATCCGGGCCACCATTTCGGGCAATCCCGCCACCTGCTCAATGTACAAATCTTCCACACCGTCAATGTGAGCGATGAGTTTGCCCAGCTGATCAGCCGACTTTGCCAGCTGATCCAGATCGTCGCCGTAAATTTTGATGGCCACATCCTGCTTGGCTCCTGTCATGAGCTCATTAAACCGCATCTGAATCGGTTGCTGAAATCCAAAGCTTACCCCGGGAATGGATTCCAGACTTGTTTTCATACGGGAAACCAGTTCTTCTTTCGACGAGCCGTCCGGCCATTCGGATTTATCTTTCAACAGAATCATCAGGTCACAGGCCTCGAATGGCATAGGGTCAGTGGGAATTTCTGACGTACCAATTTTGCCCACCACCTGCCTCACTTCCGGAAACTGTTTTTGGAGGATTTCAGCGGCTTTTAATGTGACATTGATGGTTTTATCCATCGAAGTTCCCGGAATCAATCTTGTTTCAACGGCAAGGTCACCTTCGTCCAGACTTGGAATAAACTCGCCTCCCAGCGTTAAAAACAGAGCGACACTGGCAAAAAACAACACGACGGCTGTGGTTACCACTACTTTCTTCCAAGATAAAAAACCGGAAAGCAATGGCGCATATCCTCTGTAAATCCAGGCCATCATGCGGTCAGAAAACGTGGTTTCAAGGTTGATTTTCTTACTGAGAAATAGAGCCGAAGCCATTGGAACGTAGGTCAGGCTTAGGATGGAAGCACCGGCAATCGCGAACGCAACCGTCTGTGCCATAGGACGAAACATCTTGCCTTCAATTCCAACAAGAGCCAGAATCGGGAGATACACGATGAGAATGATGATTTCACCAAACACAGCAGAATTCATAATCCGGGAGGCAGAATGATACACTTCTTCATCCATTTGCTTCTGGTTGAGAGAACCCGTCCGCCGTCCGTCGAGAAGATGGTGGAGAGTTGCCTCCACAATAATGACGGCCCCATCCACAATCAAACCAAAATCAATGGCGCCAAGCGACATCAGGTTTCCGGAAACACCAAAGAGGTTCATCATTCCAAGAGCAAACAACATAGCGAGTGGAATAACAGAAGCCACAATCAAACCGGCTCTGAAATTGCCCAGAATGAGAACCAAAACGAATACCACAATCAAGGCACCTTCCATCAGATTGTTCTCAACAGTGTTGACTGCCCTTTTCACCAGATCTGAACGATCCAGATAGACTGTTACCTTCAGACCTTCGGGAAGCATTTTCTTGATATCCTCCATCCTGGCACGTACAGCCCGGCTTACTTCTCCGGAGTTTTCACCTTTGAGCATCAATACAATTCCACCTACGCCTTCGCCCTTGCTATCAATAGTCAAAGCACCAAAACGAACCGAATGCCCGAACCGAAGTGTCGCCACATCCCGGATCAGAAGTGGCAGGCCGGATGGATTTTTACGCACAATGATTTCCCCGATTTCATCGAGATTGGTCACCAGACCTTCACTCCGGATGAACCAGGCCTGCGGACCTTTTGCGATATAAGCACCGCCTGAATTGGCGTTGTTGTGTTCAAGTGCTGTAAAGACTTCGTTTAATGACAGCCCAAAACTGCGGAGTCTTTCCGGATCAATGGACACTTCATATTGTTTGAGATTCCCCCCGAAACTGCTTACATCGGCCACACCCTTGGTTCCGAGAATGGCACGGCGGACGGTCCAGTCCTGGATGGTGCGAAGCTGGCTCAGGTCAAAACGATCTTCATAGCCTTTCTCAGGTTCGAGAACATATTGGTAAATTTCGCCCAGGCCAGTCGAAACCGGTCCCAGTTCAGGTCTTCCGATGCCAGGCGGGATTAGCTCGGAAGCCGAAACCAGTCTTTCGGAAACCAGTTGCCGGGCTTTGTAAATGTCGGTTTCGTCTTTGAAGACTGCCGTGATCACCGACAAACCGAAACGCGAAATGGAGCGGATTTCCAGGAGATCCGGAATATTGGAGAGACCCAATTCCAGCGGGGCAGTGATCAAACGTTCCACTTCCTGTGGAGACAGCGAAGGAGAATACGTGATCACCTGCACCTGGTTGTTGGTGATATCAGGGACGGCATCGATGGGCAGTTTCAATGCCGACCAGGAGCCCCAGATAATGAGGGCAATGGTGAGGATTCCAATGATGAGTTTATTCTGTACAGAGAACAGAATGATACGATCGAGCATACATAGTTATAAAGGGTGAAAACGATTTATTCCAACTGAACAGGATTCAGAAACGACTGAACAGCATGGAAAGACAGGTGCCGGATGCTAAAGAAAACGGATCCGGGAAAAGGGGTCAGACAAGCCGGGGTGGCTGCCAGATATTTAGGAAATGGGTAGAAACAAACAGATTGGGTTCGGGAAAAGAACCAGGGTTCACAAACTGATAATCTGCAATGAACTGAACAGAGAAATGTGGAATCACATACACCAGGCAGGGAACGGAATGTTTCACAAAAGGCAGATTTTCATGCTCTTTGCTGCATTTGGTTTTCTCCTGATAATGGTTGGTGAGGAAAGTGGAGAAATCGAGGTGACCACCTTCTTTGGCATTATGTTCGAAATAATGGTGAATAAGAGTGGGAATCTTGGCCAGTTCTTCTGCATCGTTATTGGGCATTATGCCACCCAGCAACATCCAAAATGCAAGAAGAATTGAAAAGACTGGCTTCATGAGATGACAAAACTAACGAAAATCAACTTTGGAATGAGTCTGAATTTTCCGTTTCTGAAAAGAAAAAGGCCGCTTCTTCTCAGAAACGGCCCCAAACCCTGTGAAGTAAAGTAAGGATGTTGATTTTTACAATTTCACAATCCGGCGGATCTGAATACCTTCCTGATTCAGGAGACGAACCAAATATGGTCCTGGTTTCATATCAGCTGGCAACTGGATCTCAGATTCCTCTGAAACAGTATTCAGGTTTTGTCTTACATATTCTTTGCCATCTATTCCCAGAATCTGAATTTCCGAGCTCAACTGGCCGAAACGAGGATTCCGGACGGAGATCTTATCAGTTGCCATTGTTGGAAAAACCGCCATGGTTCCGTTTTTCACAACCTCCTCAACACCTGTGACCGTTGGCTTTTTATGGAAAACCAGTTTGGTCGTGTACGTTTTATAATTACCGGAAACTGTTTCCATACAGGCTGCATAGAATGTAACTGAATCTGGGGCTGTTGCTGCAGCTGGTGCTTTCCATTTGAATGTCCAGGACCGGTTGTTCTTATTGGAATGCGTCATGTAGGAACGCCCTGAGGCAGAGATGACCTTATTGCCGGTTGCTGGTGTAAATGTCCCGATTGAAGCTTTTGCCGGACTAAGTGCTACCAATTGAAATCCACCAGCTGTTCCGGTAGGATTGACAATATTGGTTGTGATGGAATAGGTGACACCTGGCGTATAAAACGCTGAATCTCCTACGATAGAGATTTTATTTGTGTGAGGACCGGTTCTGGCTGCTGGTGCACCATTCGGATCACTGTAAAGATAGTTTGTTGAATTAAGAAAGATGGAAAGCGCCGAAACTAGGCCACCTAAAATGAGTACTTTTTTCATTGTTTACGTTGTTTTAAAATGGTCAGTAGTAAATGATCTTTTGTCAATTCGAAAATCCCTCCGGAAGCTGACGACTGGTTTAACTCTGGTAAACCAACATTCAGATCGTCCGGTATTTCAACGCTGTAGTGCAGCTATATGAGGATTACGATTCATTTCGGGCATCTGCTGCCTGGTTCCAATATTTTTTTGTTGTTGATTGAAATGGAAAATAGTTGTCAAAACAATTATTTTCATGAAACTTTTCGACAAAAACAGAAAATATCCATGGCAGGATGTCTAATAATGGGACAAACCAATTCCCGATTACCTCCTGGTAACTCGCTGAATATTTCCTGGCCATCCTCATTTTCAATTTTTCATTTCCAGGTTCCATCCCTTTTTGTTCTATTCGCCTTCGCAATGACACCCGGATTATATGGCAGGAGAAACAGTCCAGAAATACATTTATGCAGAAGGTTGTTCTGAAAAAGAAATGCTCGTTCTGGCTGCTGATACCTGTCGCCAGTTAAACTGGATTACTTCGTCTGTTTCTCCTGGGCAACTCGATGCGTTCACCCACAGCCCCAGTCTTTCCTGGGCATGCCGGATCGAAATCAGCATTCAGAAAGACAAACTAACCATCACCTGTTCCGGTGTTTCTCCTGCCGGATTTACCTGGGGAAGAGAAAAAAAATACCTTGACCAGTTTGTATCCACCTATGCAAAACAGAAGAGGCAGGCGACTTTCGGCAGCCTTGAAAACCGATACATCGAAATCGTAAA
>ENA-UOWO01007618-UOWO01007618.1-activated-sludge-metagenome-genome-assembly--contig:-NODE-7618-length-10632-cov-12.317576_pt1 | contig 10632 bp, 10 predicted proteins | sample MGYA00238148_ERZ761564 | MGnify/ENA primary metagenome ERZ761564 (study PRJEB28885, sample SAMN05720194) | activated sludge metagenome | isolation source: Anaerobic digester | place: USA...
CTGCAAAAGACAAAAACCATGCTGGTCAATCTGATGTCCTCGCCGGGGTCGGGCAAGACCAGCCTGATTCTGCAAACCATTGCCGGTTTGAAAGACAGCGTGAAACTGGGCGTGATAGAGGCGGATATCGATTCGATGGTGGACGCGGAAAAAGTCGCCGCCAAGGGAATCCGCGCCGTGCAGCTCAAGACGGGAGGGTTCTGTCATCTGGATGCCACGATGGTTACGCAGGGCATTGACGCTTTAAGCGTGGGCGATCTGGATCTTGTTATTATCGAAAACGTGGGCAATCTGGTCTGCCCGGCGGAATTCGATACCGGCGCCCATAAAAATGTGATGATTCTGAGTGTGCCCGAAGGGGACGACAAACCGCTTAAATACCCGCTGATGTTTTCCATCTGTGATGTGCTGCTGGTCAATAAAATTGATTATTTGTCGCTGAGCGATTTTGATATGGAAGCCATGCGCAAACGGGTTCTGGCGTTGAATCCCAAAATTGAGATCATCGAGGTTTCCTGCAAAACGGGAGCGGGAATCGATCAATGGGTCGGCTGGCTGAAGAAAGAAGTTGCAGCGTTTAAAAATTTGAAATAGATTGCCTATCATTAACGGGACAAACATTCACAAAAAACAAGAGAGGGCAGAAAACATGACGATTGATGAAAAATATAAAAAAGCCGGAGAAATTATCAGCACAGCGGGAGGTACGCCGCTTCCCGTCAACGATACGCTGATCAAACTTCTGAAGTTTTTTATCATGGAAGACGAACTGGATTTTATTGCCGCTTTTGCGGAAAAGAAATCCCAGACCATGGAACAGTTAAAGCAGTCCAGCGGCCTGTCCGAAGACGAGATCAATAAAAAAGTGAAAGACCTGGCGAAAAGGGGCGTTATTTTCAATCAGCCCAACAGCAAAGGCATCATGGTTTTCCGTTTGCTGCCGCTGTTTAACGTTGGCACGTTCGAATACAATTTCATGGGTAAACTGGTCATTGACGACAGGAATAAGGAAATTGCCGGATTGTTCAAGCAGATGTTTGCGGATTTGAACAATATGGTTCAGGACAATTACGATGTGATCGTCCCGATGCTGATGGCCGGACCGGCCATCGACAGAACGGTGCCTGTCTTTGAAAATAAACCCAAGAGTGAACCGGTTAAAATCGTCATCAATGAAAAACTGGAAGAGGCCCGCGACCGGGTTGTGCCGTCTCAACGGGTTGAAGAACTCATTCAGAAGTTTGACGAAATTGCCCTCGGGCATTGCTTCTGCCGCCATTACGAGGATATCAAGGGAACGCCCTGCAAACAAACTGATGCCAGGGAAACCTGCTTTACGTTCGGCAAGTCGGCGCGGTTTACGTCCGAGCAGGGATTTTCAAGATTAATTACAAAAGAAGAAGCCCTGAAGGTCCTGAAAGAGGCCGAGGAAGCGGGCCTGGTGCACAAGGCCTATCATCCCAATTTCGACACCACCAAGGATGAAACCAGCATCTGCAACTGCTGCCGGTGCTGCTGCGGCAACGGCGTTGATCATATGATTGCGCCCATCGCCAATGTGACCAGTTTTATGGCAGTGGTGAACGACGATCTCTGCATCGGCTGCGGCACCTGCGTGAAGAAATGCCACACCTACGCCGCGTATTTGAATGACGATAAAAAAGCCCGCAGACAGGAAGACCGCTGCATCGGCTGTGGCGTATGCGCGCATTTCTGTCCGCAAAACGCGATCACCATGGTGAAAGGCGCAGAAAGAATTGTAAGAATCCAGCCGCCGAAACGGAAATAACGTGTCCGGTGCGGAAAAAACTCATTATTAGGTCGAGTCGAAAAGACTCGACCTAACGGTGACTCGACCCAACGGTTTGTCTATTGTTTTGCTTATTGTTCAGTCAAGTCTTTTCGACTCGACCGAATTAACCCTTCTGTGTCATTGTTCAGTCGAGTCTTTTCGACTCGAGTGAAGTAACCCTCTATGCTAAAAGCCTTCCATGACTAAAAACTTCAAATCCACACAACCCGGTATTCCTTACTTTGTTACATTTACCGTCGTTGAATGGTTAAATGTTTTTACAAAAACGGAGTATTTGGAGATTCTCTGGGACAGCCTGCAATATTGCCGCAAAGAAAAAGGGCTCCGGCTTTTCGGGTTTGTTTTTATGACCAACCATGTGCATCTGATCATCAGCGCTCATGACGAAAACATTAAACTCTGGCAGATCATCAGGGATTTTAAAAAATTTACCGCTCAGCAAATAATTCAGGTTATGCAAAAAGAAGAAAACAGGCATTGGATTCTCGACGTGATGAAAAATGTCGGAAAACAAAACAATGCCAATACGCAATATCAATTCTGGATACAGGACGACGGTGCGGAAGAAATTCAAAGCGATAAGTTTTTCATTCAAAAACTGAACTACATCCATGACAATCCGGTGCGCGCGAGAATTGTCACCGATGCCTGCGGTTATGTGTGGAGTTCGGCAAGGCTTTATGAAAAAGATGATTTCAGCCTGATTGATAGAATTTGAGTTGTGTTTGAAGGTCGAGTCGAAAAGACTCGACCTAACAATTTGTCGAAAAGACTCGACCTAACGGCGGCGCAGTTCCCTCTTGGTTCAGCCAAGTCTTTTTGACTTGGCTGTCAAATTATCACGGTCGAGTCAAAAAGACTCGACCTAACGGTGGGCCGGGGACCAAGTTATAAATAGAAAACTGGATACCGGCCTCCGCCGGTATGACAAAATTGATGGATTGATCTAGTTGCGAATGGTTCTGTTTTATTTTGCCTTTTGTCGCAGGATGGCGCCGACCGGCGCTTCTTTTTCCACGGGCAGGTAAATCCGCTGATCGTTATGGGCTTCTGTCCGCGATTGTCCGTTTTCATCCATTAAAATACGCGTGTCGATTAAAACCGTCTCATCGGGCAGGATCAACTCGATTGGGCTTCCGGCAACGATACGATTGCGGACGCCGATCAGCATTCTTTTTTGGGCGGCATCATACTGCAAAACGATGCCCGCCGGTTCGTGGGTCTGAGCATATTTGATGTCCGGATTCGTTTCGTTTATTTTTTCTTCGGCAAAAACAAAGCCTGTCGTATAACCGCGGTTGGAAATGGTGCCCAGTTCATCACTCCATTCCCGTCTGAATTTGTATTCGTCTTTTTCGTGCAAAAGGGCATTCAGCGCCTGCCGGTATGTTCGCGTGACCACGGCCACGTAATAAGCTGATTTCATCCGGCCCTCGATTTTGAGACTGGTCACACCGGCGGCCAGAACGTCGGGTAGATGTTCGATGAGGCATAAATCTTTGGAACTGAGCAAATAGCTGTAGCGCTCGTCTTCTTCCAGAATCAGAGGATCGTCCGGCCTTGTGGATTCGTAGAGTTTATACTCCCAGCGGCAGGGCTGGGAGCAGTCGCCTTCGTTGGCACTGCGACGATTACGAAAGGCCGAGAGATAGCAGCGGCCGGAGTAGGACATGCACATCGCGCCGTGAATGAAAATTTCCAGCTCCATGTCGGGAACAGCGGCGGCAATTTCCCCGATTTCTTTTAAATTCAGCTCCCGCGCCAGAATAATGCGGCGCACGCCCTGATCTTTCCAGAATTTTACCGCTTCGATGTTGGTGGTGTTGGCCTGTGTGCTCAGATGAACCGGCAACTGCGGCGCTGCGCGACGGGCAAGCTGAAGCATTCCCGGTTCGCTGACAATCAATGCGTCAATGCCGTTTGCGGCAAGTTCGGGAATTATTTTTCCCGCTCTGGTCAGATCGGCATTCCGGGCAAACGTATTGGCTGCGGCATAAACCTTCACGCCTTTTTGATGAGCTTCCTTTACACCGGCGGCCAAATCGTTCAGAGACATTTCGGATGAACTGGCCCGCAGGCTCAATCCTTCCACGCCGACATAAACGGCATCGGCTCCGTAGAGCAGGGCTGTGCGCAATTTTTCCAGATTCCCCGCGGGAATCAATAATTCCGGAGAATGCATTTTAATTTTCCATCATGTGCAGTATCGACGAACCTGTTCCAGGACTTTCCACGATTTCACTTCCCGTCCGAGCACATGGGATATGAAACCCGTGAGCAGGCAGCGTGATTCCGTAGCTGACGAGTCGGTCAGGGTGACCAGTTTGATTTTATCGATGTCCATGTCTTTTCCCAAAAGCAGGGTGCGCAAGGTCCCTGCGGAAATCGGCTGCTCATTTTTTTGCGTTCTCGCGCAGGCGCTGCAGGTGATGCCGCCGCGGCCGGCGTTGAAAAAATAGGCATTGCCGTTGGTTACCGACGTCCTGCAAATCACGCAGTGATCGAGCGCCGGTTCGAAACCGGCCAGTTTCAGCAGACGGATTTCAAAAAAACGGACAATCGAATCGGAGACCTTTTCCCTGCCCAGCAGGACGAGAAAATCCTGAAGCAATCGGAATATATCTTCATTCTTTTTCCCTTCCGGGCTGAAGTGGTCGGTGAGATCGATGAAGTAAGACGCGATAAGCGTTTTCTCCATATTGGCGCGGATGGCGTCGTAGTGGTCGACGATGTCGCACGATTCGATGAACGCGAGGGTGTCGCGGCTTTTTCGGGTAAAAATGATATCGGTCAGGGAAAACGGTTCAAAGACGTTGGCAAATCTTTTTTTGCTTCTCTTGGCCCCTTTGGCGATTCCCTTGAGCTTGCCGAAGTCATGACTGTAGAAGCTGACAATTAAATCCGATTCGCTGTAACTCAGGGTGCGCAGGACAAACCCGGTAGTTTTAAAATGTTCCCTAACGGCCGTCATACTTGATTTCACCGCCGACGATGGTCATGAGGGCTTTGCCCTGCATCTGACGTCCGTGGAAAGGAGAATTTTTGCCCCGCGAACGGAACACCTGCACATCCACTGTCCACGGCAGCAGGGGATCAATGACCGTGATGTCTGCATCGGCGCCTTCTTTCAGCGTTCCTTTCGGCAGGTTCAGGATACGCGCCGGCCGGGTGCTCATCCTGGAAACCAGTTCCGGCCAGCTCAGGATTTTGCTGTGGATCAGGTTCAGACTCAGCGACAGCGATGTTTCCAATCCGCTGATGCCGTTGGCGGCATATTCGAATTCCACTTCTTTATCGGTGCGCGCGTGCGGAGCGTGATCGCAGGCAATGACATCAATCGTTCCGTCGGCCAGTCCTTCCTTGATGGCTTTGACATCCTTTTCGCCCCTTAACGGGGGATTCACTTTAAAAAACGTATCGTAGCCCTGCAGGGTCTCATCGGTTAACGTGAAAAAGTGCGGGGCTGTTTCCGCGGTGACGTTTACACCTCTTTCCTTGGCACTGCGAATCAAACGGACGGAACCTGCGGTACTGACATGCGCGATATGCACGGAGGTTCCGGTATATTCGGCAATCAAAATATCCCGCGCCACCATCACTTCTTCGGCGATGGCGGGGATACCGTTTAATCCTAAAATCGTCGAATAATAACTTTCATTCATGGCTCCGTTTGCGGAAAGATGGATGTCTTCACAGTGATTAATAACGGGTAATTGCAGCGAATGCGCGTATTCCATGGCCCGGCGCATCAGAGCGGCATTCATGACCGGTTTGCCGTCGTCGGAAAGCGCAATCACGCCCGCTTCCTTGAGGTCCCAGAATTCCGTCAGCTGATCCCCGTCTGAATTTCTGCTGATGGCGCCGATGGGATAGACGTTGGCGAGGTTGGCTTCTGCCGCCTTTGCCTTGATGAATTCCGTAATGGAGCGGTTATCATTGACGGGGTTGGTATTGGGCATGCAGGCGATAGACGTAAAGCCTCCGGCCACCGCGGCGGCAGCGCCCGAAGCAACGGTTTCCTTGTATTCGAAGCCCGGTTCGCGCAAATGCGTATGCATGTCAATCAGGCCGGGCACAATGATCATGCCGGCCAGATCGATAATCTTTGTTATCTTTTCCGCGTCTTTGGATTTTGTGGATTTGGAAAGATTGGCGCCGACCCGGGCGATTTTCCCGTTTTCCAGAAAAACGTCCAGGCGGGAATCTATCTTTTGCGCCGGATCGATGACCCGGGCGCCGGTCAATAAGAGTTTCATTCGCTACCTCCGGTGAGCAGGTAGAGCAGCGCCATCCGTACGGCAACGCCTTTGTTTACCTGATCGAGAATTACAGAGAAAGAGGGATCGTCGGCAATGTCGGGGGATAACTCGACACCGCGGTTGATCGGTCCCGGATGCATGACAATAACATCTTTTTTCGCCAGTTTGATGTTGTTGCGGTTCAGGCAGTAGCGCTGGGAATATTCACGCAGAGACGGAAAGATGTTTTGCTTCTGCCGCTCCAGTTGAATGCGCAGCATCATGACCACATCGGCATCGGTGATGGCGTCTTCCATTTTATCAAAGACCTTGACCCCCATTTGCTCAATATCGCGGGGCAGCATGGTGGCCGGACCGGCCACAACGACGGTGGCGCCCATTTTGGAGAGCCCGTAGATGTTGGACCGGACCACCCGGCTGTGTTCAATATCGCCGATGATGGCCACTTTCAATCCGGGGAAATTTCCTTTGCGTTCTTTGATGGTCATCATGTCCAGCAGGGCCTGTGAAGGATGTTCATGTGCGCCGTCGCCGGCATTGATGATCGACTGTTTCACCAGCGACGCCAGAAGATGCGGAGCGCCGGCGGCGCTGTGACGGATAACAATCACGTCAGGATTCATGGCTTCCAGGTTGCGGGCTGTGTCGATCAGCGTTTCTCCCTTCATGACGGAGCTGGTGGACGATGAAATATTGATCGTGTCGGCGCTTAATCGTTTGCCGGCTATTTCAAAGGATGTTCGGGTGCGGGTGCTGGCTTCGTAAAACAGATTGATGACCGTTTTCCCGCGCAGGGTCGGCACTTTCTTTATTTTGCGCGTCGACACCTCCAGAAAAGATCCGGCCGTTTCCAGAATCAGGTTGATTTCATCGACCGATAAATCTTTTATTCCTAAAATATCTTTTCGTTCAAATTTCATAGGGGGCCTTAAAAAATTCTTGTTTATGTTCCTTCTTCAATGACGACTTCATCGACGCCGTTTTTTTCCACCAGGTCGACCCGGACGGCTTCCCAGAGCGAGGAGGGCAGATTTTTGCCCACGAAATCCGCCCGGATGGGCAGCTCGCGATGACCGCGGTCAATGAGAACCGCCAGTTGAATCATCCGGGGGCGTCCGAAATCAATCAGAGCGTCCATGGCCGCGCGGATGGTTCTGCCGGTGAAGAGCACGTCGTCCACAAGGATGACGATTTTTTCATCCAGTGAAAAATTTATTTTCGTTTCGCCCAGCCTCGGTTTTTTGTTGGACACGGAAATATCGTCGCGATAAAGGGTGACATCCAGTATGCCCATCGGGATCTTGCCGTGCTCGATTTCGGACATTTTCTTTTGCAGCCGTTCGGCGAGATACACGCCGCCCGTTCTTATGCCGACCAGGACAAGGTTTTCCATTCCCTTGTTCTTTTCCAGAATTTCATAGGCGATTCTGGTCAGGCACCGCTCAATGCCTTCCTTATCCATGACGGTTTTTGTGCTTTTCGTATTCGACATGTGCGCTAACCCCTTGCCCGGTTAAAAAAAAAGCCTTTCCCCAAAACGGTAAAGGCTTCATAATCTTCATGGATCTTTGATTTTCTCATCAACGTTTCCTTTTTCAATCTCTCCGGATTAAATTAAAAGGCTTTATTGGGGATGGTTATATAACCAAACCGTTTGTGTGTCAAGATTTTAAAATAATTTCCCGAATGTCTGCTGATATGACGCAATGACAAACGGCGGAAAGCGCCGAAACCTTCCGGAGAACGGCCTAGTGCAGCAATTGACCCAGCCGGTTCCAGCGAAGATTGTTCTCATCGCGGTTCCAGGACCAGTAAATGACAAAGGCTTTCCCTTCGACGTCTTTCAGGTTGACAAATCCCCAGAAACGGCTGTCCAGGCTTTCATCGCGGTTGTCGCCCATGACGAAAATGGATTTCTCGGGAACGATGATCGGTCCGAAATTGTCCCGCGGCTGCAGGGATTGCGGTAAAACGAGGCTATCGCTGAAAATGCCGTAGGAATCCTTGAACTCCTCGTCATTGATGAATATTTTCTTGTTTTTTATTTCAATTTTGTCGCCGGCAACACCGATCACCCGTTTGATGAAATCTTTGGACCGGTCGTTGGGATAAATAAAAACGACAACTTCGCCTCTTTTGGGTTCGCTGACGGGAATAATGGTTCTTCGTAACAGCGGGATTTTCACGCCGTAGATGAATTTATTGACCAGAATATGGTCGCCGACCAGCAGTGTCGGCACCATGGAACGGGACGGTATCTTATAGGCGCATATGATAAATGTTCTGATAAACAAAGCGATCAGAATGGCAATGATAATGGACTCGACGTATTCTTTTACTTTTGATTTCGGTTGTTTATCTTCCGTCATTTTAATTTTAAACTCCTAAGAATAAATATTAGAAAGAGAAAAGGCAATCATACCAAGGGAAATAAACCCTTTAACTGCGTTTTTTCCGACTGTATTGAGTATAACACGATTCAGCGTTCGATGAGGCGCTTTTAATCTGTATTGTCCTATAACTTCCGCAATCAGCATGCCCGCGAGTCCTCCTAAAAAAAAGCCGATCCATGCGCCCGGTCCCAGCAAAAACGGTGTGAAGAGAAAAACGCCGGCAACAGCTCCCCAGGCCACTGTTTTCAATGGTTTTCGGGAACTCGCTCCCGGTGGCGGCGCTTCATTGACAACCCAGAAGAATTCAATGGTTTCGGCGACGACGGCGGCGACAAGAAGCAATACAATGAATTTCAATCCGATGTGCTCGAAACCGGTGAAAATTGCGTAACACAAAACATCAAGAAAAATTACGACTGTTCCGGGTAAATCGAGAAAATTCAAGAAAATACCCGTAAACAATATCAAAATAAAAATGGTTAATCCCGCCGCTGCGAAAAAAGACAAATTATTCCTTTCTCTGCATTCTCGAAAGTTGCAGTTTTTCAAAAAACAGCACACTGGTGCAGGCAATATAAATTGTAGAATATGTCCCGATAACGGTGCCGATCAACAGAGCAAAGGCAAAATCACGGATAACCGCGCCGCCGAAAATATAAAGAGCCAAAACCGTAAAGAAAACGGTCAGGGATGTTAAAATTGTTCGGCTGAGTGTTTCATTAATGGCCGAGTTAATGATGTCCTCCAACTTCTGCTTGGGATTCCGTTTGACAATTTCCCGGATTCGATCCAGCGTCACAATGGTGTCATTGATGGAAAACCCGATAACAAAAACGAGCACCGCGAGAATATTGATGGTGAATTCCATGTTCATCAAAGCGACCGCTCCGATCACGATCAACGTATCGTGAACCAGTGCAAGAATTCCTCCCGCCGCATACCGGAACTCAAAGCGCCAGGTCACGTAAATCAGGATGGCCAGCCAGGAAAAAATAACGGCAATAATTGCCTTTCTGGTAAAATCCGCACTGACTTTAGCTCCGACGACTTCCACACGCCTGATTTCATAATCGTGCTGGAAAGCGGCGGTCAGAGGCTGTTCCACATTCACCGCCAGCATCTTTTGATCGGAGAAAGACTCGTGCGTACGAATTAAGAATTCATTAACGCCGAATTGTTGAATGGTGCTGTTGGCCAGTTGGGTTGATTTTAGAGATTCCCGAATCTGATCGGCGGAAACATTTTTGGAAAATTTAACCTGAATGATCGATCCGCCGGCGAAATCAATGCCGAGATTAAAACCGCCATGATATATCACTGATGCAATGCCGATGACGATCAGGATTGCTGAGAAAGCCATCGCATATTTCATTTTTCCGACAAAATCTATGTTAACACCCGGTTTGATCAACTCCATGCTCATACTCTATCTCCTGCGTATGCCTGAATTTTAAATGCTCAATTTTTTAATGTTGTAGTTCCATATCACGTAATCGAAGATGACCCGCGTAATGAAAATGGCGGTGAAAAGACTGGCCAGAAGACCGATAATCGTTGTCACTGCGAAACCTTTAATCGGACCCGTCCCGAAAAAAATCAGCACAACGGCAGCGACAATACCCGTGATATGCGTGTCGATGATCGTGATGAATGCCCTGTCATAGCCTGTGTCCAGGGCCAGACGGACGGTTTTTCCCGTACGCAATTCTTCACGGATTCTTTCAAAAATCAGAATATTGGCGTCCACCGCGACGCCGACCGTGAGGAGCATGCCGGCGATGCCGGGGAGGGTTAGCGTTGCCCGGAAGGCTGCAAGAACCGCGAGGATCAAGACGATGTTAACGATGAGCGCAATATCGGCAACTGCGCCGGAAAGGCGATAATAAATAATCATGAATAAAATAACCAGCAGAGAACCGATAATGGTTGCCATGACGCCTTGCCGAATAGAATCGCTGCCCAGTGACGGACCCACCGTTCTTTCTTCGAGGATATTGACAGGCGCGGGCAAAGCGCCGGCCCGCAAAACAATGGCGAGATCGCGCGCTTCTTCCATGGTAAAGTTCCCGGTAATCTGCGCCTGACCGCCGGATATTCTCTCCTGAATGACGGGCGCGGAATGAACAACGCCGTCCAGAACAATGGCCAGCCTTTTGCGGATATTTTC
>ENA-UOWO01007625-UOWO01007625.1-activated-sludge-metagenome-genome-assembly--contig:-NODE-7625-length-10628-cov-5.823702_pt1 | contig 10628 bp, 10 predicted proteins | sample MGYA00238148_ERZ761564 | MGnify/ENA primary metagenome ERZ761564 (study PRJEB28885, sample SAMN05720194) | activated sludge metagenome | isolation source: Anaerobic digester | place: USA...
GCGCTACCGCGTGCGGGTGTCGACCGGGTAAGCGGTGGTGAACTTCATCCGTTCCATCGCGAAATGGCTGGTGACGTTCCTGATCGGCACGGCATCTGTCAGGCGTTTGTACAGTGCGTCGTACGCCTGCATGTCCAGCACCGAAACCCGCAAGAGATAGTCCAGCTCGCCCGCCATGCGGTGAACCTCCATGATCTCGGGGATGGCCTCGACGGCCTGGCTGAAGGCCTGACGCCAGTCGGGGGAATGGTCCGGAGCCTCGATCCCGACAAAGACGGTCAGGCCGAACCCCAGCTTGCCCGGATCGGCCAATGCCACGCGCCCGGTCAGGACGCCCGCCGCCTCGAGCTTCTGGATGCGCTTCCAGCACGGGGTCTGGGACAGGCCCGCCCTGTCTGCGATCCGGGCGATGGGCATGGTCGCATCGCGCATCAGCAAGGCGACGATCTTGCGGTCGATCAGGTCAAGGTCGGTCATCTGGTGCAGGCCCCGGGCAGCGGAACATCGGTCATCTGCGTCAGGATGCCGGAAAAACATATAATGCCTATAGTTTTTATCGTGTATATGGCCGCAGGTTCCACCCTGTTGTTTTATGGGCTTTTTCGCCCGGCCATTGCGGTCTTTCGCGCCAGTCTGGCGGACAGCCAACAATCCCGACATTGATTCTCGTCTTTCCGGGGCGTAGGTTTTGCCCATGATCACGCAGAAGATGAAATATGCCCTGAAGGCCTTGCTGACCCTGGCGGACGAGGCGGCGAAGGACCGGCCGGAAGCGCTGACGATCGAAGAGATCGCCAAACGCTCTGGCACGCCAAAGCGGTTTCTGGAGCATATCCTGCTGGAGGTGCGCAACGCGGGCGTGATCGCGTCGATCCGGGGCCGGTCGGGCGGCTACAGCCTGATCAAGAAACCGTCGGAAATCTCGATCTCGGAACTTCTGCGCACCATCGACGGGCCGATCGCGCCCCTGCCCTGCCTGTCGCGCCGGGCCTACCAGCGCTGCGAGGATTGTGCGGACGAAGCGACCTGCCGGATCCGCAAGGTCTTTGCCGAGGTGTTCTGGTCCTACCTGGTGATCATCGAGTCGCTGACACTGGCAGACATGCTGAGGTCGGACGCAGGGGCCGATCAGGTGCTGGGCCTGGCCGAATAACGCCTGACGGTCTGTCTTTCTGGCTTTTCCCGTCCCTCAAGCCCGCTGGCGGCGCAAGCGCGCGGGGAATGATCTTCCATAATCACGACCGATTTAGGCGTGAATATTCTGTTGCAATACACGACTGATCCTATCGATATTAAGGCACGGCAGGGCGCTGGGTCCTGTCTTGCCACGAAGGAGAAGGACGATGACCGCAGCAGCAGTCCACCGCACCGCATTCGGGCAGGCCGGGAAGGCAGACGCCCCGCCCGGGCCGCTTTCCCAGACCTGTGCCGTTCGGCTGATCGACCGGCGCACCGGGCAGACCCTGAAGGAGAAAGACATCTTCGCCACCATCACCCTTGCCGGGTCGATCACCGCACAGGGCCCCGTGTCCCAGGCCCATGCCGACGGCCGCGTCACCATCGCCGATGGCCCGCAGCGCCTGACCGGCTGGCCGGTGGCCCGGCTGCGCGGCCTTCTGGCGGGGATCGCCCTTGCGACGCTGGGCCTTGTGGCCACCCCTGCCCCGGTCGCGGCGGAAAGCCTTTTGAACGTCAGCTACGATCCGACGCGCGAACTTTACGGCGAGATCAACGAGGCCTTCATTGCCTGGTGGGTCGCGCAGGGGAATGACGCCCCGACGATCGAGCAGTCGCACGGCGGATCGGGCAGCCAGGCCCGCGCGGTCATCGACGGGCTGCAGGCGCAGGTCGTGACGCTGGCGCTGTCCGGCGACATCGACAGGATCGCCACAGCGGGCAAGCTGCCAGGGGACTGGCAATCCAGGCTGCCGCACAACGCCTCGCCCTACACGTCGACCATCGTGTTCCTGGTCCGGGAAGGCAACCCAAAGGGCATCACGGACTGGGGCGATCTGACCGCCGAGGGGGTCGAGGTGATCACGCCCAACCCCAAGACCAGCGGCGGGGCGCGCTGGAACTATCTGGCCGCCTGGGCCTGGGCGGAAAGGGCTGGTCCCGAAAACGGCTGGACGGACCCGCAGGACTTCGTCAAGGCGCTGTTTCAACATGTCCCGGTCCTGGACAAGGGCGCGCGCGACAGTACCACGACTTTCGCCCAACGCGGGATCGGCGACGTGCTTCTGGCCTGGGAAAACGAGGCCTATCTTGCGCTGGCCGAGCTTGGCGATGACCAGTTCGACATCGTCGTCCCGTCGGTGTCCGTGCTGGCCGAGCCCCCGGTCGCGGTGGTCGAGGCGAACCTGACGACCGAAGACCAGCGCAAACTGGCCGAGGGCTACCTGACGTTCCTCTACACTCCCGAAGCGCAGGCCATCATCTACCGGAACTTCTACCGGGGCTGGGACGCCTCGCTGGCCGCGCCAGAGGACGTCGCCCGCTTCCCGACGATGGAGCTTGTGGACATCGCCTCGTTTGGCGGCTGGGCCGAAGTGCAAGCAAAGCACTTCGCCGACGGTGCGATCTTCGACCAGATCTACATCGCGAAATAGGCAGCGGTCAAAAGCGAAACCGGGCCAGCGTTCCCCGCTGGCCCAAGCCCGATCAGGACAGACGATGGCCCGACCGATGTTCCAGCGATCCCCGATACCCGGCCTTGCCATCAGCGCGGGCATCACGTTGACACTTCTGTCGCTGGTGGTGCTTCTGCCCATCGGCGCGTTGCTGCTGAAAGGCGCCGTCGCCGGTCCCGAGCGGATGTGGACCGAGGTCAACACTCCCCGCATCTGGGCCGCCCTGTGGTTGTCGTTCCGCCTGTCGCTGCTGGCCGCGCTGTTCAATCTGGGGTTCGGCGTGACGCTGGCCTGGGTCCTGGCGCGCTATCGCTTTCCCGGCCGCCGGTTGATCGACGCGGCGGTGGACCTGCCCTTTGCGCTGCCGACCGCCGTTGCAGGGATTGCGCTGACGGCGCTTTACGCCCCGAACGGGACGTTCGGGATGCTGGCCAGAGACCTTGGCCTGAAGATCGCCTACACGCCTGCGGGCATCTTCATCGCTCTGGTGTTCGTGGGCCTGCCCTTTGTCGTCCGCACCGTGCAGCCGGTGATCGACGAAATCGAGCGCGAGGTCGAGGAGGCCAGCGCCACCCTGGGCGCGACCCGCAGCCACACGATCCGCCGTGTCATCCTGCCGATGCTGGCCCCTGCCGCGCTGACCGGCTTTGCGCTGTCGCTGGCCCGGGCGGTTGGCGAATACGGATCGGTCATTTTCATCGCGGGCAACTTGCCGATGATTTCGGAAATCGCCCCGCTGCTGATCGTCATCAAGCTGGAAGAATACAACTACGACGGGGCCACAGCCATCGGCCTTGCCATGCTTGTCATCTCGTTTGCGCTGCTGCTTGTCATCAACGGGGTCCAGGTCTGGAGCCGCCGGAGGATCGGATATGTCTGACAGAGCCTCGTCCCCCTGGCGTCCCGCGACCGAGGAAACGCCGTTGGTCCGCCGCCTGCTGATCGGCAGCGTGGTGGTCGTGCTGGTGCTGCTGCTGTTCGCCCCGCTTGCGACCGTGTTCACCGAGGCGTTGCGCAAGGGCTGGTGGCAGTCCGTCACGTCGCTGGCCAAGCCGGAGGCCTGGTCGGCGATCCGCCTGACCGTGACCGTGGCCGCCATTGCGGTGCCGCTGAACGCGATCTTCGGGGTCGCGGCGGCCTGGTTCATCACCAAATACGACTTTCGCGGCAAGGCCTTTCTGATCACGCTGATCGACTTGCCGTTCAGCGTCTCGCCGGTCGTTGTCGGCCTTTGCGTCGTGCTGACCTTTGGCGCGAACACCTGGGTCGGCGGGCTGCTGGTCGATGCGGGCTATCCCGTCGTCTTTGCCCTGCCGGGCATCGTGCTGGCGTCGATGATCGTGACCTTTCCCTTCGTCGCGCGCGAACTGATCCCCGTCATGGTCGAACAGGGACGCGCCGAGGAAGAGGCGGCGCTGACGCTGGGCGCGTCGGGCTGGCACACGTTCCGCACGGTGACGCTGCCGAACATCCGCTGGGCGCTTCTGTATGGCGTCCTGCTGTGCAACGCCCGCGCGATGGGTGAATTCGGTGCCGTGGCGGTCGTGTCGGGCAAGATCCGGGGCCAGACCGCGACGATGCCGATCACCATCGAGATGCTTTACAACGAATACATGTCGGTCGCGGCCTTCACCCTGGCCGCCGTCCTGGCCTTCCTGGCCTTGCTGACGCTGGGGCTGAAGACCGTTCTGGAACTGCGGCTTGCCGACCAGCTGGCCGCCACGCGCCATCTTTAGCCGTCCTTGGGAGCACGCTCATGCACATCGAAATCGACGAGATATCCAAGCAGTTCGGGACCACCGCCGCGTTGCATCCCGTTTCGCTGGCGATCCCTTCGGGGGCGCTGGTGGCGCTGCTTGGCCCTTCCGGGTCGGGCAAGACCACGCTTCTGCGGATTCTGGGCGGGCTGGAGTTTCCAAGCTCGGGCCGGGTGCTGTTCGACGGATCCGATGCGACCGGGCTGACCGTGCAACAGCGCCGGGCGGGGTTCGTGTTCCAAAGTTATGCGCTGTTTCGGCACATGACCGTCTTCGACAACATCGCCTACGGGCTGACCGCCCGCCCCCGCGCCAGCCGCCCGACCGGAGCCGAAATCGCCCGGCGGGTGACAAAGCTGCTGGAGCTGATCCAGTTGCCCGACATCGGCGCGCGCTATCCCAGCCAGTTGTCGGGCGGGCAACGCCAACGGGTCGCCCTGGCGCGCGCGCTGGCGATCGAACCGCGGATGCTGCTTCTGGACGAACCCTTTGGCGCGCTGGATGCCAAAGTGCGCAAAGAGCTGCGCCAGGGCCTGCGCGACATCCACGACACGACCGGGCTGACCACGGTGTTCGTGACGCATGATCAGGACGAGGCGATGGAACTGGCCGACCTGGTCGTCGTCATGTCGGGGTCACGCACCGGGGGCCGGATCGAGCAGATCGGCACGCCGCAAGACATCCGCGCAAGGCCGGCCTCGGACTTCGTGCGCAACTTCGTCCTGGCCTGAGACCGGACGAACCGCGCCACCGTCGCCGCAGGAAAACCGGCCCGGACCGAACCGCACCCGCCACCCATAGCGCGATCAACCCGCAGAACCCATGCCCCGCGACCAGGCACGGCGGCCGATCACCCGGCCCGGCGGCGACTGTCACGAAAGGGAAAAGAAGGATGGTGCTGCAAGAGAGGATTGAACTCTCGACCTCTCCCTTACCAAGGGAGTGCTCTACCACTGAGCTACTGCAGCGCCGGTGGTGGCGGGGTGGATAGACGCAATCGAACCCCTGCGCAAGGGGGGTTGGGCAGGAAATCCGACGCTCTCTGGACCCCTCCACGGGCTTGAGGTAGAAGGACGGCCATGCGCGATCCCTTGGACCCAAAGTCCGGCGACACGGTCCGGAAACCTGAACGACCGTCCAACCGCGAAGATCGGCTGAAGGCGGCGCTCAAGGCCAACATGGCGCGGCGGAAGGCACAGGCAAAGGCCCGCAGCGCCGAAGATGCGCGCGGGAATGACGGCAACGAAACCGACGACAAGGGTTAGAGCAGATGGATTCGATTCTGGTACGCGGCAACGGGGCATTGTCCGGGGCAATCCCGATCGCGGGGGCGAAGAACGCCTGCCTGACGCTGATGCCCGCCACGTTGCTGTCGGATGAGCCCCTGACGCTGACCAACGCGCCCCGGCTGTCGGACATCGCCACGATGACCCAGCTGCTGCAATCGCTGGGCGCGGAAGTGGCCAGCCTGCAGGATGGGCTGGTGCTGGCGCTGTCCAGCCATTCGATCACCAACCACAAGGCCGATTACGACATCGTGCGGAAGATGCGCGCCTCGATCCTGGTCCTTGGCCCGATGCTGGCGCGCTATGGCCATGCCGTCGTCTCGCTTCCCGGCGGCTGTGCCATCGGCGCGCGGCCGGTCGATCTGCACCTGAAGGCACTGGAGGCGATGGGCGCGGAACTGGAGCTGCGCGACGGCTATGTCCATGCCAAGGCCCCCGGCGGACGCCTGAAGGGCGCGGTGGTGGAGTTTCCCTTCGTCTCGGTCGGGGCGACCGAAAACGCGCTGATGGCGGCGACGCTGGCCAAAGGCACGACGGTTCTGAAGAACGCCGCGCGCGAGCCCGAGATCGTCGATCTGGCCCGCTGCCTGAAGAAGATGGGCGCCAAGATCGACGGTGAGGGCACCAGCACCATCACCATCGAGGGCACCGACCGTCTTGGCGGCGCGACGCATCCCGTCGTCACCGACCGGATCGAGCTTGGCACCTACATGCTGGTCCCCGCGATCTGCGGCGGCGAAGTGGAGTGCATCGGCGGCACGCTGGAACTGGTGGGCGCGTTCGCCGAAAAGCTGGATCAGGCCGGGGTGTCGGTCACCCAGACCAACCGCGGCCTGAAGGTCGCCCGCAAGAACGGCCGGGTAAAGGCGGTGGACGTCACGACCGAGCCTTTCCCCGGCTTTCCGACCGACCTGCAGGCGCAGATGATGGCGCTGCTGTGCACCGCCGAAGGCACGTCGGTTCTGGAAGAGAAGATCTTCGAGAACCGCTTCATGCACGCCCCCGAACTGATGCGCATGGGCGCGCGGATCGACGTCCACGGCGGAACCGCGACCGTGACCGGGGTCGAACGGTTGAAAGGCGCGCCCGTCATGGCCACCGATCTGCGCGCCAGCGTGTCTCTGATCCTGGCGGGTCTTGCGGCGGAAGGCGAAACCGTGGTCAGCCGCGTCTATCACCTGGACCGCGGCTATGAGCGGGTGGTCGAAAAGCTGCGTGCCTGCGGCGCGCATATCGAGCGCATCAGCGCATGACCGACGCCCGGTTTCAGGACGGCGGCGAAGGCCCCTTGCGTCTGGTCGCCCAGGATGCCGAGGACCTGAAGGTGATCTCGACCCTGGTGCAGGACGCGGTTTTGCCAGTGACCGAGATGAGCCACGACCGCAAGCGCCGCCGCTTTGCGCTGATGCTGAACCGCTTCCGCTGGGAAGACCGGGCCGAGGCCGAGGCCGTGGGCCGTGCCTATGAACGGGTGCGATCCGTCCTGGTGGTGGATGACGTGCTGAAGGTGCAAAGCACCGGCTTTGACCGGACGGACAAGGACCTGGTCCTGTCCCTGTTGTCCATCGACTTTGTTCCGGGCAATGACGGCGCGGGCCGCCTGGTCCTTACGCTGGCGGGTGACGGCGCGCTGGCGCTGGAGGTCGAAACGCTGGAGGTCCGGCTGGACGACGTGACCCGCCCCTACCGCGCCCCGTCGGGCAAGGTTCCGACCCACGGTTAGGCCAGGCAGCCAAGGCCCCTGGCGTCCGACTTCTGTTCAAGGTCAGCCCGGCACAGGCGAAGGGACGGTCCTGTTGCGCCCCGGACCGGCAGTTGCGACAGCCGCGGCTATTCGGCAAAGCCGGGTTTCTGCGCCCAGGCCCAGGCGTCGCCGATCATCTGGCGCAGGGTGGAATGCTGCGGCTCCCAGCCCAAGTCCTGCACGGCAAGCTGTGAGGACGAGACCAGCGCCGCCGCATCGCCCGGCCTGCGATCCCCGATCACCACCGGCACCGCACGGTTGGTGACCACGCGGCTGGCCTCGATCACCTCTTGCACCGAAAAGCCGCGCCCGGTGCCCAGGCAATAGACCCCGTTCCCCTTGCCCGCCAGAAGCCGCTGCAGACCCAGCACATGCGCCTGCGCCAGATCGGTGACATGGACATAGTCGCGCACGCAGGTCCCGTCAGGCGTCGGATAGTCCGTGCCGAACACCGTCAGGCCCGGGCGCTTGCCCGCCACCGCGTCCAGCATCAGCGGGATCAGATGGGTTTCGGGGGTATGCTGTTCGCCGGTTTCGCCCTCGGGATCCGCGCCGGCGACGTTGAAATACCGAAAGATCACGTGCGCAATGCCGTGGGCGGCACCGAAATCCCGCACCATCGCTTCGATCGCCAGCTTCGAGCCGCCATAGGCGTTGATCGGCCGTTGCGGCGTGTCTTCGGTCAAGAGCACGCCGTCCTGATCGCCATAGGTCGCGCAGGTGGACGAAAAGACAAAATTCCGCACCCCCGCCGCCGCGCAGGCCTCCAGCAGGTTCAGGGCACCGCCGACATTTACCCGCCAGTAACGCCCGGGGTCGGTCATCGACTCGCCCACCAGCGACAGGGCGGCGAAGTGCAGCACCGCGACCGGGCGGTGTTCGGCCAGCGCCGCGTCGATCTGGGCCCGGTCCATCAGGTCGCCTCGGACCAGCGGACCCCATTTCACCGCTTGGGCCCAGCCGGTCGACAGGTTGTCAAAGGCAACCGGCGTGAATCCGGCTCGCGCCAGCGCCTTGCAGGCATGGGCCCCGATATAGCCCGCACCGCCCGTCACCAGCACCTTGTCGGTCATGCATACCCCCAGTTTCCTGCCGATGATCGTGGCCGTCCCCATCACAGGAACACGATATCGTCGGCCAGAAGAGATGCGTCGAAAATTCCCTGGATGTCCAGAGTCGCCCCGCCGTCCAGATGCAGCCTGACGCCCTGGGCCGTCACCTCGGCCCCGGAAAGCAGCGCGGCCAGGTCCGTCTGGCCCGACCACAGATCGGCCGACAGGGCGATGGTGTCCTGGTTGTCGGCGAAATCGGTGATCGTGTCCTGCCCGTCGCTGAAGATGAAGACATCCGTCCCCGCGCCGCCGGTCAGAAGATCGTTCCCGGCCCCACCTGCCAGCGTGTCATTGCCGTCGCGCCCGTTCATCGTGTCGTTCCCGCCCCCGCCCCTCAGCAGGTTGGCAAGCGCATCGCCCGAAAGAAGATCGGCAAACCCGGACCCTTCCAGCCCCTCGATGCTCAGGAACAGATCGCCCTTTGCATCCCCCGTGTTCAGGGCCAGGTTGGCCAGGTCCACCACCAGCCCGCCCAAAGCGTCACGATAGGACGCGGTGTCGCTGCCCGCGCCGCCCTCCAGCCGGTCCGCGCCCGCACCGCCGACCAGGATGTCGTCGCCGTCGCCGCCCAGCAGGCTGTCATTGCCCGCCCCACCAAGCAGAAGGTCGTTGCCACCCAGACCGGACAGAAGATCATTTCCGCCAAGCCCCATGACCTGATCATCCGCCGCGCTGCCATAGAACTTGTCCGCGCCCTGGCCCAGTTCCCAGGCCTCGATCCCGCTGAACGTGTCGCCCAGGGCGTCCCCGGCATTGGCCGATGGGGTCTGCAGATTCAGCGTCAGCGCAAGCGTCGAGGTGCGGAAGCTTGCCAGATCATAGCCGTCCCCGCCCTGAACCACATCCCTTCCCGCCCCGCCGATCAGCAGGTCATCGCCCGCGCCACCGACCAGAACGTCATTCCCCGACCCGCCGTCCAGCGTGTCATTCTCGGGCCCGGCCCCGCCGTCCGGCCGGTCATTGCCCGCGCCGCCGTCGATCCGGTCGGCGCCGTCGCCGCCGGTGAGGGTGTCGTCGCCGTCGCCGCCGGACAGGGTGTCGTTGCCGGTGCCTGCGTCGAGGATGTCGTTGCCGCTGCCCCCGGTCAGCGCGTCGTTGTCCGCGCCGCCCTGCAGCCGGTCGTTGCCCGCGCCGCCGTCCAGAAGGTCCGCGCCGTCGCCCGCGTCCAGCAGGTCGTTGCCGTCGCCCGCCGCCAGCGCATCCGCCCCGGCCCCGCCCTGCAGCGTGTCGTTGCCCGCGCCGCCGTCCAGCGTGTCCGCCCCGTCGAGGCCCGCCAGGCTGTCGTTGCCCGCGCCGCCGATCAGCCGGTTCGCCCCCGCGTCGCCGCCCAGGGTGTCGGACCCCGCGCCCCCGGTCAGATGCTCGATCCCGTCATAGCTGTCGCCCGCCGCGTCGCCCGTGTTCAGGGCGGCGTTGCCCAGGTCCGCCCGCAGGGCCAGGGTCGCCTCGGCGTAGCTGGCCGTGTCCCAGCCCAGCCCCCCCTCCAGCCGGTCCGCCCCCGCGCCGCCCGAGAGCACGTCATCGCCGTCGCCCCCCGCCAGCGTGTCATTGCCCGCCCGCCCCGAAAGGCTGTCGTTGCCCGCCCCGCCATAAAGCCGGTTCGCCCCCGCATCGCCGCCCAGCGTGTCGTGATAGCCCGAGCCCTCCAGGTCCTCGATCCCCAGAAAGCTGTCCCCCGCCGCGTCGCCAAGGTTCTGCGACGGCGTCGCAAGGTCCACCCGCACCGCCCCCGCCGCATCGGCATAGGACGCAAGATCCCGCCCCAGCCCCCCCTCCAGCCGGTCCGCCCCGGCCCCGCCCATCAGCGTGTCCTCCCCGTCCCCGCCATAAAGCGAATCGCTGCCCGCCCGGCCCGCCAGATGGTCCGCGCCCGCGCCGCCCTCCAGCCGGTTCGCCAGCCCGTCGCCCGCGATCCGGTCGTCGTGACCCGAGCCGACCAGACGTTCCACCCCGACCAGCGTGTCGCCCGCCGCAGCACCCGCGTTCAGGCCAGGGGCCAAGAGGTCCAGCACGATCCCCGCCGCCGCCGCCGCATAGCTGACCAGGTCATTGCCCGCGCCGCCGTCGATCCGGTCGGCGCCGTCGCCGCCGGTGAGGGT
>ENA-UOWO01007626-UOWO01007626.1-activated-sludge-metagenome-genome-assembly--contig:-NODE-7626-length-10627-cov-21.248014_pt1 | contig 10627 bp, 4 predicted proteins | sample MGYA00238148_ERZ761564 | MGnify/ENA primary metagenome ERZ761564 (study PRJEB28885, sample SAMN05720194) | activated sludge metagenome | isolation source: Anaerobic digester | place: USA...
ATAAACCCATAAACCCATAAACCCATAAACCCATAAACCCATAAACCCATAAACTCATAAACTCATAAACTCATAAACTCATAAACTCATAAACTCATAAACCCCTCAACCCCTCAATATTGCAGCGCCAGCAACCCTTCATCCTTGCTTTCCAGCAGCGAATAACCCATCAGGTATTCATCCACCTTGCGCGCGCATTCGCGGCCTTCGCTAATAGCCCACACTACGAGCGACTGCCCGCGGCGCATATCGCCTGCGGCAAATACCTTGGCTATGTTGGTTTTAAACGCCTTTTCGGTAGCGCGCACATTGCCGTGCTCGTCGAGTTCTACGTCCAGATCCTGCAACAGGCCTTGCTGTTGCGGGTACAGGAAACCCATAGCCAGCAACGCCAGTTCGCAGGGGATTTCGCGTTCCGAACCTGCTACTTCTTCAAAACGGGCGGGTCGGCCGTCGGCGCCGGCTTTCCATTCGATGTCGACGACGCGCAAGGCGCGCAGGCGGCCGTTTTCGTCGCCCAGGAACGCCTTGGTAAGAATTGCCCATTTCCGCTCGCAACCTTCTTCGTGCGAAGAAGATGTTTTCAGCACCATCGGGTAGGTGGGCCAGGGCATATTCGGCGCCCGGTCTTTAGGCGGCACAGGCAGCAGTTCGAACTGCGTAATGGAGGCCGCCCCCTGCCGGTTGGAAGTGCCGACACAGTCGCTGCCGGTGTCGCCACCGCCGATTACCACCACGTTTTTGCCGCCGGCCAGTATGTCGGTAGTCGTTACCGGGCGACTGGAAACACGTTTGTTCTGCTGTTTCAAAAAATCCATGGCAAAATGCACACCCTGCAGGTCGCGTCCGGGCACTTCCAGGTCGCGCGGAATGGTGGAGCCGCCGGCCAGCACGACCGCATGGAATTCGCGGAGCAGGTCGTTGACAAGGATGTTTTCGCCCACATTGGCGTTGCAGCGGAACGTAATTCCTTCGGCTTCCATCACCTGAATGCGCCGGTCGATCACCGATTTTTCCAGTTTGAAATCGGGAATACCGTAGCGCAGCAGGCCGCCGGGCGCATCGTCGCGCTCGAACACCGTTACGCTGTGGCCGGCGATGTTGAGTTGTGCCGCAGCGGCCAACCCGGCGGGACCGGAGCCGATTACCGCCACTTTTTTGCCGGTGCGCACAAATATTTTGCGCGGCTGCACGTATCCTTCGTCGAAGGCGATCTCGATGATGTGTTTTTCAATTTCCTCAATGGCTACTGCCGGCTGGTTGATGCCCAGCACGCAGGCACTTTCACAGGGCGCGGGACAAATGCGGCCGGTGAATTCCGGGAAATTATTCGTGGAAGTCAGGATGTCGTATGCCTCCCGGAAGTCCTTGCGGTAGACCGCATCGTTGAATTCGGGAATGACATTGCCCAGCGGACATCCGTTGTGGCAGAACGGCACACCGCAGTTCATGCAGCGCGCTGCCTGCGCATTCAGTTGCGGCGGTTCGTAACGTTGCACGAATTCCTGATAGTGTTGTATACGTTTGTCGGCCTTTTCCTTGTTGGGAAGTTGGCGCGTATATTCCAGAAAACCTGTCGGCTTACCCATTTCTAGAGAGGTGAGAAGGTGAGAGAGTGAGAGAGGTTTATTGGTTTATGAGTTTATGGGTTTATAATGGCCACTCGAATAAAGGAAAATCGTGTTATCGAGCGGCCATTATAAACTCATAAACCTATAAACTCATAAACCCATAAACTACTTAGTTGCTTCGGCCAGCGCCATCTTATCCACCAGCGCCCGTTTATAATCCTTCGGAAATACCTTGATGAAGTTGGAAAGTTGGTTGTCGAAATCGTCGAGGATGAAATGGGCGATGGTGCTTCCGGTAAACAGTGCGTGTTTATGGAGCATTTCGCGCAGCGCATCCATGTCCGCAGCGTCGAGCGGGTCGAGGTCGATCATTTCGGTGTTGCACTGCGCGGAGAAATTCTTCTGAACGTCCCACACATAGGCGATGCCGCCGCTCATGCCGGCGCCGAAATTGCGGCCGGTGCGACCCAGAATGACCACTTTGCCGCCCGTCATGTATTCACAGCCATGGTCGCCGATGCCTTCTACTACTACTTCCGCGCCGGAATTGCGCACGCAGAAACGTTCGCCCGCCTTGCCGCGGATGTAGGCTTCGCCGGAAGTAGCGCCGTAAAACGCTACGTTGCCGACAATGCTGTTTTCCTCGGGTACGAAACTTGATTTTCCGTCGGGGTAAATCACCAGCCGCGCGCCGCTCAACCCTTTTCCGAAATAGTCGTTGGCGTCGCCTTCGAGTTCCATCGTCACGCCGCGGGTATTAAATGCTGCAAAACTCTGGCCGGCCGTGCCTGTAAATTTAAAATGAATGGTGTCTTCCGGTAAACCGGCAGCACGGTAGCGTTTGGTAATTTCATTGGACAGCACCGTGCCCAGCGCCCGGTCGGTATTGATGACGTCGAATTCGGCACGTACCGGCGTCCGGTTTTCCAGCGCCGGTTTGGCGGCTTCCAGCAGTTTCCAGTCGAGGATATCGGCCAGGCCGTGGTCCTGCGTTTCCTGGCAATACAGGCCGAAGGTTTCGCCGTCGGGTTCCTTGTACAGCACGGGCGACAGGTCGAGGCGGTGGTGTTTCCAGTGCGTGATATCGGGTCGCATTTCCAGGTAATCCACTTGTCCGATCATTTCATTGACGGTGCGGAAACCCAGCTCCGCCATGATCTCGCGCAGTTCCTGGGTGAGGAATTTGAAAAATGTGACCACCTGGTCGGGGTCGCCGCCGAAGCGTTTGCGCAATTCCGGGTCCTGCGTGGCGATGCCTACCGGGCAGGTGTTCAAATGGCATTTCCGCATCAGGATGCAGCCTTCCACCACGAGGGCGGCGGTGGCTACGCCCCATTCTTCGGCGCCGAGCAGGGCAGCGATGGCGATATCGCGGCCGGTTTTTAATTGTCCGTCGGTTTGTACCGTCACACGGCTGCGCAGTCGGTTTTTCACCAGCGTCTGGTGCGTTTCGGCCAGGCCGAGTTCCCAGGGCAGGCCCGCGTGTTTGATCGAACTGAGCGGCGAAGCGCCCGTGCCGCCGTCGAATCCGGCGATCAGGATCACGTCGGCTTTGGCTTTTGCCACGCCGGCAGCGATGGTGCCTACCCCCGCTTTGGACACGAGTTTTACATTGATACGCGCCGCACGGTTGGCATTTTTCAAATCAAAAATGAGTTGCGCCAGGTCCTCGATGGAATAAATATCGTGGTGGGGTGGGGGAGAAATAAGGCCCACGCCGGGCGTGGAGTGCCGCACCTTGCCGATCCATTCGTCCACTTTGTGGCCGGGCAACTGCCCGCCTTCGCCGGGTTTCGCGCCCTGTGCCATTTTGATTTGCAGCTCGTCGGCTTCGCTCAGGTACAGGCTCGTGACGCCGAAACGCCCCGAGGCCACCTGCTTGATGGCACTGCGCATCGAATCGCCGGGTTGCAGTTCAATATGGGCGGGAATGAGCGAACCGGCCGCTTCGATCTCTTCGATCGACTGGTAACGGCGTTCGTCTTCGCCGCCTTCTCCGGTGTTGCTTTTCCCGCCCAGGCGGTTCATGGCGATGGCCAGCGTAGTATGCGCTTCCCAGGAAATGGAGCCGAACGACATGGCTCCCGTGGCAAAGCGACGGTAAATGTTTTCAGCGGGTTCCACTTCGTCGATGGAAATGGGCGCGCGTTTGCGTTTGAACTGGAACAAACTCCTCAGGGTGCAGGCTTTTTCGCCCAGTTCGTTCACTGTTCGGGAGTATTTCTTGAAAGTCGAATAATCGTTCGTTTTGGTAGAATGCTGCAAAAGGTGAATACTCGCCGGATTGAACAGGTGGTATTCGCCTTTGCGTTTCCACTGGTAAATGCCGCCGACGGGCAGGCGTTCCACCGGAATACTTTTTTTGCTGAATGCCAGGTGGTGTTTGGCGAGCGTTTCCTTGGCAATTTCATCCAGCCCCAGCCCTTCGATGCGCGATACGGCGCCGGTGTAGTATTTATCCACGACCGACCTGTCGATGCCGATAATTTCAAAAATCTGGGCGCCCTGATACGATTGCAGCGTGGAAATGCCCATTTTGGAAAAGATCTTCAGCAGGCCGTCATTGACCGATTTGATGTAGTTTTTCTCCAGTTTGGCAGATTCCAGCGGCGTGTCGAGGTCGCCGCGCTGTTTCATGTCGCGGATGGTCGACAACGCCAGGTACGGGTTGATGGCCGTGGCGCCGAAGCCCAGCAGGCAGGCGAAATGGTGCGCTTCCCATACGTCGCCGGCTTCCACTACGATACCCACTTTGCCCCGGTGACCCTTGCGGATGAGGTGGTGGTGCACGGCAGAGGTGAACAACAGCGAAGGTACGGCCGCGTGTTCGGAGTCGATGGATCGGTCGGACAACACCAGTACCTCGAAACCGTCTTCCACGGCGTCTTCGGCGTAGCGGCAGATGCGGTCGAGCGCTTTTTTCAGGGAGCCCGGCCGGCCGTCGGCGCGGAAATACATTTGCAGGGTTTTCGCCTGGAAATTGCCGGTGTCGATGCTGCGCAGTTTCTCGAGTTCGTAATCCGACAGTACGGGTTGCGGCAGCGCCACCACGTGACAGGTCAGCGGATCTTCCGACAGCAGGTTGCCGATATTTCCCAAAAACGTGGTGAGCGACATCACCAGCCGCTCCCGGATCGGGTCGATGGGCGGATTCGTCACCTGCGCGAACAACTGTTTGAAATAACTAGACAGGTGCTGCGGCTGGTCGCTCAGTACGGCCAGCGGCACGTCGGTACCCATGGAGCCGATGGGTTCCTTGCCGTCGAGTGCCATCGGAGCGATGATCGTGTTCAGGTCTTCGGTGGAATACCCGAACGCTTTCTGGTATTTGAACACCTGCCCCGTTTCGAGTGGCGCGAACGTGACGCGCGGCTCGGGAAGTTCCTGCAGGCTTATTTTGTGTTTATTCAGCCAGTCTCCGTAAGGTTTCTGCGAGCAAATGTCCTGTTTCAGTTCCTCGTCGCTGATAATGCGGCCCTGCGAGAGGTCGACGACGAACATCTTGCCGGGTTGCAGGCGGCCTTTTTCCTTGATCAGTTTCGGATCGACGGGCAAAGCGCCCGTTTCCGAAGCCATAATAACGCGGTCGTCGGTGGTGACGCAGTAGCGCGAAGGGCGCAGTCCGTTGCGGTCGAGCGTGGCGCCGATGATGTTGCCGTCGGTGAAGGAAATGGATGCCGGACCGTCCCAGGGTTCCTGAAACGAGGCATGGAATTCGTAAAACGCCCGTTTCACCGGGTCCATACTTTCGTTGCCGTCCCAGGCTTCCGGGATCAGCATCATCATGACGTGCGGCAACGAACGCCCGCTCAGGGTGAGCAGTTCGATGATATTGTCGAGGCAGGCGGAGTCCGACTGCCCGCCCGTGACGATGGGCAGCAGCATTTCCATTTCTTCCTTCGTGAAATTGGGCGAAGTCCAACTTTTTTCGCTGGTTTTCAGCCAGTTGATATTGCCCTGCACGGTGTTGATCTCTCCGTTGTGGGCGATAAAACGGAACGGCTGGGCCAGTTTCCACGAAGGAAATGTATTGGTAGCAAAACGCGAATGTACCAGGCCGAATGCGCTCACGAGGTGCGCATCCGAAAGGTCGGGGAAATACCCGCGCACCTGCAGGCTGGTCAACTGGCCTTTGTACACCACCGTTTTGTATGACATGGAGGCGATGTAAAAACCGATCTCGTCCTTGCGTACGCTGCTGTGGATGAGGTGGGTAGAGTAGTTGCGCAGCACGAACAGTTTGCGCTCGAACTCCTGCGGATCGGTGATGCTGTCGGGACAGGCGATAAACACCTGCTCCATTTCGGGTTCCACGGACAAGGCGGTGGGGCCGATACCTTCCGGATTCACGGGTACCTTGCGCCAGTTGAGAACGGGCATACCGAGTTGTTCAGCAGCGCGGGTGAAAATATCGCGGCATTCCTCCCGCAGGCGAATTTCTTTCGGAAAAAACACGACACCCACGCCATAGCGGCCGAACGGCGGCAACTGCACACCCGATTGCAGGCAGGCGCGGAAGAAAAATTCGTGCGGCGTCTGGATCATCAGGCCGGCGCCGTCGCCCGTGTTGGGCTCGCAGCCACAGGCGCCCCGGTGCTCCATGTTCTCGAGCAGGGTGAGGGCATCCGATACGGTCTGGTGATTTTTATTGCCTTTGAGGTTGGCTACAAAGCCGATGCCGCAAGCGTCCGATTCGGACTCCGGCACATAAAGCCCCGGTTGCGGGGACTGGTCGTCTTCTGCTGTACGCATAATGTGAAGGCTCTTGCCGGCAGCCGAAAACGGCGCCGGAACGTCAATAATGATAAAAAAACGGTGCAGAAAACGGAAGCCGTTGAATCGCTTCCGCTGCGTAGCAAGGCTAAAGTGGTGCTATCCGGACGCAGGTGGTGTGGGCCTTCCGACAAGGTAACATAAACGGTGTAAACACACATTTAATTTGTCTTCAGAGGGCAAATTTATTTTTTATTTTAATGATATCTCCAATAGTAGGAGATAATTTCATGTAATTGGGTAATTGCAAAATGAATGTGTTTTTGGATTCTAAAAAGAAAGAAGTATGAAATATGGCTTTGCAAATATTTTGTTTAGTGAAAAGGGCTGTTCACCGTATTTTTCTTCTGAAACTGAAAATGTTAATGATTTGCGCCGGAAACGGTTTGTAAAGTGAAGGGCCGGTGTAGGCACATCCCGTGATTCACCGCGTTCGCCCGGTTTGCCAGACCGCCGAATAGGTTGTCTTGACCGCCCAATACGTCCCCCGGACCGCAGAACCTGTCAAATATGCCGTCAGATACGTCTTTTGCGCCCCCAAATACGTCCCTTTGACCGGCTAATACGTGGCCGATGTATTCAGACAGGTTCTGCTACCTATTCTAATACGTGTTTTACCTATCTGGATACGTCCGACACGTATTCTAATACGTTCGGGACGTAAAAGAATACGTTCCAGGACGTATTCTTTTACGTGAGCGATGTATTAGTTTGGGTGAAAGACGTATTAGACGGTCAGACAGACGTATGTGACGGGATGAATTACGTGTTTGACGGGACATTTGACAGGTTCGGCGGTCCGGAAGACGTAGAGAGCGAGTCACAACTTGCATTAGTTTAATAAAAAATAAAAAGTTTGTTTTAAAAATTTTATTCAAAAAAATAAAACAAATAATACATTTGACGCGCACTTAAAATTATTTACACACCTAAACCTTGCTATTATGGAAATGAATTGGCTGGCCCTGCTCGTAGCGGCCATCGTACCTATGGTTACCGGAGCCATCTGGTACAATCAACGCGTATTCGGAAATGCCTGGATGAAAGCCACCGGCGTCACGCGCGAAACCCCCGGCGCCAGTATGCCGGTTACCTTCGGACTGTCCTTCTTTTTTAGTTTTTTACTGGCCATGGCCCTGCAGTCGATCGTTATTCACCAGTTGTCTGTCTATTCGGTTCTGATGAACGAACCGGGTATTCAGGATCCCAACTCGGAGATCGGCAAGTGGATAGCCGACTTCATGGGTAAATACGGCAATAATTTCCGCACCTTCAAACACGGCGCTTTGCACGGCACCATTGCAGGCATCTTCATCGCGCTGCCGATCCTGGGCGTGAATGCCCTGTTCGAACGCAAAGGCGCCCGGTACATCCTCATCAATGCGGGTTACTGGACGGTTACGCTGGCGCTGATGGGCGGGGTGATTTGTGGATGGAAGTAAAACAGTGAAATGTGAGAGGGTGAGAGGGGTGAGAGGGTGAGAGCCGACTTCGATTACACCGCTTCGCCTTTAATCGGATGACTGGAGCGAAGCGGCGTAATCGAAGTCGGCTCTCACTCTCTCACCTCTCTCACCCTCTCACCTCTCTCACCTCTCTCACCCCTCTCACCCCTCTCACCCTCTATTCATTCTTGAGGCTTTCCGTCGGATTCGCCCGCGCAGCGCTCCAGGTCCGCAGCCCGACCGTGAGCAGCGCCACGGCCATAGCGATACCGATGGTGGCCGCAAAAAGCCACCACGACATGGGCGTTCGGTAAATAAAATCCTGCAGCCAGGCATGCATGGCATAATAGGCGAGGGGCGATGCGATGACGGCAGCCACGAGTACCAGTGCCAGGAAATCGCGGCTCAACAGGCTCACCACACTGGCAACCGAAGCCCCCAGCACCTTTCGGATGCCGATTTCCTTGGTGCGCTGCACGGCCATGAGCGTCGCCAGACCGTAAAGGCCGAGGCAGGAAATAAAGATGGCCAGCGCGGCAAATCCCTTGCAAAGCGCTGAAAAACGCGATTCGTCGCGGTAATATTCCGCAATTTTTTCGTCCATATACATTCCGTCGAACACCTGTTCGGGGAATGTCTGTTCGTATGCTCGCTGAATGGCGGCCTGCGTGGCTGCGAGGTTTTCGGGCCTGATTTTGATGCCTACGGTGCTGTAACTCGATTTGCGGCTGAAAATGGCCATTGGTTTCATTTCTTCTTTGGCCGAGTTGGCGGTAAAATTTTTCACCACACCCACGACCGGTTTGGGCCGGCCGCCGCCGATGCGGAAGTTCTTGCCGATGGCTTCCTGCGGATCGGTAATGCCCAGTTTTTTCAGCAAATGTTCGTTCACCACATATTCCCGCACGGTGTCGCTGGGCTGCAGCATACGCCCTGCCACCAGTTGGAGTCCGTAAGTATTGAAATAATCGGCGTCGACGATTTTCATGTAGGTACTGAAAGGCGCGTCGTTGGTGCTGTTAAATGCGAAGTTGCCCGCCCAGTTGTTGCCCGAAGAAGGTGCGTCGCTGCTGAAACTGACCGAAGAAACGGCTGGAATGGCCTGCAAATCGTTTTTAAACTGCCCGAAACGCTGCTGGCTCGAACTGTCGCTGCTGATGCCCTGCACCACATACACGAGGTCGGGCTGGAAACCGAGGTCCATTTTCCGCAGGAAATTCATCTGGCTGATGGTGACGAGCGTGCCGATGATGAGCGCCTGCGCGATCACAAACTGCGCGACTACCAGCGCCTTGCGCAAAGAAACCCCGCCGATGGTAGAAGAGGTGATGCGGTTTTTCAAAGCCTTCACCGGCTCGAAACCCGACAGCACAATGGAAGGATAGAAACCACCTAACAGACTGACAACCAGCGTGGTGGCAAGCAAAAAAACCAGCACGACCGGGTCGCTCAAAAACGGCTGCGAACCGGGCACGTCGGATACGTATTGCAGCAGCGGGGCACAAACGACCGCCAGCAGGGCGCCGCAGGCAACGGCGGCCGCTACCAGCACGAACGTTTCGCCCATGAATTGTTTGATGAGTTGCGCCCGCGCGCCGCCCAGCGATTTACGTACGCCTACTTCCCGCGACCGGCCGGCGGCCAGCGCGGTTGCCAGGTTGACGAAGTTGAAACACGCCATGGCCAGTACCAGCAGTCCGATGAGCGACAGCACCCACAACTTGTTTTTCTCCGTCAGGTGTGTGCCGGCCAGGCTGCCGTAGCGCTCGTCGTAGTGTACTTCGCTGAGTGGTTGGAAGGCATGGGTACGTTTGCCATTCGGACTCTTGTAATGCTCCTGCCCAATCTGCGCGAGGGCCGTATTGGCGGCGGCTTGTTGTCCGGCATGGGGTAGCAGGGCAAATGCCTGGTCGCTGCTGCTCGTGCTACCCCATTCCGGCGAAAAAAAGTAAAGACCGGGCGATTTTTTCAGGGTTTCGTAGGATACGATCACATTGCACTGGAAATCGGAATTGGGCGGCGGTGTGCCCACGATACCGCGTACGGTGAGCAGGGTATTGTTGTCCATTACGAGGGTTTGCCCCAGGGCCATTTGCCAGGTTCCGAAGCATTTGTCGGCCATTTTTTCGGATAAAACCACCGAATTCGGTTCTTTTAAAGCCGTAACGGCATCGCCGGCCAGCCAGGGCCAGTCGAAAATGGCAAAAAAGGAAGGTTCGGTAAAAATGGCCGATTCAAAATCGCCGTCGATGGCAAATTTGCGGCCCGTCAAACTCCCAGGCGAGCTGGGCACCGTGATAGTGGGCCACATCAAATGTATTCGGGCAAACTGCTCGAACGCCGTTACGGTTTGCTGCATTTCGTCCATGGCAGGTACGGGAATGCCGGCGGTAAAAAACTCGCCTTCCGTTTTCACCACGTCGTTGGTAACGATGCGCCCGATGCGATCGTGGTTTTTGAAAAAAGTATTAAAACTCAGTTCGTAATGCACCAGCCGGAAAATGAGCAGGCAGGCTGCTACCCCGACTGCCAGGCCGGTAATATTGATGACGGCATACGTTCGGTTTTTGAGCAGGTGGCGTACGGCGAGGCGAAAATAGTTTTGTAACATATGACTTCGGGAACAAGAGGTTGAATAATAGGTTGTTCAGAAACTTGGAGGCAATCGTAATGCTTCACAGGTTGTGCCGAAATTATAACAAGTTGGTTATTAATAAATTACAAGCAAATTGCTGAAATGAAAGTGTTCGAAAACGGACACTTCCGTGCGTTGGCGAACAGGCTTGTGATCTATTGGGCTACGCGCCTTTTAGGCGGATGGGAACGCGGATTTTGCGG
>ENA-UOWO01007631-UOWO01007631.1-activated-sludge-metagenome-genome-assembly--contig:-NODE-7631-length-10620-cov-9.453289_pt1 | contig 10620 bp, 10 predicted proteins | sample MGYA00238148_ERZ761564 | MGnify/ENA primary metagenome ERZ761564 (study PRJEB28885, sample SAMN05720194) | activated sludge metagenome | isolation source: Anaerobic digester | place: USA...
TTTTTAAACTATTATATTAATGCAAACAACACTAGATTCCATTAAATCATATTTATTGCAACTTCAACAGTCGATTTGTGATGCTTTAGAAGAATTAGATGGCACGGCAAAATTTATAGATGACCAATGGCACCGAGAAGAAGGCGGTGGCGGATTAAGTAAAGTAATTCAAAATGGTGCTGTTTTCGAAAAAGGCGGCGTGAACTTTTCTCATGTGCACGGGAAATTACCGGAAATTCTGAAATCAGAAACTCGAACCGCAGACTATTTTCATGCAACAGGCGTATCCATAGTAATCCATCCGGTTAATCCTTTTGTACCAATTATTCATATGAATGTCCGGTATTTTTGCATGTCAGAAAATGCGGAAAGTGCTATAATTGACGAATGGTTTGGTGGAGGCATCGATGTATCACCAGCGTATCCAAATATAACGGATACGTTGCATTTACATACTAACTTAAAAGCAGCCTGTGATAAATTTAATGATACTTTTTATGCAGAATTTAAAACCTGGTGTGATACCTATTTTACCATTCGGCATAGAAATGAAATGCGCGGCGTTGGCGGAATTTTTTACGATCACCTCAGACCAAAGGATTCTGAACATAAAGAACATTTATTTGAATTTATGCAAGAAATAGGCAATAGCTTCATTCCGATTTACAAAGAAATTGTAAATAATAACATGCATAAAACGTATACAGAAAGAAACAAAGAATGGCAGTTTATTCGCAGAGGAAGATATGCAGAATTTAACTTGGTGTACGACAGAGGAACACATTTTGGCCTCAAAACCAATGGTCGTATTGAATCCATATTAATGAGCTTGCCACCACATGCAGAATGGAAATACAACTTCATTCCTGAAAAAGATAGTGAAGAAGAAAAAGCAATGGAGTTTTTTCAACCGATATCCTGGTTTTAAGTAGTTGTATATATTATTGATATTTGTCAATTAAGCTTTCAGTGTGGACAAAAACTGTATTCTTAAAGTATGATTTGTATCACAAAATGTTAATTTTTGAGCGTATATTTACATAATATGAAGTCTACTTTTGAACACGTTGATTGTAAACATTGTTCCAATCGTTTCAAATCTGTTTTTTGTAAAACAGAAAATGATAGAATGGATGAAATTGAAGCATTGAAGATTTGCTCAGTTATCAAAAAAGGAGAAACCATTTTCAGAGAAAATTCATACGCTTCCGGTGTCTATTGTATTAATGCCGGAAAAGTAAAATTATCCATGATGGGTGACGAAGGAAAAGAGCAGATTGTACGCATGGCAAAATCCGGTGACATTGTAGGATATAAAGCCTTGCTTTCCGGAGATAGATACAGCGCAACAGCAACAGCTTTGGAAGATTGCAATGTATGTTTCATACCAAGAGAAATATTTCTCGTCATCCTTCAAAAAGACGCAGCACTTTCATTTGAGATGATGAAAGTTTTATCCGATGAATTGAAGAAAGCAGAAGAAAAAATAACTCATTTAGCGCAAAAGCCGGTTCGCGAACGTGTTGCCGAAACTATCTTATTCTTAAAAGAAACATACGGATTAGATGCGGATAACCATGTCAATGTTTTACTCACCCGAGAAGAAATCGCCAACTTAGTAGGTACCGCTACCGAAACTGCGATCCGCTTGTTATCAGAATTCAACAAAGATCATATCATAGAACTTTCCGGTAAAAAAATTAAAATACTCGATCAAAATAAACTGATTAAAACAGCAAATTTATTTGATTAGCAATTAGAGTACATCAAAACATGATAAAAATCATGTTTTGAATTGATAGGTATCAGCATTCAAAGATTTTATTCAAATTACTTTTGAATAAAATTCTGCAATGCATAATCTGCATATTATAAATTACAATGATTTTTCGGCTGATGAATTATGTCATTATCTCGAAGACCGCCATTACACTCAAATAATAGCGGATATGGAATCCATTCAAAGTTTTTTGATGAACTTGAATTGTGTGGAAGAATCTGAAATTGTAGAAGTTGCCAATGTGGTTTTTCGTAAATTATATACCGAAGTGAAGCAATTATTCACCAAAGACAGTATTTTACTGTTTCCACATTTAAAGAATAATGTGACTGTGAAAATTAATTTAGAGCCGGTAAATCAGATTCACGGCAAAATAAGCACTATCTTAATGCAGTTACGCAAATTGATGAATAACTATGTTCAGCAACCAGGCTGGTCAAATCAGTTAAAAATTTGCTGTAATGAGTTATATGCACTTGAACAATCTATACAACATGTATTGTACATCAAGGAGAATTTCTTGTGGACAAAAATAAACAATCCTGCTTCTCATGAGTGTTGAAATTATTGATAAATCAAAATGTTACCATTGTGGTGAAAATTGTACTTCAGATTCAATACATTTAGAAAATAAATACTTTTGCTGTGATGGTTGTAAGTTAGTTTATGAAATTCTGAGTGAGAATAATTTATGTACCTATTACGATTTAAATAATAATCCGGGTGTTGTCCAGAAAATTAAAATAAGAGAAGATAAGTTTGCATTTTTAGATGATGAAGGCATACAACAAAAGTTAGTTCAGTTTACAGATGGTAAACAAACACACTTAACGCTCTATTTGCCGCAAATGCATTGCAGTTCATGTTTATGGTTGTTAGAAAATCTGCATCGTGTCAATCAGGGTGTAATTAGCTCCAAAGTTAATTTTGTAAAAAAAGAAGTATATCTGGTATTTGATACGGCTAAAACTTCGTTGCGTAAAGTGGTGGAAACCTTAACGGCTATTGGTTATGAGCCGCATATAAGCTTGCAGGAATTAGACTCAAAAAACATCAGAAAAACAGATAAAACAAGATTATATAAAGTTGGTATAGCCGGTTTTTGTTTTGCCAATATTATGATGATGAGTTTTCCCGAATATCTGGTGGCAGATGGTGTGGTGGAAGCTAATATCAGAGAAGTACTTAAGTATTTTATCGTTGCTTTTTCTTTGCCGGTAATTTTCTTCAGTGCCACAGAATTTTTTGAAATTGCCTGGAAAGGACTGAAACATAAATTTCTGAATATTGATGCACCTATTGCTTTAGCCATTGCCATTACATTCGGAAGAAGTTTGTATGAAATTTTCTCACATACAGGTGCAGGCTATCTGGATAGTATGAGTGGAATTGTATTTTTTATGTTGGTTGGAAGAATTTTACAGGATAAAACCTATCAGTCTATTTCTTTTGATCGCGATTACAAATCATTTTTCCCAATCGCAGTAAATGTTGTGGTGGATGGGAAATCGATTCCAACACAAATTGATAAAATTAAATCCGGTGATATCATTCAGATTTATAATAATGAGTTGATTCCGGTAGATTGTATTCTGTCAAAAGGAAAAGCAGAGATTGATTATAGTTTTGTAAGTGGTGAAAGTTTACCGGTGTTAAAAGAACCCGGTGAAATTATTTATGCAGGCGGAAAACAAATGGCAGGCGCACTCGAGTTGTTAGTGGTTAAAGAAGTTTCTCAAAGTTACCTGACCAATCTGTGGAACAGAGATGTCTTTAAAACAAAAGAAGAAATACCAGATTCATTTATTCATGTTTTGAGTAAATACTTTACATTTCTGGTATTGGGTATAGCTGCAATCGCTGCAACCTATTGGTATATGCAAGGTGAAAACAGGCTAATGTGGAATACCATCACCACCGTTTTAATTGTAGCGTGTCCTTGTGCATTATTATTATCGTCAACATTCACCAACGGAAATATTCTAAGAATACTTAGTAAGAACAAATTTTACCTTCGCCATCCGGATGTAATTGAACATATCTCTAACATCAACCAGCTGGTATTCGACAAAACCGGCACCATTACTCAACAAAGCAATGTGAAGGTATCATACACCGGAAAAACACTCAACGACTCAGAGCAACTAAATATTGCATCACTACTGGCACAATCGCCGCATCCGCTTAGTAAAGCAATTGTAGAGTTTTTGGCAAAAAAAGAACTTATAACGGTAGAAAATTTTAAAGGCACTGAAGGAAAAGGTATTGAAGGCTGGATCGAAGATAAATACTATAAAGTAGGCTCGCATGAATTTATATATGGTAAAAGTTCTCAGCAGCAGCGCAACAGCGTTGTGTATATTATGATAGACAACGATGTGAAAGGTGAATATAAAATTGTAAACAATTACCGATTTGGATTCAATCGTTTGATGCAGACATTAAAAGATAAATTCACTGTGTCTGTAATTTCCGGCGATAATGACGCAGAACTATCCAAATTGCAGGCTATTTTAGGAAAAGATGCTGATATACTATTTCACCAGAAACCGGACGACAAATTAAGTTATGTACAGCATCTTCAGCAGGTAAAAAAGAAAAATGTGATGATGATCGGAGATGGCCTCAACGATGCCGGTGCATTAAAACAAAGTAATGTCGGAATTGCAATAACTGAAAATTCTAATAATTTCAGTCCTGCCTGTGATGGTATTTTGGATGCCACACAATTCTCAAATCTGGATAAATTTATCGAGTTTGCAAAATCCGGTAAACAAATTATACTCTTGAGTTTTGTGTTATCCATTTTATATAATGTAATAGGCTTATATTTTGCCGTGCAGGGCACATTATCACCTTTAATTGCAGCTATTTTAATGCCATGCAGTTCAATAAGTATTGTTTTGGTAACATATGGAATGAGCGAGTTGGCTGCATTGAAAAATGGGTTAAATAAAACATGATAAAAGTCATATTTAATATTGACCGCTGTCATCCAATTGGTAGTAGAATATTAGATACCTTTGAAACCGAAGATTAAAAGTAAAAAATGAGTGTAATCATAGTAATGTTAGTTGGAAGTCTGATCATCGCCGGAGGATTTTTAATCGCCTTTTTATGGAGCGTGAAAGACGGACAATATGATGATGAATACTCACCGGCACATCGTATTTTATTCGATGACACTATAAAAGATAAACCAATCAAGTAATTAATATGGAATTAGAAAGATTTTCTTACGACAACCGCTTACCGAAATATTTCGCATACGCTACCATTTTATGGGGCGTCGTCGGTATGCTTGCAGGTGTTTTAATCGCATTTCAACTGGCATTTCCTTTTCTGAATTTAGATATGGCAGCCACGACTTTTGGTCGTGTTCGTCCTGTTCATACGAATGCAGTAATTTTTGCCTTTGTTGGAAATGGGATTTTTACAGCTATTTACTACTCATTGCCTCGATTACTGAAAACAAAAATGTTCAGCAAAGTATTGGGTAATATTCATTTTTGGGGCTGGCAACTCATTATTGTTGCTGCAGCAATTACTTTACTGGCAGGTTATACTACAGGAAAAGAATATGCAGAATTAGAATGGCCAATTGATATTGCTATTACCTTGGTTTGGGTAGTATTTGGTATCAATATGTTCGGAACCATCCTAACCAGACGGGAAAGACACTTATATGTGGCTATCTGGTTCTTTATTGCTTCCTGGGTGACGGTTGCTATGTTGCACATCGTAAATTCAATGGAATTGCCTGTTTCTTTCATGAAAAGTTATCCGGTTTACGCAGGTGTGCAGGATGCATTAGTACAATGGTGGTACGGACACAATGCCGTGGCATTTTTCTTAACAACACCATATTTGGGATTGATGTATTACTTCGTTCCAAAAGCTGCTAATCGTCCGGTATATTCTTATCGTTTAAGTATCGTTCACTTCTGGTCACTTATATTTTTATATATCTGGGCTGGTCCTCACCATTTATTATACACTGCTTTACCACAATGGGCACAGTCTTTAGGTACTGCTTTCTCTATCATGTTGTTGCTACCTAGCTGGGGTGGTATGTTGAATGGATTATTTACATTAAGAGGTGCATGGGATAAAGTTAGGGAAGATCCTATTCTGAAATTCTTTGTTGTGGGTGTTACCGCATATGGTATGTCAACATTTGAAGGCCCAATGTTATCATTGAAAAATGTAAATGCAATATCACACTATAGTGACTGGACAGTAGCACACGTACACATTGGTGCTTTAGGTTGGAACGGATTTTTAACATTCGGTATGTTGTATTGGTTAATACCAAGAATGTTCAAAACGGAGCTATTCTCTAAAAAACTGGCAAGCGCACACTTCTGGATTGGAACATTTGGTATTATTCTGTATGCAATTCCGATGTATTGGGCTGCATTCCGTTCATACTTCATGTTTAAAGCATTCACACCGGAAGGTCAATTGCAATATCAATTTATTGATATCGTACAAACAACTGTTCCTTTCTATATCATGAGAGCTGTAGGTGGTACTATCTTTTTATTAGGAACTTTATTAATGGTTTACAACTTAGTTAAAACAGTGAGTAAAGGCTCATTTGTGGAAAGTGAAGAAGCTGAAGCTGCTCCATTAGCTAAAACGTATGCTCCAACAGGAAAAAGATTTTGGCACAGTGTGATAGAAAGAAAACCAATCTTATTATTGGTGATGAGTTTACTGGTAGTTGCATTGGGTGGTATTTTCGAATTAATTCCAACATTCATGATTAAATCTAATATTCCAACTATCGCGAGCGTTAAACCTTACACTCCTTTAGAATTACAGGGAAGAGATATTTATGTTCGTGAAGGTTGCTATACCTGTCACTCACAAATGATACGTCCATTCAGATATGAAGTGATGCGTTATGGTGAATACTCCAAAGCTGGTGAGTTTGTATACGACCATCCATTCCAATGGGGAAGTAAGCGTACCGGTCCGGATTTGGCTCGCATTGGCGGAAAATATCCGGATAGCTGGCACTTTAATCATATGTTAGAGCCTACCTCTATGGCGCCTGGTTCCGTAATGCCAAGATATCCCTGGTTATTTAGAAGAGATATTGACGTAGCATCTACCAACTCTAAAATACATGCAATGCGCATGTTAGGTGTGCCATATGAAGAAGGATACGAAGCTAAAGCAAATGAAGATTTGATGGCGCAGGCAGATAAAATTGCGGCAACCTTAAAAACAGATAAGATTGAAATCAGCAGCAAAAAAGAAATAATTGCATTGATTGCTTATTTGCAACGTATGGGAAAAGATATTAAAGCAGAACCTAAAACAACAGACAAATAAGAAGAATAACTTCCTGATTGTTTAAACAATTAAAATTAAGAGTATGAAGTTTATAAATTATTTAGAAGGCATCACAGGAATAAGTATTTATCCTATGACTTCACTATTGTTGTTTGTCGTGTTCTTTGTGTTGGTTGCTCTTTGGGTAATCCGTGCAGATAACGGCTTAATCGACCATATGAAAAATATGCCATTGGAAAAAGATTCTATTGACTAAAAATTAAATGTTATGAGACTAAAATATAAAATCAAATTACTTCTTTTTGCGCTGATGAATACCATATTTATCACCAATAGTTTTTCTCAGGCTGCTGCTGCAACAGCACCTGCAGCAGGAGCTTCAATTCCGGTAAATACAATATTGTGTTGTATAGCATTGGTTTTGTTGTTTATTATTATTGTAATGGCAGGTACTGTTAATGGAGCCATTGAATTATATAAATCCAACAAACAAAAAACAGCTGCAACAGCAGCAAAACAGGTAAGTGTTTTACTTGGATTGATGTTGTTGTCTCAGTATGTATTTGGTCAGGATGCAGCAGCAACAGCAGCACAAACAGCCGCAAGCAGCGCCACCACCACAGCCAATATCTATTTCTATGGATTTATAACAATCATTATTGTGGAAGTTGCCGTTATACTTTTCTTTATTAAAGCATTGAGATTTTTAACTGGTATTGAGCAATTGAAAAAAGAAAAAGTAGCCAAAGGGGAAGACAAAACATTCTGGGAAAAAATCAACCAGTTTAAACCGTTGGAAGAAGAAGACAATATGGATACCGGTCACTACTATGACGGCATCCGAGAATTGGATAATATTACACCACCTTGGTTTATTGCCGGTTTTGCCGCTACCATCTTGTTTGCTGCCGTTTATCTGTACAGATTTCATATTGCAGAATCCGCGTTAACTCAAGAACAGGAATTGGCAATAGAAATGAAGGATGCACAGATTTTACAGGATTCTTTATTGAAACTGGAAGGTAATAAAGTAGATGAAAACTCGGTTGCTATGTTGGATGCAACAGGAATTGCAGCCGGTAAAAAATTATACGATATGAATTGTGTCGCTTGTCACGGTGACAAAGGACAAGGTGGCGTTGGTCCAAACATGACGGATAATTATTGGATTCACGGCGGTTCAATTAAAGACGTTTTCAAAAGTATAAAATACGGTTGGGTAGAAAAAGGAATGAAATCATGGAAAGATGATTTCTCACCAACACAAATCGCACAGTTATCCAGTTATGTCGAATCACTAAAAGGAACAAATCCTCCGGGTGCAAAAGAAAAACAAGGAGAACTTTATGTAGAAGAAGCGGTAGCAACAGTTACTGATTCTACAAAAGCAAAATAAATTAGAAACAATGGACTTAGATGAATTACAGCACGCAGAATCCTACAGAGACAGAGTAAGTACGGTAACTGACAAAGGCGCAAGAAATTGGGTATATGCCTTAAAACCTCACGGTAAGTTTTACAACTACCGCAACATATTAGCAGCATTTTATTTGCTCGTATTTTTTGGTATTCCGTTTATTAAGGTAAACGGAATGCCTTTTGTTATGTTCAATGTGCTGGAAGGAAAATTCATCCTGTTCAGTAAGATTTTCTGGCCGCAGGATTTTTATATTTTCGCCATTGCGATGATAACATTTATCATCTTTATTATTTTGTTTACCGTTATTTACGGCAGGCTTTTTTGCGGATGGGTTTGTCCGCAAACCATTTTTATGGAACTTGTCTTTCGTCCGATTGAATGGCTGGTGGAAGGCAATCCCGCTGAACAGAAACTGCTAAACAACGGTCCTTGGAATTTTAAAAAAGTATATAAGAAATTGCTGAAGCACCTTATCTTTTTTACAATTTCATTTATTATTGCCAACACTTTCCTGATGTATATCTTTGGAAAAGACAAAGTGATTAAAATTATTGAAGAACCCATTTCAGAACACGTTGCTTTGTTTGTAGGACTCATAGTTTTCACTTTTATGTTCTACGGTGTATTTGCTTTTGTGCGTGAAATTGTATGTACCACCATTTGTCCTTACGGCAGATTGCAAGGTGTGATGTTTGATAAAGATACGATGTTAGTGGCCTATGACTATAAAAGAGGAGAAGAAAGAGGCAAATTTAAAAAGAACGAAGAAAGAACATTAGGCGACTGTATTGATTGTCATCAGTGCGTCAATGTATGTCCGACAGGAATAGATATCAGAAACGGCACGCAGCTGGATTGTACCAATTGCACTGCTTGTATAGATGCCTGCGATTTTATGATGGATAAAGTTGGATTGCCGAAAGGCCTGATTCGCTATGCATCAGAAAATGGTATTGCAGAAGGTAAGAAACTAACCTTCACACCAAAGATTAAAGCGTATACTGTTTTATTAGTCATTCTGATGACGATCTTAAGCATTTTAATGGCAACAAGGAAAGATGTCGATGCGCACATCACCAGAACAGGCGGTCAGTTGTATCAGGAATTGCCGGATAATAAACTGAGTAACTTATACAATGCTAAAATCATCAACAAAACAAATAAGGAATTTCCGGTAGAGCTTAAACTGGAAAACGTGAAAGGTGAGATTAAACTTGTCGGCAAACAATTCATCAGCCTGAAAGGAGAAAAAATCCATACCGAAACTTTCTTTATTCAACTGGATAAAAAAGAAATACACGAAAGAACCACCAAGATTCAGGTAGGTGTGTACAGAGACGGAAAAAAAATACAAACAGTTAAAACTAATTTCTTAGGACCATTTATGTAATTTATAAGTATCTTAAGTAATAATAAAACAATAGTAGTATGAGTTGGGGTTATAAAATTTTAATAGTATACATCTTATTTATCGGTATGATTTTAGGCATGGTATACGTTGCTTCCAGACAAACCAACGAAATGCAGGATGACAATTATTATGCAAAGGAACTCGTTTATCAATCGGTTATTGACGGAAAAAACAACCTGAATGCATTAACTGAAAAGCTCGTAGTTGAAAATACTTCGGATGCCGTGCAGATAAAATTGCCAGCATCTGCAGCAACCAAAATTACAGACGGAACCGTATATTTTTTGCGTCCATCCAACGAAAAAATTGACTTAAAGGAAGCGCTGACGGTAGATGCAAATGGCATTCAAAAGATTGCAAAATCAAAATTCACCAAAGGATTATACAGTCTGAAAATCAGCTGGAAAAGTAATGGCATAATCTATTTTCACGAACAAAAATTCAATGTCGAGTAACCATGATCTGGCAATTTATTATAGCAGGTTTTACCATTGGAATTTTAGGTAGTTTTCACTGCGTTGGCATGTGTGGACCCATAGCATTGGCTTTACCCGTGGCAGATGCCGGAAAGTGGAAACGACTTTGGCTGATTTCATTATACAACTTAGGAAGAGTTTTAGCTTATTCCGTTTTAGGTGTCTTATTTGGTTTTTTAGGTAAACAATTTTTTATTGGCGGTTATCAGCGTTTTCTGTCTATCGGACT
>ENA-UOWO01007634-UOWO01007634.1-activated-sludge-metagenome-genome-assembly--contig:-NODE-7634-length-10619-cov-5.254544_pt1 | contig 10619 bp, 12 predicted proteins | sample MGYA00238148_ERZ761564 | MGnify/ENA primary metagenome ERZ761564 (study PRJEB28885, sample SAMN05720194) | activated sludge metagenome | isolation source: Anaerobic digester | place: USA...
CGTCTTTGATATGACCAAGTGCATAAGTCAAGCCACCATCTTTTATTCTGAAAATATCAGCACCTGAATTATTGATATCTGGCTTGTCAATTTTTATGTTAAAACTTTTTTGAATTTCAGTGACATAATTTTGAAACAAATTGACTTTTTTACCATCTTGCGCTGATTCAGTATTTTCTGTATTAGACAATAATGAAGAAAAATATTCTAAAGGATGATATGTTCTAAGATACATCATTATATATGCAACCATTGCATAAGAACAAGAATGTGATTTATTAAAACAGTATTTTGAAAACTGCTTCATTAACTCCATTATGTCATCGATTTTTTTATCATCATAATTTGTTCTTTCATGACAACCTTTTCTGAATTTATCCATCATGTGATTAAATTCAGTAAAATCAGTTTTTCCTTTAAATAGCAACTTGAAAATATGTCGTGTTTCATCTGCTTCAGCAAGGGTAAAACCACCAAGCTCCATAAATACTCGCATTGTCTGTTCTTGATAAACAATTACAGAATATGTTTCTTTCAAAATTTTCAACAAAGGATCTTTATCAGCTTCAGCTTCATCAAATGATTCTTTGTTTTTAACATACATTTCAAGACCACCTGCTTGTATGACAGCAGGTCTATATAAAGCGTTGATTGCAACTAAATCTGCAAAACATTTAGGCTTCGCTCTTTTAGCGAATTTAGTAATATTCTTACCTTCAAATTGAAAGATACTAAACATATTTGCAGCAGTGAATTGTTCAAGAATTTTTGGGTCGCTATCATTTGCAACAATTTGATCCATATTCACTGTGCCATTTAAGTTCTTTAAAGTATCATTAATTATAGTACAAGCATTTAATCCAAGGATATCAAACTTCATTAGTCCAGCATCAGTCATTAAACGGACATCACCGCCTTCTGGATAACCTGTAGCAATCTGATCTTTAATTTTCATTATAGGTATGTATCTTTCCAAATGATCAGGTGCTATTACAATACCACTTGCATGCATCGAATAGTGTCTATTTTTTCCTACTAAAATCCTTGCAATATCATATTGTTTTTTATGAGCTTCAATAAAGTTTTTAGCCCAACTTCCTTCTAATGCAATCATCTTTTCAAGTGCAGCATCAAAATCATCATCGTCATTTTCTAAACATTTTGAAAGTCTATCTACACTATCTTTCTCATCAGTATCGTAATAAACTCTAAAAGTATCTCTTATTGCATTCTTAATCCCAAATGTCCCAAACGAAATAACATGCGAAACAGAATTCAAACCAAATCTATCTTTTAAATATTCTTCAATTTTATATTTAACTTTTGAATCAAAATCAAGATCAATATCAGGAGGATCAAGGCGTTTAACATTAAGAAATCTTTCAAAATAAAGACCATATTTTATTGGGTCAATTTTTGTAATACCTAACAAATGAACAACAAGACTTCCTGCAGCTGAATTATGAACTGCATAACCATTAATATTGTAAGTATGATCAACATCAATATTCAAATCATGAATCTGTCCAGTATATTCAAATTCTTCTTTTTCTACTACTTCAATAAATTCCATTTTTCAAACACCTTTTGTGATTTATCATAGTAATTACTTGATAATGTAATTTTATATGTTCTTGGTTTATCAAAAACAATAATGTTGTTTTTTTGAAATACGTCTAGAAGATAAGGTACTTGGCTGGGATACTTTAAAAAACTTATTTCTTTTTCTGTTATTAATCTAAAAGAAAGTTTATTTTCTTTACAGAACCTCAACACTGCTTTCTTTTTTTGTTTTAACTCTTCTTTTGTTTGAAAACTATCTCTCGTATAAGAGCTTTTTATTTCTTTTATTGTTTTATTGTCTTCAAGAAAATCAGGCTTATAATATCTATTTTCATTGTTTAACAAATAAGGCAATCTGAATTTACATCTTTCAGTTTTCTTACCTTTGAAATCACATTCTAAAAGATAAAAAAATTCATATGAACTATCAAACCTTATTTGTCCATTATTTTTCGAATAAAAAACTCCAGCAATACCTCTAAAATTTGTCCAATTCTTTAAAACTTTATCCCTGTAAGCACTGTCATTTTTAAATTTTTCTTTAAAAATAACACTATTTTTTTGTCTTTTTTCTAGATTTTGATTTGATTTTGTTATACCTGCATGCCATTTTTTCCTTCTTTCCGGTATAGCCCAAGTTTCTTTTAAAGAATTAGTGTTTTTTAATTTTACTTCAGGTTTGTTTTGGACAATTTTTTGAGTTTCACTATTCGATTTTTTCCAAACTTGACTACTCCCAACACACTTCATAATACAAACTTGACAAATAAATCTATGTTTTAATTCTTCAAGTGTTCTTTTCTCTAAACTTTGAACAAAAATCGTACTGCAAGTTTTACAACATTCGCAAATATCTAGTACTTTAACAGTTTTTGTGGGCGGAAAATACTGTCTATGTTTTTTATAAAAATCAAAACTTATTATTCTTTGCTTACTTGGAATATTTAAAAACAAGTCTATAACGCATTGAGGACAGTCATCAAAAAATTCATAACATCCTCTCCAACCCCTTTTAAAAACTTTAATCATAATTTAATTAAACAATCACCGATTTCTATGTCTTTAGCCATTTTTAAAACAGCATTTTCTATTTTTTTCTCTTTCCCTTTAGGTATAACAAAAATTTCATGATCAAGCGTATTTCCTTCACCTAAAGTTTGACCATTTTTTAATTTTATTTTTACCATTTTTTCTTTTTCTACATTATAAGAATATTTTTCTAAAACTTTTCTTATATTACCGTTTCCTGAAATGATTTCTTGACCTTCTACAACATTTTCAATATTTGTCTTAGTTTCTTGCCCAAAAACTTTTGAACCAGGCAAAAAACAACCACGGCCAACTCCAACAAGCACACCATTTGTTTCAGAATAATGAACAATATCAGCAACAATTAAGAAGTAATCTTCCATTTTTTTGAATTTAATTACTTCAAGTTCTGTTTTGACGCGATCAACATATTCTGATTTATTATCCCAACCTTTAGCTTTTAAAGCATCAAATGTTCTTTGCTCCAAAACTTCATAAGCATTATCGCCAAACCGAGGCATGATGACTTCGGGTGCTCTTGTAAGTTTTACTTTTTCAATCTTTGCATCAATTTCTAAAGTGTTGTCAAGGAATTCATTTACGATTGCAGGATCATATCCCAAACTTGTAGCTTCTTCAATAATATCTTCACGTTTTTTCAACCAAAGATTTCTAGAACTATAAACTCTTTTTTTGTATTCAGGATCATTAAACGATCCTTTTGAGTTTATAAGTTTCATAACGTCATGAGCTTCAGCATGTTCTGGTTTGAGATAATGTGTATCAGTAGTCCAGATAACTTTTACACCAAGACGTTTGTAGTTGTTTATAACCCATTGATTGAAAGCTGTTTGATCAGGCATTTGAACTTCCATGACTTCAAGATAGAAATCATCTTTAAATGCTGCTTTCATGTAGTTAATAAACTCTATTGCTTCATCTTCTTTGTTATCCATAATGAGTTTGGGTATTCTTCCACCCATACATGCTGACGAAACAATTAAGTTTTTAGTGTATTTTACGAGTTCTTCATAAAGAATAATGGGTTTATAGTAGAATGAATTTCTCATTGATTGACCAAGGATCCAGCAAAGATCTAGATAACCTTGATAGTTTTTTGCTAAAATAACACAATGATCTCTTTCTCTTTTTTCATCTTTATCAGAACTTTCAAATTCCTTTTTGAATGCGCAATAAGCTTCAAGTCCAATTATTGATTTTACTCCAGCTTTGATTGCCATTTGATTAAAGTAAAGTGATGAGCATAGATTTCCATGTTCAGTGACAGCAATGGAAGGATAGTTATTTTCTTTTGCCCAATTAACATAATCGTTTACACCGAGAAGAGCATCACCAATTGAGAAATCAGTGTGTATATGAATAGGTACATAATGACTCATTTGTTAACTCCAAAAAAATCTAATACTTCGTCATTTGACAAAAGCATAATGTTTATAAAATTAGATGGTTTTTTATACATACTAAAAAAAGGCTCTCCACTTCCACGATTAAAACATTTCGGAACGATTAAACGACTACGTTTTATATCTTCAATATTTGCTGCCCAAATACCAGAAGAGCTACCAACTTCATTAACACCAAGAAAAACTTTTTCTGTTTTTGACATTTCATAACATTTATTCCATGATTTTTCTGATATATTATAAACACTTTTTGCTTCAAGAAAGAAAAGCCCAATAGAATGATGAATAGTAAAATCAGGAAAATTTATATCATTTGTAGGTATATATTCAAAACCAGTTCTTTCAATATCGACATTACGTTTTTTAAAAAACAACTTTCTCAAAAAATTTTCTATAAAATTTTCTGCTATTTTTCCTTGTTCACAACGACTTTTATTCATTTATTCTCAACTCCGAATATTTGTCTAAATTTCGCAATATCTTCATGTTTTATAGTCTGTTGTATTATTTCTGGCTTTTCAACAGCATCAATCCTTTGAGCATTTATATAATGTTCACATTCTAACAAGTTCATATCTGATGTTATTTGACTATAAATTTTTATTGCTGTTAGTAGTTTTTTAAGATTTTGATCAGGCCTTGTCAAAACTGTTCTTAAACAATTTTTGTGATAATAAATGAACTTGCCTGAAAAATTCACTCTTAAAAGCTCATATTCATTACCACAATAAAAACAATTTCTAAAAGGCTTAAAAATATCAAACATCTTTACTCCCAAATATTTTCCGCATTTTATTTTTTGAATCAACTGGTACGTCATCAGAATCTGGTAATTCATTCAAGTCTATTTCAAATATTTGATTATTTCCGTTTTGTATAGTTCTTACAACACGTCCCGGAAAAACAGGATTATCTAAAGGAATTCTGACGCTTGAATCTACATATCTCCAAGATGCATTTGCTGGTGTGTCAACTTCTTCTAACAGTTGTGCTACTTGTTCACGCATTCTTTCTTGACTTTGTCGACGTTCTTCAAGTTCTTCTTCTCTTTCAGCTATAGCTCTTCTTGCTAATTCAGCATCTTCACGTGATCTAAACAAATTAGAAAGGCTTCTTCTTATGTTCATTTTTTCTTAAACCAAAGATATGTGATAAAACTTCCCAAAGATAAAATGTAAGTAGAAACATATGACCAGAGACTATAAGCAAAAACTATGTCAATTGTTTTAAAAGCATTAAACAAACTAAAAATCAAACGAACAACGCCCACGACGCTAACACAAAAGAACAGAACAATAACAAAAAAAACGTGTTTTCTTGTATTCTTTTGCTTACTTTTGTTCTGCTTTTTCAATAACATTTAAACACTCTTCAAAATTGAAATCTTTGATGTCTTCATTATGAAGTATTTCTTTTTCTCTACAAACAAGAGCTCCAATTTCACCATCATTGTAAGTCTCAATAATTAATTCAGTTTTTCCTTTGCTAAAAACAATATATACACCAGCTTCTACTGTAGTAGCTAAACGTACAAGTTGTAATTTTGTGTATAAACAACTACAACAATGACGAGCATTTGTTTTTGCTAAAGCATTAGGAGGTTCAACACCATCATACATCCAATGCTCTGGAATTTTTAAATGTTCAATCGTATAAATTATGTTGTTTAAAGCAATATCGTTTTCAGTCATTTTTAACAATAAGTATGTAATGAAAATACAAACACTCTTATGTAACCTTCTTCAACTTGATCACCAAATTTTTCTTTTAACTTTGTATAAACTTCTTTGTATGCAAGATTAAAAGTTTGATTGTCGAAAAAAAAGTTCCTTTTATAATCCATACTTCGAACATAAACATTCATACATATTTTTTTGTCTCTAACATAATAATGAAAATAAGAGATACAATGATTATCTTCACCGTCATAATCATTTACGAAAGCAGCTTGTCTAGAATTGATGTCAGATAACAAAAGCCCTAATCTTTCTTTTGTCGCATTAATGACATACTGTCTTTCAATTATCTCTTCTGGTACAGGTGCACCAACACAAATCTTAATAACTTCAGGAATCAAACAATATTCAAAGTTAGTTATTTCATGAGTCTCTCTTTTACCAATTTGTATGCACTTGTAAAGACCTGCTTCAAATTGCCTGTCTATTCTTTTTTTCCAATCTTCAATTGTCATTTTCAACATATTCATTCCTTTTGCTTTAATGTCACTACGACACAGTCTAGCACATTAAAAATCCTTTTTAATAGTTATTTATTGTTTTTAAGAAAATAGGCTGCTACAGCCGTCTCTGTTTCAGGTACAAAATGAGCACAAATCATTTTTGCAAACTTTGGCGGCCAATTTTCATAAGCATTTCTAAACCGAATTGATTTTTCAAATGTTAGTAATGGTACAAAATTCACAATTTCAAAATAATCTGTTATCATATTCTCGAACTGAAATTTATCCCACACATAATTATGATCCCAATGATACAAATCTCTATATTCATGTTCTAAACAAAGTGACACATACAAGTAACCACCAGGTTTCAAAACACGTTTCAATTCAGAAATCAACTGTTCTGCATAAAAAAACTTATCAGTGCAATGATCAAATGCTTCTTGAAAATAAACAAGATCAAACGAATTATCTTTAAAATTTAAAGGTTTGTTAAAATCACCTGAACAAAAATTACTAACAAACAAATTGTCTTTTTCAGTAAAAGCATCAAGACCATCTACAATAAAAGAAAAATCAAAATCAACTCCCCAATATTCTTTGAATTTAAAACCATTTCTTTGGAATAATCTAGAGACATGTCCATTATTACATCCAAGTTCAAGCACTGTTTTGTCTTCTTTATTGGGAAGAAATCTATCAATCACTTTCATTGCTGAAAAATTGTAAAGATAAAAAGGAAGTGCATGAGAGCTGTAGATGTCGCCATAAGCAATTCGTTCTGCTGCCTCATTTGTAGAACAATTTCCTTTTTTTGTCATTACTTGTTCAAAATTCTTAAGTTCTAAAGAATTAAGATACAGTTTATACGAACCTTCTTCAAACATCTTCATTTCGTTATTTTGCGAAAAAAGAGTATTTTCATCAACTGTAGAAAATTTTTCAATATTAATCATAAACTATTCACTTTTTTCATAAGTTTTTGTGCTGTTTTTTCTAGGGAAGTAGAATTATCTATTTCTATAAATTTCCCTTCAAAATCATTGAATTTATTTTTACATTCGTCAATTATTTGTTTGTAGACTTTCATATGTGCTTTGAATGTCTCTAAATCATTGACATGCTTTTCGTTTCTTGCTAATGCACGTTCAACTAAAACCTCGGGTTTTGCTTTTACATAAACAAAACAAGCACCAAGTTTCAAAAACTTACTAATAAGTTTAAGATTGTTCTCTTTTCGAACTTTGTCAGTACGTCCATAAATTGTGTCATAAACAATATTACAAATAGGTGATCGAGGAATCATATAAGGTTCGTAATTGTAAAGCTTTGCAAGCTCATGCATCAAAGAATTTTTACCTGAACAATCTGTTCCCAAAAAACAAATTATTTTCATAACCAGTATGGCTCCATTTCTATGTTCTCGATTACACTGTTTATTGTCTTTTCTATTCCCATATCAAGAGGTATGTAATTATGAAATTCATTAAAACTTTGTTTTACGCTTGCTAATTTAGAATCATCAATGTTGTGATAATGTAAATAATCTTTTTCACGATCAAAAATTATCCATTCATCAACTTGTTTATTAAAATCCATTTGTTTGCAAATGCCTTTTTGTGCAAAATAATGTCCTATAATTGCAAACATTTGATACCAATTTTTCGATATTTTATAAGATTCACCAATATTGCAAACAGGACACCAATCTTTTAAATAATCACAAAAATAGCTATTGCCTTGAACAAAACGTAAAATACATGTTGCAATGTTTTCTACTCTAGTGTATGATTTTGGAATGTTAGGATCAAGCAAAATCGTTAACTTGTGATTAGTATTTTGCGTGAAATTTTTGTACATTACATAGATAAGCTTTGTTAAAGCACTATGTAAATCATCAGGATAATTACCAAAACCAAAAACCGGTCTAAGGACAATACGTTGCGTCTTACAAACGTTTTTCACTAAAAGTTCGCCAGCATATTTAGTTATACCATAAAGCGTTTGAGGATTTATTGGTGTATTCTCTGTCATTGGTTTACTTATATCATAACATGAAGGGTCAAGAATTGCTGTCGTAGAAAGGTAAACTAAAGGTATGTTATATTTGTTACAATATTGAACTATATTATGTGTACCTTCAACATTAGTTCTAATTGCAGCATTAGGATCTGAAGAACAAAAATCAGTACCAACAAATGCACCAGAATGAATAACAGCATCAAGAGAGCTCCAAGGTATTGACTCTAAAGCTTTTGGATCAAGAAAATCTAACTCTGGTTTTCTTACTTTAAAACTTTGATGTTTTTTGTGTTGGGTTAAAGAATTTTCTATTAATTGAGAATTGACTACTTCTAAACCATACAAATGAGCATTATGTTGCATTTGCATTGGGATAGTACCTGATTCACCTGTTATCAAAATCTTCTTCATAAAGTTCCTTTTACTAAAAATTTCATTTTTGTTGTTTTAACTTCAATTTTATTTTCCAAAATCCAATCACTATCACATTGCCACCAACCATTCGAATTACAAACAAGCCAACCTTCAACTAATTGTTTGCAAACTTCACCTATTGATCCATCAGGTAGTTTGCAATGCGTCTTAAAAACTTCAATCATTTTAAAATTTCCAAAATCATTTCTTTGTATTTATCTTTTGTAGCTCTTTGGTAACTAAACACATAACTTGGATGCCAAATATTCTGTAAAGGTATTTTTATATTATTATCTCTAAAAAGGATAGTTAAAAATTCAAAAACTTGTTTTCCCATGCTTACGACAAGTTCGGGTTTCAAAACATCGATCTCATCAACTATATTCACAAAACAAGCTTGTGCCCAATGCAATTTTATTTCGTTAGTTTGTGATGAGCAATTATGCATAACAAGATTATCTGCTATATAACTTTCATCTTCTTCAACACTTAAATTGTATCTAAACCCTCTGCTTTTTTCCATTCTTTCAATACTTAAAATTTTCGTAGGTTTGAAAACATATTGATGTGTATGATTCTTTAATATTCTTATAATTTCTTTTACGCATCTATCAGCATCTTTTAAAATCTCTTTTTCATCAAAAATCAAAACAGTATACCCTTTAGATTCTAAGTATTTTGTCCTTTTTGAAGAAAGTTCTACTTTTTTTGTTTTATGCCAGTACCAACCATTACATTCAATAATTATTGGTTTTTCATCAAGAACAATATCAGGAAAATATCTACCAATTCTTAAATTGTCTTTAAACTTTATATTTTCTTTTTCTAATCCTTTTTTTATTAAAACTTCTATTTTTGTGTTTTTTATGGGAATAAATTTTTGTCCAGCAGAATATTTATGCGTACTATAGTACTTAGCAAGCGCTTCTGTCCCTAATGAAGGAAAGTCTACTCCTCTTTCTTTCATAATTTTTATATTTCTTTTACCTTGTAGTTTTTGTCTTCTCTTTACTTTTTTTGTTTCAGATTCTGAAAGTTTATATAACCAGTGATTACCATTTTTATGAATATCACCTGAATGCCATTTTTTTTGTTTTACAAGATCTCTTACTTTATCATTCGCTTTTTTAGTCAATCTAAATCTTAATGTAGGATCTTTTTTTAAAAGCTTAGGTATTCTATATTTATTTGAACATTTTCTTGAACAATAAACATGTTTTTTTACATCATATTTATTTTTTATTATTACTTTATTACAATATGCGCATTTAGAAGCAAGCGATATCAACTCGTCATCTGTAGTTAAATCACTTGCTTTTTTCCAACCAGTTGTTGTCAAAAAGGGATGTTCGTCTGTCACAATGATTTTATTTTTACTAGTTTTTTCAAATTCATTATTAATAAAAGTAATTTTTATTCTTGTGACACTGTTATCCATTTTTTCTTTAAAAACTTTTGTAATTTTTCTAAATCTTCCAAGATGTGTCAAAACTCTATCACCAACTTTTAAAAATTTAATTTGGATCCAGCCTTTAGAAGTATAAATTTTTGTTTTAGGACTTGTAAGACAATGTATGAGATTATCGCAAAATATCTCTTCAAACATTCCTGTTTCTTTCAAAAGTTCGTTAAATTTTCGCCCAGAGCCTGGGCTCCCTTCAATTCCACCAAATGCATATTCATGACCAGGAAATCTGTTATAAGAAGGATTCATTCCTATAAACAAAAAACGGCATTTTTTTGTGCCGCCTTTCCAACCATAAAGTTTTCCATAACCTTTTGCAATATCTTTTTTGTTATAGTCTAGATCACATAATTCACACCTTGTACAAGCTTGAATGTCTTTGTTGATCTTATCTAATTGTGCTTCTAATTTTTGACAAATCATGACTTAAAAGTTCCATTGGATTGTTTATTCTTATTAAGTGTTTGTTTTTATAAAATTGATCTTGATTGTATGTTTTCTCTAACAAAAAAACAATAAGACC
>ENA-UOWO01007638-UOWO01007638.1-activated-sludge-metagenome-genome-assembly--contig:-NODE-7638-length-10618-cov-4.803749_pt1 | contig 10618 bp, 7 predicted proteins | sample MGYA00238148_ERZ761564 | MGnify/ENA primary metagenome ERZ761564 (study PRJEB28885, sample SAMN05720194) | activated sludge metagenome | isolation source: Anaerobic digester | place: USA...
TGGGCAATGCGGCGGGTCCGTAAACAATATGACGGGTTCAGAAACGAACTTTTTGAAATTTTTTAATTTTAGAAGGTTATAAGGAATACCCGGTATTCTCAAGGGGGGTGTTGTTTATGAACAAGAAATTTAAAATTCTTTTTATTGGCGGTATTGTCTTGCTCGCTTGTGTTCTTTTGTTTAATAGGGGTTTTGTGGCCTTCGCTCAGGAGGACCAGGTTGAGGTTTTAAAGAAGCGGATCGAGTCCCTGCAAAAGCGTGTGGAGGAGTTGGAGGCCGGCCAGGTCAAAGCGGCGCAGAAGGCTCAGGAAGGAGCCAGGGGCTATTTTAAAACAAGCCCGGACCGATGGGATCCTTTTTCCGAGATTTATCGTATGCAGGCAGAAATGGATCGGATGTTTCAGGATTCTTTTTTCATGGGCGGCCCGACCAGTAAAGGGATGTTTAGAAGTAATATGTATTATGACGATACCTTCGCCATGGAAGAAAAAGAGGATAAATATGTCATGGAATTCGATATGGCGGGAATGAACGAAGGGAAGATTGATATTCAGGTGAACCAGCGGTCGCTGACGGTGAAAGGTGAACAGAAGGCGCAGCGGCAGGACGAGGGTTTGAACCGCTCCTTCAGCTCCCAGAGTTATGCCACGTTCATGAAGACGATATCGGTCCCGCCGGACGCTGACACTTCGCGGATGACAACGGAAAATAAGGGAGGCAAATTGATTATCACGTTGCCCAAAAAGACTATTTAACGGCCATGGGCGACCATTGTAGCCCGGCCATTGTCAAGTATTACTTAATATTCATAAAAAATGTTAAGCTGTACTTGACAATGGCCCGGACTTAATGTATACTTCATCTTAAAGGAAAGAGGACCATGAAAAGTTTGGGGATTAATTTAAAAAGGTTGCGGGAGGACCAAGGAACAACCCTGAGAGAGATGGCCAAAGATATCGGGGTGAGCCCGAGTTTCCTTTCCCAGGTTGAAAAAGGCAAAGCGTCGCCATCGTTGACCACACTAAAATCTATTGCGGATGCTTTACAGACGACTATCGGGAATTTAGTCGGAGAGGACGCCAATCAGAAAGAAAAGATGATCACGAGAGAAGATGAGCGAAAATCCCTGAAGCAAGTCAGCCAGGGGATTCAGATGTATCTCTTGTCGGAAGTCAATCCTTATAAACAAATGCAACCCTTGTTGTTTAAATTGGCCGTTAATGCCGCCTCGGGAGAAACGTCCTACGCTCATTATGGCCAGGAGTTTGTTTTGGTCCTGAAGGGGGCGATAGAGATAAGCCTGGGGGAGAAGAATTATCAGCTTAAAAAAGGTGACAGTATTTATTTCAATTCCAGTACGCCGCATTCTTTTAAAAATTTAAATAAAGGAGAAACAGAGGCTTTATGGATCGTAACGCCTCCCAGTTTTTAACGGCAAATTTTTTTGCCTTCTATGTTAACTAATACTTAATATAATAAATAAATACTTAACATATTGTCTGCAGGAGCCTTGGTCCGGGGAGGATCAGGGAACAATAGAACAGGAGGGTAAGATGAGTTTAATACACCATGAAGGAGACAGAGGGGATGATTTTGGCGTTGAGAGCCGGGTTAACCTGGATGATATTATTCATTCCATGAAAAGCGGGCTTTATGTCGCGGATAATAACGGCAATATCTCCTTCGCGAACCAGGCTTTTGCTGAAATTTTTCAGTACCGCACCCGGGATGATATTGTGGGGTTGAATTTAGCGGAGAATTTGTATGAAAGGAGAAAAGACCGGATCACTTTTTTGCGGCAATTGATGGAAAACGGCTTTGTTTCCGATTATATCATCCCCATGGTCCGGCGAGACGGCAGCCGGGTCGTCATTTCCGCCCGGAGCAATTTTCTGAAGGATAAAACGGGGCGGGTCGTTGGGGTGCAAGGGATTGTCAAGGAGCTCCCGGAGGAGCAGGAAGTCCGGGGAAATAAGGGCCAGGAAATTCATGATCTGGCCTATCAGGATGAAGAAGCGTGCCGTACACTCGACAAGTTGATCCGGGATCCTTTGACAGGGCTTTATAATTATCAGTATTTTATGAGATGCTTGGAAGCCGAGACCCTGCGGGCGGACCGGTTTTTTCAGCCGTTGAGTCTGATCATGATAGACATCGATAATTTTGAGGTCTTTAACAATCAATTCGGCCGGGAGGAGGGGGATGCCCTGATCAAGGAAGTTGGCGCCCTTTTTCGTAAGAATTTTCGTGATACTGATATTGTATGCCGGCAATCGGAGGATCAGTTTTTGGTCATATTGCCGGAAACTAAAAAAGAAGAGGCATTGTCCGTCGCGAAGGCCGTTAAAGACGTTATTCAAGAATCGTCTTTTCAAACATCTGTGACGTGCAGTATGGGATTGAGCCGGTATATCTCCGGCATGACAACGCAGGAGCTCTTGTTAAAGGCTAATCTTGGTTTATATATGGCCAAAGAGATGGGAAGGAATGAGGCGTGTCTTTACGGTTAATTGGATTTTTGTTAACGGCTTAAAAAGTAAAAAGGAGAAAATATCATGTACACGGAGGCTATAAGACGGATTCGGGAACGGGCAAAAAAGAACCCTCAAAGGATTATTTTTCCTGAACCAGAGGATGATCGCGTCCTGCGCGCCGTTGATTATATCCGGACGGAAGGCCTTGCCGAGCCGTTTCTGCTCTCGCAGGAGTCTATGGACCCTTCCCAGCAAGACCAATTCGCTTTTTTGCTTTATGAATTCCGGAAAGCCAAGGGCATGACGTATGAAAAAGCCAGGGGATTGATGGACAACGTGCTTTTTTATGCGGCGATGATGCTGCGTTGTGGCTTTGTGGACGGCATGGTGGCGGGGGCCGCTCACTCGACGGCCGCGGTGATGCGCGCGGTCGTGAATTGTTTGGAAATCAATGATAGGGTCGGACTTGTGACCAGTTGCTTCCTGATGGGGATCCCCAACAGTACATTCGGAGAGGAAGGTGTTCTCCTTTATGCGGACTGTGGCGTCCTTCCTAACCCGACCAGTGAACAGCTGGCGAGGATCGCTGTTTCTAGTGCTCAATTTTTTCAGGACATTACGGACAAGACGGCGCGGGTCGCCATGCTGAGTTTCTCCACGAAGGGAAGCGCGAACGGCGATCTGGTCGAGAAAGTGAAAAGATCCGTTGAGCTCGCCAAAGATTTGAAGAAAGATTTTTTTATCGATGGGGAATTGCAGGCGGATAGTGCCCTTGTCCCGGAAATCGCCGCCCGTAAACTGAAGGATAGCGATGTCGCCGGCAAAGCCAATGTCCTCATATTCCCGAACTTAGATGCAGGGAATATTAGTTATAAACTGACGGAACGGCTGGCCAATGCGCGCGCTATAGGTCCTGTTATTTTAGGGACTTTGCAGCCGTGCAGTGATCTGTCGCGGGGGTGCTGTGTCGATGACATTATTGATGCTGCGGCCGTGACGGCTATCCGGGCCCAGAAAAAATATTTTAATAGGGAAAATGTATTTATTAATTTTGACAAGCACTATGCGTATACTTGTGTTTAACGGCGGAAGCTCATCGTTGAGCTATAAAATCTTTGATTGGCACAACGCCCTTCAAGTTGATTTAATTTTAAAAGGGAAGGCCTACCGGGTGGGCGTGAAAGGGACCAGGGATTCTTATGTTGAAAATTGTTTCCAGGGCAGGGCTGAAAGAAAGGTTGTTCCCATCCCCGATCACTCCGCCGCGGCGATTTTAGCGGCCACGTATATTAAGCAAAATAAAATACATGTGGACGCTATTGGACACCGGTTTGTCCACGGCGGGGAATATTTTAAGCGGGCTGCGGTGATTGACCGGGATAATTTTAAGAGACTAGAACGGTGTTTGCCTTTGGCCCCGCTTCATAACCCGATTTCGTTTAACGTCATTAAGGAAGCCAGGAAGCTATTCCCGCGGGTCCCGCAGTACGCTGTTATGGATTCCGCTTTTCATTCGACGTTGCCCCCCAAGGCGTATGCTTATCCGCTTCCTGAAAGAATTATCCGGCGATACAAATATCGCCGTTACGGGTTTCATGGGATTTCCTGTTCGTATATTTGCCGTCGTGTCCCGGAGTTTTTGAAGATTAATCCTAGGACGATTAATATGATCATCTGCCACTTAGGAACGGGTGGGGCCAGTGTCACGGCGGTCCGGGGGGGGTGTTCTGTTGACACCTCGATGGGGGCGTCCCCCAATACGGGGCTGATTATGAGCACGCGTTCGGGGGATATTGATCCGATGGTTATCTTTCATTTGATGCGGACGCGAGGCTATGGCTCAGAGGAGGTGGAGGATTTGTTGAATAAAAAAAGCGGGCTTTTAGGGCTTTCCGGGTTTTCGAGCGATATCACGGATATTATCGATGGGATGAAGGATAAACGGTTTCAAAAAAAGGCCCGGTTGGCTTTTGACACGTATGTCCACCGGCTGAAGAATTACATCGGAAGCTATGTCGCTGTCCTCGGCGGCCGGATCGACGCGTTAGTTTTTACGGATGACATAGGCGTTCATAATCCGTTGATTCGTGAGAAAGTGTGCTCTTCGCTGCATTGGGCGGGGATTGTCCTGGACAGAAGAAGAAACCGGCGGGCGCCGATGAATCAGCCGGCCCTTATTCAATCCTCCTGTTCAGAGGTTGCAATCGTAACGATGCCCACTGATGAGGAACTTATGATTTGTCTTGAGGGGGGGCGGCTTTGGGAGGGCAGGACATGATCCCGGGTGGCCAGGACCGTTTTTTTTCGCGCTTGCCGGAATTTGCCAGGTTATACGCTATCCCGTATGAATTGTCGCAGCAGGGTGTTCAAAAACACGGCAGGGACGGCGTAATTCATCGATGGGCGCTTGAAAGAATCACAAACAAGACTGGGCAGAAATTTCACAAGGTCATAGGTATTTTGATCGGTGAGCACACGAATCTCGCCGCGATCAGGGCTGGCCAGCCCATTGATGTCAGCGATGGATTCTCCCGCCTGGACGGCCTTTTTTCGGAAACCCGCTGCGGGGCGATCGACAGTTCGGTCATTTTTCAGATGCTTGGTGACGGAATTTCCGGGGAGAGGATTGAAGAGGTGTTGTCTCAAGAGAGCGGGTTTAAGGCTTTGGCGGGAGGGGAATGCACGTTGAACCATATTCTTCAAAGGAGAGATTCGAAAGCGAAATTCGCAAAGGAAGTTTTTTGTTATCAGATTTTGAAATATATAGGAGCCTTTACCGCAAGCTTGGGGGGCGTGGACCTGATTCTGTTTGTGGGAGAAGGCAGCCTACAAATTAGAAGATTGGCATTTGATTTGACCGGCCACTTGAGGTTTATGGGGGTCAAAAAAAAAGCAGCGGTTCCTTCTGGAGAAATCGCGTGGTTAACGACCCGCGGTTCAACCATTAAGGTTTGCTTTATAAATTGTTTGGGGCAGCCAGCCCCCTCGCCGCGGTCCGGTCGGTGAACTTTTCGTGTGCACGCTCCCACAAAAATATGGAAAGCTTTTTACTGAAGAAAGATGTAAAATATCTTTTTGTCATTCAATGGGGGATGACGAAAGACGAAAGGAAGAATCAATGAACAAAACGATGGGAGTGCTGCTTTTGAGCCTTGGTTTTTGGGCCTTGGGGTGCGGGAACCAGCAGGCTCAAGCGGCCGATCCGCAGGATACTGTGGCAGCCGAGGTGAGCGAGGTGGAGGCTGTCGTGAAAGAGGATCCACTGACTGAAAGCTTGGCGAAGAAAGCCAAAACTTTTTTGGCCCGGGCCCAGCAATTTTTGGACGAAGGACAGTACAAAGACGCAATCGCCGTGGCTCAAAATATTTTGAGTTTTGATCCTAAAAATGCCGACGCTCAAAAAATTTTTGAAACAGCCAAGGCTAAACTTGCCGAATTGACAAAGGAAAAAGCGGGGAACGTGACGTCCGGCTTGCTGGATACGCTGGGGACGACAGAAGAATAAAGACCGTCGCGACGGTTTTCAAGAAATTTCCTTTTTCCCGGCCCTGTTTCTTATCAGGAAACAGGGTTTTTTTTGTTCCTTGGAGGTATAATATGTGTTGTCTAGCGTCGTTATGGTTAAAAGGTGGATCAGATTATGCTTGGAGGACGTTAGATTTTTAAAGTTTTTTCGTCTAGTATTAAGAGAGCGGTTTCTGTTTTTCGGATTTTTATTTTCGCTTTTATCTGAATATCAGCCTCAGACAGCCTTTCCTGATTCAGGAATAATATATTATCAACCCCACAAAGGAGACTTTTATGCCCCAACACATGCCCCCTCAGCGCTGGAAAACAATCGTAACGGCCGTGCTTTCTGCGGCCGTGTTTGCGTTAAGCGTTCCCGCTTACGCGGCCGGCCTTTACGCGGATATCATTACGGCCAATGAAAATGCCGAAACCGGTTCAGTATTAGTGAACAATGAGGATAACACGTTCACTAGGATTACTCCTGATGTGGTGTTGGGCAGGTATCCTAATTATGTCGCTGCCGCTGATTTTAATGAAGATGATATCCCGGATCTGGTGGCCGTTAATGGAAGGGGAGAGCATACGTTAGGTTTTCTTACGGGGAAGGGCAATGGCGAGTTTGAGCCGCGCACCATTTATGATGTGGGGTATGAAGTCGCCAATGGTGTGGCCATGGGGGATTTTAATAAAGATGGTCATCTGGATATTCTGGTGCCAAACTGGAATCCTGGAGGAATGGTGCAGATCCTTGCAGGGGATGGGAACGGGAATTTTTCTCTCTCCGGCACCTGGGCTGTCGATGGCTGGGCCAATAATGTCACCGTGGGGGATTATAACAAGGACGGGAACCTTGATGGCGCGGTGTGCAATTGGACCTCATCGGAGATTACTATCCTCTATGGTGATGGTAACGGCGGCTTTTCATCAGATCAAAAGTTAGCCACTGAAATACGGCCGCAAAATATCCAAACAAGCGATTTTGATCATGACGGCAATGATGATCTCGTCCTTGCCTGCGCGTTGAACCCGGCGGTAACGGTGTTTTTGAACAACGGCGATAACACTTTTGCCCGCCAGGAATTGAATCTTAACACGGATTTGGGCGGGTCAGGCATAGTGCGTATCGGAGATTTTAATAATGATACTTATCCGGATTTGGTGACGTTCACGAGACTGTCCGGGCAATGGTTTTTGTCGGTTTTTCTGTGGGATGTTGGTAATCAAAAATTTGCTTCTCATTTGAATTCTCAAATCGAGAATCTGGTCTATACGCCTAGCGGAATGGCAGCGGCGGATTTTAATGGCGATGGGTTGATGGATGTTGTTTTCGGGAACCTGGAAGATCAAAAAGTTTCTATTTATTTAGGGAAGGGTAAGGGCACGTTCGACACCGAATCTCCAATCGATGTCGTTGTGGGTGGGACGCCAGTGGGACTAACCGTGCTTGATTGGGATTACGAGCCGCCGTTTCCTCCTTTAGGGGAAGGGTTGCTTTTGAAGTACACATTCTCCAATGATAACGGCAGTATTGTACTGGATGAAAGCGGCAACGGGCACAACGCCGCGGTTCTGAACGGCGCGGCTTATACCAGTGAAGGCCGTTTCGGGGGGGCGTATCATTTTGACGGGAGCAATGACGTTATCCTGGTGAATGATGATTTGGGGTATCAGCCGTCCGGGACGATTTCTTTCTGGATGAAAGCGGACGCGGTGGAAAACTGGCGCAACCCTTTCTCGACGGATTACGCCAGCTGGGATGATAATATCCGTTTTGAAGAAAGTGTTGACGGGAAGTTCACCATGGGCGCCTTGGGGTTGAGCACGGTGACCCCGGCCCCGGAGGGCGTGTATGAAGAAACTTACACGGATTCTCTTCAGGCTAACCGCTGGTACCACGTGGTGTACGCCTGGGATGAAGCGCGTGATTACGGGTATCTGGACGGGCAACTGGTTTTCACCAGCTTTCATCCGGCCGCGGATGTTAAAGTGCATCCCAACCTTGGCACCGCCGGTTCTTACCGGCCGATAACCTTGGATTTGAACCGTGTGGCTGTCGGCAACGGGTATTCGCAGGAAGCCAACCGGTATTGGAAGGGTTTTGTGGATGAGGTTTATATTTATAACCGGGTGATTTCCTCCGAGGAGGTGCTTGCCTTATACAACGGGGTTTCCCGGGGGCGCGTGTACCAGGATTTTGAAGCGGGCAATGGCACTCCAGCCATGTATTGTCAGGGGATTAACGGCGCAACCGCTGGCGTGTCTACAAACATTGTCCGTTCTGGGAATTCTTCTTGTGAGCAAGTAGGTTCCACTTGGGGAGGGATAACAGTGTATCCCCAGAGCCCGGCAGGCCACATAGATTTTGACCCGGAGCATAATGACCGGTTGAGTTTCTGGATTTATCCTTTACCGGCGACGGGCCCTAATAACGTTGCGGTGCGGTTTTTTGATGACGGTTTGTATGACGGGATAAGTCATCCGGGTTTTGAGATTTGGACTACCAAGAAAGTAGATGTCGGTGAATGGTCAGAGTTGACGGTCTTGTTCTCACAGCTGCCGGATGATTTTAATTTGAATCATGTCGTGAAAATAAATTTCGTCAACTATCACGCCGGAACGTATTATTTTGATGATATGCGGGTTGTTTTGGGTGATCGCCCTTATCAGGCTTTTGAGCGGAATGTGCTTGATGGCCCGTTGCCGTGGGGATATCCGGGTGGTGCCTGGTTTGGCACTGCGGGATATTCTGGTTCGGGAGAACCAGTTTATGAAGGCAACTCTTCCTGGAAACTCATCACCGATCCCGGTAAATCCGGTGAATGGGCGGGAGTGTGGTTGATATCTCAGGAACGTGCTTGTGATGCTTCTGGCGACCACTGTTATAGACCTGATAATGGGGATGATTACCGTCATGTCAACCTAAACCCGGCACATCTTGTCCTGCCGCAGTTTGACAAACTGACATTTTGGGTGTATCAGTTGGCTGAGAATGGGATGAGCAATAATGTTAACGTGCAGTTTTTGGATAACGGGGATTATAGGAATTCTCCTTTATCAATTTGGACAGAAAAGAGTGCTGAATATGGGCAATGGACCCGTCTGGACATTCCTTTCAGCGCCATACAAGAGAAGAGCCTTTCTGAGGGGAAGATCTTTAATTTACAGGATTTATATGAAGTTAAGCTTCAGATTTTCTGGCCGGGGACGTATTATTTTGATGACATCCGGGTGACGGCGTTGCCGGAGTTGACGATCAATCAGGCTTTGCTTCCCGAAGGGATTGCCTCTTGGAATAAATATCTGGACGGCGCGCAATACACGCTGCAGCAAAGTGACGCCGGGCCAGAGGGGCCGTGGACAACGATTTATTCCGGCCCGGAAACGAGCGTCGATCTTCAGGAACTGGAGAGTTCCTGGCTGCGGGTGCGCTGGGGTATTCCCAATGAAATCGACGGAGTTGTTTTGGTGGAATCCGATTGGAGCGACGTGGTTGAGTATTTCGCCAAACCGGCGCTGATCAAATACGCCCGTTTGCAGGAAGGGTATGTGGAATGGGCGGCCCAGCCGCTGGCGGTTTCCTACGTGGTGGAAAAAGGAGCCGGCCGTGACGGCGGCTGGACGCAGATTTACAGCGGGCCGCAGACCACGTTAACTTTGTCGGGTTCCGACATCGGTAAATGGTACCGCGTACGCGCGGTGGGTGAGGTTGACAGCGGCGCGTGGAGCCCGGCGTTGTTGTATGACCCGGAGGGTTTTGTGCGGGCGGCGGGGCTTCATCTCCGGGAGCGGAATGGCGCCGGTGATGTGGTGCAGCTTAAAGGGGTTAACCTGGGGAATTACCTGCTCCTTGAATCCTGGATGCTGGGCAAGGGCCCGGAGTTTGAAAAACATCTGGATGATCCGGAGCCGGGCGGCAAGTATTTTGATGACTGGGCTATTCGTGAATATTTAGGCGCCCAAGCCCAGAATGTTTTAGATGTTTATCAGGACGCGTATATTCAGGAAAGCGACTTTGATAATATCCTGCGGATGGGGTTCAACTATATTCGCCTGCCGCTTTATTACCGGAATATCTGCGATCTGGATGAGAGCGGTCAATGGACCTGCGGCGGTAATTTTGATTTCAGTAAGATTGATGAAATCGTGAACTACTGTGCGGACCGTGGGATTTACGTGCTTCTGGATTTGCACGGCGCTCCGGGAAGCCAGAGCGGGGAATTTCATACCGGGCGGGAATCGGTGGAACCACCTGGCCCCGGGTATTTCCATCAGTTATTTAATCCGGCGGTGAGCACTTATCGGGACCGGACGGTGGAACTGTGGAATAAGATCGCTGATCATTATAAAGATAATCCGGCGGTGATCGGCTATGACCTTTTAAACGAGCCGACCGGATTTGAAGATTATGTGGGCGGCCTCGCTTTGCTGCACGCCCTTTATGATGGTATCTATCAGGAAATCCGTGATACCGTGGGTGACGATCATCATGTTATCGTCATGGAAGGCGCCTGGGATTGGGATTCCCTGCCCAAGCCGGAAGATATGAGTTGGGAAAACGTGATGTACCAGTTCCACTATTATTGTTGGGAAAATAGAAATGAGGCAACCGGAGAACTCCTGCTTCCTGTCTTGGG
>ENA-UOWO01007640-UOWO01007640.1-activated-sludge-metagenome-genome-assembly--contig:-NODE-7640-length-10614-cov-7.370774_pt1 | contig 10614 bp, 9 predicted proteins | sample MGYA00238148_ERZ761564 | MGnify/ENA primary metagenome ERZ761564 (study PRJEB28885, sample SAMN05720194) | activated sludge metagenome | isolation source: Anaerobic digester | place: USA...
AGACATTCATCGTCTGGATCTCAGCAGATCGTAGGCGATCCCGACTGTAAACGTCGGGAGAGCCTTACTAGTCGCTAATCCAGACATTTGTCGTCTGGATCTCAGCAGATCATAGGCGAGGCACGAATCAGTAAGTGAATTGAATAAACGCTGGCAAGAATAATTCTTGTCAGCGTTTATCATTTCAGATATAGTAAGAGAAAAGCATCCACAAACTGAATTGCAATTAGAATTCAAGTTTAATAAATTTCATTTTACTTATACATGTTATGACATTAAAATAAAATATCATTAGTATCGTATTGACGCATCCTATATTTGTAAATAATTTTAAATTAATGTCTAACAGAATTTGGTTGGTTATTTTATGGGTTTTTATTTTTTCTTGTGATACTCAATCCGATCAGGAAGGTGATCCTCATTCAATTAAGATTGATTCAGTAGAAAATTCAGATAGCCAGTCTATTTCAAATATGGAATCAGATAAGATTTGGATTTTAGATTTTGATGAACAACATAATGAATACAAACCGAAAAAGGTTGGAAGTGCAAATCCCGATCAATTAACACCTGCTATGGTTGTTGCAGTAGTCAATAAAACTTGGCCCAATATTCAAGTCAAATTTCTTAAGATAGTGAATGATACAGCATTTATTTCAATTCCCGAAAGTACTGTCCTTACCCAGCAAATGGGCTCACAAGGCGCTTTAGAATTTATGATCACAACCACTTTCACCTTTACAGAATTGAAAGGGATTCATCAAGTTTCATTTGATTTTGAAGAAGGTGATCATGCAGTACCAGGAGTTTACAATCGACACTCTTGGGACGTTCTCCCAATGTGATTTTTTGAATTGGTGAGTAAGCCATTTATAAATACAAGAGGATTTTGTAGATAATTTTAGGGCCTAATTATTTGAATAAACATAAGTATTCGAATTGGCCCCTTTTAAAATTAAGCTGTTAGCATCTATTTTTAAGATGGTATAATCAATAATTGCGCTAGGTGAACTATTATCTATTATTTCCAATATTTCTGTATGATTTTTTAAACGCCAAGTCTTATTATAAATTGATTGACTTTCTGTTGGACACAATTGATTTGAGTGCGAAGTCAAAAAGCCTGCCTTGTTATAAACATCTTCATTATCGAGTTCACACAATTGGATAATATTGGTATTGCCCGACATTATTTTTGTTAGTCGCCATGGTTTGGCAGTTAATAGCGCAATACGAGAAGACGTTGCTAAGTCAGTTCCATTGCTCGTGTTGGATATATTTGTTTTCGCTCCGATACCAGAAGAGTAGGTGGATGATTTTTCGCAACTATGAAAGACTAGTAAACTCATTGCTGCAAAGAATGTTAATTTGATTGTTTTCATTTTTTTTTGATTTTTAATTGTGAATTAATAAATCAAAAGTAGATGAGCGATGTAAATATGAAAATCCCACTTTTGTGGAAGACGACTAAAATCTTAAGTGTTGCATTAAATTAAAGCAACTACATAAAATAGATCAACAAAAATTAAAAAGAGATGTCTTGAAAAAACTGTACTACTTATTCTAAAGCCTCAAGCATGTCAACTATTTTTTCGTAGGCATCTTCATCTTTAATAACATATTGCTCTGCACCTTTCTGTAAACTTTGTAAAGCGATACCATATCGTTCCTGGCTAGATAACATGATGAAATGAATATTATTATAGTGTTTCTTAATTGCCTCCATCGTTTCAAGTCCGTTTGAAGCATTCTTATCAACAGAATTTAAAAAGTAATCTATAATAATTACATCAGGACCTTGAGAGAGATTTTTCATGCACTCTTCACCTGTGCCAAAGCAAACTACTTCGTATGGTGTTCTTCGTGTTATATAATCCTCCAAAGCGGCTTGGAGCATTTCGTCATCATCAACTATGAAAATTTTTTTAACAGATTTGGTAAAACTCATTTTAAATTTATTTGAGAGGTAAAAGTAATGAAAAAACTATTCAGCTGTTTGAAGTTCCTGTATTGATTTTTCAATATCTTGAAGGATTTGATGGATACTGTCTATCGGCTTCTCAACAAGTTCATAATTTCTACAAGCCTTTTCAATCTGCACCGAAAGATTCTTACTATTTTCCATACCCATCATAACAAGTTTAGTTCTAGCAGCATGAACTTGATTGGCAATCTCTTCAAAATTGTTTTCTGCAAGTCCAGTTTTTATTTTTTCAATAAGCAAAGGAGCGGCATTCAAATACATGCCAATATATTTTTTCATTCGGTTTTTATCTCCTTCACAAAAACTTGAGAGATAATTCAAATTGACTACTTTGCTCTCGATCTTCTTCTTGTTTGTATTTTCGTTAAGTAATTTCTTTTTATATTGAATTGGAATATTTAGGCAAGTGGCTATGCCATGAATTAATGTAGCTGCATTAAATGGCTTTGCAATGTATGAATTCATTCCTGCCTCTGTGCATTGGTCGATATCATTTCGTAAAACAGATGCGGTAAGCGCTATAATTGGAATGTTTTTCTTTTCAGCATTGAAATGTTGGCGAATATATCGGGTGGCTTCAAACCCATCCATTTCAGGCATTTGCAAATCCATTAAAACAACATCATATTCATTCATTTCTAAAAGTTCAAAGGCAAACTTTGCACTCTCTGCAGTATGAACAAGTAAATCAGCTTTTGACTGTAAGGTGTCAGAAGCCACAATACGGTTGTATTCATTATCGTCAACGATTAATATTTTTTTGCCATTTAAAATCTCACCATCTATATTTTCTTCTGTTTCTTTTTGAAGTTGAAGTCGATCAGCGGATCCTATTTCAAATTGAATGGTAAAATAAAAAGTGGTACCATGTTGTCCGTTATTTGTTTCATTTGCCTCTTGACTTTTAATTGAAATGTCACTTCCCATCATTTGTACAAGTTGTTTGCTAATAGTAAGACCTAATCCAGTACCACCAAATTTTCTCGTGTCTGATGTATTAGCTTGCGAAAATCCTTCAAAAACCGACTCGAGTTTATTTTCTGCAATACCAATACCAGTATCAATTACCGAGAATGTAATATCAGCAGAGTTGCCATTAATTTTAGCTAATTTCAATTCAATTACAACACTTCCTTCTTCGGTAAATTTAATTGCATTACCAGTAAGATTCATCAATATTTGATTTAATCGAACCGGATCGCCAACAATAATCTTAGGAATTTCATTTGAAATATTGACAATTAGTTCTAGACCTTTTTCAAGCGCTTTGTGATTTAAAGTAAGCTGAATTTGTTCAATCACCTCGTGAATAGAAAAGTCGATTTTTTCTAATTCCATTTTGCCAGCTTCGATTTTTGAGAGATCTAAAATATCATTAATAATAAACAATAAAATTTCACTCGACTTCTTAATGCCATCTAAATATTGAGTTTGGTCGTTTCGTGGACTTTTATCTAAGAGTAGATTCGTCATTCCCATCACTGCATTCATGGGTGTGCGAATTTCGTGACTCATATTCGCTAAAAACTGTTGTTTGAATTTTTCACTTTCTTCCGCTCTTTCTTTTTGAGCTTTGTATAATGCAGTTTGTTCTTCAACTTGTTGTTTTAAATTTCGTTCACGTGTCCGCAATTCTTCAATCATTACATCATTTTGAGCACGTAATCGAATCACTAAATGGCTAATTATTTTTGAAATTAATTCAGGTTGGTCTTTTAAAATATTATAAAACGATTCTTGATTAATCGAAATTAAATCTACATTCGTTAAACTAGTGATTGACATTGAGCGAGGTGCAGCATGAAGTAAAGACATTTCGCCAAAATAGTTTCCTGTTTTTAAAGTGGCAACAATATAATCATCATCATGCACCTTTACTTCACCATCTACTAAAATATACATGGTTTCGCCCATTTCATTTTTTTTAATTATGCATTCATTCGAATTGTAATGAACCATTTTTAATTGGGCTAAATTTCTTCTTAAAATTTCAAGAGGGATATCTGCAAATATATCAGTTGCACGCAGGTGTTCAAGCATTTGCTCATTGAGTATTTCTTCACTCATAATGTAAGGCTGTTAATTTCAAAATTCAAATTGCCTTTCAAAGATATTAATTCAAATTGATGCTTTATGATTTTATTCTAAAGAATAATAAATTCATCTTTGTCCTTTTGAAATGGGAAATTATTTCTTACTTTCAGTAGGTCATCTTTGTTTAATGTAATAGAAAAAGTGTCCTCATCATTTAGTTTTTCATATAAAATTTCTCCTAAGGGGTCAATCACGCACGATCCTCCATTATAAATAAGTCCATTGCCGTCTTCTCCGACTCGATTTACCCCAATCACATAAGATTGGTTTTCAATTGCACGGGCGCGTAATAAAGTTTGCCATGCTGTCATTCGCTTATTTGGCCAGTTGGCAATGACCACTAAAACATCATATTCATCTTCTTTATTCATCCGATTCCAAATTGGGAATCGTAAATCATAACAGATCATGGTGCAAATTTTCCATCCTTTTACTTGAGCAATAAATCGTTTCGATCCAGGGGTAAAATCTTTGTCTTCTCCACCATATGAAAACAAATGACGTTTGTCGTAATAACCAAATTGTCCATCAGGTTGCATCCAAATTAAACGGTTATAATAATGATTGTCCTCTTGAATCATTAAACTGCCAGTTAGAATTATTTTTTTTGTAGCGGCGATTTCTTTCATCCATTGTAAGCTTGTTCCAGTCAAGTTTTCAGCAAATTGCGAAGGCTTCATACTAAAACCTGTTGAAAACATTTCTGGAAGTACAACAATTTCGTGATGTCCTTCTAGTGCTTTTATTTTTTCTGTAAACATCTTGAGATTAGCTTCTTGGTTTTCCCAAAAGAGGTTAGATTGAATAAGGGTAAAATTTAGAATTGACATGATAAGGTTTTATATAAAGTAAATTAGAAATTCTGTTTAATAATATCATTAATATACTCAAATTCATATCCTTTTTGTAAAAGATAGTTCTTGAGTTTAGTCATTTTTGTAAATTTGTTTTTTTCTCCACTTAAAGTAGCGAGTTTTTTTTCGGAGAGTATGTCAATTGTTTTTAGATATTCATCTTCATCAATTTCTGCCATTCCTTTTTTAATGCAATAGGCTGAGATATCTTGTTGTTTCAGGGTAGATAAGATTTTATTTCGGCCCCATTGTTTATATCTAAACTTGCCTCTTACAATTGCACATGCATAACGTTCTTCGTTTAAATAGTTTTCATCAATAAGAGTGGTTATATGATTTTCAAGGTCATTGCCATAAACACCCAATTCGAGCAGTTTGGTTCGCACTTCTTTGTGACTTCGCTCTTGATAAGCGCAATAGTATTTTATTTTTTCTATGGATGTATTATTTTTCAATTCAAATGCTGCTAAATTCAAAGTTGAGTTTAAATTGATAATTTGTTTTTGATTTTTCCTCTAGAACAATTTCAATTTACTTAGTCTATCCATTTCCTTTGATAGAATTTGTTTGAGTGCCAATTGTTTTGCTTCTTTATTTTTATACGTTAATCGATGATCTAAAACTGAGATCGCGATATCGTTCACATCGTCTTCTAAAACAAAATTACGTCCATTCACCAGAGCTGATGCTTTTAAGCATTTTAAGAAAGTGATACCACTTCGAGTAGAGGCGCCAAGCGATATCCCTTCATGGTTTCTTGTTGCTCGCACTAAATTAGAAACGGATTGTATAATTTCATCATGAATAAAAACTTCTTCCGCTTCTTTTTGTAGATCTATTACTTCTTGCAGTGATAGTACTTGCTTAATATGGTCAAGATTATTACTGATGTTTAGATAATTTTTATAAATATCAATTTCTGTTTCTTCATTCACATATCCGAAATAGATTTTCATATAAAATCGATCTAATTGAGCGGCAGGTAGGGGGTAGGTACCTTCCATTTCAATAGGATTTTGTGTTGCAATTGTAAAAAATAATTTTTCTAATTTATAAGTCATTTCGCCCATGGTGATTTGATGCTCTGCCATACATTCTAATAAGGCACTTTGTACTTTGGGAGATGCTCGGTTAATTTCATCGGCTAGTAATACATTACAAAATAAAGGACCCTTTTTGAAAATGAATTCTTTCTTTTGATCATCAAAAACATGGGTGCCAAGTAAATCCATTGGTAATAAATCGGGTGTAAACTGTACCCTTTTGAATACGGCATTATTTACATGTTCTCCTGAGATGGAGCCTGCAAGCGTTCTAGCTAATACCGTCTTCCCAGTTCCTGGATTGTCTTCCATTAAAATATGTCCTTTCGCAAGCAGGCAAATAACCACTTGTTTAATTTGTTCATGTTTTCCTCGGATAACGCCTTCCATATTGGTAATAAGGCGTTCAATTTTTTCAGTGGTCGAATTCATCTCTAAACTTGCTGATTCTTGATATTCCATTTAATTAATTATTTGTTTCTGGTTCAGGTAAATAATAGTAACGTACAAATGTATTTAAATTTAAAAAGCGAGAAATGCGTTGCCCAATTTTGAAATTTGACAATATTTTTGATTCGAAATTTGGATAAAACTTTTGAATAAAAACGGCTTCTTCTTCTTTGAGTTTGGATTTTGTGTATTTTGTTTTTAAATAAATATTCATAAAGCTCGAAAAATTAGTTTGGTAATTCTTGTCAACAATTTGTGTTGCGAATTGCCATGGTGTGAGGTTTTTACGCTCTATATTAAGTTGATTTAATAAAAACGTAGCCGCTCGATAATTGTAATAAGCCCTCTCTTTTTCAGTTTTAGAAGATTTGATTTTATGCTTATACCATTGGTAAACAGTAATTGGAATAGTGAATAAAAGTAAACTGAATGCAATTAATATCAAACCAATTAATTTTATATAAAAAGTTATTGGCCGGTCAATAGAGGGTGATTTTATTTCCTTATTATTATCAGAAGTATCCTCAGGTTTAATATACACTTCATCAATTGGCAACAGTCTTGGCAATTTTGTAAGTAGGTTGGCTAGGTTTTTTTCTTGCGAAACTGCTTTTAATTTTTCTCTAAATGATACAGCCATGACTTGATTGCCTTTTGATAAGTTTTGAATTGTCAGTTGTATACTGTCTTTCCAAAAATTAGCAACCGATAAATCGAGATCAAGATCTTGATTCAGATTTTTGAATTCAATATCTTTAAAGATGAAATTGCGAATATGAATTTTAGCTGTTTTTTTCAATGTGTCAACTGATAAAATTTGTCCGCCCATTGCCATTACTGGGTTAGGCGGTTGCATTGGCGGTGTGCCATCTGGTTTCGGTGATTGTTGAGCTTCATCATTTCCAACAGTTGTGTCAAAATCAATCCAGCCATATTCAGGAAAATATACTTGAACCCAACCATGCGATTGATCTTCATAAAACCAATACCAACCTGTATTTTTATCACTTCTATCGACTGTTAAAAAGCCCGTCACAATGCGTGAAGGAATACCCATTGCACGTAACATAAAAAGGGTAGCGCCAGCGTAATAGGCACAATATCCTTGTTTGCTTTCAAATAAAAAGTTCATCAGTTTAGAAGCACCCGGTAAGCCAGGCACACCGGGATTGTCGGTATACTTAAAAGTTTTTTCGCCTAGTTCATTACGCATTAAAAAATAGTCGCGAATACTTAGCACTTTATCAATGGTTGTTTTTTTATTTTTAGAGAGGCTATCAGCAAGCACTTTAATTTGAGCATATTTATTTGCGCCTGGGAAAAAGGTATAATAGCGCATGAATTTTTCATCTACTGAAGAATAATCTTTTGCTAAACGTAATTCTTCAAAACGACCTTTTTGAAATTCAACAATATCTGGATTATCAGTATTGTAAATAAAATACGCACTATTTAAATCTGAGACATAGCTCTTGCTTCGATAAGCACTTGAAAACTCTTTTTGAAATTCCTTTTCAACAGTAATCGGTTGAACCCAATATGAAGTACTTGGCGCTACAAAGGCTGAGGAAGATAGACGTTTTTTGTAAACCTCAATTTCAATCGTTTTTTTATGTTTGTTTCCAAAGGCACGTTGAATTCGACTGCTATCTTGAAAGGTTGAGAAGAGTTGTATTTTAGAAGGATCTGGTTGAAATTCATCATTAAATACAAAGCTCGAATCGCGTTCAAAAGTTTCGGTGAGTGTATCGAACTTAGTAAAATGCCATGAGGTTAAATAAAGCGGATTAGGAATATCTGTGCCAGGTAAATAGTTGTCGATATGTGCACAGAATAAGGGTTCAGGGTTTTTGTCGCGTTTGTTATTTGAACCCATTCCCATTGATTGCTTATTTTCGACGGTGCCATCTTTTTTAGTTTCAAGCATTTGGTTTTCGCCTTCTTTGCCGCCGCCGCCATACTCTTCAACACGTTCGTTAATTTCGGGATACATTAAATAAATAATGCCTCCAAATAGTAATAAAAGGAGTGAACAAAATAAAACAAGTCGGCTACTAAATCGCCACCAAAACTTCCCCGATGTTTTTTCAGTATTGCGTAATGATTCGTTTGTGTAAATAATATAAATGGCATAAATAACAACTGGCGTTAAATAGCTAAGTAATTTTTCGGCAGAGGTTAATTGTCCTGTTTTAGCAATTAAAAATATACAGATTAAAAGTAAGATGGCAGAAAGGATAATGGGGAAGAAGGAGATGCGTTGTAATCCCCATCCGCAAAGCCAACCAGCCGAAAATAAATAAGCAAAGACTAAAAATTGAATTGAAATAAAAAAACTATCGAACTCGCCAATTGAATAATTATCTAATAGTTGATAAACTGAAAAAAAGAGGATGGTTAGTATTGCAAAAAGTGGTAAAAATCGAAATCTGAATTGAGCTAAAAAAAACGAAATGAATAAACCAAATGCGAAATAAATAGTTTGTGTAAACCATTGTTCTCGGAGTAATGTAAAATAAAGATTGCTATTCCATAAAATAAACATAACAACCAAAACAGTTGGCAGAAGCAAAAAAATAGCTTGAGCAAAAAAACGACTAACCGATATTTGTTTTAATACATTCATTAAATGAGTTCTAAATTGATATCACTTTTTTTCAGAATCGAAATTAATTCCTTTTCGTTTGCTATTGTTGTGAATTTTAATGGATGTATAGCCCATTTATTTCGGAGTGAAGTTAATCGATCTGGATTAGGTTTGAAAAAGATTCTAAGTAACCAATTAAATAAATAGTAACTTTTGAAGACCTTGCTCAATTGAATGAAAAATACATTAGTATTTGATTCGCAATTAGAAAGTAAAATTTTTAATTCTGCAGGTGAGGTAAATGAATGGATACATAGAACAGAGCCATTTTTAGATTTGAAATAATCTGCCAATGATTTATCCTGATGCCATCTTGAAACTGCAATTTTGCATTGCGTTGGCTCTTGTTCGTGTTGAGTTGTTGAAATTTCTTGATCTGAGATATAGCGAACTTCGAATTCTTTTTTTGTGAGAGCGTCATAAATCGTCCATACACAATTTTTAAAATGATTACTCATTTCCTGTTGAAAGGCTGGATATAAATCAATATTTTGGATATTGTAAAAGCTGGCGTACATATATAGATGTGACGCAAAGGGATCCATAATTTCTGGCACTCGAACCACTAATTCTTTATTTTTTGCAAAAATTTTCCAAACTATACGTCGAACATCATCTGAATCCTCAAACTTTTTATAATTTAAAAGTTCGCCTTCTACCTTTCGCAATTGTTCAATTCGAATAAGTTCATCTTCGGTTTTCTTAGGTGGTGTTTCACTAACATCCTGAATTAAAGAAGTTGGGAAATTGGTTATAGATTGTTGAACAGACGTATTAGAAGTAAAGGAGAAGAACTGCAACATATCTTCAAAATAGATCATCGCATTTGAAAAATAGTACTCTTTAATATCGGGCAAGAGCAATGTATTTGTGCCAGTGAGACCTGTATTAAATGCGAAGAATTGTTTTTTAATTCGATCGGCTAAAATATATTTTTCAGTGAGTTTGCTCTGGTCATAAATAAGTCGAACTTTTACAAAACCTAATAAGGGTTTTAGTGCAAATGGCAATTTTGTTTTAATTTGTAGGAGGTTATTTTGATAGGATTCAAGATCCATTTTGAGCTCAATTGTTGTTGATGGGTATTTTCTTTTTTGAACAATAAAAAAGAGATAAGATATAAAGCTTGACAGAAATGAGAGGATTACGATAAATAATGAAAATATGAGTGCAATTTTTGTCATCAATAGAATAAGTCCAGAAAATGAACTTGTATCGGTTTGATAAGATTTAAGCCATCTGAATGAAGTTAAAAGAATGACCAAGAACAATATAAAATTGAGTCGAAATGGAATGAATTGCCAGTAATACTTTAGCAGTGAAACAACACGTGAAAACTTCATTGAGCGGAAAATTAAACGAAAATATTCGTATTTAGATCGTAGATAAATAATTTTAAGAATTTATTTAATAGTTGCTTGATGATTATACCTGTTAAACAAGTATAGGAGGTTGCATTGCAGCAACGATTGCAACGGAAAGCGCCTCTCGTTCTTCAAAACGAGAGGACTTGGAGTGTAAAGCGTGTTTGCTGCCCAAAAA
>ENA-UOWO01007643-UOWO01007643.1-activated-sludge-metagenome-genome-assembly--contig:-NODE-7643-length-10611-cov-4.823134_pt1 | contig 10611 bp, 11 predicted proteins | sample MGYA00238148_ERZ761564 | MGnify/ENA primary metagenome ERZ761564 (study PRJEB28885, sample SAMN05720194) | activated sludge metagenome | isolation source: Anaerobic digester | place: USA...
CGAGATTTAATCACTCAGTTGTTAAGCAATAAATTTATATTTCATTCTCGCGCTAGTGGACAACGGAAACAACGCCAATTTGCTTCTTTGCTTGTATTTCAAACTTTTCGTATCCACTTGTTAGTATCGCAGAAATAATTTAATAAAATCAATGATCAAGTAAAAGAAACTAAGTGAGATTATAAAAATTATAATCAAAAAATAATAAATCAATCTGGCGGTGAAAGGACTCACAGGCTTATCCTTAAACTTAGAATTGATTTTTTCAAGTCGATCCCTGGTAATATATTGATGAGATAAATAATAAGGGATTATCATTGCCAGTAAAAAAATAATAAATAAAACCCAGAAATATTTTGAGAAATTAAAGTCTATTAAAATAGATAAATAAAATATGAATAAGAAACTGTAAATGCCAATAATTCCTCCAAAGCCTCTAGCGGTTCGTTCGGTGTGACTAGCTCTGTACCAACGTTTCCTGCCTTTTTTTCTTATGTTTACCACATAAATTAAATGAACTAATAAATCTATCATTTGTTGAATTTATTATTTATTTAGTGATCAACTTATTTATTACAGAATCCCAATAAATTTCATCATTTATTTGTGATTCTTTGACAGAGAAACTACATGCAGTCTGGAATATTATTCACTTAAAAAGCAATATCATAAATCAATATTCATTCATGATGGGTTCAAAAGTAAAAATCGCTTAGTAAAAAATTTCTAATCTAACGACTCAACGTAATTACATTGTCCCAATTATTTACCGGACTTGTTTCACGGCCATAATAAGTCAATTTTAATGCCGAAGCAGTAAGGTTATTGATTGTAAAAGTATCACTATCCATAATTAATTTAGTATCATTTAAAACACTATACAATAAAGTGTCATTTCCTCCTGCAATGCGCAAATAAGCTTTATTGTTAGCACTAAAATCAATATAATCTCCCGCTACTCCATAACTATTTATATTATCAATTTGAGTTGTTGAAGTACCTAAATATTGAATGTCTTCAATACTCACTAAATTCCATTTGTGTTGAAGTTTTTGTGTCGTGGTTTCTGCAGTGCTTGTGTTCGTTTTGTCTTTGCTGCATGATGCAAACAAAACCATCATTGAGATACTAAGAATGATAAGCTTGTTCATTTTTTTGATTTTTTATTTGAGTTGCAAACTTAGTTTCTTTTCGTTAGAAATTAAATGTGATTATTAGAGCCACACTTCTATTGGTTATTACTATTTAAATTAGACTAATTCATTATTCTCTGAAATAATAGCAGGTATTTTCAAAAAATTCGGCTACTTCGTCATGAAAAATAAAATACTACGACAAAATGTAGTGTTCTTTTCGTTTGGATTATGTTTTGCTATATCAGTTAAAAAACATAACCTATATGAACTTAAACAATTTCACAATCAAAGCCCAAGAGGCGGTTGCAGCCGCACAGCAATCAGCATTCAATCATAAAAATCAACAAATTGATACCAGTCATTTATTACACGCTATGCTGGATGAAGAAAATAGCTCCATCGAATTCTTATTAAAGAAGAATGATGTGAACGTTGCTTTTTTACAACAAAAAATAAATGAGATCATTTCTAAAATTCCAGTCGTGAGTGGCGAGCCTGCACAAATTATTTCGCGAGAAATGAACCAAACTGTTTTAAAAGCAGGATCATTTTTAAAAGAATTTGGTGATGAATTTATCTCTCTTGAACATTTACTTCTCGGACTACTAAATAATAATGATGCAGTTGCCAATTTATTGAAAGACGCCGGATTAAATCAAAAAAACTTAATTAAATCAATAAAGGAATCTCGTAAAGGAGCGACGGTAAGTTCACAAGGCAGTGAAAACAATTATCAATCCTTAAAAAAATATGCGAAGAATTTAAATGAATTAGCAGAAGCAGGTAAACTCGATCCAGTAATCGGACGAGATGAAGAAATTCGCAGAACATTGCATATCCTTTCACGCCGATCAAAAAATAATCCAATTTTAGTGGGTGAACCTGGTGTTGGTAAAACCGCCATTGTTGAAGGCTTAGCACACCGAATCATCAATGGTGATATACCCGAGAATTTAAAAAACAAAACCATCTATGCCTTAGATATGGGACAGCTTATTGCTGGAGCAAAATTCAAAGGTGAATTTGAAGAGCGTTTAAAAGCGGTTATTAAAGAAGTAACTGATAGTGATGGCGATATTATTTTGTTTATTGATGAAATACATACCCTAGTAGGTGCTGGTGGCGGTGGAGAAGGTGCAATGGATGCTGCCAATATTTTAAAACCTGCTTTAGCTCGTGGCGAACTCAGAGCAATCGGTGCTACGACTTTAAGTGAGTATCAAAAATATTTCGAAAAGGATAAAGCCCTCGAACGACGTTTCCAAAAGGTAATGATAGATGAACCTAGTATTGAAGATGCCATTTCTATTTTACGTGGTTTAAAAGAACGTTATGAAAGTCATCATCATGTACAAATAAAAGATGAAGCCATTATCGCTGCTGTTGAACTTTCGAGCCGATATATTACAGATCGTTTTTTACCCGATAAGGCTATCGACTTAATCGATGAAAGTGCTGCTAAGCTTAAATTGGAGATGAATTCGATGCCTGAAGAATTAGATGAATTAGAACGCCGGTTGCGACAATTAGAAATTGAACGTGAAGCCATCAAACGCGAAAATGATGAAAAGAAAATGCAAGAACTTGGAAAAGAAATTGCAAATATTGCAGAGCAACGTGATGCCTTCAGAATTAGATGGCAACATGAAAAAGAAGGCATCGACGCCATTCAAAACATTAAAACGGCCATCGAACAATTAAAATTAGAAGCAGATCAAGCTGAACGAAATGGTGACTTTGGTAAAGTAGCCGAAATTCGATATGGTAAAATAAAAGATCAAGAAACCTTACTTGCACAAAAAAATGACGAGCTCGAAAAAGAAGGCAATAACCACAAACGTTTGCTGAAAGAGGAAGTTGATGCCGAAGATATTGCAGCTAACGTGGCAAAGGCTACCGGTATTCCTGTAACACGTATGTTACAAACCGAAAAGGATAAATTATTGAGTCTTGAAGATCATTTGCATCAACGTGTGGTTGGACAAGAAGAAGCGATTACAGCAGTATCTGATGCCATACGTAGAAGCAGGGCTGGATTACAAGATGCACGAAAGCCAATCGGTTCATTCATTTTTCTAGGTACAACAGGTGTAGGTAAAACCGAGTTAGCAAAAGCCCTAGCAGAATTTTTATTTGATGATGAAGGCATGATGACTCGAATTGATATGAGTGAATACCAAGAAAAACATAGTGTAAGCCGCTTAGTAGGTGCGCCTCCAGGATATGTTGGATACGATGAAGGTGGGCAACTTACAGAGGCAGTTCGTCGTAAACCATATAGTGTGGTGCTTTTAGATGAAATTGAAAAGGCTCATCCAGATGTATTTAATGTGATGTTACAAGTTTTAGATGATGGTAGATTAACTGATAATAAAGGTCGAGTAGTGAACTTTAAAAATACCATCATCATCATGACAAGCAATATGGGAAGCCATATTATTCAAGAAAATTTTGAGAAGGTTACAGAAAAGAACAAAGAAGCGGTTGTGGATAAAACAAAAGTTGAGGTCATGAATTTGTTGCGTCAAACAATTCGTCCTGAGTTTTTAAATAGAATAGATGAAGTCATTATGTTTCAACCTTTGATGAAAGGAGATATTAAAGAAATCATTAAAATTCAATTAAAAGATCTTGTTCAATTATTATCTAAACAAGGTATTCAATTGCAGTTTAGTGATTACGCTTTAGAGTACCTAACTGAAAATGGATTCGATCCACAATTCGGTGCTCGACCACTAAAACGTTTAATACAAAAGGAGATTATTAATCTACTTAGTAAAAAAATCATTGCTGGCGATATTGAAAAAGACAAACCAATTATTGTAGATGTATTTGATGGGGTAGTGGTTTTGAGAAATGAATAATTGTTAATTTGTAAACCAATTATTTATTGATAACTAATATTGTTCGTACCAATTAAACTTGCTATGAACAATATTAGTTTTTTCTTTTTTAAGATATTCTAAAAACGAAAGTGCGGCAGGCGTGTGTTTCTTCCCCTTTAACCAAATCAATTTCCAAACAGTTTTAATTGGCAATGCTATCAATGGTATAATTTGAAGTTCCTTATTCTGAAGTTCATTTTTGATACCAATCAGTGGCATAATCGAGTACCCAAGACCTGCAATAACAGCTTGTTTAACCGCTTCGTTAGAGGTTAATTCTATTCTTTTTAAAACTGAAATATTGTTTTGTTTGATGAATACTTCCATCACCTCTCTGGTACCTGATCCTTTTTCTCTAAAAATCATTGGTACCTCTTTAAATAAATTATAGTTCAACTCTGATTTCTTATATTTCTTCTCCATATTGCCTACAAGAAATAGTTTGTTTTGGAGTAAGTCTAACGACTCAATATTGAGCGAATTAGGAAGAATTGAAACGAGTGAAAAATCAACTTGATTATTTTCAAGACTTTCAATTACCTTGTTTTTATTTGTTACATCCATTAGCAATTCAATTCCTTGATGTTGTTTAATAAACGATGATAAAAAATAGGGCATTATATACTTGCCAGTTGACACTATCGAAAATTTGAGTGTTCCAATCAGTTGACCTTTAAATGCCATTGTTTTGTAATTAATTGCATAAACAAGGTTGAGAATTTCTTCAGCAACTAAAGCAATTTCATAACCGAACTCCGTAATAAATATTTTTCTTCCAACAACTTCGGTGAGCGGGATTTCAAAAGAGTCTTGAAAGTTTTTTAATTGGATTGAAACTGCAGGTTGCGAAAGATGCAACTCTTCAGAAGCTTTTGTAACGCTATTTGTCTTCACTATTTTTAAAAATATCTGCAGTTGATTTAATGTATAATTCATAAAAATATTTAATGTATATCATCACAAATATAAATAAAATATTATCATTCTCTTAATGCAGATTTGCACCATAAATAATTAAAAACATGAAAAACATAATAAGTGTAATTACCGGATGTACAGTTTTATTATTTTCAAGTTGCGCAATTATAAGACCAGGTGAGGTTGGTGTTAAACAAAAACTTGGAAAAATAAAGAGACAAATTGAAAATGAAGGTCCTGTATTTTATAACCCATTTACAAGTCGGGTTATTAAGGCCTCCACACAAACCAATAACCTTGAATTATCATTGAGTTTGCCGAGTAAAGAAGGTTTGAGTATAACTTCTCAAATTTCGATCTTATATCATTTAAATAAAGATAAGGTTCCAGATATAATTCGGGTTATTGGGCTTAACTACGAATCCATTATTGCAAACGTTTTTCGTTCTGCTTCAGCTGATGTTTGTTCTCAGTTTTTTGCAAAAGATATGCACTCTGGTATGCGTTCTGAAATCGAGAAAGCAATAAAGAGTAAAATGGAAGAAACAATGAAAAGTCAAGGTATTATAATTGAATCTGTGCTTATGAAAAGTATTCAATTACCACCCGGTTTAGCAAGTTCAATAGAACAAAAATTACAAGCTGAACAAGATGCACTTAGAATGGAGTTTGTATTACAACAAGCAAAATTGGATGCAGACAGAATGATAATTGAAGCAACAGGAACACGTGATGCTCAAAAAATACTTTCCGAAGGATTGACAGATCAAATTATACGTATTAGAAGTATAGAGGCTTTTAATGAATTGTCGAAATCTCCTAATAGCAAAATTATTATTACGGATGGGAAGGCACCATTTTTAATCGACTAATTTTTAGACACTCAATAAATATAAATATAAATGAACACAATAACAATTGCAAAAGGTGATGGAATTGGACCTGAAATAATGGATGCTACATTACAAATCATGGAAGCTGCTGGTGCTCAACTCATCATCGAAGAAATTGAAGTTGGCGAAAAAGTTTACTTAGCTGGTAACACTTCAGGTATTTCTAATGAATCTTGGGATATTATTAGAAAGAATAAAATTTTCTTGAAAGCACCCATTACAACTCCTCAAGGTGGAGGTTATAAAAGCTTGAACGTTACCACTCGAAAATTTCTCGGACTCTATTCAAACGTTCGTCCATGTTTGAGTTTGCATCCATTCATCAAAACAAAGCATCCAGTGATGGATATTGTAATTATCAGAGAAAATGAGGAAGACTTATATGCTGGTATCGAACATCAACAAACAGATGAAGTTGTACAATGTTTAAAATTAATAAGCAGACCTGGTTGTGAAAAAATAGTTCGATATGCCTTTGAATACGCAAAGCAATACAAAAGAAAAAAAGTAACCTGTTTTACAAAGGATAATATCATGAAGCAAACAGATGGCTTGTTTCATTTGGTATTTGATGAAATAGCAAAAGAATATCCTGAAATTGAAAATGAACATTGGATTATAGATATTGGCGCTGCAAAAATGGCCGATACACCTGAAGTGTTTGATGTTATTGTGATGCCTAATTTGTATGGAGATGTACTATCCGATATTGCTGCACAAATAACGGGTTCGGTTGGATTAGCAGGCTCTGCAAATATTGGCGAAGAATGCGCTATGTTTGAGGCGATACATGGGTCGGCACCTCGAAGAGCTGGTCAAAATGTGGCTAACCCTTCAGGATTATTACAAGGCGCTGTAATGATGCTTAACCATTTAGGTCAAACCGATGTTGCTGAAAAAATTCAGAATGCATGGCTAACTACCTTGGAGCAAGGTATTCATACCTATGATATTTATAAAGAAGACACAAGTAAACAAAGTGTCGGAACAAAAGAATTTGCACAAGCTGTAATAGCAAATTTAGGAAATAAACCAAGCTTATTAAAAGAGGTGACTTATGATAAAAATACTGCCTTGAACTTGCCTAAATATGTGAGACGACCATCTGGTAATAAACAACTTGAAGGTGTTGACTTATTTGTTCATTGGAAAGAATCTGATCCAAATGAGTTGGCAAAATTGATTCATTTACTAGATAATGAAAATTTAAATCTCACCATGATCACCAATCGAGGTATTAAGGTATATCCTCAAGGATTTAAAGAAACTTTTTGCACGGATCATTGGCGATGTAGATTTAAACCAGTATCAAATTATCAAGTTACTAAACAAGATATTATTCAATTATTGAACAAAGCCGATGAACTCAATATAGATATTATTAAAACAGAAAATCTCTATTCGTTCGATGGTAAGGCTGCATATTCACTTGGTCAAGGTCAATAAAATTTAACCACAATTATCTCTGAATACAAAGAATTAGTCGAGAGAGGTCAATTAAATAAACATTTAAAATAAAAGGTATAATGAATTTACAATTAATACAAGGTCAATTTAATTCAAAAGAAGCCATTGATATCATAACTCAAATGATACATGTCAAAATAAAATTTCATGAGAATAAAATTAATTCAGGAAGCAGCGAAGAAGATATTAAGTATCGTGAGTCTAAAATTAAGAAACTTCAAAAAGACTTATACGAATTTAGAAAGTTTGCTGAACACGGAGATGACGGATTAAGCATACAATCAACTATAGTATTCGAAAAATCAAATTAAAAACTAGACTAAAATCAAAATCGATTTATAATTCTTATCTAACAAAAAATATTAAAAAAGTAAAACTTAAAAATGAAAACAAACAATCAAACATTCAAACTAATAGATGGTGTATTTAACTCCAAAGATGCTAAAGAAATTTTATTGAGTATAATCGACAATAAAATAAATTTTCATTCACATCGCGTATTTAGTAAAGATATTCGTTTTGGAACGCTAGATGATTTTTCAGCAAACAGAATTCAAGAACTTAAACAAGCAAGAGCCGAGATTGTTGATTTAATTCAAGATTCAGAAGAGAAAAATACACAAATGATTCTGCATTCAAATATCAGTATTGAGTTTAAATAATTCCATATCGTTTGAAGGTCGTAATTTAGTGATTGCTACAAAGCATGGCAAAGAAAATGTCATAGCCCCAATCATTGAAAAAGAAATGGGCGTTATTTGTCTTGTGCCCGATAATTTCGACACTGATGAACTAGGAACATTCACAGGAGAAATAGAACGTGAGCTTGATCAAATTGCAACCGCACGAAAAAAATGTCATTTAGCTATGGATTTAACAGGTGCTGATCTTGCAATATCTAGCGAAGGCTCATTTGGTCCTCATCCATCATTATATTTTGTTCATTCAGATGATGAATTATTAATGTTAATTGATAAGAAGAACAACCTAGAATTATTTGTTCGATTTATGACAGTTGAAACAAATTTTAATGGAAGGGAAATTACACATACTAAGCAATTATTTGAATTCGCTAATCTGGTCAAATTCCCATCTCATGGTTTAATCATCAAAAAAGCCAAACATGATTTAAGTGCTATTGAAAAAGGAATTTTAGATTGGAAGAAATTAAGTTTGACTGCTAATTTGTTTTTGGAGAAGTATGGATCATTTTATGTTGAGACTGATATGCGTGCCATGTATAATCCTTCTCGGATGAATTTTATTGAAAAGGTTACTGAAAAACTAATCACTAAAATTAAATCTACCTGTCCAGAATGCATGTGGCCTGGATTTTCTATATCAGAAATTATTGAAGGCTTACCTTGTGATTTATGCACTCGTCCAACAAACTCTCCTCTCAAATATAAATATATCTGTCAAAAATGTTCCTTTTCAAATGAAGTAAAATTCCCGAATCAAGTAACTAGTGAAAATCCAATGTACTGTAATTTTTGTAACCCTTAATCAGCTTTAAAATTGATAACGACAAATATCCAAGAAGTAATTTCTTCATTAAATAAAAATGAAGTTGTTGCAATACCAACTGAAACTGTTTATGGATTGGCAGCGAATATATATTGCGAAAAGGCAGTTAAAAGAATTTATGAACTAAAAAAACGTCCACTTAATAATCCTTTAATTGTTCATATAAAATCGTATAAGGCATTATACGAAGTGGCAATGAATATCCCTATAAATGCAATTCGGTTGGCTGAATTCTTTTGGCCAGGTCCACTAACATTATTATTAGATAAGCAATCAACAATTCCAGATATTGTAACTTCAGGGAGCTCAAAGGTTGCTGTGCGAATGCCCAATCATCCTCAAACACTCGAACTACTCAATCAAATAAATTTTCCGCTTGCTGCACCAAGTGCCAATCCATTTGGATGTATAAGTCCTACTTCTGCAGTGCATGTAGAAGAATATTTTGGAAATGAAATTAATTATATTCTTGATGGGGGTAATTGTAAACATGGAATTGAATCTACCATTATTGGATTTGAGAAAGAGCAGGCTATTCTTTATAGACATGGTTCTATTCCTATTCCTGAGATTGAAAAAGTCGTCAAGAAAATCAAATTATTTACAAAAAATGATAATCAGCCTCAAGCTCCAGGTATGCTGTCAAAACATTATTCGCCAAGAACATTAACTTATCTCACAGATCATGTTTTAGATACGATTGATAGTTTTCCCACTAAGAAAATTGGACTCTTATTATTTCAGAATAAAATTGAGCATACCAAAGTTGTGAGTCAAGAAATTCTTTCAAGCAAAGGAAATTTACATGAAGCAGCTAAAAATTTATTTGCTTCTTTGCATCGATTAGACAAACTTGATTTAGATATTATCATAGCGGAGGTTTTTCCAGATCATGATTTAGGAAAGTCAATTAATGACAGACTTTGCCGAGCAAGTTCAAATATTTATATCTAATAGAAGTAAGTAAATGTTTTTAATTATTCTTATTGACTCTTAATCGCTTTTACTACTTCTTATCATTTCAGCATAAGTCATATTCAAATGCATAGCTTTTAAAATTTGAGCAATACGTTTGCTTTTTGTAATATCGGTTTTAGCAGCATCCACAAACTTGCTATAATAATTTTGATGTGATCTCGGAAGTTTGTAAAAATTAGTTGAGGCTAATTCATCATCTTGTAAACATTCAACTAAATCATTATTTAATTGATATTCTTCTTTGTCTAATTCAATTTTAATTTGAAGATGATCACCTTTTCCTTTTTTTAATGCCTTTCGCATCTCGTTATTAATGGGCATAATATATTCGCCTTCGCCCATCGGAATCAAAGCCACACCTTTAATTTTTAATTGATCAAGTGTTCCTTTTACACGAAATGATTTCTTATCTTTTTTATATAATTTTTCAGCTAATTCAAATGGAATGGTGATATAAGTCCAGCCAGTTTTTTCGCCCATCTTGCCAAATTTTTCTATCACCGTATTCAAGGAAATTGAAGCCATCTCATATTCTATTTATTAAATTCATAATAGGATGCGGACCTTGCATTGCGGCAAGGATTGCAGTGGAAAGCCCGCATCTCGATGCAGAAAAACAAGGTGAGGAACGAGCCGTTTGTTTTTCGCAATCGGGAGAGGATCCTGACGTTACTGTCAGGACCTGTGTGCCGCCCTAATTATATTCAGCGAAATAAACATCATTGGTTCTAATTTGTTTCTATTCATAAATTGTTAAGTCCGTAAAGAGTGTTCGAGTTCAAGGCAGTTGAAGTCTTGGAATTCAGG
>ENA-UOWO01007647-UOWO01007647.1-activated-sludge-metagenome-genome-assembly--contig:-NODE-7647-length-10610-cov-5.284983_pt1 | contig 10610 bp, 9 predicted proteins | sample MGYA00238148_ERZ761564 | MGnify/ENA primary metagenome ERZ761564 (study PRJEB28885, sample SAMN05720194) | activated sludge metagenome | isolation source: Anaerobic digester | place: USA...
GGGGGTGTCCGGAGGTGAAATTCGGATCGATCAAACCGAGGGCGGAGAACCGGTGGCCCGCGCCCCGCGTCGCAGCCCGGGGCAACTGGCGCGCCATTACGCGCCGCGCACGCCGCTCGCCGTGCTCGTGTGGGACGATGAGGCGGACCTGCGCCGACAGGTCAGGCGGCTCGGCTGGGCTCGGCGCGCGGTCCAAATTCTCGCCCACACGAACATTCCCGGGCGCGCGGGCTGGGGGGGCGTGGGCGTGATTCCCCGCCACCCCGAGGGCTGCGCCCAGGCGCTCTACGCGGAACTCCACCGATGCGACCAGCAGGGCGGGGCGGGCATCGTCATCGAGGCGGTGCCGGAGGACCCGCGGTGGGAGGGGATCGCCGACCGCCTGCGCCGTGCGTCAGTTCCCCGTCCTGCACAGCGCCGGACATCCCGCGATCGGAGGGCCGGTTTGCAGTCGTCATAGACCCCCGCTGACCACGGAATGCCCGAGGATTCTCCATGTTCGAGCAATGCACCATCCGCGGCGTGCGATTCGTGCCGGCGCGTTTCCTGGCGCCCATGGCCGGTTACACCCACAGCGCGTTTCGCCGTTTGCTGGGCGAGTTGGGGGGCTGCGGCGCGCTCTGGACGGAGATGCTGGCCGCGCGCCAGGTCATCGCCGAGAACTTCCGGGAGTCGCCATGGGTCAAGCGGCGCCCCTCGGACGGCTTCACATTCCACCAACTCATGGTGCGGGCGGGCGATCCGCTGGACCGGGTCCTGGGTGTCCTCGCAGACCAGGGGGTCGAAGCGGTGGACCTGAACCTCGCCTGTGACGCCTTCTCGATCCGCGCCTGCGAAGCCGGCAGCGGCCTTTTCGAAGACCTCGCCGCACTGGCCCGGGTGGCGCGCGAGTCACGTCGACACTGGCCCGGGCTGCTGACCGCCAAGGTCCGGCTGGGCCGCCAGTGCCCCGATTGGGAATACCGCTTCGCCGAGCGCCTGCGCGTGCTCGAAGACGCTGGATTCGACGCGTTGATCGTCCATCCGCGGTTCTTCGAAGACAAGTTCCGCCGGCGCGCGCGGCTCGAATTGCTGCCGTGGGTGGCCACACAGACGCGCCTGCCCCTGATCGCCAACGGCGACCTGACCGGGGTCGAGTCCGTTGCCGCGCACTTGCCCCCCCTCGAGTCCGCCTGCGGGATCATGATCGGCCGCATGGCGATTGCCTGCCCGTGGCTCTTCGCCCGCTGGGATGCCGCGCCCCGAGAGATCGACCATGCGGGCGTGTGGGGCAGGCTGTGCGACTATGTGGCCGAGGATTTCCCCGCGGCGGCGGCCCTGCGCCGGGTTCAGTTGTTCACGAAGTACTTTGCGGCCAACTTTGCCTTCGGCCACCGATTCCGGGTCGAGATCGCCAACGCGCCGAATCTCGAACAGGCCCGTGAACGGGCCCATGAGTTCTTCGCCCGATCCCCGCGGTTGCTGGCGCATCCGATGGTCGCCGGGCTGTAATCCGCGGCAGCGCTGTTCCTTGGGGTCACATCTTCATATTTGACATTTTGAATGTTCCAGGGCATCAGGCCGTCTCGCCCGGAGACTTCACGGGGCAGACCCGCCATGACCGAATTCGCGCAACGGGCAGACAATTGTCAAATATGAAGATGTGACCCCTAGTTCCCCCCTGCTCACCTGATCACGTCTGTTGGTCCCCAGGAGGTTGTTGGGCTGGAGGCGGGACTCGAGACTTCACTGCGCGGAGGCCACTTCCGGAAAGGACCGGGCAAGAGCCGGGGTGCGGCGCTCGGGTCGGGCAGGGCCGGTCAGCCGTAGAAACCGAATTCGTAAGCGGTGTCGAAGAGCGCGAGCACGTTCTCGGGCGGCACCTCGCCCTGGATGTTGTGCACGTTGTTGAAGACGTAGCCGCCTCCAGGCATGAAAGCTTCGAGATTCCGACGGACATCGGCCGCAACCTCGTCGGGCGTGCCGCGCGGCAGAATCCGCTGCGCGTCGACCCCACCGCCCCAAAACACGATCCGGTCGCCAAAGCGCCGCTTGAGGTCGGCCGGATTCATGCCGCGCGCGCTGATCTGGACTGGATTGAGGATGTGGGCGCCGTTGTCGATGATATCCGGAATGAACTCGGTGCAGGCGCCGCAGGTGTGATACCAGATTTTGGCGTTCGTGCGCGAGCGGATGGACTGGACGAGTTGTTTCTGGCGCGGTTTCACCAGGCGGCGGTAAAGGGCCGGGCTGAACAACGGGCCATTCTGCCCGGCCAGGTCGTCCCCGATCATGATCACGTCGACCAGATCGCCGACTTCATCGAGGAAGACGCGGAACCAATCGAGCCAGAACCGGAGCGTCTGATCGAGGAGGGCCGCGCAGAACTCCGTGTTCGTCATCAGGTCGCAGAACCACTGTTCGAGTCCGCGCAGGTACCAGCACGTTTCGTAGACGACGCCCGAGATGCCGCTCACAACGGCGTAGGGCGTGTCGCGCCGCAACGCCAACGCGCGATCGCGCAACCCGGCGAACCGCGTCGGGTCGTCTCCTTTGGGCCAGGGGTATCCGGGCAAATCCTTGATTGTGGCCTGCGCGAGCGGATGCAGTGTGATGTCCATGTAGTAGGGCGCATCCTCGGGCATCGACCACCGGACGCCGAACTCGTCCGTCAAATCCGTCCAACGCTTCCCGTCCCGCTCGTTCTCGACGATGCCGCCCTTCCAACTCGATGCGGCCCCGGCGGCGATGTAGCGCGTGTCGACGCGCAACCGGGTGAGCAGGGCCTCGCACGGTTGCGCCAGTTGCTGGACGGCGTCCATCAAACGCACCTCATCCTGGATTCCCAGGTGGGCGATCAGGTTGCGGTACGCGTTGCGATGGATGCCGGTCTGATTCCCTCCGAGATCGATCGGCACGCGATCCGGGGTCTCGTGGTTCAACGCCTTGAGGACCCGCTCTCGAGGCGTCAGGGTCTCTCGCCTGGTCATGGGCGGGGCTCAATCGAGCCGCTTCACACGGATGTTGCGGTAGCGGATGATGCTCTTCGGGTCGTGGCCCTGGAGGGCGAAGGTGCCCTTGTCCAGTTTGCGGGTGAAAGGCTGGCCAGCCTGCGCCCCGGCGGGTTCGTTGTACTCGAAGACGCGCTCGCCATTCACCAGCACGGTGATCGATTTCCCTTTGACGATGATCTCCTGCGTCCACCATTGCCTGTCGGGAGCCGCCGCCCGCCCGATGTTCACCAGTCCGTACAGGCTGCCCGTCTTGATCCAATCGCTGTGGGTCGCGTTGACCTGCGACTCGAATCCGGCCCGGGGCCAATCCTGTTCCTGGTACTGCGTGTGGAAGTAGATGCCGCCGTTCGAGCCCGGCTCGGTCATCACCTCGGCTTTCAGGTGGAAATTCACGAACGGTTTCTCGTCCCCGACATAGAACAGATGGCAGCGCGGCCCGGCGGCGACGAACGCGCCGTCCTGGACCTTCCATGTGTCGGGATTCTCGACCGCCTTCTTCCAGCCGTTGAAGGTCTTCCCATCCATGAGGGAAACAAAGCCTTCTTCCGAGTCGGCGGCAAAGACGCCGGCGGTGAACGTCGCGGTTGCAACCAGAGCAAGAATGATCGATTTCATGGCGACAGCATGACGAAAAGACCGGCCTTGCCAAGCGGGAATTGGCAACCGAGCGATTAGCCCAGCGCCAATTCATGAAGTGGAGCGGCGACGGCCCGTCGCCGACAAACGCCGTCTTCACTTGACATGGCGGGGGACGAGCCGTCCCCCACTCCGGCCTTTTCGCCTTCATGAGTTGGCCCTGCGATTAGTCGGTCGCTCGACCGCCCGCAGGATGATCGCCGCAGACCGGACACGCCGGGTCGCGACGGATTTGGACTTCGCGGAACCGCATCTCGAGGGCGTTGAGGACCAGCAGGCGTCCAAGCAGCGAAGAACCGATGCCGAGAATCCACTTGAGCGCCTCGGCCGCCTGGATGCAGCCGACGATTCCAGGCACCACTCCCAGAACTCCATTGGATGCCGCCCCCGACTCGGGCGCGGGAGCGGGCGGTTCGGGGTACAGACAGCGATAGCACGGCCCACCCCGATGCGGGGCGAACACGCTGACCTGTCCGTCGAATCGTCCGATCGCGCCGTAAACATTCGGTTTCGCAAGCCGCACGGCGGTCTCGTTGATCCAATACCGTGCGTCGAGATTGTCGGTGGCTCCCACCACCATGTCCCACCCCTCGAGCAACTGCGGCGCGTTGTCCCGCGTCAGCCGAACCGCGTGGCGGACGACATGCACGTGCGGATTCAGACGGCGCAAGGCGTCGGCGGCCGAGTCGGTCTTGGGCCGCCCCACATCGCCGGTCCCGTGCAGGATTTGGCGCTGGAGATTCGAACAATCCACGACGTCGGCATCGACAATCCCCAGCCGTCCAATGCCGGCCGCTGCCAGGTACAGCGCGACGGGCGACCCGAGCCCGCCCGCGCCGACGCACAAGACGCTCGCCGCGCGCAGCGTGTGCTGCCCGGCCAAACCGATCTCCGGCAGGATCAGATGCCGCGCGTACCGGCGCGTTTCCTCGTCGCTGAGAGGCATGGTCATTTTCGTCGACGGCGAAGATGGATCGAAGCCGGACATAGCACAATGCCAACCAGCCCGGTTACGGATCATCGCAAAGCGTGTGAAATAACCGGGCTGCGGCAAGCGGCGCCCTGCCGCGCGGGGGCGATCGGATCACCTCCTCGGGCACGTGCGACAAAAATTCATTGAATCTGCGTGGCGAGTGCCTACCTATTGGCGGCGCCGCAACGAACACATGCGGGCGTCAGAGTGAAACCGACCGATCTGCGGGGCATCCTGCAATACATTCCGCGCTTTCGCGAACGGACGTTCGTGATCAGCGTCGATGGGGCCATCGTCACGGACGAGAACTTCGCCAACATCCTGATGGATGTGGCTGTGCTGCGGTCCTTGAATATTCGCGTTGTGCTGGTGCACGGCGCGTCGGCCCAAATCCGCCTGCTGGCCAGCCAACAGCAGGTTCAGCCCTCCGATCTGGATGGCAGCGGGGTGACGGATGCCGAGACACTCAAGCTGGCTCTGACAGCCGCCAACCGATTGACGCACGAAATCCTCGAGGGTCTGGCGACGCAGGATTTGCGGGCCGCCTGCCCGAACGCGATCGTGGCCCATCCCATGGGCATCCTCCAGGGCGTCGATCACCTCTTCACAGGCAAGGTCGAGCGGATCGACATCGAGTTGATCCAAACCCTGCTCGACCAGGACGTGATCCCCATCATCCCGCCCCTCGGTTTCGACGGTGAAGGCCGCACCTACCGGGTGAATTCCGACGGCATCGCCGTGGCGGTCGCCGACGCGCTCAAAGCGATCAAACTGATCTTCGTGACCACGTATGACGGCCTGTTCCGGCAGGGCCGCCTCTTCCGGCAGATTCTGGCCAGCGACCTCGATCGCGTTCTGGCCGAAGGCCGCGAGCAGTTGCCGGCGGAAACGCTCTCGAAAGCCATCCACGCCGTGGCGGCCTGTCGGGTCGGCGTCCAACGCGTGCACGTGATCAATGGGCGGCTCGACGAGGCGTTGCTGACCGAGGTCTTCTCGAACGAAGGGGTCGGCACGCTCGTCTACGCCAACGAATACCAGCACGTCCGCCGCGCGATGAAGAAGGACATCCCCAGCATCCTGAAACTCATCCAGCCCTCGGTCGAGTCCGAGGAGTTGGTGAAGCGGAGCCGGAGCAGCATCGAGAAGACGCTTGCCGACTACTACATTTTCGAGATCGACAAGAACCCGGTCGCCTGTGTGGCCCTGCATGTCCACCCCGAGTCGGGCAAGGGCGAGTTGGCCTGTCTGTATGTGAATCCCTCGCATGAGAATCAGGGCATCGGGCGCAAGCTGCTTCAGTTCATCGAGAACAAGGCGCGCGAGTTGGGCCTGCGCGAGTTGATCGCCCTGTCCACCCAGGCCTTCACCTATTTCCAGTCCAAAGGCGGGTTCCAGGAAGGCTCGCCCGAAGACCTGCCGCCCGGGCGGCGCGAGAAGTACAACCAGAACGGACGGCGCTCGAAGGTGCTGGTCAAGGCCCTGAGGTGACAAACCGGCCGCCCACCTTTGTGCCTGGCGCACCCGAGGCGGAGCCTTGTCGCGCAATGCCCCGAGGCCTGCCCGCAGGAATGATCCTGGCCTGTCGCAGACTTGGCATCCGGTTGACCCCCCATCTCCTGCTCGTGCGGGTGCAGGCCCAACAGATGGAATGGATCGAACTGGATTCCGCAGTTCAGGCGATCCCCACCCACCTCCCTGTGCTCCCAGGCGCAGCGCGCCGACGGATGCGGTACCGAATCTCGACGTCGCGCTTCGGCATTGGGCAGGTCATGGACACCAACCGCACGCCGCTCGGACTCCACCGCATCGCGCACAAGGCCGGAGGCGGATGGCCGGTCGGGGTTGTGCTCGTGAACCGGGAACCAGTCGGCTTCACGTGGCAAGGGCAGCCCCACGCCGCCATCGCTCATCGGGTCCTGTGGCTCGAAGGCCTCGAACCGGGGTGGAACCGCGGCGGAAACGTCGACACGCTCGAACGCTGCATCTACGTCCACGGCGTCGGAAATGAACTCACCTTGGGCCGCCCCGCCTCGCGCGGATGCATTCACCTGGCGGCACGCGACCTGATGCCGCTCTACGATCGGCTGCCTGTGGGGACGCTGGTATGGATCGCCGGCTAGCCCGACTTTCCGACTTAGTTCAAGCGTGCCGCGCAGGTGGCTGTGGCTCAGCAGCTTGTGGAAGCGGCCGCTATCCCCTAAACGGGCCGCTTCTCGCCACGTAGTCCCAGCACTTCCACCAAGCGTTCCTGCAACGCCGTCAGCTTGCTCCCAACCCTCTGCCGCACGGGGGGCTTACGGGCGCCACGCTCCGGGTACACGTTGACCACCTCCCGGACCTGTTCCAACTCCGCCCACAATCGCGTCAACGGTAGCTCCACCCCCGCTTCCCACACCTGCCGGCTCACCATCGCCCGGAGCAGCAACGCGATCGTGCAGTAGAGCCCGTGCACTTGGATCATCCGATCCGTCCAGTGGAACATCGGCCACCAACAGCCCACGTCCCGGTCCTTCATCTGCTGGAATATCTCCTCAATCAGGAACTGGCTCCGGTAGGCCTCGATCACCTGGGGGTTGCTCCAGCCCCCGTGACTGGTCACCAGCACGTTCTTGCCCAACACCGTATCCCGCAGCCGCTCCAGCGCTTCGGGCTGCACCCGGTAATCCAACTCCGGCACGCCCGAATCCCGTGCGCGCACCTCGCTCGCCACCACCTGACTCAAATGCTCTCGGTGCAGGATCTCTCGGCACTGTCTCTGCACCGACTCCACCGTTGGTGGCTTGCCGCCTTTGACCTCACCCTGCTGACGCCGTTCCAGGCTCTGCGCCAATTCTCCCAACTTGCGCAACGCCCGCGCCAATTCGCTCTGCACCGTGGCCCATTGCGCCTCGAAGAGCCCCTGATGCCAGCTCACCACCAGCGTCCGTTGGCGCTCGTACACCTCCGCCTCCACGCGGAAGGCCTTGGTTCCTTCTAACCCCGGGCAGGCTTCCCACCGGCTGTCCCCCGTATTGGACACCGCCGCCCACTGGGCCACCTCCCCCAGTTTTACCGCTCCCACATAATCCAAACCCAGCGTATCGATCAGCGCAAAATTCGCGGCCGAATTGTTACCCTTGTCGAACACCAGGGTGCTCTTGGGCAACGGCGCTCCGGCGGGCGCCAGCCCCGCATAGAAGGCGGCAAACCGTCCGAGCATCTCGCCAAACTGCCGACTGTCATTGCGATTGCCCTCGTACACCTCGTAGTACAGCGGCCACTGCCCGTGGGCGGCACACACCAGCGCGTAGCTGATCTGCCGCAAGTTGGCCCGGCCCTGCTTGTTCTTGCCTCGTTGGGCCAGGTGGTTCTGCACGTTGAACGTGTCGATGAACGTGTAGAAATTGGTGCCGTCGTAGCAGAGGCGCGAGAGGTCGATCCGCTCCCGCTCGACGGCCCGTTCCAGCAGTCCCTTCCACAGAGCCCGCACCTTTTCCGGGTCCCAACGTTGCAGGTGATCCCAGAACCGCTGGCTGCTGAGCGCCTCGACGGACACCTCCGGCACCGCGCGCGCCAGCACCGTCCCGTTGAGCCAGTCCCAGAACCCGCGCTTGCTCACCGGCTCTACCGCCCGGTTGACGGCGGCCAGGGCCAGGTAGTGGCCCGGGCTCAGTCCCTGTTGGCGCTTAGGGCATAGCTCGTCGGCCAGGGGGATCAACTCGGAGCGTTGCACCGCGTCCCACAGGGCCAGCGGTCGTCCCGACTCGAACACTTCGGCGTAGGCCGGGGGCGGGCCGGCGCCCGTGAGACGGGCACTGAAATCTTCGAGTTTGCCGAGGTATTGCTGGCGGAGGCGACGGCACTTGCCCTGGCGCCAGCCCCACTCGGAGAGGTAGTAGTAGGTGTGGCCGTTGACCTGCTTGGCTTCCAGGCGTTGCACGCGCAATACTTAGGGCATAGTAGGCGCAACAGTCAAGTGAAATATCGAGCTTTTGTGAGGGCAAATGCGTACTTTCTAGAAATCGTTTTAGGGGATAGGCCGCGCAGAGCGCAACCGCTTCGCCTCCAAGCGCTTACCACAAAAGCCTCGTCACAAGTCGGAAACTGGGGCTAGGCGCGCGCCTGGCTGTAGAGATTTGCCACCGCGTCCCAATGGATCACGTTGAAGAACGCGGCGATGTAATCCGCACGCCGGTTCTGGTACTTCAGGTAGTACGCGTGTTCCCAGACATCGAGGCCGAGAATCGGCGTCCGGCCGAACGAGATCGGTGTGTCCTGGTTGGGAGTCGCTTCGAGGCGCAGACCGGCGCCTTCGAGAGTCAGCCAGGCCCATCCGCTCCCAAACACGCCCAAAGCCGCCTTGGTGAATTCCTGGCGGAAGTTGTCGAAACTGCCGAACTGGTCGTCGATGGCTTTGGCGAGGGCCCCGGTGGGCCGGCCGTTCTCGTTCCTCTTGAGCAACTGCCAGAAGAGGGTGTGATTCACATGCCCGCCCCCGTTGTTTCGGACCGCGGTGCGAATCTTCTCCGGGATTGCCGACAGGTCCCTGACGAGCGCCTCGACCGGTTTGGCGGCCAGGGCGGGGAACTCGGCGACCGCCCGGTTGAGGTTCTGCACGTAGGCCGCGTGGTGTTTCCCATGGTGAATCTCCATCGTCCGGGCGTCGATATGCGGCTCGAGGGAATCCGCGGCATAAGGGAGCGGCGCGAGTCGGTAAGGCTCCGCCCCGGCGGGAGCGGGTGAAGCCGAGGTCTGGGCCGCGACCTGGAATTGAGCGGCGCCTGCCACGCAGGCGGTCGCTGCCAGCCCGGCTCGTTGCATCGCCTCACGGCGGGTCATATGCGAGTTCTTCATACGCTCTTAGGATGATTTTCCGCCATGCGAGCCGTCGATGCCGGTTCTGTCAAAGGAATTCAGCGTCGAGTGGACCGGTCCCTCCCTCGCCAGGCCCGAGGCGCGGTCGATCACAGGCGGGACTTCGCCGGGCCTGGCCGGCTCGAACCCGAGGTCCGGCGCGTTCGGAGCGGGCGCGCCCGGACCCGCAAGCCCAAGACTCCGAGGGGGCATGGCGCGGTGAAGCCAGACGATTCCAGCCGCCAGCAGCACCACGCCGATCGCATCGAACCACAGCGGCTGGAACTGGGCGGTCGCTGACATGACATCAGCGTTGTTGAATCCTGTGACCTCGAATGGCAGATGCCGATGCCACAGAACGCCCGAGTTGTTCAGGGCGTGCGCCGCCAACGCGGGCAACAGCGAACCCGTGCGCACCGTCCACCACCCGAGCAGCAGCCCCATCATCGTCGTCGTGGTCGATTGCCAGGGGTTCAGATGCACCAGCCCGAAAAGGAGAGCGGACAGGACAATCGCGGCCGTCACGGAGCCGCGCCGGAGCAGTCCGCGCAGGATGAGGCCGCGGAAGAGGAGTTCCTCGGTCAGTGGGGCCACCAGAACGAGGGCAAAAAACGAGCCTGCGGACGCGTCCGCGGTGAGACCGGCAAACATGTCGACAAAGAAAGAGGGTGGGGGCAGCAGAAAGCGGACGAAGTTGTCAAGTTCGGATCCGACAATCAGCATTCCCGATTGGCTTGCAAGGACGGCCGGCCAGACCGCGAGCGGGACGGCGCGCAGGGGGAAGAGTTCAGGCCAAGGCGCGCCGGTTCTCCAACAGCCCCAGCCCAGCACCGCCCCGATCGCCAGCAAGTTCATCACGCCCAGGCTCCACGGGCTCCCGACCACGCGCGATTTCAGCACGACGCCCAGCACCGCCAGCGGGATCGCGAACGCCACCTGCAAAGCCAGCACAACCGCCACCAAGAGCAGGGCGTGTCGGAAATTCGGATAGGCAGGGTCCTGATTCAACACGTCAATCAAGTCGAAATCGGGCCGACATTGGCCTCTTTCCCCGCCGCGTTTCAAGGAAACTTCCTGCGCAACCGGCGATTCCCGGCCCGCCCCATCCCGAAGCGACGGGAGCCAGGGCGCTCAGCAGCCCACCTTTTGACTTTCGCCCGGTCTCTCGCCAAGTC
>ENA-UOWO01007648-UOWO01007648.1-activated-sludge-metagenome-genome-assembly--contig:-NODE-7648-length-10609-cov-7.693102_pt1 | contig 10609 bp, 18 predicted proteins | sample MGYA00238148_ERZ761564 | MGnify/ENA primary metagenome ERZ761564 (study PRJEB28885, sample SAMN05720194) | activated sludge metagenome | isolation source: Anaerobic digester | place: USA...
GGACAGGCCAGGGAAACACCCATCCGTTCTTGTAGCCCATAACGCTGCTGCAATTTCTTGCCTCCTAGTCTAACTGTTTAGTCTTGTTTAGCCGTTCACAAGCCCCGACCTTCAGGTCGGGGTAGTTGACCGGTTAGCATCCGGAATAAGGTGGGGTGGGGTCTCCCGCCGGGGCGGGTCAACCCTGGTATTCGTCGAGGGCCAGCTGGTACATCCAGTCGAGGAGGAGCGCGCACTCTTCCGGGACGCACTCCTGGTCGCAACCGATGCACGGGAGGATCTCCCCCCCTGCAAGGATGACGCAGGGGTCGATCGCCCGCTTCTTTGCCCGCAGAAGGTACGTCTTGATGCCGTCGCTGCGGAACTCGACACGCTCGATCAGCCCGGCGTCCAGCAACCGCTTCACGATCCTTGAGCACTTCCTGCTATCGATCTCAAGTTCTTTCCAGAGATCGCTCTGGAGAACCCCCTGACGAGAGGATTGGATAACCTTGAGTGCTTCTTCCTCCTGGTCGGACATGGCTATCAGAGCAGAGGTGCAATGGTCAGGATGTTATTGCCTCGTATGACGACGGTCCCGAGGGTGCGGCCCCTCTGATCACCGGTATACTCGGTGGTCTCATCCATATGCAGGTTCAGGTGTTCGTCCACCGCAATGAGCCGACCCTGGAGTTTCCTGCCGTCGTCTTTGATCTCAACGACGATTTTTGAGTCAACAAGTGAAAAAACCTTCTTTACGGGGAGTACGATGCCGTTAACCATCTGTTCCTATATGGTTATGTTCATGCATTAAGGTTTCTGCCGGGGAAGCGATCTCCCGCCCGTTCCCGAAGGCGATCTCCCGCCCCGGATCGAGCAGGACGCCGTGCGGGAGCCCGATGAGCGCGACGGCCGCAAGCGCCCCGATGACGCCCCGCCCGCCGTGGAGACGCGCCCCGAATCGTTCTGCGGTTATGCCGGCCGCTTCCCGGGTGAGCACCGCCTCTCTCGCGCTCCTCCCGTAGGCCCGGAGGTCGTCGGGCACCCGGAACCCCTGCCGGACGGCGATCCCCCATTCCGCCGACGCCGCTTCACTGGCAACGAACCGCACGGCGGACTCCTCGACCCGTGCAACCATGCCGGGCTCCACCGCAAGCTCGATGCAACTGCAGGAGTTCCCCGCTGTCCGGCCCTCGAGCCGGGGGTTGAGCATCGCCACCCGGTGGCCGATCGGCATGACGCCGTCCAGTTTTGCAAGGTGCTGGAGGAGGGCAAGGGCGAGGGCGAACGTCGCGCCCTCATCCCCGGTATCGGTGTCGTCGATACCGATGGCGACGTAGGCGAGCGCCCGGGTGATCACCTCGCCCTCGACCACCGCCCCCTCCCGGCGGACGGTGACGCCGCAGACACCCTCGGCAAAGGACATCATGTCGGTGAGGGAGTAGGCCGGGCCCCCGATGCACCTGATGTGCTGGCGGATGTAGTCGCCTTCGTGAAAGACGCCGACGATCCCGACCGCCGGCGCGGGGTCGAGCCCGACGGCGACGTCCCGCCGCCCGAGGACCGCCCGCTCCCGGAGCAGGGTCCCGTCCCGGCGAACCGACTGCAGGGCGCCGCCGGCGCGGGCATGGTGGAACTCGCAGAACGCGGCGCATCCGCCGCTCATGCACTCGTGGTAGATCTCGACCTCGCCGCCGTCGACGGTGGTGAAGACCCGTCGGCAGGCGCTCTCCGGCATCACGCTGCTTGCCGCGTAGTGGGCGGCGTGCCGGCCCCGCTGCTCTTCCGTGAGGAGGACGCATCCCTCCTCGACGAGGCGGTTCACCCAGTCCTGGACGGTGCTCCGGGGGGTGTCGGTGGCCTCCGCGATATCGGCCACCGTGAAGGAGCCCCTCTCGAGCGTCACCTGACGCATCAGCCGCAGGTACTGTTTTCTCCGTTCAAGAACCCTTGACATACCTCTCACGGATGTAGAGCAGATCGCCGATCACGGCGCTGGCCGTCTCGGTGGAGCCCGCGCCCTTCCCGATGAACGTGAGGTCCCCGGCGAGGTCGGCCTCGACGGTGACGGCGTTGAGCGTTCCTTCGACGACGAGCGGATGAGTCTTGGGTATTATCCGCGGCGATACGCGGAGCACCCCGGCGTCCGGTATGATCTCGCCGATCAGCCGGATGGTGCAGTCCTGGTCCTCTGCAAGCTGCAGCGCCTCGGGCGAGAGGAGGGTGATACCCGTCCTCTCCACGTCGTCAAGCGTCGTGGAGAGGTCGAGGATGGTGTTGGCGAGTATGACCAGCTTGATGCCTGCGTCGATCCCCTCGACGTCGTAGGTCGGGTCCGCCTCGGCATACCCGAGTTCCCGGGCCTCGGCAAGGGCCTGCTCGTAGGTGAGGCCTTCTGCGGCCATCCGGGTGAGTATGTAGTTGCAGGTGCCGTTGAAGACCCCGTAGAGCCGGGATATGGTGTTCCCGGCAAGCCCTTCCTGCATCGCGTGGATGAGCGGGATAGCGCCGCAGACCGTCGCCTCGTACTTCAGGAGGACGCCGTTTGCCTCTGCGAGCGCCCGGAGCCCGGGGTAGTCGAGGGCGATCGGGCCTTTGTTCGATGTGACGACGTGTTTGTGCCGCCGGAGGGCTTCCCGGATATGGCCCAGCGCCGGTTCGCCGGTCTCCACGTTCGTCGGGGTCACCTCGACGAGGACGTCGTACTCCGCCTTTGCCACGACGTCCGCGGGGCTGACGCCCGGGTTCCCGCAGGGGCCGCCTCCTTCCTTCCGGGCGAGCGCCGCCGCAAGGTCGATGCCGCCGGCGTCGATGATGCCGCTCTTTGAGTCGGCAAGACCGGTGACGGCGATGCCGAGATCTTTTGCAAGGAGAACCCGGGCGATGCCCCGACCGACGGATCCGAACCCGAGTATGGCGATCCGCATCACGCATCCTCCAGGGGCTCGATGATGAGGAGATCTTTTTGTTTCGCAACGGCGCGAAGGATCCGCATCGCTTTCTTCATCTCCGCCCGGGTGGTCGAGCGGATGGTGATGCGGGCCGACGAGGGGGTGTCGATCGCCGGCATGACGAGCGAGAGTTCCGTCACCTCGGCCGAGCCGGTCCTGTCGATCCGGTCGACCGTGTCGGAGAGGTCCGTATGCATCAGGTGCCCGATCATGATCAGCGTGCACTCGTAGAGGAGCCGCTCCTCGCCGATGCGCACGACGTTGATGCCCTGCGCGCGGAAGAGTTCGAGGAGGTTCGGGAGGCGCCCTTCCGGCAGCTCCAGGACGATCTGGACATCCAGCGCTTCAGCGGGTGTCGAGGTCTCTCTCTGGTGAATGACTGCTATGATGTTTCCCCCGACGGCCGAGATCGGTTTGAGGGCCGCGACCAGCTGTCCCGGCTGGTCCCTCATCTCGAGCTTCATGGATACCTGCAAAAAACCACCTGCTGAATGGTTGACCGGCCGGGAAGATAAGCCTTGTACCCCGGGAGAGGCGTGGGAAAAAGAGCGGGGATGAGCGGTGCCGGTTACCGCACCGATCCGGGCGCCGCGGTGACGATCTCAAGGGCCCGGGCAAATTCGGGGAGGATCTCGGCGGGGATGCCCATGACGAGCTCGTTATCCTCGATGCCGGAGAACCGGCGCGAACCGTCGCAGCCGAGGGAGTAGTTGATCTTGCCGGTGAGGTAGGGCAGCGCGGTCGCGTCCGCGCAGACAGACTGGATCCCCGACATCGTGGACTCTATCCGCCCGCCGAGGTGGTAGAGGGTGGCCTGCGCGAGCTTCAGCATTGTCCGCGGCTCAGCGATGATGATGACGACGTGCGGGTCAAACGGCGTCTTCTCGAGCGGCGCGTAGACCGTCGCGTAGGTCTCGAGCTCCGGGACGTGGGGCACCTGCCGGATGGTCCGCATGCAGGCGGCCCAGCTCTCGAACTTGCCGAGTTTGTAGTAGAACTCCCCCGTGCGGAGGCTCCTCGTGAGCTCCTTCAGCCCGAGGGCCCAGCCGCCGCCCATGCAGACGTGCTTGTCGGTGGTCGCGTAGAAGATCGCGCCCTCAAGCCTCGCCTTGCTGACCATCTGGCAGTGGCGGACCGTCTCCTCGATCGGTTTGACCCCCTCGGGGATGCCCTCGGGGCTCTTTGCAAGTTTCACCGCGACCGGCGACCCCCGGAGGTCGAGGGTCGTCTTCAGCGTCTCTGCTATCTCCGCGTAAGGGAGTTTCGTGCGCATCTGGTCTTCCATGATCGTGCTCCTCAGGAGATAATCCTCCCCGCCACCCATAAATTATCCGTTTGGGTATCAGAGGTTGCGGAGTTTGTGGTTCACCTTCTCAAAGAAGGGTTTCCCGGTATACACGAAGAGAGCGGGCTCGTCCGCCTTCTTCACCCTGATCGTGGCCTCCCGGTCGAGCTCGAAGGTGCTCTGCCCGTCGATGACGAGGTGCGCCGGTTTCTCCGTCTCAAGGGTGATCTCGAGGTTCCTCCCGGTGCTGATGATGTGGGGGCGCGACGAGAGCATGTAGGGCGCGAGCGGCACGAGGAGGAACCCCTCGATCTGCGGGTCGACGATCGGCCCTCCCGCGCTCATGGCGTAGGCGGTCGACCCGGTGGGGGTGGATATGAGCAGGCCGTCGGCCCTGAACCGTTCTGCCGGCGTCCCGTCGACGTAAACGCCGAACCGGAGCATCTTTGCCGGCCGGTCGGTGACGATGACCGCCTCGTTGAGGGCGTTGCCGAGCCACCTCCCGTCGACGGAGAGGCTGACCCGGAGCCGCCGCTCGACGCGGAGCGCGGTCTTTTCGGCGGAAAAGAACGCGCGGGCCTCGTCGGGCTCGAGGTCCGCGAGGAACCCCACCTCGCCCCAGTTGATCCCGAGGACCGGGACCTGCTTTCTCATCTGGTGGACGGTGAGGAGGACCGACCCGTCGCCGCCGACGACCACGACGAGGTCGCCCGCTATACTCTCGAACGGGACGCCTTCCTTCCCGAGGTGCCGTGCCGTGCCCTCCTCGAAGGCGACGTCGTGCCCGAGGGCCTCGAGGTCTCTCGCGAGGTCGGCGGTGTAGCGGAGCGCATCGGAGTCGTCGATACGTGATACCAGCACGATCTTCATGGTCGGTCTACCTCAGGTACTCGATGACCTTGTTGTGCAGGATCCCGTTCGTGGCGACCAGGCTCCGCCCGACCGATACCTCGTCAGGGAAGACGAGGGCGTTCCCCTCGAGGTCCGAGACGGTGCCGCCGGCCTCTTCGCAGACCAGCATCCCGGCCGCCGCGTCCGTGACGCGGAGCGTCCCCCGCACGTCGACAAAGCCGTCTATGCGGCCGCACCCGACGTAGCAGAGTTCGAGCGCCGATGCGCCGAGGAGGCGCCAACGCCGGATCTGCCGGTTGATGCCGAGCACGCGGGTCGGGTCGAACTTCCGGCCGTAGACGCTCATGGCGCTCTTCTCGAGGAGGGCTCTCTCCGAGACCCGGATGGGGTGTCCGTCGAGATAGGCGCCGTGCCCCCGGACGGCGTGAAACGTCTCGCCCGTGGCAAGGTTTTTGACGTATCCGGCCTGGACGATGCCGCCTTCCGCGTAGGCTATGGAGAGGGCGTAGAAGGGGATGCCGGCGACGGCGTTGTAGGTGCCGTCGACCGGGTCGAGGAAGATGGTGCCCGTATCTCCGCCCATATCGGCGCACCCGAGCTCCTCGCTGATCAGGCGGCGGCAGAACGGGTTCTGCGTGAAGTAGTCGACGACGATATCCTCGGCTACCTGGTCGATCAGTTTCGTGGGCGTTCCGTCCGCGCCCATCCTCACGCACCTCCCTGCTTCGGGCGTTCCGACCAGTCCGGCTACGGCGTCGGAGACAGCCCCGGCCAGATCGTCGCATGCCCGGATGAACTCCATCACAGAACCTTTGCGCCTCCTCTTTATTCTACGGTGTATTTATGTACTGCAATCTAAATACATTAATCACGCGTTTGTTGAGTAGTGAGACAATATGAAGGAACAGACAGAAGTTGGGAAACTAAAAGAGGGGCGCTACGTCGTCGTCGATGAGGAGCCTTGCAGGATTGTCTCCATCGCTATATCCAAGCCCGGGAAGCACGGGGCAGCCAAGTCCCGGATCGACTGCATAGGGATCTTTGACGGCGTCAAACGCTCGATCGTCCAGCCGGTCTCGGCAAAGACCTACGTTCCCGTGGTGGAGCGAAAGATGGCACAGGTCATATCGATCGCCGGCACGACCGTCCAGCTCATGGATGTCAAGGACTTTGATATGTTCGAGCTTGCCGTGACCGAGGATCAGGCCGCCGGCCTTGAGCCGGGCAAGGAGATCGCTTACATAGCATCCCTGGGCAAGAAGAAGCTTGAGTGACGTATTCTGGCTCTCGAAGACGGGCATGCACGACCTTGCCCACCTCCATTTTGCGGATGCGGATGCGTCCTACGAGGACGCCCGCTACGCCATCTTCGGCGTGCCGTACGACGCGACGACGTCGTTTAAGCCGGGGACGCGGTTTGGTCCCCGGGCTATCCGGGAGGCCTCGTTCAACTTCGAGCCCTACGACCCCTCGACCGGAGTAGACTTTTCCGAGGTGCCAATCGTCGACCTCGGCGATCTTATGGTGTTGCGGCTGCCGGAGGACCTGGTCGGCCAGGTGGCCGACGTCACGGGGGATATCGTCCGCGACGGCAAGGTGCCGGTGATGCTCGGGGGCGAGCACACCGCGACGATAGGGGCGGTCAGGGCTGTCCGCCCGGACGTCTACGTCGTCTGCGATGCGCACCTGGACCTGCGCGACGAGCTCGACGGGACGGCCTACAGCCACGGCTGCGTCACCCGGCGCATCCTCGATACGGTCGACGACGTCGTGATCATCGGCGCCCGGAGCGGCGATGCCGGGCAGTTCGAGGTTGCGGCGGAGAGGACGCGGCTGTATACCGCTGACGCGGTGCGCGAGAAGGGGATCGCCGCCGTCCTCGGCGAGGTGCTCGGCGAGTTTGGCGGGAGGAGGGTCTACCTCTCTATCGACGCCGACGCGATCGACTGCTGCCTCACCCCGGGCCTCGGGACGCCCGAGCCGTTCGGCATGACGCCGCTCGATATCCGGGAGGTGGTGCGGACCCTCGCGCCGCATGCCGTGGGGTTCGATTACGTCGAGGTCGCCCCGTTCGATGCCGGCCAGACGGCGGCGGTGGCGGCGCAGCTCGTGCGGGAGTTCATCGCCCGGCACCATGTTGCCGGCCGGTGAAGGGGCCGGGGCTTTTTTTGGAGGATCTGTTTTGCCGGCGGCAGATCTCATCGAAGGCCTGCACCCCGGGGGGGTGCAGGAAAGCTCCCGGGTTTTAGCCCCGTGGAGAGTGCCGGAGCAGAAGGGTGAGAGCCCGCGAAACGCCGGACCCGGCATCGGCACTATGTTTATCACGCCAAACCGCACACATCTCAAATGATTTGAGGTGAGCGTCATGTTGGTCGAGTTTAAGATATTCTATTACGACAAAGGATGGACCGCTCGTGCTACGGGTCACGGTATCATCACAGAGGGAGAGACTATCGGTGAACTTGTCGATAACATCATAGAGGCAACAGAACTCTATTTCGAAGGCGAGATCGGAGAGGAAGAGCAGATCACAGTCACCGTTACGACCGAACCTGTGCCCGACTTCATCCTCGAACTCGACGAGGGCGACCCCGAACCACTCAGTCAACAGTTTGAATGCCAATTCACCGTCGATCGTAATGCCAAGGCGACCGGTTGTTAGTGGATTCAAGCTCGTCAAATTCCTCGAATCTCTTGGTTACACATACCTTCGGCAAACTGGAAGCCATGTCCGGATGGTTGCCCAAAAAGGCGACAGAAAATTTCATGTCGTCGTTTTCCTGCACAATGAGCTAAAAGTTGGAACGCTATATTCGATACTCGACGAGGTTTCAAAAGCAACTGAAATCCCTCGGAATGAGTTGATCGATGCAATCAGGTAACCTCTCCTTTCTCAAAGAGATGTAGCAAGGAGTCCCCGGCTGCCTCATAGAGCTCCCTGAGGTGATCGAGGATCCCTTCGTCCATATCAGGCCCTCGTGAGCAGAACCCGGTCAAACCAGTCGAGCGTCTCCGCGTAGTCGAGGTAGAGGGAGAGCACGCCCGCCTCGTACCGGATCCTTCTTTCCCGGTTGCGGAAGAAGACGAGTCTGCCGTTCTTGATGACCACGTACTGGAGGGAGATGGGGACGGTGTTGAGGATCTTTACGTCGGCCTCAAAGCGGTAACAAAACGCCTGCTCGAGTTCCCGCTCGATCCTTCGCGCGAACCGCATCGCCTGGTACGGGGCGGGTTCTCCGGTGATGAGGACCGCCACGTCCACGTCGCAAAAATCCCCCTGCAAAAACGAACCGAAGACATACCCCAACTCGACATCGCCAAATCCGGCGAGGACCGTATGGATGGTGTGGAGAACCTCTTCTTTCTCTCCCGCCTCCAGCAGATGGCGCCGCCTCATACTGTCGTACATCCTCCTGCATCGCATATCATCCTTTCCCGCTGTGGAACGACTCCGGGCCGGGGCTCCCGCACAGAGAGGAGCCAGCGGTGCGATTGCACGCTGAGGGCGGCGGCCTGGAGTCGCTCCGCCGGAGATGGGGGTCGCAATGCCCCGCATGAGCGCGAAGAGCCCTCGGGCTTCGAGTTCGAGGCAGGAGTGCCGGAGGTGCGAGCGGATACTCCCCTCCGGTACTAATCAGCAGGAGAGTTTCCAATGCGTGTCGCTACGAAGATGAGGATTTGAGTCATGCCCGAGCAGGAAGGCGTGCTCTGGCGACTCCCTGAGAAGTGTTAGTTACTGTCACTCGCCCGGCCCCTCCAGGAGCCGCACGACTCCTTCCCTGAGGCGCGAAATATCTCCCTGATGCAACCGCTCCATGAAGTCGAGCAGGTCGGCACAGAACACCTCCGCCTCTTCGATCGAGTCGCGGACATCCTCCGCCGTGATCGCGAAGTCTACGTAATATTGCTTATCGATGCGCTCTCGTTTGGCAGCAATAATCGGGGTGTTGTCGATCCCGTACAGACTCTCAAGAAGGATCGTTGCGCCGGAGTGGTTCTCACACTTAATGCCGGTCTTAAAGAGGAGGGCCAATACCATGTAGTACATGCTGTAGTACGCCATCGATACGGTCTCTTCAAGCCGCCCGTTCTCCAGCAATATCTTTGCCGAGATGAGGTAACTCTCTGACTTCTTCCGGTATGCCTCCTGGATCTGGGCGCTGGGATCGACGATCCGGATCTTTCCCTCACGGTAAAGCTTGTTCAGAAAAGCCTGCTTTTTCATAGAATCGTTCGACTCCTTTCACGATGATATGGTTCTTTATGATCTCCCGGATCAGCAGATTATCAGGATCCCAGGGCCCGATCTTCACGCTGAGCTTTGAGTGGTACCGCTCCAGCTCCCGTTTCATCATTCTGTCGCCTGTCTCGATATAGAGATCGATGTCGCTCTTTGCATCCGCCGTTCCCTTTGCATAGCTGCCGAAGATTACGGCAAGCGGGATATCCGATCTTCCCTGGATTGCCTTGATGACCGATCGGAGATGGGGAGCTTCGTCTATCAGGTTTCCAAGCGCGTACCACTCCATCGCATAGATGTACACTCGCGCTTCGAGGGTTCTCTTCAGAAAATAGGTTCGGTTCCTTCCCTCTATCCTGAAATCGACAACGTTTTCGTCCAGGAGATCCTTGAGTTTCCGCAGTACGGTGGTGTGCGAGACGCCCAGATCTTTTGCGAGTCTGCGGGGGTGCGAGTCACCCTTGAGCAGGAGAGCAACAATCTGGATGGACATATTTTGTTCCACATGGAACATATTTGAACCAATGGTGAAAAAGGTTCCGGAGCAACGGTGAGCCGCTCCGGGCCGGCAGATGCACCCGGTTCCCATCGGCGATGGCATGGAATCCGCTGCCGGCCACCTGAACAGGACGGTGAACGTCACAACGGGATCTCCACGAGTTCTTCGGTCTCCTGGATCCGCCTGATATCCTCTACAAGCCGTCGCTTCTTCGTATGAAAATACCCTTCCCCTTTTTCATCCGGTATGCCTGTGGCCCCATGGGTTTCATGTAGTTTTTCGCGCTCGATCAGCCCCTCTATAAGCTCCGATAAGGTCATCTCCGGTTCCCGCATACTGGAGAGATCAGCCCAGACCTCTTTTCTGACAACAATGCACTTTGCGGCTTTCATGGCATCCATGGGATAGGGGCTACAACAAAAAGGACTGCCGGGGCACTGCTATGTCGCACAATTACAATCGCATCTTTCGGGCGAGGGTGGCAGCTTCGCGGATCAGCTCGCGGCCGTCATCTGTATCGGTGGGGTGGTCCAGGTAGTCCTGGAACCGCCGGGCATCTTCCCCCTCCAGGACAAGTCCGAGTTCGATCGGTGTTGCCATCTTCCTTCCCTCTTGATACGACAAAGTGCCCCGGCATAGCAGAAATAGGTTTTCCTGCCGCCCTTCATCGCCTCTTTCGCCCGGGCCTCGATCGGGATCGCCGGCCATTGTCAGTTGTTTCGTAGAGCACTACCGTCGATAGCCACTTTCACTTCGGAGAGCGCCTCCTCTTCGGTCTCGCCGAACGCGGAGCAGCCGGCAAG
>ENA-UOWO01007649-UOWO01007649.1-activated-sludge-metagenome-genome-assembly--contig:-NODE-7649-length-10608-cov-5.045295_pt1 | contig 10608 bp, 7 predicted proteins | sample MGYA00238148_ERZ761564 | MGnify/ENA primary metagenome ERZ761564 (study PRJEB28885, sample SAMN05720194) | activated sludge metagenome | isolation source: Anaerobic digester | place: USA...
TTTTCCTGCAGAACATGCGCTACCTGTTTTCCCTCCATCAGAGGCAGGGCGAGAATACGTTCGTAGGCGTGGTGCAGTGCATCCATCCAGGCGCGTGAGCGTTCTTCGTCATACGAAGTTTCGCTTTCCCACGGGGTGCCGGCCAGACCGAACACCTCAAGTTTCTGCTGCAACAAAGCCTGTGAATCGACAAAATTCTCCGCCCGCAGACTGCAGGCGGAGAACATGCAAACAATTACCAGAATGGCCTTTGCCAGGAATTTCATTGAACGGAATCTCCTCTTAATCAAAGGTCACGTGTGCTCCGACGTGATGTTCACTGATGATGTCGCCATCGTAGAAAGAGTAATCAACTCTGACGTGCGGCAACACATGCATGCCAAAACCAAGAGTAAGAGTGCCGTTCAGCGCACCAATGCGCATGGTCAGATCGTTTTCGATAAACTTCTTTTCGACCCCGATGCGATACTGCTGATCGTTGGCTTTTGAGGTGTTGGTGATGTTGATGGCATCAGCTGCCAGAGTGGTGCCTTTGGTAACTTCGTAGGCGGTGCCAAGATTGAGAGTGACACCATCACGGTTGGTGTTGGAGCCGCTGATTTCTTCGATAAGGTTGTCGACGGTCAGACCACCGGTCAGGCGATCGTTGTAATGATACATCAGACCAATCCCGAGCGAAAAAATATCTCTTTTACTGTGCTGCAGAAGGCTTTTGATATAGCGATCCACATTGAGCATACGCAATTTGATACCACCATACAGCTGTTCGCGGGCCAGCATGCGGCGGGCAATTGGAAACCTGGTGCCAAATGCAAGCTGCAGATCTTTTACGCCACGTTTAACGCCCTGGTATTCGCCGCCAACCAGGTTGCCAAAGCCGATGGAACGGTGATCTTCGGTGTAGGCAACGCCATAGCTGTATTTCGGGCGCCGGGGAACGGGTTCTTCAAGAATGTTGTGTTCAAGATAATCGGTAATCGAAAACTTGCTTTCGACGTTATCTTCATAGATGTGACCGGTAAAAGCCATGCTGGTCCAGTCATAGATATCGCGCTCATTCACTTTGGCCTGAATAGAAGCTTCACGGCCCTGAATCTGGCTCAAACCGGCAGGATTGTAGAAAGTTGCCGATTCGTCGTCAGACAGACCGATGAAAGCACCACCCATGCCCCTTGAACGTGCTGACTGAGCAGAAACTTCAGTGGTAGAAGCGACAAGAAAAATAGTGAATAACAGCAGCAGACCTGCCATTCGTGGGAATTTCTGTCGTTTCATCTGCGGGGCCTCCTTGAGCTGTCTAAATCGGGTGCTTCAATCTTAATCGTCATTAATTCAGTAAAACCTGAGTGAACATTACATCTTTTCGTTGTCTGTAGATTTTTCATTTTGTTTTCTTGACCGGTATAAATCCGTCTGGCGCCTTGGGCAACGGCTTGAATCCTTCATCTGAGCTGACCGGTTTGAGAGGAACAAAGCCGCCGCTGCTGCCTGCTGTACCGGTTGTCGGTTTGGCTGCTGCCGGTTTGCTGATAACCGGAGCTGGTTGATTCAGCTGCTTAAAGACCGGTTGACTGACCACCGGGCCGTTTTTATAAACCGGAACGCCGGTCGTTGACGGAACTTTTATTACCGGAGCCTGAGACGGCACAACCGCAGTGTCGGCATCCGGCATGGCCGGGTCTTTGACCGGCGGGTTTGCCATAGCCGGGCTCTGGCGCAGACCGTTTTTGTAGACAAAGGGCACTTCGGCATAGGTGATGTCGTCGCGATAAGGCTCTGACCTGTAATTGCGAAGCAGAGCGTATTGATCGTCACCTTCAGGCACAATCATGTCCAGGATTGGCGGGTCACCATAGGTGTCGTGGCCGCCACCAAATTCGTCGAACGTGGCAAAGGCCCTGACATCACGGTTAAGCAGGCGATTCGGTGAAACGATTTTTTTAAAGCCCATTGAAAAGCACTGATAACCAGCTTTTTCAGAAATTTTCGGCAGTTTGAGCTTCGAAATCTTGACGATTATACGGTCACTCTGAACCTTTACGTAGTCAGGGTAAATGATGTCGTTGATCTGATTCTGAAACCCAAGTTCATCGGTCTTGTTGCGCAGGATGTCATACAGTTCGTATTCGCCAAGCGGCGAAATGAGTATCATCTTTTCCCAGCCCTTGTTGTCGGCGAAGGCAACGTCACGACCGGGCAGACCTTGTTTGTAGCCAGAATTTTCAATACCATCGATATCGATGTAGATATCCCAGAGGTTGGCGACAAAACCCTGATCTTCGCTCTTTCTCGTATCTGGCCATTCACGCATGATGTAGTTGCGCATCTGAATCTCAAACACCACAACCTGACCTTCTTCATAAACGGTAAAACGTTTGATATCGAAGGTGCCACGGCGCATACGCTTGTCGCTCGGATAGAGATAATAGCCAGGGCCCTTGTCGTCGCCGATATTATCCTGAATATCCAGCCAAGAGCCAGTTTCGTAATAGTAATTTACCTTTTCCTGGGCATCTGCAGGCGCAGCAAAACCAAGCAGTGAGGCACAGCATGCCATGATCAGGCCGAGTTTTTTAATGGATTTTCTCATCACTTCACCCTGATGATCGAATACTTCTCGTCACCCGATTCCTGATACGGGTCTTTGACCTGGTTGGTTGCGGTGATGTTGAAAGCATACTTCTGATAGGCGCTGGCAGTGCTCACACCGGTAAACAGTCTTGTATAAACCCCGTCACCGGCAACTTCATCACCATTAGTGGCGTCATCGTAGAGTTTTTGCGGCTGCCAGTTGGTAAAGTCACCAACGACGGTCGGATTAACCACTTCGGCAAAATCCGAGGCAACGAGAATCATCTTGATTTCGCCGCTCTTCTTCGAAGAAATTGTGGTAACCGGCACTTCGAGAAGGGTCACGGTCGACAGATCAACTGGCAGTGCTCTGATATGGAAGTTCGGGCTTCTGAATACCAGGTATTCTCGACCGTTGCCTTCCATGGCGAAGCTGTAGCCACCGTCGCTGTCAAGCTGCATCGCTCTCGAACCCTTCTTGGTTGCAAGTGTGACTTCTGAATAGTTAACACCAACCAGATCGCTGGTAACCCTGCCGCGGGCCAGTTTAACCGTTGATTCCGGAATGTAAATCATCGAATAATCGCCAAGATTTGCCTCACGATGCGGGTCTTTCGCATTTTTCGGGTTTTCTTCACCTTCAAGAGTATAGTCGAGAGAATACTGCTGCGAACCGGTCTTGAGATTGGTCAGGCGCAGGGTAAAAATGCCGTCGTTGGCAAGTTTGTCGCCATGGGTGCCGTCATCATACATTTTTTCACTTGCCTGGCTCCATGCCGGGTTGACTGATTTAACAGCAAAACCTGTAGCATCGGGGAAATCGACGATCGAAGCGATCCAAAGCGCTTCGCCCACAAGCTTCTCGTCAAGTTTGATATCAGGGGCGCTGACCGTCTGTTCGGAAAGGGCGTCAACCCAGACGTAGTTAACATCAAAATCCATGCTGCGGGCTACCAGCAGAAATCTGCCGGATCTGCGAAATTCAATCGTATACTGGCCTTTATCGTTGGCATATGCGCTCAATGATGGTTCTCCGGCCACGGTGATTTTAACCCCGGTCGAAACCTTGCCTGAGGGCACCACGACCTTACCGGTGACAGTGGCGACCGGAATAACCAGAGCTTCCTGAATGCAGCCGGTTGTAACCAGAGCAAGCAGTGTCAGAAACAGCGCCATTAGTCTCTTTTTCATGTCTGCCAATCCTAGAAATTTGATTTTGCCTCGAAGATGAACATCTTCTGTGTATGGATATCTACGTAATCTCTGCCGTTATCGGTGCTGCTGACCGCCCAGCGCCATTCATCAGGGTAGTCATAACCGAACTTGAATGAAATCGTGGCGTCTTTGTTCACGTCATAAATAAGCTCGCCATAAATATTCTCGCGGTCGAGACTGTCGGTCATGCCGTCTTTAAAGTCGATGATACCGCGTGAATAGAAAGCGCGGCCTCTGAACTTGTTGGTGAAGTTCTTCTTAAGTTCGGCCAGAATTGCGTTTGCAAGGCTCGACTTGCTGTCATCAAAACTGTCGACATAGTCAACATGCTGAACACCACCGGTCAAGCTTGTGGTTGAAGTCAGATTGTAAGTGGCTTCGCCGATGTAGTCGACCCTGGTATTTTCTTTGGGCGAACTGACCCAGCGAACCTGATGTTCAACGCTGCCTTTAACGAAAACGCGCGGGTTGATATCAGAGTTAACTTCGAAATAGCCAACGCGCTCGTTGTATTCGTAAGTCTCGCCATCCTGTTCGAAAATGTCGTCAGGATCACCAAGTACAAACATCTTGCCTTTCGAGCTGATCGAATCACTGAGCTTCAGGTTCAGTTCAACTGCATTCGAGATCCAGCCCTGCTCGTCTTTAAGAGCGTCCCACTTCTGGGTAAAGTCATATTTCAGGGTCGTGCTGTCGGTAAAGTCTGAAAGCAGCTGAAAAGTAAACTTGCGGCCAGAGTAACCATCGGTATCATAAGCCTTGTTCGGGTCGACTTCCCAGGTCTTCGAGAGGTAGGTGGCTTCGACCGAGAGGTTATTCGCCATGGCCAGAAGCTTGTTGCCGAAATCGTAGTTGACCGAGAAGCGGGTCAGTTTTTCCCCTTCGAAATTGGGGCGGCCGTAGTTGCTGTCAACATTGAGGTTATTCGGGTATCCCTCAGTATCGCCGACATCGTAGGCCCAGACTGGAGCCATCATGGCGCGGAAATGGCGACCGAAGTCGTAGTGTTTGACTGTGCCGGTAAAGCCGCCATTCTGCACGCTGATATCAAAGCGTGAGCCCTCATCACCGAGATTGCGCTTCTGATTATCGGCGGTGTCGGTCAGATAGGCATTTGACGTGAGAAATTCGGCGGTACCGGTAATTTTGCCGGCCCGGTCGGTGGAATAGTTGAGGTCAACACCGCGGGTTGTGTTCGAGTTACCACGGGTTTTGTAGTCAAAAATCTTTTCGGCATAGGTCGTGCCGATCGAAAAAGTGTCTTCGCTGAATTTTTCGGGCAGTTTCCAGACAACACGGCCGGTAACCATATTTGAGGTATCGCTATAGGTTTTTATAATGTCGCTCTTCAATACCGAACCCTGGTAGGAAACACCACTTTCAGAGCCTGAAACTTCAACGCCCTGATATGGCTGCAGCACGTCGGAGTCTTCGGTGAGAAGGTTCATCGGGTTATCGAGACCGGTAACCGACTCGCCGGCAAATACCCTGACCTTCATCGACTTGGCCTTGCTGATCAGGTGCAGCTTGTTCGAGCGAACGTAGTTGTCGTTCTGAATGTATCTGACGTAATCATCGACGTTATCGAACGGATTCTGGCCAGAGTTGCCGGCATTGTTGTAGACAGCCTGGTTCCAGGTACGGCCCGAAATATAACCGAGCAGTTCATAGAAGGTTTCAATCTTGTCACCAAAAGGTTTGCCGGTAAACTTGAGATACAGCTGCTGATAAAAAGTTACCAGGCCAGGATCAGAAAATGAGGCATCGCTGCCGCCTTCATTTTTGTTTACCGTTTCAGGCTCGAGAATATACTGGCCTCGACCACGATAAAAGCCGGTAACCTTCATCTTGGGCATCATGCTTTCGAGGTCTTTGACCTTGTTTTCGTTATCGACCATACGGCGTTCGAGTGAATCGACGCGCACGTCGAGCAGACCAAGCTCATCTCTGAACTCTTTGGTAAGACGCGAAAGCGCTGCCCGCTCTTCTTCGCTGGCAGCATCGATGGTGGCTTTCTTTTCTTCCATGCGCTTGAGAATACGCGCAAGAATGAGGGCAACATCGTATCTGGTGGTTACTTTGCGGCCCTTGAACGTGCCGTCAGGGTAACCTTCCATATAGCCCTGGCTGATGAGGAAATCAACGTCGGTATAAGCCCAGTGGTCTTTCGGCAGATCCTGAAATGCTGCAGACTGGGCAAAAGCGACGAGCGGAAACAGCAGGCACAAAAGTGTCGCCAGAAACCCTCTAAACAGGGAAAATCTGCTTATATTCTTTGTTTGCCTCATTCTTTGTTTGTTTTTCCTTGAGAATTGGAATGCTCCAGTTCCCTTATCGACAGAAAAATCGAAAAAAATGAGTTTTTTGCACGCAAAAATTGTTATCTGCTATATTCTTAGGTATGCACGAAGAATTCATGCCGGTTGCCAGTATTTTTGAATTGCGCCTCAAATGGCTGCTGCCGTCAGCGGCAGTGGTTTTCATCGCCATGCTGCTCGCAAATTCGCAACGACTTCTGCTGCAACTGCCGGGCCCGGCAACCATGACCATGGCTTTTCTCGTCTATCTTGCCATCGTCTGCCACGCCGCCAGAATTGTTACCGACCGCTTCGCCAGATCGTTCAAAATCAGCTACCCAACCGTCATTCTCTGGTTTTATCCGACGATGACAATGCTGTTGATCACTGTCAGTTCGTGGCTTTTTCTGATTTTGTCAAATCGTGTGCTGGGGCGGGGGTTCTGGAGTGACTGGCTCGGTCTGACCGGCCAGGACACAACCTCATTCTTTTCGGCAAGTTTTGCGGCAATGATGTTTTTTGTGGCACTGCAGTTCGTTTTTTCGATGGTCAGAGTGCTGCAATGGATAATTTCTATCCCCCATAATCACCTGCAGACGATCAATGCCAGCATCAACCCGCTCAGCGGCAACATCAGAGAGGAAATTGGCGAAGCTCTTGAACAGGCACGGAATGACAGTGAGCTGATCAAGGCCAGACGCTGGCATGCGACCAGATTGAATCGTATGGCGCTGCTGGCAATGGTCATTGTCGCTCTGGCCGCCGGCGCCTGGATAACTTTTTTCAGGCCGGCTCTGATACTGTATTACCGTGCCGAAATTCAACTGCGCACCTTTCTGGAACCGGCCACCGCCTGGGAAACCTTCAGGCATCTGACCGAGAAATACCCCGACTACCGTTTTATTGATTCGGTCAGATACCGCATGGCCTGGATTCTCGACCGTCGTTTGAACCGTTATGAAGAAGCCGCAACCGGCTACGAAGAATTTCTGGCAAAGTTCGGAAACCGCAATGTCTGGGCCGACGAAGCAATGGCTGCACTCGTGCGCATTAATCTCGACAAACTGAACCAGCCTGAAAAGGCACTGATGTGGATCAACGAATACCTCAAAAACTTTCCGGCCGGGGTTATGTTTCTACACATGCAGCTTTATAGAATCCGGGCTTTGCAGCAGATGGGCAGTGTTGAGCTGGCACGCAGCGAACTCGAAAAGGCCGGCAGACTCTACGGCGATCAGCAGATTCAGATTATCAACAGTGAAGACCGGTTGATCGATCTGATAAGCTTCGCCGATGCAGTTGCCGCCGAAAACCTGTTTACCGCCCCCGAATAGCCACCCGGCTTCACGGAAGCGCGTTGAGAAAAGACCTGATCAACGGGCCGCTGATAACTTTTGCCAGCCCCAGGCCGCGCCGGGTACGCGCTGTCTTTTTCCCTTTCGCCCGCAGCTCTTCAAGAAATACCTCTTCGACAACCATGCCCGCAAGAAAGCCACTGCTACCACCATCAGAAAAAACCACCGGGGCGCCACTGTAGCCTTCGAACACTTCGAAGTCGACGTAAAATACCGGGTTAGTCGAACTCGGCAACACCGGAAAACTTGAAACCACCCCATCTCTGACGAAAGCAAAACCCGCCTCGCTGCTCGCTTCACCATAGGGATACCCAGGAATCAGCACCCTGACGCCGCTGCCAAACCCGGTGCGACCAAGACGCGCATCGTCTATGGCAAAATCATTCGCCAGAATGCAGCAGTCGGCTTCACCAGGCAGTGCTATCTTCAGGGCGGCAAGGTCGAACTCGCTGTTGAGAACATAAAGCGCCGTTTTGCCGTCTCTGATTTTTACCTGCACCGGCGTTGCGAAAAAAATGCCACGGGTCTGCCGTCGCATGGTAACTTGCGCATATTCGCCCCTGATGCTGTTAAAAACATGCCCGGCCGTAACCAGCCAGGCCTGATTCGAACCACCACCTCTACCCTGCATCAGAAATGCTGTGCCAAAAACCGCTTCGCCCGAACTGTCGGTACCACTCACCCGCATCACTGAGCGCAATACGGCGTCGAAGCCCGAATCGGCAAAGGCGGCCGGCACGCACGCCAGAATCATAAAGACCATAAAAAACAAACCACCACAAAAGCTCATTGTCAACCGCTCACGTAGATGAGAACCGAAACCAGCAGGCCGGTTAAGAACGCTTAACCGGCTTTTCAATACAGGTTTTTTGAAGCTATGCGGTGATCTGGTTTTCATTGTCTGTAAAGCTCTCTTTTCACTTTTTATTGATAACAAAATTAAAACAGATTGCAAAGATCACACATGACCAATAAACCAGCTCAAGTTTGTTCAGTATTCAACAGCCAGATATTCCAGGACTGGGCAGTTGGGTATCAGCCGTCGATGAACAGCCCGGCAATGACGTTGTCGGCGATCGCCAGACCACGCCCGGTCAGACGAACACACTGCGTATCGTACTTTTCGAGATTACCGGCTTCAATCTGGCGTGTCAGTTCTTCTGAGAACTCAGCAGGCTGTGGGCCAAATCTATTTTCGAGCGCGGCCAGGTCGAGCCCGTCTGTGACAAGACGCAAACTCAGCATGACAAATTCATTGCGCCGGTCGACCGGGCTGAGTTTCTCGACATGCGGCGGTGCAGCTGCAAGCCACAGAGCAAAATCAGCAGGATTAGTGGTTCTGCAGTCTGTGTGACATGAAACGGCCGATGGCCCGAGCCCGACATAATCACCGGCCAGCCAGTAGTTCAGGTTATGTCGGCAACGCCGGCCGGGCCGGGCATAATTCGAAATTTCGTAATGCTCAAAGCCATTGTTTTTAAGGGTTTCGCGCACAGCAAACAGTTCTTCGGGGCCGGTTTCAGACGGGTCTGGCAGCTCACCATTCAATATCCGGCGTTGCAGAGGCGAACCATCTTCGACTGTGAGAAAATAGGCAGACACATGCTGCAATTCGAAACGCTGCAGAAGAACCGCCAGGTCATCGGCAAGCGACGGGCAACCCGGAACCCCGAGAATCAGGTCTATACTGACATTGTTTAATCGACTGCAGGCCATATCCAGCGCCCGATAAACCGAATCGAGACGTGCTCGACGTCCGAGCAGCGCCAGTTCGTCGTCTTTCAGACGCTGAACGCCCATGCTGAGTCTGATTCCGTCGATGCTGGCCAGATAATCAACGATTTCGGCGGTCAAAGTTTCAGGATTGGTTTCGAGCGTGATTTCTTCAGGCCGGTTGCCTGACAGCCAGGGCTTCAGCAGAGAGAACAGCTTTCTGATGCCGGCCAGGCCAGGTGTCGTCGGGTTGCCGCCACCGATGAAAACCGTTTTCACCTGGCCGTGGCAACGCGCTCTGGCTGCTTCAGATTCATTCTGCAGTCGAAAAAGATACTGTTCAATCGAACCGGCACCGGGGATTGTCGAATAGAAGCCACAGTAATCACAACGGCTGAAACAGAATGGCACATGCACATACAGAGAGGTTGCTGCGAGCGGGTTGTCAGACATGGTCAGTTCCTGGTGGCGAGGTCATGCCGAAACGTTTCTGGAGCGTTTCAACGAAGCTGCGGTCAGCTGACTTACTCAACAGCGAAAGCGGCGAATAGCCATAACTGGCCGTCTGCCAGAGGAAACTCAGAATAAGCAGCACGGTCAGCAGAATGTTTGGCCAGGCATTGATCTCCCACTGATAAGCCCAGGTCAGGCCATGGTCAGAAAATGGAAACAGGTAATAAACTGGCCACTGATAGCCATCTGGCCCACGGGCACCGATAAGATCGCAGAGTAGATGCAGGTGAAAAATACCCGCGATCCACAGGCACAGGCGGGCATTTTTCCGCCACAGCCATGCCAGAACGACGAGCAGCAGACAAAACGGCAGGCAATGACCGAACTTGTGATGATAAGCGGTAAACCACTCGGCCTCGCCACCGCGGGCCAGATCGATCAACGCTCCGAAGGCATCGATGTCAGGAATAGCTGAAGCAGCGGCGACCGCAGCCACCTCAGCCCTGGGCCGGCAAGAACGCAGGCCGGCACACCAGCCAATAAGAGCGTGGGTAATGAGATTCATGCTTGTTTCCTGAGCAGCGGCAGATAGATTTATGTTAGCATTAAAAAAACATTTTTGGGGGCATGCGAGATGATTTTTGCACAGATCAGCGTCGGAAAAATGGAAAACTATTCGTATCTGTTCGCCGACCCGGTCAGCCATGAAGGGCTGCTGATCGACCCGGCTTTTGACCACGACAAGATTCTGGCGATGATTCGCAACAATGATATCAACCTGACCCATATCGTTCTGACGCATCACCATTTCGATCACATCAACGCTACCACTCAAATAAAGGCGCACACCGGTGCCGAAGTTATCTGCCACCGCGAAACAGCGCCTTTGCTGCACGGTGGTGCTTCGTACGACCGGTTGATAGATGATGGCTTCAGCTTCAAAATCGGCAGCAGCATCAAGGCGGTATGCCTGCATACTCCCGGCCATGCGCCAGGCTCTCTCT
>ENA-UOWO01007650-UOWO01007650.1-activated-sludge-metagenome-genome-assembly--contig:-NODE-7650-length-10608-cov-4.662466_pt1 | contig 10608 bp, 9 predicted proteins | sample MGYA00238148_ERZ761564 | MGnify/ENA primary metagenome ERZ761564 (study PRJEB28885, sample SAMN05720194) | activated sludge metagenome | isolation source: Anaerobic digester | place: USA...
AGTGGTTATTGATGTTCGTTTTAATGGCGGTGGCTATGACAATTATTCTTATGAAATAGCGGGAAGATTTACAGACAAAAAAAGAATTGGACATTACAAATGCGTGCGTAAATCTAGTGGGCATAATGATTTTACAAAACTTGATACTTGGTATTTGAAATCAAAAGGCAAGAAGCAATACATTGGACCTGTTATTGTGCTTACTAGTAAAATTTCTGCAAGTGCCGCAGATGTATTTGCTTTAGCCATGAGACAACTTCCTTATGTTACAATAATAGGCGATACCACGTATGGCGTATTCTCAGACGTGTATGAATCCAAATTACCAAATGGCTGGAATTATAGCTTGTCAAATGAAAAATATTTTGACGTTAATATGAAATGTTACGAAGGAATTGGAATAACTCCTGATCTATTGCTTCAAAATTCTTTAAATGACCTTACACAAAAGAGAGACCCAGTAATATATAAAGCCATTGAGGTTTTAAATGAAAAAATAATAAATAAATAAATATAAAAAAACATAAGTACACAAATTTAATACTGACGAACTAAACATCACAATTTAGTTTCCTATTGACAAACTGAGAAAAGCACTGATACTAAGAGCAAATTCTGCGCAATGCGGGCGGAAGTACAGGTTTTTTGCTTACAAATTGCCCGCGAGGCCGCGGAATTTTATTATTTTTAGTGTAAACAGAAAAGACAGGCGGCGCTTGTGTTTCAATTTAATGTTGTGCGTATAAATCCAGACAGCACTAGCTAGCAAAACATTACAAAACAGGGCCACAAACATTTCGTAAAACAAAACACAGGTGACGAAAAAAATTATCATAGTCTTAATTACATTTTCTTACGTTTTGACATTTGCCCAAAAACCAGGTGTTGACCTGACCGTTCACGCCCGCGTCGACACTTCAAAACAAGAGACTAAGGAAATCGTTGCTTTGTGGGCAAATTATTTATCCTCAAACCCTGACAGTATATACGACAATCCCTGCTGGAACGAAGCTGAGAAAAAGAAATACCGTGATTTTGATTTTACCCGCAAATTTATTTATCAATTCCCTTCCCGGCAGATTTTAAATTATTACAAGCCAACGATTTTATCAGTTGAAAAAGAAGGAGGAAACTATGTGATAAGAACACTCTTTAATGCCGAGGGCCTTGAAGGAGATTATAAAAAATCAAACCCCTGGTGCATCACTAAACTTTATGCAGTTAAAGAAAATAACAAGTGGAAACTAAAAAATTCAATATCAATACTTACTGCAAACTGGAAAAGAAAGACAATTGGGAAAATAACCTTTATTTATCCGCCTGAACACCAGTTCAATGAAACTTTGGCGAACAAAGCAAATAAATTTTGTGACAGTGTTGCTATAAAATTTGAACTACCCGAATGGAAAACATTTGATTTTTACGTGACAAAAAGCGGGGATGAGCTGGGTACACTTCTTGGATTTGATTTTTTCTTCACCGGCTACACCACCGGAATAGCAATGAATGAAGAGAGAATTTTATTCGGAGGCTTCGATTCAGAATGGTATCCACACGAATTTGTTCACCTGGTTGTGGAGAATAAAAAACGTCATGGCATGATTAACGAAGGATTTGCAACCTGGCTTGGCGGCGCAATGGAAAATACATTTGAAGCAAGCGCAAAAATACTTGCCCAACAATTAACAAAAAATGACACGGTAAACTTTGAGAACATTTTAAACAAACAATGGGGCTGGCAATTTGCTGCTTATTACACAACAGGCGCAATCATATGTAAATTGGTTTACGACAAGGGCGGAATTACTGCCATTAAAAAACTTCTCGACACGCCGCCTGACAATGATAAGTTAATTCAGACAATTAGTGAAATTTTAAAAATCAAAACTACTGATTTAGACAATTTTTTGCGGGCCGAAATACTGAAATATAAATAAGCAGGTCATTAAGCTGAGTGCGCCCCCATGCCATTAACAGCGCTTAAGGCATGTTTGCGGGTAACACTCAAAACCGCCTTCAAACATAAAGTCTTGTTTGAAGGCGGAAAAATGTGTAACTTGAGATAACAAAAAAAACACCGAAGGCTTTCAAATTTGGTTGTAAGTGAAGGCATTTTTTTGGCTCCTCTTCGGTAAAGGGATTGTGCCCATACAAACTTTTAGTGGCTGTATCTTTTATTAAAAAAGACGTTATATGTCTGTATGAAAATATTTTTACGTTTTCTTTGTCTGTTTTTTGCGCCATTTAATAGTTTGGGACAAAATCTTGTGCAAAATTCAGGTTTCGAAGAGCTGGCGGGAAATCCCGGGAGCGGACATGTGCCTCTCAACTGCAGCAGAAACTGGTTTTGCTCCAATTTTTCAGGCACGGACTACTTTGTTCGCGTGAACGGAACGGGAGAAGGTGTTCCTAAAAATATGTTCGGCACACAAGCACCACACTCAGGAGATGCCTACGCAGGAATTTGTATACACAAAGACTACATAGAGTATGTGGGAACCAAACTCACAAAGCCACTCATCGCGGGTAAAACTTATCTCATTGAATTTTATATCAGTCGCGCTGAAAAATCGAATAGCAGTGTTAAGGAATTTGGAATTTTATTTTCTGAAAAGCCTTACAAAAGTCTCGGCAAAAAAGGCTTTGCGGTACAACCAAGTGTTAAGTTCACAGATCCTAAGGGCTTTAAAGAAGAAAAACAATGGGTAAAATTATCTGAAACCTATCAGGCCGAAGGATTTGAAAGTTATTTAACCCTGGGGCATTTCATTGAGGATCATCCGGAAGGTGTAAGGCAATTTTCTCATTATTATATAGATGATGTTTCTATTGCGCTTGTTGCTGAGGGTGAAAATCCTGAACACAAAGATTCAACAGTGTTTACCGGGCAGCCCGAAGAGCTTGATCCTGTGTTCTCCCCAAAGACGGATGAAACTTTTGCTTTGGAACATGTTTTTTTTGCAAGTAACAAAAGCGATCAGATGGCAGCGTCAAATCAGGAACTTGACAGGTTGAGCCAATATCTGCAGCAGGAGTTTGATACTAAAATTATTATCAATGGTCATACTGACAATGCAGGCGATGAAATCAAAAATAAAAATCTTTCAGAAGCCCGGGCCAAAGCAGTGGCGGAGTATCTTGTCAGCAAAGGCATTGATCCTTCACGGATTCAATACAAGGGCTTTGGCAGCCAGCTACCCATTGCGGACAATAATTCGGAAGAAGGAAGACAAAAAAACAGGAGGGTTGAATTCACCATCTCCAAAAAATAAAGCCTGACAATTTATCATTTTGACTGGCGGATAGTTATGGTGCTGTAATTATGGGCCGACATTGTAGCCCTAAGGGTACAGGCTCGCATTTTGCGGGTTAGCGCTGAAAATTGTAATTTAGACAAACAAAAAATTCAGCCAAATCCTTAGTCTCCTGGCAAGACAATCATAAAAAGACAAATGAGAAAAATCCTTTGTGTATATCTATTCATTTGGTTCAACGCTGCCGCTCAAACACATTCAACCCCGGTTGACCAATGGACAAACAAAACCACCCACAAACTTGCTGACTCCAGTCTGGCATTCACTAACAAAAATATAGTATTGCATTTTGACAAAACAGCACTCTGCCAATTGATAGACCTGATCACCATTCAGCTAAACAATCAACAGACTATAACTGAGCTGAAGATTGTTAAGACCTATCTCGAAAAAAGAACTCAGCTTTATTTAAGCGCCGGCGAGAGAGAAAAAAGACTAAAACCCGATCATGCAATCCATCAGGGGGACTCTCTGACTCTTACCTATTTTTATTTCGATGCCCTGGCTTGCGAACTTTTGGTTTTAAACAACTGCAAAATAACCCTTGACAACAAAATTCAAAAATCCTATAAAATCCACACCTTCGGCACAACTGAAAATGCTGTGGCGACCTATCATTTAGACAACGGAACGATTTTCTGGAAGAGCTCAGATGCAATTAAAGCCCGGGAATAGCTGCCGGCATCTTAAGCTCAATTAAACCCGGTAAAAAATGCGGACACTCATCATTATCATTTACCTTTTTTCAAGTTCTCTGTTCGGGCAAATACCGGGAAGATACTGGATCCATAAGCCCAGTGTGAAAGCAGACAGCAACGCAATAGTTAAAAACCGGGTAAAAAGCATCAGTGTGTACTTTATCGACCATTATTTTGATGCCATTCCTCTTAAAAAACTCTATGCTACCTGGGAAATAGAGAGCTCCTCATCGGCAATTTTGCGAAGCAGACTTAAGTTCATTGACAGCTCGGTCTTTTACTTTTCGGGTCTGGTCAATTTTACTCAAGTGACTTACAAAAAAAATAAAATAACTGAGATTAAACTTCCAGGTCCCGGCGACAACAGAAAACTATTATGGACCCATTACCTGGATCGGGAAGGAAAAATCACAAATTCCAGCTTCCGTTACCTCACAAAACCTTACGAAGACGCCTACTCCTTCCTAGATAAAATAAAATACGAATACAATGAAAAGGGATTGCTCAGTTCAGAAAAATACATCAATGACTGGATGAGGGTGGATAAAAATTTTTGTTTCCTGGAGGTTTTTTTTGAATACGTTTATGGACCCTGATCTAATGACATTAACAATGTGACAACAAAATAACGGAACTATTTTTGGACACAGGCTCAAAAATATCTAAATTAAATATCAAAAAACGGGCAGGCGTTCTAATCATGTTTTAAAGCAACTATTATGGATCCCAGAATAAAAAAATTCATCGTCGAGCACACGCATCTGAAAAACGAAGACATCAAACCGGAGTTAAGGCTGGCGGAAGACATTGGTTTACATGGTCTTGACGCGATCTCTTTTTTTGAAGCATTTTTTGATGAATTCCAAATCAAAAAACAGGAAGACTTTGACTCTGCATTACACATTGCTGGTGGTCCGGATATAGCCCCCCGGCCATTGAACTGGCTCAATAATTTGTTGCAACCCGAAAGGAGAAAATATTTAAGGCCGGATGTGAGCCTGGGACACCTGCAAAAGGTGGTTGAAAGCGGCGTTTGGACCAATGAAAGATAAACCTGCCAAAAAATTACCAAAAGCGCAGAATTTTTTGCAATTTAATGCCCGATGAAATCAGCAGCCCTCATCATTTTTTTATCTCTTTTTGTTCCAAGAACATTTTCTCAAAGCTATCCGGTTTTTGGGCCTGAAATTAAAGTAAAAATTATTGGTCTCAGTTTCGATGCCATGGAACCCTTTATTTCTTTGGATGGCAATACTCTTTTTTTTAATTCGTTAAACTCCGGCGGCAATACTAATTTGTATTATGCGACCAGGGTCAACGACAGCACCTTTAACTATGTTGGGCTGGTTAGTGGCACCTACGACCCTTCGGCCAATCACCTGGACGGTGTACCTTCGCTGGACTCAGCCAGTAATTTCTTTTGGGTATCCTTACGCAACTTCCCGAACCTCCACCGGGGCAAGTACCTTGCTGCAAATGTCAGCGGCATTACCAGGACATTTGGTGACTTTAACATCCTCAGCCCTGGCTGGATCATTATGGATGCCGCCATCAGCTACCAGGGAAATTTGCTTTATTATTGTAATGCCTATTTTGGTCCCACTTACACCGAATGTATCGGCGTTCCATGCAAGGCCCGCATGGGCGTGGCGCAAAAAGTAAATGATTCCACTTTTAACAAGCTCAGCAACAGCGAGGCTTTATTTTACAACATCAACGATTCAAATTACGTGGTGTATGCCCCACAGGTAACAAAAGACGGCCTGGAACTTTATTACACAAGATTGCTTAAGAACACAACCAACACCGAAATTTGTGTGTCGGTAAGAAACAATGTAAACGACACCTTTAGTCTGCCATTGGTTATACACAGCAACCCAGGTCTTTTACCCGAAGCGGCAAGCATCAGCAGCGACAAACAAAAAATTTATTATCACCAAAAAAACAGCAACGGCATCTTTAACATCTGTTTGCGTTACAGGTCAATAGCAACAGGCATCCAGGAGCAGGATGCCACAAGACGCTTACATGTTTACCCCAACCCGGCCGCACATTTTATCAATATTGATTTAGTTGATTCCGGCGAAAAAGCCACAGCAATTCTTTTTTCCCCGCTCGGGCAGGAACTCTTCAAAACAGCCGTCGATACCACACTTGATGTTTCAAAGCTTCCCGCGGGTATTTATTTTCTGAAAATTATTCAGGCTCACAGATCCTGGACCACAAAGCTCATCAAAGAATAGTGCCCGCTGCCGGCTGCGCTTAAGGGCCACTGTTAAAGAACAAATTTCATCTGTGATTAGTTCATCCCCTGCTTTGATACTGTGTTTCTTATTTGTACCTTCAATATAACCGATCAGGATGACTGTAACCGAAAACCAGATTATTGCCAGAGGCGTTGTGATGCCTTATTACCTTAATTGGCGGGAAGACGGAATTATGTTCCTGCGCATTTCATCTGAAAAAGAAGAATCGGTGGAACTGGCAAAAAAAATGGTGGAGAAAATGGGCGAAATGGTCAACTACCAGCAGGTTCCCCTGCTTGCCAGGCACGATGAATTTGCCTTACCCGGAAAAGCAAACCGGGATTTCTGGGCAAAAAAAGAAAGTTGTCCCTATTCCAGGGCAGACGCTTTTTTGATCAACTCCACCGCCATGCAACTGATTGCCAATTTCTACCTCAGAATCAATAAACCCAGGAGGCCCACCAAAATGTTCACCAGCGAAGAGCAGGCGATCAAATGGCTGAAAACATTTTTGTAAGGCCTTTTGTCATTGATGGAACATTGGGGATTATACAGTCCATTCCTAAGGGTAAAATACCGATTAAGGACGGATGAATTGCTGAAGATGATTTCCGGGTCTGGTGTTTTTGCAACCCAAAAATTTAATCAACCTATGTTTTTTATTATATTTATCTAAAAAAAAGATGATGCCTTTTGATGACGATGAATTCGATATGGACGATGATGCCATGTCGCCCGAAGAGGAAGCGGAAATCAATGAACGGATGAAAAAAGAAAAGGAAGCCGTTAAAAAACATCCCCTGTTTGTTCAGGCCTGTGAAATAGAGCAGGTATTGGATTCTCTGTTGGGTTATGATAAAACCGGCGAAGAAAGAACTGAGAGTCATGCTTACCTGCTTCATGAAAGCCTGGTAATTGTTAAAGCAAAATTGTATTCGGCCCTTGCCTCCGGAAATTACCTGATCTCCATGCAGAACGCCTCTATTATCAGAGATCACGCGCAATTCCTGCTCCTATCCAATCACCACCTCGAACATCTGGAATTTGATAAAGCCTATGTGAATATCTTCTGGGAAGAAATGGAGAAATTCAGAGAACTGTTTGTTTTGTGGGCCAAAGACATTAAAGAACTGGACAGGGAAGACATGGAAGATGAGTGGGGTTTGTTCTGAACGGGTTTTGGGTTTCGGGTTTCGGGTTTAAGGTTCAAGGTTTAAACGTTTAGTTAAATCTCCGCTAACAATTGCCTTTGTCATGGGAAAATTTAATTTTTATTTGTGGTTTGTGCTGCTGTGCCCGCTGTTAATGCAGGCGCAAAAGGGGCAGACCAAAACCATTGTGGATGCCAAAACAAAGCTGGCTTTGGACTATGTGGCAGTGCAGTCTGACAATAACAGCATCAGGCTCATGAGCAATAAAGATGGGAAATTCATCCTCATCAGCGATAACAGCATCAAGGCTTTTACTTTTTACAAGATGGGTTTCCGGCAGCTCAGCATGGACATGGCAACACTTTTAAAAACAGACAGCATTTTTCTTGTGGAAAAACAGATTCAGCTTGAAGAGGTGGTGGTGAAGGCCAATAAGATAGACACCCTGGTGAAAGACAAACGCTTTTATGTAGATGATTATTGTGTGTTGCCCAACGACAATTTCCTGCTCATCAATTCTAAGATCAACGTGAGCGGTGTTGAAGTTTGTTATTTTGACAAGGCCCGGGGCATCCGGCAGGTAAAAAAAATAAAGGCTGAGCAGGACGCACATTTTGTAAGGGATTGTTTTAAGAACATCCACGTGGTAACAGCTAACTTTTCGCGACAGGTGTTTTTTAATTCAGATACCAGCTTTGAATTTTTACCCAAATACAGGCGGCAGCTTTTTGACAGCGCACTGGCACCCTGTGTATTAAAAATAGACACACAGGTGATTATGAAACAAATGTTCCCGCCAACCAGGGTCAATTTTGATTATACCTATGCCACGGTCAACGCCCCGCTTTTTAATTATTACAGGGTGTCGCGGCACGCGCGCGAATTATTTTACACTGTGGCCTATAATGAACACATGGTTGAAATGATGAACCATGAAATAGAAGATACCAGGGCCACGGCCCGCAATGAATTTGTGGCGGAAAACCAGATCGCTTTGTTTTTTTCGAGAATTGCCGCACCGCTTTACGCGCCAGTCTTTCTAAAAAATGACACGGTGGTGTTGTTTAATTTCCAGGAGAACAAAATAGATTTTCTGAGCAAGCTGGGGACGTCTTTAAAATCGGTGAAACTCAACGAAGAACAATTTTTATCGATACACGCCTTTGAAATAATTTACGATGGCATCGCGCAAAAGTTTTATATGAAAATGAATGAATCTAACCGTTCGGTGCTGAAACAAGTCAATATATATTCGGGAACGGCCGACAAGATCGTGAAACTCGAAAAGGTGTTTGCAAAAAACATACAGGTAGTGAATAACCGCATTTTTTACCTGGTAAAAGAAAAAGAGTGGGACGATACACAATATCTTTACCAGCAGAACTAAAATCTGCCAAGGCAAATTCAAAACACTATACGATCAAGAAATGGGAAAAAATTTTAACCACATAGGGAGATAGTTTCGATAGTGCAGTAGGCATAGGGGCACATGCATTTGCAGCTGCGCTTCAAATCGTGTGAGGGGCTTTCATCAAATTGCTGTTTACAGCGAATATATTCTCATGAAACAGGAAAAAAATCTAACCACATACGAAGATAGTTTCGATAGTGCAGTAGGCATAGGGGCACATGCATTTGCAGCTGCGCTTCAAATCGTGTGAGAGGCTTTCATTAAATTGATGATTACAGCGAATATATTCTCATGAACCGGGAAAAAAATTTAACCACATAGGGAGATAGTTTCGATAGTGCAGTAGCCATAGGGGCACATGCATTTGGAGCTGCGCTTCAAATCGTGTGAGGGGCTTTCATCAAATTGCTGTTTACAGCGAACATATTCTCATGAAACAGGAAAAAAATCTAACCACATAGGAAGATAGTTTCGATGGTTCAGTAAGCATTGGGGCACATGCATTTGCAGCTGCGCTTCAAATCGTGTGAGGGGTTTTCATCAAATTGCTGTTTACAGCGAACATATTCTCATGAAACAGGAAAAAAATTTAACCACATAGGGAGATAGTTTCGATAGTGCAGTAGGCATTGAGAAACATGCTTTCTTTCAATAATTAATGATTGCGCCTAAGCTCTATGTGGTTAAAATAAACACCACAATCAATCGGCTAAAGTAAACACCGCAACCTATGTGGTTAAAATTAAAACCGCTTAGGCCCGGAATGATTTTCACACCCTGATTTGGCCTTCAATGGAATCATCCAGCGTTTTGCCCAGGGCAGCGCCGATGAGGATTTTTATTCCCGCAACCATGTTGCCATGTTTGGTATCCCAATAATAGCCTTCGGTTGGCGTTACTTTGATCACGGAGATCCTGGGATCATTTTCGCCTTCGGTGAACCAGGTTTTTAATACCGGTTGCCAGAGTTCCTTGATTTTTGTTTTATCGTCTGAAATCCTTGCCGTGCCCGACAGGTGATGGAAATCAGAATGAGCAGAGCCCATAAAGTATAAATTCACCTTGGGGTTTTTGACAATCTCCTTGTTTTTATCGCTGTCTTTGGGGCTCAAAAACCACAGGTTCCCGCTTTCATCTACTTTTTGTACACTCATGGGTCTTGCGCTGCCCGATTCGCCTAATGGAATGGAAGTACAAAAAAAACAGGTGTCGGCCTTTTCAGCCAGGGTTTTAATCTTTTCAATGGCTTCTTCTTCGGAAAGATTTTCATCAAAATATTCGAAAATTTCAGAATAGCCAACCGTATTGAGTGCATTCAGATGCCTGTAGTCCTTAAGTGCTTCAACTTCCCTGAATAATCCACATTTAACCATCTGATCAACTCTTAGGTTAATTTGTTCATATAGTTTTGAACGTTCAGGGCTCAAGCCAATCTTAAGGATGTTAAAATCTCTCTTTCTCTGGGTTTTGCTTCGAAAGGAAGAAAATGGTTTTCCGGTACTTTCGAATACTTCAAGTGCACGTATCAGTCGCTGGGGATTGTTAAGATCTACCTCTGCATAATACATGGGGTCAGCCTTTTTTAATTTCTCCTGAAGGGGTACAATTCCTTCCTCTGAATAAAGCTGATTTAATCTGGCTCTGGTTTCTCCTGATGAGGCAGGGAATTCGTCAAAACCATTGCAAACTGCATTGATGAATAACCCGGAACCACCCACTAGGACTACCTGATCATGGGTTTCGAATAGTTTATTTAATAGATTGATTACCTCTTTTTCAAAATCCCCG
>ENA-UOWO01007651-UOWO01007651.1-activated-sludge-metagenome-genome-assembly--contig:-NODE-7651-length-10607-cov-21.416509_pt1 | contig 10607 bp, 10 predicted proteins | sample MGYA00238148_ERZ761564 | MGnify/ENA primary metagenome ERZ761564 (study PRJEB28885, sample SAMN05720194) | activated sludge metagenome | isolation source: Anaerobic digester | place: USA...
GAAAAAGAACCAAAAAATCAAGGCTGTATTCAAATCCTGCGATTTTGCTACCCTTCCCGTCGGGTTCGCACCCAAACTCGCCCCGCCTTCGGCGGGCTCAAACATGGGTGCTCTCTGCCGACTCCAAGGGCGCAAAATCGGGATTTGAATAAGGCCGTTCACACACAACCTTGGCCAATACGCTCCTTTTCAAATTTTGGCATTTGTTTTTGGGGTGTGATATCCCAAACAAGGTCGTTTTGATGCGTTTGCCTTAGTCCGGAACCGCGTCGTCGGGGTTCGGAACCGCGTCGTTTAGGTCGGAAATCTAAACGGCGCGGTTGTTTTGAGCGTCATCGGGGTCCGGAACAGGTTCCGAACCCTTACACGGCCCGAAGCATCCATGTAGCATGGATTTTGGGTGGCGGTTGCTTGCTATTGCGCACCTCTTCCGGCAAAAACCTGATCAGGTGCGGCAGCACGCTCAAATTCTGGTAGTCCGGCACGGCTTCCTGCATTACTTCAAAACCCTGCTCTTCGAAAAAGGCCCGTGCGGCATCATAACTTTCAAATTTATTGTCTTCTACGTTATGCTGTTCCATGAAGGCCGACTCGCTTTTACTGTGTGGCAAAGTCGTTTCTGTAGTGCGTTTCGGATACACGTCTGCTGTGATCCAGCAACCTCCGCGTTGCTTCAGGGTTTGACGGATCGTTTTGCACAACTGCCTTTTTTCGTCCAGGTTCAGGTACATCAACAGCCCTTCATTTACCATCACCAAAGGGCCGTCGTCAAACCTGTCCGTCACCCGCTTAAAGGCTTCTTCATCGAGTACATTCAACGATTGTAGTTCAAATTTGCCTTTTGCCGCATTCTCCAGGTTCAATTGGAGAATCATATCCTGCTTTACCTCCATCACGCCCGGCAGGTCCGTATCGATATAGTGTATCCCGGCATCGTGAACGCAGAGGTCGAGGCCGCGCAGGGAGTAACCCGACGATAATTCGAGTATGTTTTTATGGTTCGTCTGCTGCAACAACTGGTCGATGCTCCAGTAGCGGCTTTCAAAATGCATCACCCGGATCCAGAACCAGAAGTCTTTGTTGTCGAAGTCCAGGTCGAATGCCTCCGGGCCCTGCATGAGGGCGGCCGTTTGCTTGGCGTACGGGATGTTGGTATAGCCCTTCATCAGCAAAAGCGATTTGGCGGATGGGCTGACGCTGCTGAAGTCTTTCTGATCTTGTGGCATGTTGTAATTCATGGGTTTAACAGTACAAAAATACACGTTATCTTGCTTTTTTTGCTCTGTCCCGGCCTCAGGGTCTACCTTTGTGCCATGCAAAACAGGTCCTTATTCAAGCGCTTTGCGAATCGGTTGCCCGTGTACCTTCGGTTTTTGCGCAGGTATTCCGTGCGGCTCATGGAGCTTTTGCAAACCCGTTTCAGATCCAAGCAGGCGCGGGATATTTTTATGCAATCCGTTGTCGTGGATTTACGATAAATTTAAACACGACTATTTGAAATTGGTAAAGGCCAGGGAAGCACAGGTTTAGATCACCTGCAAGAATAAGAAAACTGATTATCGGTATATCCAACAAGACCTAACGGAAATGGAAAACCAATTTACATTCAACACCGAAGTTACCACCCTACTGGATAACCTGAACCTTCCGCTCAGAGCAGAAATCGACCAATTACGGCAACTCGTCCTTACCGCCGATAGCCGCCTGTCGGAAAACATCAAATGGAACGGCCCCAATTATTCCATTGACCAGGAAGACCGCATCACCATGCGCGTTCAGCAATCCAAAATGATTCAGATGATTTTCCATCGGGGCGCCAAAGTAAAAGTACAACCCGCTGATAAACTCATCCAGGATGCACCAGGGCTGCTGATCTGGAAGGAAAACGACCGGGCGGTCGCGACTTTTAAAAATATGACGGAAATTGAAGCCACCAGAGCCGATTTGATCATCCTCATTCAGGACTGGATTCGTGCCGCAGCGGTATAACCCTGACCAGAAGCCGAACAACGTACATTTGAACCGGCGGATGTGTCGTATGCCACGTCGCTCCTCTTTAAACAACGTCCTTTCCAAGGTTCTGTACCATTTCATATTTTGGCTTTTCGGTACCAAAAAGCAGATAAATGCATAGACCGAACTGGGGTTCGGTCGTACATAAAAAAAGCGGCCTGACGTCCCACACGTCAAGACCGCTACCACTTAGCAGAAATAAAACTTTATTGGAATGATGAACGATGAATGATGAACGATGAATTTTTCATCATTTGGACTACAGATTAGCTACTCAAAAAAAGCAAGCGAAAGCCCTGCAAGTCTCAACAAATCAAACCTTTACGACAAAAAATTCATCATTCATCATTCATCATTCATCATTCATCATTCTAATCAACGTTGTCGTGTAAATACGTATTCCCTCCTACCCGGATCTCGCCTTCTTCTTCCAGTGAAACCGTCCAGTTGGACATGGCAGGTTGTTCGGCGTCCGGTACGTCTTCCAGGTTGATGCTTTTCCGCAGGTACGCCGGCTGGTTTTCCATTTCGATCACCGTTTGCGGAGAGTTCAGTTTCACCACATTGATCGGGCGGTTGAGCGCTTCCTGGCGACGGCGCTGGGCGTCTTCGATCCGGCGGCGGCGTTCTTCGGGGGAAATTTCATCCTCTTCGGGCTGGCGCATGAACGGATCGTTGTTTACCGGCGTCGTACGACGGATTTTGTCAACGGTTTCCCGGATGTTTTCGAACTCGAATTCGAGCGTCGAGGCGGCCTTCTCGTCTACCGGGGAATACGCCTCATCGGCTGTAATCGTAAAGAGAGAAGGCTGGTTCTTTTTTCCGGCGGCCTCATCGTCGAGGTGCACGATCTGGCGCTCGTTCGGGTTGACCTGGCGTTGTCCGGCAGTGCCCGTGTTTTTGCGGTCGCTCACTTCGAAGCCGGTCGCGATGATGGTCACGGCCAGTTTTTCGCCGAGGCGTTCGTCGAAGCAGTTACCCCAGATCAGGTTGGCATTTTCGCCGGCTTTTTCCTGTACGAACTGCGTGATTTCGAAGATCTCGTCCATCGTGGCTTCTTTCGCACCCGAGGTGATGTTAACCAGGATGTTTTTGGCGCCGTAGATGTCGTTTTCTTCGAGCAGCGGCGAGCGCAGGGCTTCGTCGGCAGCACGGAACGCACGGTTTTCACCTTCGATGGTGGAGGTGCCCATGATGGCCACGCCCGAACCGCGCATGGTCGTGTTCACGTCTTCGAAGTCGACGTTTACGTAACCGGGCACGGTGATGATCTCCGCGATGCCTTTGGCGGCCGTGCAGAGGATATTGTCGGCTTCGGCGAAGGCTGCGGAAATGCTCAGGTTGCCGAAGATGTCGCGCAGTTTGTCATTGGAAATGATGACCAGGCAATCCACGTTTTTGCGCAGTTCTTCGAGGCCTTCCAGGCCGTTTCCGACGCGGGTTTTACCTTCGAACGTGAACGGCAGCGTGACAATGCCCACGGTCAGGATTCCAAGTTCCTGCGCGGCTTTGGCGATGATCGGAGCAGCGCCGGTACCGGTACCGCCGCCCATGCCGGCTGTGATAAACGCCATTTTGGTACCCGTTTCCAGGAAGCGTTTGATTTCGTCGAGGCTTTCGATGCAGGCCTGCTTGCCGATAGAAGGTTTGCTGCCTGCGCCGCGGCCTTCGGTGAGCAATTGTCCGAGCGAGATTTTCACCGGCACGGGGCTGAGTTGCATGGATTGCGCGTCGGTATTGCAGATCGCGTAATCCACGCCCACAATGCCTTGTTTGTACATATGCGTGACAGCATTGGAACCGCCGCCACCTACTCCTATGATTTTGATGATGCTAGGCTCATCTTTTGGCAAATCAAAAAGCATGATATTTTCAGTTTAGAGTTATCAAATAGGATGTATTCAGGCAAAATTTGTCAGGATTTTGCCTTGCAACGGCAGTTTATTTCTTGTTAAAATCTACATCGGGCTCGGCTTCAAACCACTCTTTGGTTTTTTTGAACACGTTGTCGAACCACGACGCTCCTTTTTCTTCGGAAACGTTGGACGGTTCTTTCGGCTCTTCTTTCACGGTGGACTTCGGTTCTTCCTCTACCATCTTGGCTGGATCCAGGTCGTTCAGGCCACGCAAAAGCAGACCGATGGCCGTGCTGAAAATGGGGCTGCTGACCCGTTCGTGGTAGCCGTGCGCGAGTTGCTCTACCGGAACACCGATGCGGCAGGACATGCCGGTGTGGAATTCCGTGAGTTTGTCGGTATTCGCCAGCAGCGAGCCGCCGCCGGTGAGCACGATGCCGCCGATGAGTTTGCGCTCGTAGCCGCTGCGCCGGATTTCCCAGAGCACGTAGTCGAGCACTTCCTCCATACGCGCCTGGATGATACGGGCGAGGTTTTTTTCGCTGATCTCCTTGTGGTCGCGTCCTTTCAGGCCGGGGATGGTGATGATCCGGTTGTCGAACACCTCGTTGGCGAGTGCCGAGCCGAATTTCACCTTCAGTTTTTCCGCCTGCGGTTGCATCACCGTGCAGCCTTCCTTGATGTCGGCCGTGATGACGTTGCCGCCGAAAGGAATAACGGCCGTGTGACGGATAATACCCTCGTGGAAAACGGTGATGTCGGTGGTGCCGCCGCCGATATCGACAAGGGCCACGCCGGCCTGTTTTTCCTCTTCCGACAGCGTCGCGTCGGAGCTGGCAATCGGTTCGAGGGTGAGGTCGGCCACTTTCAGTCCGGTTTTTTCGACGCAGCGGTAAATGTTGTTTACCGCTGTGATCTGGCCGGTTATGATGTGGAAATTGGCTTCCAGCCGCACGCCGCACATACCGACGGGATCAGTGATGCCCTGCTCGGAATCCACGGTGAATTCCTGCGGGAACACATGGATGATCTTGTCGCCGGGTGGCAGCACGAGTTTGAACATATCGTTTACCAGCCGGTCAATGTCGCGGCGGGCAATTTCCGTGTGGTCGCTTTCGCGGGTCAGGATGCCGCGGTGCTGCAGGCTTTTGATGTGCTGGCCCGCAATGCCGACGTGTACGGCGCGGAATTTCATGCCGGACTGCCGTTCGGCAATTTCCACCGCTTCGCGGATGGCATTGACTGTTTTTTCGATGTTGCTGACGACGCCGCGTAGTACGCCGACGCTTTCGACCTTGCCGATGCCGACAATTTCGAGTTTTCCATGATTGTTCCTGCGGCCGGCGAGGCAGCAGACCTTGGTGGTGCCGATGTCTAGGGCAACGACAACATCATGGGGTTGTGGGAGTAATTCCGTCATAATGTTACTGTTTAAGTGGTTGAGTTTCGGTTATTTTTTGGATTTCTGCTGCGGAGCGAAACTCTTTCCCGCGACAAAAATAATATTTTAAATAATTTGTGTCAAAAAATTTTGTTGATGAGGGTTGATAAAGGTTTATAAGGGTTGATATTCAGCGTCCCTTTATTCCTTTAGCCTCTTCAATTTTGCTTGGCCTTTTGCCACTCAGGTGGTTGATCTGATAGGTCAGTTTTTCCAGTTCAGATCTCAATTGCTGGTAGTCAGGCTCAGAAATATATTCCAAATATTTACTGACAATCAAGAGGTTAACTACTTCAACTGCGCTACCGAAAGCAATTTCATAAAATCGATTTTGATCCGTCGATGAAATCCTTGCACTGCCTTCAGCCAGATTGCAACAAACGGAAACACTCGCCCTCCGCATCTGTCCTGTCATACCAAAAAGTTCTTCTTTTGGAAAACTTTTTGTTTTTACATAAACGAATTTGGTTACTCTTCTGGCGATTTGCCAGATCGTCATTTTTTCAAAAGCGTATTCGTACTGCATAGGATTAGGTTGTTTAAATGAAGATGTTGATGAGGGTTGATGAGGGTTGATGAGGGTTGATGAGGGTTGATGAGGGTTGATGAGGGTTGATGAGGGTTGATGAGGGTTGATTTTAATGAATTTGAGATTCTTGATATATCGAGTGTAAAATATCAACCCTCATCAACCCTTATAAACCCTCATCAACTAACATTACCGTTTACAAACCACCTGCCCATTATACTTCAAATTAATCGTCTCATATTTCCGCCAACCTTCATAGGGCATTCCTTCCTGGTAAAAAATCTTCAGCCTTTTCAGTTTATCATCCAGTTTCCGGGTGCTGCCGAGTACGATTTTCTGGTCGCCGATAAGGGGAACCAGGATAAAATCGCCGGCATTATTCACGTGTACCTGCTGGATGAATGAAGCGAGAAACTCGTCTTTCAGCAGCGTTTGCGTCAGATTAAAGAGGTCTTTCAGGCTACTTTTCCTTTTTTTCAAAAACTCCGGCGTGTAAGGCGCCAGGTTTCCGGTAGCCACCAGCACCCGGGCGGCGAAGTTTTTGGAAGCGGGCATTTTCACGCCGTTCCGGTCGAGGTAATAGTTGCCGCCCGTGTTGTCGAGCACGCGTACCAGCGGTTCGCGCTGTGTGATGGACATATGCAGGACATTGTGCTGATCCACATAGGCTTCGGCATCCAGGATGAACGGATCTTCTTCCAGCACCCGTTCCATACGTTCCACTTCGAGCAGTGCCAGTTCGGTGCCTTCGAGCGTGTTGCCGAAAGACCGGAGCAGTGCCTGCCGCACATCGCGCTCGCTGATGAGTTTGTCGCCACTTTCCAGCGGTGTTACCACCACTTCCACACCGTCGGCAAAACTGTTTTTCTTCTTGCCGATCGCCGAAAACAGGATCACAGCCACCAGCAGCAGGAATGCTACCCAGGCAAAGCGATCGTATCGGAAACGTGGAAGGCTCATTGTTAGTTATTGGTTATTAGTTATTGGTTATTAGGGTGTTAACTCTTGGTACTAGCGGTCAGTTGGGTTTTGATGGGTTCGATGAAGGTGTCGATATCGCCGGCGCCCATGGTCATCAGGACTTCTATGTCTTTGGTTTTCAATACTTTCAACAGATCGTTTTTGGTGGTCAGGTTCACATTCGGGTTTTTCATCAAATCGGCGATCATGGCCGAGGTAACGCCGGGAATCGGTTGCTCCCGCGCCGGGTAAATGTCCAGCAGAATACATTCGTCGAGCATATCGAGTGCGGCGGCGAATGCTTCCGCAAAATCGCGGGTGCGGGTGTACAGGTGCGGCTGAAAAATGCCGGTGATCTTGCGGTCGGGGTACATCATTTTGGCAGCGCCGATCACGGCTTCGAGTTCGGCCGGGTGGTGTGCGTAATCGTCGATGTACACCACTTCCGGTGTGCGCACGATGTATTCAAAACGCCGTTTGACGCCCTGAAAACCGGCAACTGCAATAGCCAGCAATTCCGAAAAACCACCTGCCGACAGCGTAGCCGCAATAGCAGCCGTTGCGTTGAGCACGTTGTGTTTCCCCGGGTAATTCAGCCGGAAATCACTCCAGTCGAAAATGGTAGAGCGCAGGCCGAAAGCCATTTGCCCATCTGCAACGTGTACGTTAAATGCTTCATAATCACCTTCTTCGATGCCGAAACTCAGCGCTTCACGACCCGTGGCTTTCAGTTCTGCTACCACGTCTTCGAGTGGCAGGCCGTGGCGGTAAAGGAGTATTCCGCCGGGCTTTATCTGCCGCACGAACTGTTTGTATGATTCCACCACGGCCTCTTCAGTGCCGTAGATGTCGAGGTGGTCGGCATCGATGGAGTTCAGTACCGCGATTTCTGGGTGCAGGTGCAGGAAACTGCGGTCGTACTCGTCGGCTTCCACCACCACCCAGTCGCTGGCGCCTTCCACGAAATTGCTGCCGAGGTTGAGCGAAATACCGCCCACGAATGCCGTGGCGTCGATGCCGCAGGCACGCAGCAGGTGGCTGGTCATGGTGCTGGTGGTCGTTTTACCATGCGTGCCGGCGATGGCGATGCAGCGTTTGGCGCGGCTGATGATGCCCAGCACTTCGGCGCGTTTTTTTACGGGGTAGCCGCGTTCGAGAAACCAGTTCAGTTCGGCGTGGTCTTTCGGAACAGCCGGCGTAAATACCACCAGATCAACGTTTTCAGGAATAAACGTCACGTCGTCTTCATAATGCAGGTGCATACCCTCGGCGGCCAGCACCCGTGTCAGGTCCGTTTCGGTGCGGTCGTAGCCGTGCACCTCCGCCCCGTGCAGGTGGAAGTAGCGGGCCAGGGCCGACATGCCGATGCCGCCGATGCCGATGAAGTAGATTTTTTTGATCGCGTTGAATTCCATGTTGTTCTGTGCAGCGTACGTTACTTCTTGACGAGTTTCAGTGTTTCTTTTTGTCCTCCGCGGTTCATTTCGAATTCCAGGTTGGCCGATTCCAGTACAATCATTTTAACCATGATTTCCTGTTTGCCGGTTTCCTGGGTGTAGAGTTTGTCTTTTTCGGTGCGCCAGGTGCCGGCTTGTTTCTGGTCGGCGAAATGGGCGGAATAGGTACCGTCTTCTTTAAATTCGAAACCGACCTGCGTAGCGTCCATGCCACCGGGTTTGTCGAAAATCCGCCATTCAGTGCCTTGCCATTGACCGATGAGCAACGGGTTTTTATCGTTGGTTTTCTGGCAGGCGGCAAGGCCGATGGCCAGCAGGGCGATGACTATTATGTGTTTCATATTGTTGACTTTGAATGGTTTAGGATTTTATTTTCAGTAGTTCCACATTTTTCTGGCAGGCATTCAAAACGATTACCAGAACGGAGAGTGTAATAATCTTTTTCACTTGTCTGCTTCTTTGTCCGGATCCGGTTTTTTACGCGGTGGCCGCATCGATTTCGCGCGGGCTTTCCCCAGTTTAATGGCCTCCAGTGCAATCGCCTCTGCCGCATTCGGGCGGCCTAACTGCCGGATACTCTCTCCGAGGCTGAATGCCAGGGCTTCGTTTTCCAGGATCAGCAGGGCGTCCTGCAACATTTTTTCACTGGCATCTGCGTCTCTCACCAACCGGGCAGCGCCTTTTTCCACCAGCGCCAGGGCATTTTTAGTCTGATGGTCTTCCGCTACATTGGGCGACGGCACCAGTACGGCAGGTTTTCCAACCAGACACAACTCACTGATACTCAAAGCACCTGCACGGGAAATCACCACATCCGCCGTGGCATACACCAGGTCCATGCGGTCGATGAAAGCACGCATATGCACGTTGGGCAATTGCGCCGTTTCACATTCCGCATACTGCAATTCATAGAACTTTCCACACTGCCACAACACCTGTATACCGTCGTATTTTTCAAAAAACTTCGTGTTTTGCTGCATGGCGTTGTTCAAAGTCCGCGCTCCCAGGCTCCCTCCCAGCACAACGATGGTCTTTTTACCGGCATCCAGTCCGTAGTAGGCCAGTCCTTCCTCGCGTTTGCCTTCAATATCCAGAATATCCGACCGCACCGGATTTCCGGTAAATACGATCCGGTCTTCCGGAAAAAAGGCATCCATGTGGTCGTATGCCACGCATATTTTCTCGGCTCTTTTGCCAAGCAGTTTGTTGGTGACGCCGGCGTAGGAGTTCTGCTCCTGGATCAGCGTCGGTACGCCGGCCCGCTGTGCGCTGCGCATCACTGGTCCGCTGGCATAACCGCCGGTTCCGATCACGACGTCCGGATCGAATTTGCTGAGGATCTGCCGCGCCTTCCACAGGCTGTTGACCAGTTTGAACGGAAACGAGAGGTTGCGCAAACTCATACTCCGCTGAAAACCAGCCACATTCAGCCCCTCGATTTTATATCCCGCCTTGGGCACGCGCTCCATTTCCATTTTGCCAAGCGCGCCGACAAACAGAAATTCCGTTTCGGGCCGCGCCTTTTTAATGGCGTCTGCGATGGCGATGGCCGGAAAAACGTGTCCGCCGGTACCGCCGCCTGTGATCATTATTTTTAGTTTCTTGTCACCCATTTGCAACGCGGATTCCACGGATCATTAGCTGATTTGCGCGGATTTTTGCAACGCATGTTCCGCGGATCATTCGCTGATTTGCGCGGATTTTTTGCAACGCGGATTCCGCGGATTAAGAGCGGATCTACGCTGATTTTTGCGTCTGTTTGAATACTAAATTTCAGCAGTTTTTGGGATACCTTTTCGGGCATTGTCAAAAACAGTTCTTGTAAATTCGGGCTTTATTCCGAAGTTCAATACGAAACCGATTTCAATCGGCATCGCTCTCAAATAATGCAACAGTTGGGCTTCATGTACATCTTTGATCGTTGTTTGCGCTTTCAGTTCCAGAATAATCCTTCTTTCTACCAGTAAATCAGCCTGATATTTGCCCATCAACATTCCTTTATAATATACCGAAATCGGCTGTTCTTCTTCTACTCCAACACCCAGTTGCGTCAGTTCGTATTTAAGCGCCTTTTGGTATATTTTTTCCCGAAAGCCATATTTCAGTTGATTATAAACTTCGTAAAAGGCTTTCAAAATCTTGTCTGTCAATTCTTTGTGTAATAGTTCCATAAATGAAGATGTTTAAAAAATGAAGAGATTAAAAAAATCAGCGTAAATCCGCTCTCAATCCGCGTAATCCGCGTTGCAAAAGATCCGCGCAAATCCGCTTTCAATCCGCGTTATCCGCGTTGCATTACTCTAGACTTTCAATAAATTTGCTCACACTCAATATCATCCCCAATGAAATAC
>ENA-UOWO01007661-UOWO01007661.1-activated-sludge-metagenome-genome-assembly--contig:-NODE-7661-length-10599-cov-10.881354_pt1 | contig 10599 bp, 10 predicted proteins | sample MGYA00238148_ERZ761564 | MGnify/ENA primary metagenome ERZ761564 (study PRJEB28885, sample SAMN05720194) | activated sludge metagenome | isolation source: Anaerobic digester | place: USA...
GCACAGGGCGCCAGCCTGAACGACACCAACGGCGACGGCAACAACGCGCTTTGGCTGGCCTGTGTTTCGAATCAACCCGAGCTTGTCACGCGACTGGTCGAGGCCGGCGTGCCGATCGACCACCAGAACCTGACCGGTGCCACCTGCCTGATGTACGCCGCCTCCAGCGGCAAGCCGGAGATCGTTCGCACGCTGCTGCAACTCGGAGCGAACCCGCATCTGCTGACGCAGGACGATTACAGCGCCCTCGACATGGCCGCCAGCATCGAGTGCCTGCAGCTGCTGCGCACGACCTCCCGGGCAACGGCCTGAATCGGGTCCAGAGATGGCGCACGTCGTCTTCTTCGAAAAGCCGGGCTGCGCAGGCAACGCCAGGCAGCGCAAGCTGCTCGAGGTCGCGGGCCACACGCTCGATCGCCGCGACCTCCTCACCGCGCCGTGGACGCGCGACGCCCTGCTCGCCTTCCTCGCCCCGTTGCCGGTGGCTCAGTGGTTCAACCGCGCTGCACCACGCATCAAGAGCGGCGACGTCGTGCCCGAGCAGTTGTCGGCCGAATCAGCGCTGACGCAGCTATTGGCCGAGCCGCTGCTGATCCGACGCCCGCTGATGCAGCGCACCGACAGCGGCGCCCGCCTGGTCGGCTTCGACGCCGCCGAGGTCGACCGCTTCGTCGGGCTGGCAGGCGTGCCTGCATCGCCCGCTGCCGCGTCGCTGGAAGGCTGCGCGGCGGCGCCCACCCACCCGAGATGTCAGTCCACCGATTGAGGAGCACCGCAGATGCCGCTCTACGACTACCACTGCAAGTCCTGCGACGCCGAGTTCGAGCTTCTGGTGCGATCGAGCACCGTGCCGACCTGTCCGAAATGTGGTGCGACCGAGCTCGAGCGCGCGGTCTCGCGCATCGCACCGGCCGGGAAGATCGAGGCGATCCGTGCATCGAACCGGCGGCAAGCTGCGCGCGAAGGCCATTTCAGCAACTTCAGCGCGGCCGAGCGGGCCAAGCTGACCAAGTGAACCAGGGAGCAGGACATGGACCTCGTCTACAAGGCCGAGATGCTGAGCCAGGGCGGCCGCAGCGGCACGATCCAGAGCGATGACGGCAGCGTCAAGATCAAGCTTGCGGTGCCCGCATCGATGGGCGGCAAGGGCGACGGGCCGAACCCGGAACAGCTGTTCGCAGGCGCCTTCGCGGCGTGCTTCGAACACTCGGTTCGCCACATCGCGAAGAAGAGCCATGTGCCCCTGCGTGGCTGCTACGTCGAGGCCGCGCTGTCGATGTTCGTCACCGACGAAGACGCCTACCGCATGGCCCTGACCCTGACCGTGCACATGGCCGGCGCGCTGGAGCAGGCCGACGCGGACAACCTGCTTGAACGCGCCAAGGGCATCTGCCCTTACGTCGACGCGACCAAGAACAACGTCACGCTGAACCTCCAGGCCGTGCTCGACACGCCCGTGACCGCATGAGTGCGCCGGCCCGCAGGATCAGACGGACCTGATGTCTCAGCGTGAAGCCAGCGCCCGCAACACGCCCAGCGCACCGCTGGCGGTCATCTGCAAGGGCTCGAACCGGTCACTGCTCGAATAGCGCAGGTAGGTCTCGTGGCCGTGCGCATCGGCGGCGGCAAAGCCCATGGTCCAGGCTGAAAACTGGCGCTCGTCGACGGGCACCACTTCCAGCAGTTGCACACGCTGGTGTCGGGGGTCGGCGGCGATCTTGCAGAACAGCTCGCTGACCATGTCGCGCGGGCCTTCCAATGCCTGCAGGAAACTGCGGCTGTCGAAGGCCAGCATTCCGGTGAGGTGGCGACGCTGGTTTGCATTGCGGGCCTTGTCGACGATCTCCTGCACTGCGCTGGAAGTCAGCGGGGTGGAGATCTCGCTGGCGTAGATCAGGCGAGTGAGCATGGTGGTACCTGGTTGAATCGGACGGCCGTGATCGAGCACGGCATGCCGTTATTTCGGCTCGCCCCGTCTCAGGCTGAGGCCTTTTGGAGCTGCAGTCGCATCGCTGCCTGCAACAGACGGGTGTGACTCGCCGGATCGCGTCGAACCGCGGCGGCAAAGACCCGCACGCAACGATCGGCGGCAGCGAAGTAGCGCGGGTCGTCGAGCCGGCGGCCCAGCGCCTGCAGGGCCAGCGCGGCGGTGCCGTTGCCCGACGGCAAGGCCGCATCGATGCCGCTCCTGGACCGGTGGATCAGGGCCGGTGCGTCGTGGCGGGTGAAGAAGAAGCCGCCGTCGGCCGGGTCCTCGAACTGCGCGAGCATGGCGTCGGCGATGGCCGCCGCGAACGGAAGGTCATCGGCTTGCGGGTCGATCTCGTGCAGCGCCAGCACGGCTTCGAGCAGGAAGGCATGGTCGTCGAGAAAGGCGTCCTGGCCGGGCAGCATCGACAGTCGCCCCATGTGCCAGCGCTCGGCCTGCACCCACACCCGTGCCGCACGCGCCGCCTGCAACCAGTCGGTGCGCCCGTACACCGAGGCGGCACGGGCCAGGCCGGTGATCACCAGCGCGTTCCAGCCGGTCAGCTGCTTGTCATCGCGTGCCGGCCGCTCGCCTGCCTCGCGCTTTTCGCGTGCGGTCAGCAGCTTGGCGCGGGCAGAGGCGATCAGCTCGTCGACCATCGCTTCGGGCCGGCGCAAGGTGGCGGCCAGGGCTCCCGCAGGTCGGGCCACCCGCAGCTGCCAGTAGCGGCCTTCGAATGCGGGGGCATCGACGAGACCCCAGTGCGCTGCGCAGACGTCCCATTCGTTGGGTGACAGCGCCAGGCGCAGCAGCTCGGATTCCCACACATAGGCCAGCCCCTCGCGGCCGCGCGCATCGTCGGCGGCCAGCGACGCGCAAAAGGCCCCCGAAACTGCGCGCATTTCGCGCAGCAGCCAGCCCGCGGAGTCCTCGACGACGCGACGGAACAGGGGCTCGTCGGTCAGTGCCAGCGCATCGGCGTAGAGCGCCAGCAGCAGGCCGTTGTCGCACAGCATCTTCTCGAAGTGGGGAACCCGCCACTGCGCGTCGACGCTGTAGCGGAAGAATCCGCCGCCGATCTGGTCGTACAAGCCTCCCTCCGCCATCTTGCGCAGGGTGAAAAGTGCCATGTGCAGCGCCTGCGCATCGCCCTCGTCACGCCCGCGACGCAGCAGGAAGGCCAGATCGCTCGGATGCGGAAATTTCGGCGCACCGCCGAAGCCACCATGCACCGCATCGAACGCGCTCGCGAGCTGATCACGCGCAGCGTCGCGAACCGCGGCGTCGGGGATCGCGACCCCCTGCGCACGCGGCTGGCTGGCCGCCAGAGCGGCCATCAGCGCGCGGTCCTGCTGCGCCAGATCGGAGCGGCGCTCGCCCCAGACGCTGCGCACGCGAGCCAGCACATCCGAAAAGGCAGGCTGGTCCGCCTGCGCCTGATGCGGAAAGTAGGTGCCGCTGTAGAAGGGCACACCCTGCGGCGACAGGAAGACGGTCAGCGGCCAACCGCCATTCGCGCGGCGCAGCAACTGGTGAGCCTGCTGGTAGATCTGGTCCAGGTCGGGGCGCTCCTCGCGGTCGACCTTGATGTTGATGAACCCGTCGTTCATCAGCGCCGCGGTCTGCGCATCGGCGAAAGACTCGCGCGCCATCACGTGGCACCAGTGACAGGCCGCGTAGCCGATCGACAGCAGGATCGGACGGTCCTCGCGCTGCGCACGGGTCAGCGCCTCGGCGCCCCACGGGTACCAGTCGACCGGTTGCCCGGCGTGCTGCTGCAGATAGACCGATGTCGCGCCGTGCAGGTGGTTGGTCATGGCAGTTCAGGCCGGGCAGGCACCGCGCAGGGCCTGGGTGATGGCCTGGGCACGTGCGTACAACGCCGACTCTGGCAGGAGGCCGGTGACATCGGCCTGTGCCGCAGCGGCCTGCGCCCGGCGCAGGCGCGGTGCCTTGGGATAGTCGATGGCGGCATGCCCACGATAGGCCGCGTAGTCGCAGCTGCACACGCAAAGCAGTTGTTCGAATCGTTCGGGTTGCGCCTGCGCCTGCAGCCGCTCGAGCAGCGAGGCGATCGCCCCGGCCCGCAGGTCACTGGCACGGTGCACATGGTCGCATTCGGAGATCACCAAACGTGCCAGATCGAGCGCGGAGCCGGGCACCGCGATGCGCTGCGCCAAGCCGTCGAGCAAGGCGAGACCACGCGCCTCGTGTCCAGGGTGACTGGGGAGCATGTCGTGCGGCGTGCCGGCCTTGCCGATCTTGTGCATCAGCGCTGCGAAGCGCACGTCGAGCGGAGCCAGCGCACGCGCCGTCAGGTCGACCAGTCGCAGTTGATGAACACCGGTGTCGACCGGCTCGGGGCCGTCACAGAGCTGCGGCACGCCGAACAGCGCGTCGAGTTCGGGCAGCAGGCACTTCAACGTGCCGCGTGCGCGCAGGGCCTCGAAGAACAGGCCCGGGCGCGGGCCCATCAGGCCAGTGACCAGCAGGTTCCATCGGTCGACCGCCGTCAGGCGGGTCATCACATTCATCGGTTCGCCGAATGTCCGGCTTTGTCGCCTGTTCGACAAACGCGCTCCCGCCTCGGTGATCCTGGTCGCCATCCTCGGCGAGGCGCAGGAAGCGTGCCATCGGCCGCCGGTGCGGACGGGCGGCTGCCCGCGAGAAGTCAGTCCACGGGCGCAGGACCCGCAGCGCCGTCCGCTTGCTCGAACATCGAGACCATGCGATGCAGGGCCGCGACCTGGCGTTCGCCGTGCAGTCGCAGCGCCTCGCGCAGCCTCTCGCGCGTGGGCGCGTCAATCCCGGGTTGCAGCGAATGGGCGAAGGCCGCCTGCGCCGAGGGCTCGCCGTCGCAGTCGAAGCGGGTCGCGTCCAGCTCGGGCGCGATCGTACGGAACACCGACTTGAACGACCACGAGCCGCGCATAGCCGGGTGGTAGTAATGCGTGCGTGCCACCTGGAACAGGTCGACGATGCGCGGCAGCAACGCTTCGAGCGCATCGCTCAGGTCCTCGAAGCACTGTGCGAGCTCGCGGATGCGATTGCGCTCGAAGCCGGCGTTGTAGGCGAACACCGGCCCGCTGCTGCCCAGCGCCTGCAGAAGCGACTGCGCAAATGCGCGGCGCGGGTCGCCTTGTCGATCGGCGAGGAATGCACGATGCACTCGCTCGCCCTGCGCCGGCTCCACATCGCAGGTCCACTGGAACGGCAGCACCTGGTAAGGCTGCGTGCCGGACCACACCGGCACGGCGAAACCGATGGTGTCGAAGCGCAGGGTGCAGCGCGGGTAAGGGTGCGCGCGCATCAGCGCAGCGACCGAAGGCTCCAGCACCGGCGCGCGTTGCTGGATGGCGCGCACGGCGCGGCGATGCCGTGCGTCGGCCAGGCGCTCCGGGAGCACGCTGTAAAGATCGGCATGGCCCTCCAGGCGCAACTCGGCCGCCAGTTCGCGTCCGACGATCTCCAGCTGGGCCGGGCCGGCGGTCTCTGCGCCCGCCCCCGCGGCAGCAGGTGCCCGCAGCCGACAGTGTTCGATGAAGTCGCAACCGCCGTGCAGCCGGCACTTCGCACCCGGCTCGGCTGCAGGCTCGGCGCCGCGATCGCAGGTGCGCATCTCCACCAGCCAGCGCGCCACCGGGCGCGATCCCAGCACCGGTGTCAGATCCACTTCCCGGAAGAGCCCTGCATAGCAGCCGTGTCCCGGGTAGACGAAATCGGTGTCCACCAGCAACAGGCCGACATTCACCAGGCGCAGGCCGCAACGCGCAGCAACGTGCACCCAGAGTGCCACGTCGTCCACATCGGATTCGTCACCCACCGTGGCGTGGCGGACCTTGAACATCCGCAGTCCGTGTTCTCCGGGCGCCAGGACATCGATGCGCACCTGCACGCCATCGTCGCTCGCCAGGCAGGCTCCGAAAAGGGCTCGGCCTTCGGCCTGCATGCGCTTGTCGCGCAGGCAGGCTGACGTGCGCTGCACGGCCTCGCGCCAGTCAGCCGGCGTCGTCGGCGCCTCGATGACGATGGCGCCGGGAAACGTGGCTCGCAAGGCGTCACCGGGCTGCGGGCCTCGCACCACCGCAGCTTCGCCGGTGAGCTCGGCGCGGACGGCGAACGCGGAGGGACCGGGACGGTCGCTCGCCACGCGGCGGCTCAGCCAGAAGCGCCGTTCGCAGGCACGCCAGCGCAGCAGGTCATCGTCGTTCAGCAGGGAGTCGTCGGCAAGCATGGGCATAAGCAGACAAACGCAACACGAGGTCACGCCAGACGGAGGTCGATTCTTCCCTGTAGCAATCGCCGTGCAGAGGCAGATTCGTCGGGGCGGCGCAGGTTGTCATGCATCTTGCAACGAGGCCTTCATGACGCTGATGTTCTACATGACGCCGGGGTCGTGCTCGACCGGCATCCACATCCTGCTCGAGGAGCTCGAACTGCCCTTCGAAGTGACGGTGCTGAATCTGCCGGCAGGAGACCACCGCCGTCCCGACTACCTGGCGCTGAATCCCAAGGGCTCGATCCCGGCGCTGCGTCTGGACGATGGCCGCGTGCTGACCGAGTTCCAGGCCATCGCGTACTGGCTCGCCTGCCGCCATCCCCGTGCACGGCTGCTGCCGTCGGATCCGTTGCAGACCGCGCTCGCCATCGAGCTGATGGACCATGTGGTGGGTACCGTTCACGGCCAGGGCTACACGCGCATCTTCACGACCGACAGCTACCTGCCGCCCGGGCTCGATTCTGCGCAGCGGATGCATTGGCAGCAGGCGATTGCAGAGCGCGGGCGCGAGATCGTCAGCCTGGGATTCGAGATCATCGATGGACGTCTGCCTGATGAGGGCTACGCGGCCGGGTCTGACTTCTCGATTGCCGATGCAGCGCTGTTCTACGTCGAGTTCTGGGCCGACAAGATCGGCCTGGCCCTGCCTGCGCGCTGCGCCGCGCACTACCAGCGCGTGCGCGCCCGGCCGGTGGTGCAACGCGTGCTGCGCGAGGAAGGCTATCGATAGGCACCGTCAGGTCGATCGCGCAGACCCGGGCTGCACGATCTGTCAGGTTCCCAGCGCCTGCGGCGGCATGCCCGCACAGTGCCGCTCCCACATGCCGACGTACAGGGACTCGAGGTCCAGCGTGTAGGCTGCCACATCGAACAGAGGCGCTGCGAGACGTTCCCGCGCCAGCTGGTCGCGCAGCGTGCGCAGGCGCTGCCGGTCGGCCACCAATGCTGCGGCGAGATCGGCGTACTCGCCCAGGCTGTGCGTGACCAGTTCCGACAGGCCGACCGCGTGCAGCAGGCTGCCCGCCACCCGCGATGCGAAGGTGTCGCCAGCACAGGTCACCAGCGGCACGCCGGCCCACAGCGCATCGCTGGCGGTGGTGTGGGCGTTGTAGGGCGAGGTATCGAGAACCAGGTCCGCCAGCTGAAGGCGCGCCAGGTGTTCGGCCTGCGGCAGGTCGTCGGCGAAGACCAGGCGGTGCGGCGCGACGCCGCGCTGCATCGCCTCGCGGCGCAGGTTGCCTTCGGCCTGCTCGGTGCGCAGCAGCCACAGCACGCTGTCCGGCGTCTGCGCCAGCAGGTCGCACCAGATGTCGAAGACCTCGGGCGTGAACTTGTAGGCCTGATTGAAACAGCACAGCACGAGGCCCTCGGGGGGCAGACCGGCCTGTTCGCGTGTCGGCGCGGGGCCGATGTCGGCACCTCGACCGTGCGGCTGGTAGCTGTGAGGCATCCAGGCCAGCGCTTCGCTGTAGCCCGCGGCGGCACTGGCCGGCGTGACGAAGCGGTCGCTGACGAGGTAGTCGCAGAACGTGCCGCCCAGCGTGCCGGGATAGCCCAGAAAGCTCACCTGCAGCGGCGCCGGCCGGTAGGTGAGCAGCGCGGTTCGTGTGCCCGCCGTGTAGCCCTTCAGGTCGACCAGGATGTCGATACCGTCGGCATGGATCGCGCGCGCCGCCTGCAGGTCATCGAGGTCGGTGATGTCGTTGAAACGCTCGAACGGTCGGGTCAGGCGCTGGCGCATGCCCAGTCCGTCGTCTGCGCCGTAGCTGTAGGCATGCAGTTCGAAACGATCGAGATCGTGGGCTTCCAGCATCTCGACCATCAACAGCGCGGTGGCGTGCTGGTGAAAGTCGCAGGACAGGTAACCGATGCGGATCCTGTCGTGTGGAGCAGCTGTCTGCAGCGCCAGCGCGACGGACCCGGCCGCGAACTCGGCCGACAGCAGGGCCCGGTCGACCGCGCTCGCAAGCAGACGATCTGCCATCCACCGCGTGGCGCAGGCCTGCTGCTGCGCTGCCGTGATGCCCGGCAGCGACAACAGATGGAAAGGCGACAAAGCCGCCACATCGGGATCCGACAGAGCCTGCATCGCACGCAGCTGCCAAGCGTCGAAGTCATCCCACTCGCACCAGGCGCGGCTGCGGGCGTAGTGCTTCATCGAAGCGTCGCTCGGACGCGAGGGAATGGCCATGCTCCCCTGCCGCAAGTTCTGCGCCGTGCAGTAGGCGACGCCATGGAGCCCAAGGGGCACGCGGTGACGCGGCCGGTCGGTCCTTTCGCCCCATCCACGCGCTCGACGACGCCGTGGGATATGCGTCGTCCAGCGCCGGCCCGCCGAGTCAATAGCCGACTTCGAACCACACCGGCTGCTTGCGCCGCAGTTCGAGCAACAAGGCCATCGTCTGCGGCACCAGCCCGTTGACGGCGTACCAGATTTCCTCGCGGCGCGGCTGCACGCCGTTGCGCAGCTTGTCGTGCAACGCCGCCCAGCCGATCCAGTCGACCTGGATCAGGCGCTGGTGCAGTGCCGGCGTGACGTTGCCCAGCGTGTGCGCCATGATGAGCAACTGCGCCTCGACGGCGCGCAGCGTCAGTGCGCTGGCGAACAGCTCGTCCTCACCCTGCATCTCCCGGGTCAGCACACCGATCGAACGGCCGGTCTCCATCACGATGTCGTAGAGGGATCGGTGATACATCAATCGGCCTCGACCAGCTGGGCATCGAGCGCGCGGAAGATCGCGCAGCGCGCGAAGACCTCCAGCGTCGGCTGCGCGGCCTTGTGGATGCAGAACTTCGCCACGAGCTTGGCCAGCCCCTTGATGTCCCGCCCACTGGCCTGCGGGTAGCAGGCGGCCAGCGTCGAGATCAGCGCGTCGTCGAGCAACAGCCCGAACTGCTCGGCCATCACGCGCCAGATGCGTTCGCGCGCCAGCTGATCGGGCGAGTGATAGCGGATCAGCGCGATGCAGCGCGAGACGATGGCCTCGTCGATGTCGTCGATGCGGTTGGTGGTCAGGAACAGCAGGCCGTCGAAATACTCGAGCACGCGCAGGAACACGCCGACCACGGCGTTGGCCGCGATGTCGTCGCTGCGCTTGCGGATGTAGACATCGGCCTCGTCGATCAGCATCACCGCGCCCCAGCGCTGCGCGCGGGTCAGCGCTTCCTTCAGCGCGGTCTCCATCGCGCCCACGCTCAGGCCGAGCTGGCCCGAGTGGACGCGGTACAGCGGGCGACCCGTGACCTCGGCGTAGACCTCGGCGGTGAGCGTCTTGCCCACGCCCGGCGGGCCCGCGCACAGCACGGTGGTGCCGCCGCCCTTGCCCGCCACGACGTCGTCCTGCAGCACGTCCATCTCGGCGGTCAGGATGTCGATCAGCTCGGTCTGCTCGGGTGGCAGCACCAGCTTGTCCTTGAGCTGCGGCTGGTAGACGTATGGCGCGATGTCGTCGACATGCACCCACAGGTGCTGGTGCAGTTCGAGGTGGAACAGGAACAGGTAGGCCTGCACCGGCAGTTGCGTGAAGAGGTGCGCCGGCAGGCTCGCATCGAGGGTCTTGACGTCTTCCTCGCAGTCGTAGTCGCTGCTCTTGGCTGCCCGCCGCAGGTAGGGCGCGAGGATGTCTCCGGGCGACTCGAGCCCCGTGCTGCGAGGCGGCAGGATGCCCTCGTCGTTGACCAGTCTCGCCGCGTTCCCGCTGGAGCTGAGGATGACCTGGTCCTTGCGCGTCCAGTCGGTATCCCGGTGCGTGGCACTCGGGTCTTCGGCCAGGAAGGCGACTCCCTGCCCGGAGAACTGGCCGCCGTAGCGACCGCGCCAGTCGAAGTAGCGCTCGGCGGAAGCGTCGCAGGCGGCGAGCAGCTCCGGTGTCTCCTTCAGGAATCCCTTCGATGCCAGCAGTTCGGCCACGGTTCGGCCGTTCAGGTCGGCCTCGGTGAAGCGAAGCGACTGGGAGATCAGCGCCCCGCGCGCATTCGCCTTCAACTCGAGCATGACCTTGCCGAGTTCCTCCGAGGATCCGACGACGAAGTCGATGCGGGTGGGCACCCACGCCAGTGGCTTGCCGGCGACATTGGCGGCGAACACCCAGCCGCGCGCGCTGTCCGTTGCCAGATAACGCACCAGCGCGGGCAGCAGCGCTTCGAGCGCATCGGAGGGACCGAAGCGTGGCGAATCGCTGCGCAGCGCGGCGACCAGCCCGCGCAACTGCGCGGCGCGTCCGGCCAGCGCGGCCCCGGCATCCTCGTGCAGCCGAGCCAGGAACTCGAGCGCCTCGATCGGCAGCGTGTGCGAGCGCAATTCGATGCGGTGACCGAAGCGCAGCTGGTCCTGCAAGCCCTCGCCGAGATG
>ENA-UOWO01007662-UOWO01007662.1-activated-sludge-metagenome-genome-assembly--contig:-NODE-7662-length-10597-cov-3.417283_pt1 | contig 10597 bp, 6 predicted proteins | sample MGYA00238148_ERZ761564 | MGnify/ENA primary metagenome ERZ761564 (study PRJEB28885, sample SAMN05720194) | activated sludge metagenome | isolation source: Anaerobic digester | place: USA...
TTCCACATGCTTTACGAAAAGGCCGCCCACTTTATTGAAAAAGCCGGAACCGTCATTCTTGCCGGCGCAATTGTCATCTGGGTCCTCTCGGTCTTTCCGCGTGAAGTACCGCTCAGTTTTGATTACGAAGGCGAACTCAGCCGCCTGCGCAGCGGTGAAATCACTGTCGAGACAACTGAAAAAATCGCGACACTCAGCCGACAGCGAGACATTGAACAGATGGAAGGCCGCTACATGGCCCGCCTCGGCAAATTTATTCACCCGGTTATGGAACCGCTGGGCTTCAGCTGGCGCGAAACCGTTTCATTGATACCAGGGTTTCTCGCCAAAGAGTCCGTAGTGTCTACCCTTTCAGTGCTCTATCTGCCTTATTCAGACAATCTCGGCGATGCCATGCGCAAAACCGGAATGACACCCCTGACAGCATTTGTTTTCATGATGTTTACCCTGCTTTACATCCCATGCATAGCCACTCTTGGCGTAATCTGGCGCGAAAGCGGGTCGACACGTTTTACCCTGCTTTCTCTTCTGGTGTATTTTGCCATTGCTTATATCGTCAGCTATATCACCCTTAAAACAGGTGAATTATTGCAGACAAGCCCCAGCATCGCCTGGTTCGAAGGCCTGGTCATCATTACTGCAGCCCTTGCAGCCGGCTGGTATCTGCTCAGAACTTTCATCGTCACTATCAGTGGCAGCAAATGTAATTCGTGTGCCAGTTGCAGTTCGTGCCCGTCACGTGGCAAATCAGACTGTTCGGGAGGCTGATCATGAAGGATCGTGTTTCAGGGGCTCTTGAATCTTATCTCGAGCAGATAGCCGACCTGCAGAAAGAGTACGGCGCGGTCAGAACCTCTGATCTCGCCGACCGTATGGGCTGCAAACGCTCGTCGGTTACCAATGCCCTGCAGCGCCTGAGAGAAAAAGGTCTGATCAACTACCAGTCATACCGCCCGGTCACCCTTACTGCCGAAGGTGAAGAAACTATCAGAGCTCTGAGCCGATATCATGGAATTCTTGCCGATTTTCTCGAAAACATCCTGGCGTTTCCTGAAGATTTTGCCCAGGCGGAGGCCTGTCGTCTCGAACACCGGGTCTCGCAATGCACAATCGAAAGAATGCGTGTTTATATCAGGTTTATCGAACAGATCGCCACTGAAAAGGGAGATTCTGCAGGCGCGAGCTTCAAGGAATTCGTAAAAAAGAATGAACTTAAAACCCGCTAAAAAGAAAAAACCGGGTAAACGCCCGATCTGTGTTTCTTAACTGATTTATTTGTTACTGCAGTGACTGATAAAGTTTAAAAATCTCGAAAGTAGATTTATTCTCAAGCAGTTCGTCAGCCTGATCTTCCATCCAGCACAGAAAACTCTCATCCATCATCAGTTCTGTAATACCTACCATCCCTGGGTGAACCATTGTTTTTTCCTCCTTGCATTTTCTACAAATTATTCATCGGCGGAATTAATGGAATGATTAACAACTTTTTTATTTATTTTTTGTAACTCGTTGCCAGATAATGTCATTTGCCTTAACATGAACCTGCAGGCTTACATTTTGAGGAGGAAAAGATGCCGATAATTACCATATCGCGCGAAGTTGGCGCATCAGGAACTTATATAGCTCTCAAACTAGCCGAAGCGCTTGGCGGAACCTGCTACGATCAGCAAATCATTCACGAAATCGCAGAGAAAATGGGCAAAAACAAAGACCAGCTCGAAGATTTCGATCAGAACAGTTACAACCGCGTCGGAGTATTCTTTCAGGAAGCTCTCGCCAGTATTGCCCAGGGCGGCATGGTATTTCATCCATTCGGAATCGGCCCCCTCGACTGGGATTCAGCCGAGATGTTCACGACTTACCCGCGCAACAGCTTTCAGGAAAAGGATTATTACGATGTACTGACCCAGGTGATCAAGGAAATCGCCGAACAGAACAATGCTGTCATACTTGGCCGTGGTGCCAGCCAGATACTGAAGGGGCATGCCAGTGCTTTCCACGTTCGCATAGTGGCCGACATGAACGATCGCATCGAGCGCCTGATGAAAGAACAGAATCTAGACCAGCAGAAGACAGAGGAGTTGATAAACGGCAAGGATGCCGCCGCTTCCAACTTTGTTTATGACTTTTTCGATGTCGAAATCAACGACCCGCACCAGTATCACATGCTGCTCAATACCAGCAGAGTCTGCCCTGACCGCTGCCTTGAGCTCATTCTGGCAGCCGCAAAATCTCAGGATTGATCAGGAAAACAAGCAATATGTCCAGCCGTTTACTCGGAATCATTCTGATTGTCATCAGTATTCTGGCGTTTCATCTGCTTGGCTCTCAACCCGAGACTCAGGCTCTGTGGCAACGTAATATCAGTGATAAGATATATTCAGACCCCGTTGCAGTTGGCAACCGTTTTGTCTTTATTGCTGGTGATAAAGGCAAACGCGAATACAAGCTATACGAAATAGACGAAAACGGCAATACCACAGCTCAATCGGTTCAACTGCCGAATCTGCCCTATGAACCGCTCGGTTATGAAAATATGGTGGTGATTGGCGACTACGGCCGGATGCTGCGCGGATTCTCAGTGCCCGGTCTGCAGATTGCCTGGGAAAGCGGAACTGTTGAACCATTCCGCATTCCTCCAATCAAGTCCGGAGACAACATTATCGTGCAATCGACAGCAGATTCGTTGTTCTGTCTCGACAGTAAAACCGGGCAGCCGGTCTGGGATCACACATTCACCGATACTCTCGTCAACTATGGAGTTGGCAAAACCATTGTCTGCCTGCATGGCTACGCCGACCTCAAGAACCCGAGCTGGAAGGCAACTGCGCTTGACCCGGAATCCGGTGAAGTGCTCTGGACATCGACCAGCCCGCTGAGCGCAGACACTCCTCTCTTTGCACAGAATATCTGCGTACTGGCTTCTAACGAAGGCGAAATGCTGATCATCGACCAGTTTTCCGGCAATCTGCTATACAAGCATCCGATCAAGGGTCTCAAAGCTCTGCAGATCCTGAATGAACACCTGTTAATGCTGGCCGCCGGCGGATCACGTCTGATATGCATTTCATTAATGGATGGCAAATCGTGGACGACAACGATGCAGTCGAATCTGACCGGTGTCGCCCGTTATGGCAGCCGGTTGCTGATTGCCGACAAAAAGAATGTCAGATGCCTCAACATAGACGACGGTTCAGCATTCTGGACACGCAATCTCGAAGATGTATACAACGCCGTGCCATACCGCAACGGCATTTTTGTAACCCACAAGGATTCGTTTTTTTCGCGCACCACTTACGGCAGTTACATCGAAACTGACAAATCAGAGAGTCGCTGGGTATCGCACGGCAGCAGCAATTTCATGAAACCCCTGTTGACCGGCGCCGGCGAACTGCTTCTGGCTTATAATGGTAACATCAGGATGATTCCCAGAACCATCTCTGGCGACACTCCGACCGACATCGCCTTCCCCGGCCAGAAAACTCCAGGCGAACCTGATTTCTGGAAAAACAAAAACGCATCAGACACCGGTTCGCCGGCGCAACCCGCGACAGGCACGGCTTCGGCTTCAGCATCAGCTACCGAATTAAATGAAACTGAAGAACCTGACGATGAAAAACCGGCTGTTCCCACAGAAATAGCGCCGCCAGTCGTCGATGACTGGAATAAAAAAGACGGTCTTTAAGACCCCGTCTCATAGCTGACAAGCTCAGGTCGACCTCAAGACACCCGCGCCAGAAAATGGCCCGGGTGCTTTTGCTCTGCTGGAAGATTAGTGTTATAATATCAGACTCGCCTTAATGAGTTCCGGAGGTATTATGACTAACAAGAAAATCAACATAGGGTTCGACATCGGTTCAGTCAGCATCAACGCCGTGGTATGCGATGCCAGTGCCAGACTGATCGAAGAATGGCCCTATCATCGACATTTCGGCCGCACACTTGAACTATGCGCCCGCATTCTCAGCCAGATCGAAGACAAATACGGCCGCGACAACATAGAGCGTGTCGCTTTTACCGGCACACACGGCAAAGCGATCGCAGCTGAACTCAAGACCAGCTTCGAAATCGAAACCACCGCCCAGACCAGAGGCCTGCACGCACTGCTGCCAGAAGCCCGCTCGGCCATCTCGATCGGCGGCCACGATTCAGCCCTGCTGGTGCTGTCGCCTTCTGATAAAGGCTTCATTCTCGAAGATTTCAAACTCAACGAAGCCTGCGCCGCCGGTACCGGCAGCTTTATCGACCAGCAGGCCGAACGCATTTTCTCTGACGTTGAAGAATTCAACAGCATCAGCGACCCGCAGAAGCGCATGGAATCTATTCTCATGCGTTTCATGGAAGAGGGTCGCAAGTCTGACTGCCCGGCCAGTGTCGCCTGCCGCTGCACAGTCTTCACCAAGTCAGACATGATTCACCTTCAGAACAAAGGTATTCCGATCAGGCACATCATTTCGGGGCTGCACGAAGGTGTTGCCAAGAATTTCAAGTCAACTCTGATCAACAATCGCAAACTGCTCGAACCAGTCGCCTTCATCGGTGGCTACGCCTCGAATCTGCTTGCACGCAAAGCGTTTGAGCGCGTGCTCGGCCTCAAAATCAGCGTGCCCGACCACTACACCAGCGTCGGTGCGCTCGGCGCAATTCTCAACGCCATGTCAGCCAATCAGGGCTGCCGCGTTACCGCCGAACAGATCAATCAGCTCAAAGCCTCCGAAGCCTTTGCAGCTGTGCGCACCGCGCCACTCAGCATAGATCTGCACCCCTTCGCCGAATGCGGCAAAGCCGATGGCCTGCCGGCAGGCAAAGACGTCATCGATGTCTACATGGGCTATGACATCGGCTCGACCACCACAAAACTCGTTCTCACCACACCTGAAGGCCGGGTCGTCTACAAGTGCTATATTCCAACCGAAGGCCAGCCGGTTATCGCCATCAAAAAGGCGCTGCGCAACTGCGTAGAAACAGTCGACGTCAGCCGCGTCAATGTAATGGGAGTCGGCACCACCGGTTCAGGGCGTGAAGTCGCCAACCTGTTCGTCGGCGCTGACGACGTCGTCAACGAAGTTACCGCGCATGCGCGTGGCACTACCCATTTTGAACCTACCATCGACACCATTTTCGAACTCGGCGGCCAGGATGCCAAATATACCGCGCTTGGCAACGGCTACGTCGTCGATTTCAGAATGAACAAGGTCTGTGCCGCCGGCACCGGCAGCTTTCTTGAAGAAACTGCGAACAAGCTTGGCATCGATATCGCCGGCGAATACGAAGAAATGGCGATGCGCGCAAAAGCCCCATACCGGCTCACCGAGCGCTGTACCGTCTACATGGAATCAGACCTGATGTCATATCTGCAGATGGGCGGCGCCGTTGAAGATCTGCTTGCCGGTCTTTCACAGGCGGTAGTTCACAACTATCTCAACCGCGTCGTGCAGGACGGCCGCATCGGCAACCGCATCAGCTTTCAGGGCGGCCCTTCGCTCAATAAATCAGTTGTTGCCGCTTTCGAAAAAATCGTCGGCAAACCGATCATCACTCTGCCACACCGCGAAGTAATGGGCGGTATCGGCGCTGCGCTGCACGCCATGGACGAAATAAAAGAGCGCAAGGCGGCCGGCGAGCAGTTCAAGACCCGCTTCAGAGGCTGGCAGGTCGTCGATCAGCCATTCGTACACGAAGAAGAGATCTGCAACCGCAACGCCAACTGTCATAACCAGTGCAAACTTCAGATTTATCGCGTTGGCAACGACGAAGCCATCTACGGCGGCGACTGCGGCATGTATGAGTCACGCCAGCAGGCGAAAAAGCGCGCACCCGACTTTAATCGCGTTCGCCAGGAACTCTATTTCAAACACATGAAAGGCCTTTACCGCGTCGCCGGCGAAGAACCGGTCAAATCAGCGAACGGCAAAAAGGTCATCGGCATTCCGCGCGCACTCGGCTTTCATCAACTCGGTCTTTTCTGGGTTCACCTGATGACCAGGCTCGGTTATGAGGTGGTTATCAGCCCCGAAACCAGCAGCGAGATAGTCGATCGCGGCATTGCGGCGATGACCTGCGAAGCCTGTTTCCCGGTCAAAATTTCGCACGGACATGCTGCTACGCTCAAAGACAAATGCGATTATCTGTTCATGCCGATGCTGATCGAAATGGAATCGAATCAGGGCAACAACTCATTCTACTGCCCCTACGTCGAAGCCAACACCTACATGCTGATGGCAGCACTCGGGCTCGATGCCCGCAAGGTGATCAAGCCCGCCGTTTACTTTAAAAAAGGCAAACTCGACCTGCGCCACAACTTCGCCGCCGAGTTCAAACGCCTGGGCCTGCCTTTCAATGCCAACGAATTCGACCAAGCCTACGATGCTGCAAGCGAAGTGCTCAATCAGTTCGACCGCGAAATCAAGCGTGTCGGCGCCGAGATTCTCAAAAACCTGGGTGACCGTCGCGCCATCATCGTCATCGGCCGCCCCTACAGCGCCTACGATTCACGCACCAACCTCAACCTCTTCGCAACTTTCAGCCGACTTGGCATACATGCGATTCCGCAGGAATTCATCGACCTCAACGGCATCGACATCGAATCCGAATATCCCAACATGTACTGGGGTTTCGGCAACCGCATTCTCCAGGCTGCCAAGTATATCAACCGCGACCAGCGCCTGTTCGGACTCTACCTGACCAGCTTCTCGTGCGGCCCCGACTCTTTCGTGCTGCATTTCTTCAACCACGAAATGAACCGCACCCGCCGCCCCTACCTCGAACTCGAACTCGACGAGCACTCAGCCGGAGCCGGTGTCGAAACCCGCCTGCTCGCCTTTATCGATGCGATCAAAAACCAGACTCAGATCACCATTCTGTCTGAGAAGGAAATCAACTTCATGCCGCGCAAGTCAACGGCACCGCTGACCGAGCGCACGCTTTATCTTCCAAAAATGGCCGAAGGCGCCCGCTGTCTCGCCGCCGCTTTCCGACATCTCGGCTGCAAGGCTGAAGTCATGCCAACTTACACGAATGCCGGTCTCGAATTTGGCAAAAAGCATACTTCCGGCAAAGAATGCTTCCCCTGTATTGTTACAACCGGAGACATGTTCGACGTCATCGACCGCCACATCGCTGATGGCGCCAACGTCAACGACAGTCTCGCCTTCTTCATGCCCGAGACCGAAGGCCCATGCCGGTTTGGCCAGTATACCCGCCTGCACCGCATTCTGCTCGACAAATACAAGTATGTCAATGTGCCGATTCTGTCGCCAAGTTCTGAAGACAGTTATCGTTTCAGCGGCTACTTCAATGACGACCAGGCCATCGAGTTTCGCAAACTTGCCTGGCAGGCTATTGTCTATTCAGACCTTATCGAAAAGGCGCTCTGGCGCATCAGACCGTATGAGAAGATCAAAGGCAAAACCGACCGGGTTTTCGAAGAAGCCATGCAGGCCGGCATCTCTGCCATAGAAGCTGGTGGCGGACTGCAGCTGATCAAGGCAGCTAAAAAATCCGCCCGCGCCTTCGCGGCTATCGAACGGACAGACGAGCAGAAACCGCTTATCGGCATAGTTGGTGAGATCTTCGTCAGAACCCACAAAGAAAGCAATCAGCAGCTTGTGCGCGCGCTCGAAGATCTCGGCTGCGAAACCTATACCAGTTCAGTCGCCGAGTGGGTCGAATACACCACCCATACCGGTATTGAAGAATCGACCGAGGCATTCAGGCGTCAGAAATCGCTGGGGAACATCGGCGAGGCTGCCAAATTCTGGCTTACCGCCAAGTATCAGCGCCTGGTCGCCCGCTTCATCGCGCAACCTTTCAACAGCCTGCTCAAGAACCGCTTTGACCATCATACCGAGCATATTCTCGAAGAAACCGCCGAAATATTCTCGAATCACATCAACGGCGAAGCTATTCTCAGCATAGGCGGCGCGCTGGCCTTTGCCAAAGACGGCTATAACGGCGTAGTCAACTCGATGCCGTTCACCTGCATGCCCTCGACAATAGCAAGTGCTATTCTCAAGGTTCACATGCGCAGCAAAGCGCCTTTCGTCGACATGATCTATGACGGCAGCATCATGCCAAACCGCGAAACCAACCTCGCCACCTTCGCTTTTCAGGCAAGACAGAATCTCGAAAAGAACGGGCGTCGAACCTGATACGAACTGAATCGTACTCCCGCCGGTCGTAAATTTCGACCGGCGGTATTTTTTTATAACACAGATTTTGAGCGCATTTGCTGTTGCAAAGAGACCCTAAAACAGTTACAATTCTTTTCACACAAAAAGAGTTTTGTAATTTTTTTCACATGGAGAGTATTTAGTGGAACAATTAGTAGAACAGATTGCCAGGCTTCAGTTTTTGAACCAGTTCTGGATGTCGCTTTTTCTCATTATTCCGATCGTGTTGATATCGCGTTCAGTAGTTGCCGGCAGCAGATATTCGCCGATACTGATCATCGTGCTTTTTGGTCTGGGCATGGGCTACGCGCTGGTAAAGAGCGAAATCGGCACGCCCGGCCTGAATGAGTTCCCACTGCTGGCACTGATCAGCAGGGTTACCATAGTTGCGCTGGTCGTCTCGTTTTTTGTCGGCGGTCAGGAACTGCGTAAGATATACAAGGGCGAACATCTTGAACTCGATGAAATCGTAATCTATTCAAGCGAAGAAACCATTCTCGGCACCCGGCGCACGCAGCTTTACTTCCTGATTCGCGCATTCTTCATTCTCATCGGACTCGAAGGCATTGTCAAACTTGTTCTCGGAGTCGGTGCCAATGACCCGATTGCACATTTTTACCCTCTGGTCGCCTATGTCGGAGTTTGTGGTTCGGTCATTCTCATCGATAACAAGGCAACGATAAAGAATAAGGGCGCCTATATTCGAAAAGGCCTTTACGAAATGATGATGATCGTCGGCATACTGGTTCTGTCGCATCACATAGCCGTTCTGATCAAGCCGGTGATCGCACTGCCGCAGATCTTCTTTGCGATGATCATCTCAGCTACTCTTGGCGTTATCTTTTCTTCATGGATAATGGGCCCGACCGGCCGCTCGCTTCTGTTTGCCGGCATTCCGGTCGTTCTCGCCGCCAACTTCATGATCGGCGGTTCACGTATTGCCGAAGCATTCAAACTCGAAGGCATGGCACCGGTCATGGCCTACGGCTTTTTTGGTCAGCTGTTCTGGATGTTCGGCGGCCTCGCCCTGTTGATCTTCCTTGGCAAATCGAATCACGTGCGCAATCTGGCGCCAGGCATGGCAGGCTCACTCTCGCACTCCGGTCTGACCGGCGCCTGTACTGCTGGCGATCTGGGCTCAGAAGCAGCGGCCAGAGCTCCGATCATGATCAACGTGCCATTCTTTGGCCATATTTTTGTCTTCACCATTCTGGCAATCAGCGTTCAGCGCGGGCAACTGCTGGTGCTGCCTTCCCTGATCGTCGCCGTTATCGGCATTGCCCTCACCGCCTGGTCACTGAAAACACTTAAAAATGCCAACGGCAAAGAGTCTGAAGAAGTGAAAGGCCTTATGCAGTTTTCATTTGGCTGGCAGATCACAGCAGTCTTCGGCGGTTTTCTAATGCTGCATCTGAGCGGCATGGATATTTCCAACGCCGGGATGGCCAAATCATCAGCCATTTCGCACTTCGGTCTGTTCGCAGCGACGCAGGGCGGCATGTTTGGCGCCCAGTCTGCCAGCCTGATTCCGTTCATTTTCGCCATGCCTTTCCTGGTTCACCCTCTGGTGTTCGGCATGTTCGGTGCCGCCATGGAAAGAGAAGGCGAAATGCCGAAAAACGTAGTTCTCGGCCTGGCAATAGCTGGCGTAATCGGAGTAATCTACTCGCTCATATTTGCCTGACACAAAGCAGATCAGGCGCGAAGTCTCAGGATAACTCAAAATGAAAACCGCGGGCACCTGCTGGTGTCCGCCTTTTTGTTGACGACATTGCCGATAATTGATATTCTCTCAGTATCAACAGAGGCAGGGTCAGAGGAATGAGTGCTGCTCGTGAATCGATAAAAAAAGGCCTGATAACGCTGATTGGTCGCAAAGATGCCAGCGTATTTCAGAACCTCGACAACTTTACCAGAGAAATCAACAAACTCGGCGAATGGCAGAACCTGCCGGAGATTTCTGCTCTCGCCGCCGGTCTGGCCGAAAGACTTCCATGGGAACTGCAGAAAGACGGCAGCGGCCTGGTAAGCGGGCGCTCTGTGATTAATCTCTCATCAGCGCTGGTAAAAAAGCACGGACTCACTGACGATCTTGCCGTATGGGCCGTCGAAACCTGGGCGCTCTCGCTCGGACTCAAGCTCGAAAGCCCGGCAGCAAGAGCCCAGGCTCCCGCCAGACCAGCACCGGCCCAGCCCCCCACTCCACCAGCAAAAGCGACCGCGGCAACAGCAACTATAAGTGCTGCTCCCCCAGCCTACGCCCAGCTCATGGCAAAATCCCGCTTCGGACTCATCTTCGGCCAGAACGAAGCAGGCGCCGTACATGTCTTTGCCAGCTGGTTTCGTGAAGAAACGCCACAGAACAGCGCCGGACTGGCTGCCAGCATGATTAAAATCGAAGCACAGGCAGACCGCCCTCTGTTTTC
>ENA-UOWO01007664-UOWO01007664.1-activated-sludge-metagenome-genome-assembly--contig:-NODE-7664-length-10596-cov-5.075610_pt1 | contig 10596 bp, 7 predicted proteins | sample MGYA00238148_ERZ761564 | MGnify/ENA primary metagenome ERZ761564 (study PRJEB28885, sample SAMN05720194) | activated sludge metagenome | isolation source: Anaerobic digester | place: USA...
CACGAGCTGACCGGCATGATAGTCCTGCCTCAAAATCCTTCCCCGATCTCCTGGCTGAATGTAATACCTATATTCGGGACAGTCCAGCCCGGCAGCAGCTTGGAGGTCACAGGATATTTCGACGCCGCAGGCCTTACTCCGGGAACTTATCAGGCCCTGGCCATTTTGCACGCCAACGATCCCTGGCAGCCGGTAACTTCATTTATTGTGGCGCTGGAGGTCCAGGGCGCCAATGTGCCGGTGATCACAGACATTTATCGTGTGACGAATGGTATGCGTTTGGAATGGAATCCTGTGCCCGGTGCCGCGTCTTACAAGGTGTACCGGTCAAGCTCTCCGAATGGCGGTTTTGGCCTGCTGGGTACAAGCGCTGCAGCGGGATTTACCGATAATGGAAACCTGAGCCAGGCTTTCTACCGCGTCACCGCGGTGTTTTAAACAGGTCCCTGTTCAGAGTGAAGCCCTTTGCGCGTATATTCTGAGAATGTGAGCCGATAGCCGTTTTGCGCTGAGATCCGCGTCTCGAAAAAGACCATGTCCCAGTCCAGCGGATCGTAGTCCGGAAACCAAGTATCGCCGTCAAACTCCGCATCGATCATGGTTAGGCAGAGTTTTGCCGCGATGGGAAGAAAAAGGCGAAAAACCTGCGCGCCGCCGATAACGAAGCACTCATCGGGACCGCAGGCATCCAGACATTCCTCGACGCTTCTGCAGACAATGGCTCCGGGCGCGCTGAATCCGGGAGTGCGCGTCAGCACGATGTTTGTGCGCTGGTCCAACGGACGTCCCAGCGAGAGCCAGGTATTTTTGCCCATGATGACGGTGTGGCCAAGGGTTTTCTGGCGGAACCAGGCAAAGTCCTCAGGGATATGCCAGGGCAGGCGATTCCGGCTGCCGATCAGGCGATTACGGTCCAGGGCGGCGATCAGGGTGACGCGTGGGTCAACCATATCTGCCGCTGCGGAAAAATGTTTCAATGGCGGGAATTCCGGAAGCCTTAGCCTCTCCGAGCGTTCCGGAAAAGAGCAGGGACTGGCCATCGATGAAAAATACGCGGTCGGCCAGGCGATGGATGCTGGCGAGGTCGTGGGTGACGACAACGATGGTCATTTTCAGTTTGGCGCGCAGGTCGAGGAGAAGGTCGTCCAAAGCTGCGGCTGTAAGGGGATCCAGTCCCGCCGTGGGCTCGTCGCAAAACAGGATCTGGGGATCCAGCGCCAAAGCTCGGGCGAGGGCCACGCGTTTCTTCATGCCTCCGGAAAGTTCGGCAGGAAACTGATACATCGCGTAGGCAAGGCGCACCAGGTTCAGCTTGACCCGGACCATTCTTTCGATGGCGGAAGGGCTGAGGTGGGTGTGCTGTTCCAACGGAATGGCCACGTTTTCAAAGACCGAAATGGAATTGAGCAAGGCCCCGCCTTGAAAGACCACTCCGATTTTGCGCAAAATATCTTCAAAGCGGAGTTCGTCCATGCCCACTACTTCCTCCCCCCAGTATTTTACGCTGCCGGACCAGGGCTCCTCAAGGCGCAGGATGTTCTTTAAAAGTGTCGTCTTGCCGCTGCCGCTGCCGCCCAGGATGATCGATATCTCGCCCGGCAGGATGTCCAGATTGATGTCCTTGATGATGGAAACCTCGCCGTAACGGGCTTCCAGGTTGCGAAGGCTGATCACTGGCTCGGGATTTTTCATAGGTAAAGGAGGCTGAAAACAGCGTCAGCAATGATCACCGCCAGGATCGAGGCGACCACCGAAGATGTGGTGGACCGGCCGACTCCCTCAGCTCCGCCGGCGACCCGGAATCCGTAATGGGCGCCTATGATCACGATCAGCCAGGCGAACACGATGCTCTTGGCGTAGGTGATCAAAAAATCCGAAAGGCCCAACACGGAAACAGAGCGGCTGATAAAGACTTCCGGGCTGATCCCCAGATAGCCCAAGGCGATGATGGCGCCGCCAAGTTCCCCGAGCAGGATGGAGAAAGTAACCAAGAGCGGCATCATCAGGGTCAGGGCATGGAATTTGGGAACGACTACGTAACGGACGGGATTGAGCGCCATCATACGTAAGGCGTCCAATTCCTCTGTAACCTTCATGGTGGCGATTTCCGAGGCGATGGCCGAACCGCTGCGTCCGGCAACAATGATGGCTGTGAAAAGCGGCGCGAGTTCATTGACCATGCCAAAGGCAAGTATGTTGGCAAGGTAATGGCCACCGCCCAGATCGCGCAGCGGTATGGCGCCCTGAAGCGAAATAATGAAGCCGACTATGAATGAAAGCAGGCCCACGATGGGCAGAGCGGTCTGACCCAGGACAATGCACTGATGGGCCAGCGATCCCTTGCGGGCGGCATGGCGGTCCCAGATGCCGACGATCGACCAGTAGAAAACGTCGGAAGCCAGATAGAGCGAGTCTTTGAAACTACTCCAGAAATCCACCACACTTCCGCCGATGCGTTCCAGCCAGCCGGGTTCCCGTGGCCGGGGCACATCCTCCAGATCCAGGGAGCGAAAGCTGTCCAGCACTCCGCGGATCTCTTCCGAAGCCGGTTGTATCGTCAGTGGACCGCGTTTGGAGAGTTTGAGTACCAACTCCTCCCAAAAGGCCACGCCAGCGCTGTCCATTCTCGCTATGCCTGAAGCGTCCAGATGAGAAACTTTTTTCTGGCGGAGGACGTGGCTGAGTTCTTTCTGCAATCGGGGGACCGTGGCAGCGGTGATCTCACCCGCCAGGACCAGCGTGTTGCCGACGGCGCTTATCTGTGGCATGGTTTAAAAATAGAGGGAGAGGCGCAAATACGAGCCGTAATCGTAAACCACCCATTCTTTTTGGGATTCGTCGTATTGGACGTTGAATTTGACATCCAGTGAAATGTTGCGGTAAAGGCGGAAATTCACGCGGTTCTCGCTGTCGAAGCGGGTGGAACGGTTTTGGGAGCCCATGGGGAAGAGGACGTCAAAGGTGGAATTGACCCCGATAAAATCAAATATGTTGATCGCGGAAAGGACAGCGGTGCTTTCTATGCCGTGGTAATATTGATCGGGAGTTTCCTTGTAAACGGAACAGATCGTTCCGCTGGAGGGATTCGTCCAATCGCCGGTGTATTTATAGCTGTCTCGGTTTAATTCCTGCTGCCAGCCATACCCGCAGCGCAGGCTGAGCGAGACTTTGGGGCTGAATACGAAACGGTAAGTGATGCCCGTGCCTTCCTTGAGGCGCATGGGATAGAAAGATGTCTTCGTTTTCAGGCGGTCGACGGCGGTGCCGGACAGCGTGGAATCGCCGCCGGAAGAGATGAGGAGGAGATTTTTGTAAGCAGAAAAGTAGCTGTATTCGTTGAAGAAATGTGTTTGCAGGTCGCCGCGTCCGTATATTGAGAAATTACGCAGATCCTTTTTGCGCTCCCAGGGCGTGAGAAGCAAAATGTTCTTGAGCGACCAGGCGTCGGAACTCACCCGGATATCGCTGTCGGTGTCTTTATTCAGGCCGACATCGTAGGTGCTGCGGGTGGAGATGCGGGTGAAGGGGAAAGTGGCTTCGAGGTTGTTTTCCAACTGTCCGGTAACATTGAGGTTGTAAACCGGTTCATCGCGATCCACGTTGTTGTTGCCGGTCAGGCTGATGTTGCCGTGGATGGCTCCTTTATGCACGATCGGACGGTCTCGCACAATCTCTTTCTCACCCAGGACTCCCGCTCCCAGAAGCAAGTTTGCGCCACCCGCGGGATCGACGACCATGGTGAGCACTTCGCTGTCGCCTGCGCTCATGTTCACTGTAGTGAAGTTTCTCAAGTCGTTCCAGTCTCCGCCCCCGATCTTGACCATATAGGTTCCGGGACGGAGGATCCAGACCTTGTCGGGCTGGCCGAGGTCGTCGTCGCCGAGGCTGACGTCCCGGCCGTAGATCTGGTAATCGTATTCATCGGGGTTTTTCTGCCAGACGTCATAAGCCTGCCGGACCCGGGTGCGGCTTTCATCCATCACGCGCACCACCAATTCGGCCCAGTCGCCCTGTTTGCCTTCGATTATCGTGCGCATGCGGGGACGGATCTCCGTGCGGATGTTGATCTCCTGGATCTCGCCGGTTTTGATGCGGTATTTGCCGGCTGGCAGCGTGGCGATTTTGTTGAATTCGCCGTCGTCGAAAGGCGTGTAGCTGCCATCGGCATTGATCCCTTCGATGGAATAGCGGATCTCCGGGCTGGGACCCGCAGCCAGGCGGAGCAACAGTTCGCCGTCGGGTGCCATTTGGGCCGATTCTGCGGCCTGTTCGTAGATAAAGTCTTCCCACTTGCCCTGGGTTTTTTCGGGAGCGGTTGCCTGCACCTGGCGTCCTTCCAGGAAAAGCCTCAGCCTCGCGGCCAGAACGTCCGTTTCAGCCATCAGAATCTCGTTGAAGGACTGGATGAGATAAACCATGTCCGCGTCAGGAAGGTCTTTGTAGCGTTCGCCCTCGTAGGTGAGGAGGATGTTCTGCGTGGTCGCGTCCCGGACGTAAAAAACCAGACGAAGATAGGCGCGGGAGGGCTTGCCCTGGATTTTTTCCAGGTTCAGGATATTGGTCTCGAGGTAGTAATCCGGTTCGATTTCTCCGGTCGAGCGGTCTACCTGGCGGAAGATATTGTAGGCGCGCAGGCGCTGGACGATCAGGTTGGGAACGGCGTCGTTCAGCCGGTTGGCCCAAAGGTCGAAAGGCAAGTAACGCACCTTGGAGTAGTTTTCCCGTACGACAAGCTGGTTGCGGGAATAGGTGCGGTTCACCTCGGCATCGAGAACTTCCAGAGCTTTGGGGAAGGGAGTTTCCCCGCGCAGGTCTGGATTCTCGGTGGCCGGCTTGTAATCCAAAACGTAGTAGCTGGGTGATTTGCGGGCGGTCCTGGATAAACATCCGCCCAGCAGCAGCAAGGTCGCCAGGGCAAAAAGTATCTTGAGCAAAGCTTTCACAGCATGCCTCACTTTAGTTGGAGCGCAGGATCAGGGAAGGCTGGTCCGAGATCTGGCGCGAGAACTCGTTCAGGTTGTCGCTCGCCTCGCGCAGGGATTCGAGGGTTTCGTTGAGGTTGACGCGGTTGCGGATGAGGATTCGGTCCACGTGGGTGATCAGATTTCCGGCTTTGTTGATGGTCACGGAAAGGTTGCCCACGATGCCTTTGATGTCGGCCTGGTTGAGTTGCGCGGTCAGATCGTTGACATTGGCGATCAATTCGTCGAATTCCGAAGAGGCCAGGAGTTGGTTGACGCGATCCAGGGTTGAATTGAGTTTCAGGCTCATCTCCGCGATCTGTTTGGTGCTGTCCAGAATGAGGGTGTCGCTGTGGGAGCCGATGCTGGCGACCTGCGTGCGGGTTTCGGTGAGAAGGGCATCGGCCTGGGCGCGGATGTCCGTAATACCGCCATCGAGGTTGGTGGTCACGCGGTCCAGTTTTTGGGAAAGTTCTCCGGTCAGGTGTTCCAGGCTTGTTTGCGTGGCCATGGTGAGGGAATCCAGATTGGCTGTCAGGCTGGCCGTGACGCTGGAGAAATTGCTGCCAACTTCGGACGCGATATTGGCTGTGGAAGCGGCTATGGTATTCAAACTGGACAGAGTTGAGGACAGCTGGGTCCGCGTATCGCTTACCAAAGCGCTGGTCTGGCTCAGGATCTCGGCGATGTTGCGGCGGTTTTCCTCGGCTGTCAACTGGCGCAGGTTATCGGCGATCTCATCCACTTTGTCAACGATGGAAGCCGCCCGGCCGGTGATCTCGTCCAGTCCGGAAGAGCCGGCCCGGATGAAGCCTTTGGGCTTCAGGAGCGGGGAAGTGTTCGATCCGCCGCGGATCTCCACGGCTTTGGTGCCGGTGATCCCAACGTAAAAAAGCACAGCTTCATTGTCCGCCTTCACAGGCGTCCCGTGCTCGACGCTGATCGTGAGGATCACATTGGAAACGTCCCGGGGATCGATCGCGATCTTTTCCACCCGGCCCACCGGTATGCCGTTGTAATGCACTGCGCTGCCGGTCTGGAGCCCATAGACGGAGAAATTGCGGAAGCGGATGTAATAGGTATCGTTCTTTTTGACCAGCCTGTTGCCCACGACCAGAGCGACAAAGAGGGTCAGGATGGCCAGTCCGGCGATCACGAAGACGCCCAAACGGACCTTGGCGGCCTTGGAAACCATTTCACCTCCCTCAGGGATTGAAAACGATGTCCCCGGTGAGCAGTCTGCTTTTCAAATGGATCGGGCGCGGGGTGCTCAAACTGACGTTGCCTTCGCAGATCACATCCTCGCCGAAACTGATGTCACCCTCGATCTTCAGCGAGGAGCAGCCGACCAGGGAGGGCACTCCTTCCTTGAAGCGGGCCAGCATAACATCGATCTTTCCGTAGTAACGTTCATCTAGGTCGATGGTCGGAATGGAATTGATCCCGCGGCGGAGTACGACCTGGTATTGATCGTTAAGTTCATACAGATCCGACCAGATGGCCAGCAGGTCGTTGTTCTTTTTCACGGGGGCAAAGCGGGCCCGTGGGACCACCAGGGCCCGGGCTCCGTGAAAGACGCCGATCGCCGCTCCCATCGCCGTTTCCAGTTGATAGACCGGAGTACCGTCCACCATCTTGGGATTGATGATCAAAGGTAGCAGCATCACTCCGTCTCCGGCGATCAGGTTCCATTGCAGGGCCTTGAGGTCGATCCAGAGATTGTTCGTATTGAAATAGCGGTAATATTCGACGTTTTGAAATTCGGGAAGTTCTTCCGGCGGACACTGGGCCACCTCGCGCAGAAGGAGCTGGCCGTGTTTGTCCTCAGCAAGGTGTCCGCCTTTTTTATCCATCTCTGTGCGGTCGCAAACCTCCATCAGGAAATGGATGTCGTTTTCTTCCATGTAGGAGGGGATGCAGGTGTCGATCGTGGCGCCGAGGTTGTCCGCGTTGGAAACGAAGGCGTAGCGATATCCGGAGTCGATCAGTTTGTCCAGCAGTCCGGAGGCGCTGAGCGCGGCGTAAAGATCGCCGTGGCCGGGTGGATTCCACATCTTGACAGGATCGTCGTTTTCGTAAGGCTTCAGGTTGTCCTGCCGGACCCGGGGAAACTTGTTTTGCACAAAGGATATGGGCAGGGATTGCTTGGCCAGGTCAGGATATTTGGTTAGGTAGTCGAGCGTGTCGGCTTCGGTGTTGTAGCTGTTCATGAACATGAGGATCACTTCGTAGCCCGTTCCGGCGCGTTGAGCCAGGACCTGGCGGGTGATGATGTCCAGGAAATTCATGTTTCCTTTCACCGGCAGCAGGCTCTTCGCGGCTGCCAGGCCCATGCTGGTTCCCAGGCCGCCGTTGAGTTTGATCACCACGATGTTTTTCAGGATGTTCTGGCGTCGGTAACTGGACAGCGAATTGTAATCAACGAGGTTAGTGCCGGAGGGAGGGGAGATTTCGGAGCGGGAGATCAATCCCCGTTCGCCTTTGGCCAGCAGCTTGTAATAAGCGCTGAAAGTGCGGATCACGCTCTCCGGGATCGAATTGGCCTTCATCTGTTTCACGAATAGGTTCAACATCCGCTGTTCCTCACACCTCTGTGTTTTTCAAAATGTCTGCCACCAATGCATCTATGCCCGCATCGTCCACCTGGCTGGGAACGGTGATGTGCCCGGTGCCGGAATTGGCTTCGTTCCAGTTTTCCACTGTGTGGACCGCGTTTGGATTGCGGGCCCAGTTGCGTCGTCCCACACCTCCCATCACGTCCCAGGAAAGGCCGGATCTGACGACATTGTCGATTTCCGGGCTGCCGTCGAGGACGATCCCGTTGCCGCCGTTCACGGAGCGGCCGATCCCCACGCCGCCACCGTTGGAAAGCACCACCAGCGTCATGCCGCGAGCGATGTTGCCACCGAAGCAATGCGTCGCCATTTCGGCCATGACATTGCTTCCGTCGCGGATGTTGGCGGTTTCGCGGAAGGGGGAGTCAGTGCCCGAGGTGTCGTGATGGTCGCGGCCCAGCATGACCGGTCCGATCTTGCCATCCCGCACCATTTGGTTGAATCTCAGGGCGATGCGCACGCGGCCCTGTTCGTCGGCGTAAAGTATGCGGGCTTGGGTTCCCACCACCAGTTCGTTTTGGCCGGCTTCCGAGATCCATTGGTAGTTGTCGCGGTCCATCGCGTTGCGGTCGGGATCGATGAGTTCTTTGGCCGCGAGGTCGGTCTGTGCCAGGTCGCCGGGCTTGCCGCTCAGGCACACCCAGCGGAAGGGGCCGTAGCCAAAATCGAAACACAGCGGTCCCATGATGTCCTCCACGTAGGAGGGGAAAATGAAACCGTCACTGGTGCTGACGCCGTTGCGGGCGATCGAGCGTTCCCCGGCGTCGAACACCGAGGCCATGAAACTGTTTCCGTAGTCCCAAAAGCGGGAGCCTTTCGCGCTGAGCCGCCGGATCACTTGGAAGTGCCGCTTCAGCGAGGCGTCCACCTGCTTTTTGAACTCATCAGGTTCTGTAGCCAGCAGCGCCCGGCCTTCCTCGAAAGTGAGCCCCGCGGGTGTGTAGCCGCCTTCATAGACGGCGTGGCAGGAAGTCTGGTCGGAAAGCAACTCGGCCTTGATATCGTTTTTATCCATGTATTCCAAAAGGTCCACCACGTTGCCGTAATAGGCGATGGAGACTGGTTTTTTGCTCTGGCGGAATTCCTCCACCCAATGGAAAATCTCGGAAAGGTCGCTGGAGACGCGGCTGACCCAGCCCTGGCTGTGGCGGGTTTCGATGCGGCTGTGGTCAACTTCTGCGATGATGCCGATGCCGCCGGCGATCTCTACAGCTTTGGATTGCGCCCCGCTCATACCGCCCAAGCCCGATGAAATATATAAAACTCCGCCCAGATCTCGGTCGGAAGGGATGCCGAGGTATTTCCGGCCCGCGTTGAGCAAGGTGATATAGGTCCCGTGGACGATGCCCTGCGGTCCGATGTACATCCAGCCTCCCGCAGTCATTTGTCCGTAATTGGCCACACCCAGTGCGGTCAGACGTTTAAAATCGTCCTGATTGTCCCATTTTCCGATCACCAGCCCGTTGGTGGAGATCACCCGCGGAGCCTCTTTGCGTGAAGGGAAAAGGCCCAGGGGATGGCCAGACTGCACCACGAGGGTCTGCTCTTCGGTCATCACTTCCAGGTATTGTTTGATCAATTGGTATTGCATCCAATTCTGGCAGACCTGTCCGGTCTCGCCGTAAGTGACCAGTTCGTAGGGATAGAGCGCGATCTCGAAATCGAGGTTGTTATCGATCATCACCTGCAAGGCCCGGGCGGGCGTGATGCCTTTGTATTCGGAGATGGGTCGGCCCCAGATGCGGCCCTGCGGACGGTAGCGGTAACCGTATATACGGCCTCGGGAGCGTAATTCAGCCAGAAATTCAGGTGCCAGGCGTTCATGCAACTCAGCGGGAATATAGCGTAAGGCATTTTTGACTGCCAGGGCTGTCTCCGCGGGACTCAGGGCCAGGCCCCGGTCAGGGGCGCGGCGGTAGGCGGGATTGAAAATCGGGTCAGGCGGCAGAACCGCGTCCAGTTTGACTTCAAACCTTCTTCCGGAGGGCATTTGTAACCTCTTTATCTCTCTGCGGCGATCAAGCAAAGCAGGGAATTGACTGCAATCTTTCTTTTATTCCGTAATGTTCCGGAGGCTTTGCCAAATCAACGTTTTATTCTATTAATCCACATTAAGCCTTTTTTGTCAAGATAAAAGCTGGCCTGCTTACCCTCTTGCTTCCTTTTTCTGTAACAGATACCTGCAGGCCTGTTCTATCCTTTCCCTCTGGCAAAGTTCTTTACAGAGGGTTCCGATTATGGTCACGGGGTTCCTTTCCCTGTCACTGCCTCGCGATTTTCTGACATTCCTCCCGAAGCAACTCACGCGAGTAAAGTCCCAGCCTGCCGGGGCGGCTGAATTGCCGGAGGAAGGCGAGATCCGGCTGGCCCGAGTAGTCTTTCAACATGCGGTAATAGCCCTTGCTGTGCAGGATGAATGATCTGGTGCAATCAAGCCTGCTGGCGGGGGCTGTGAAGGCCAGGACCGCCTGATCGCCTGTCTGGGGCATCGTGTAATAGTTGTCATCGTCGCAGGACAACGCCGCCCGGATGTCATTACCGTTCTGATCTGTTGCCGAGGCCAGGGCAGCGGAATTGATCTGGACTGACTGCGGCTCCGAGTAATCGATCCCCACGTAATCTATCTCCCAGAACAAAGCTCCGCATTCCAGTTTCAGATCCAGAGTCCCGTTTTGCGTTTCCGGGAGGTCGATGGCCATCACCAGATCTTTTTGCGCCACCGGTCCGACGATCGGGAAATAATCCACAAAGCGCCATTTTCCGTTTTTCAGTACGGAAACCGATAGCGGCAAACCCTGTCCCAACACCCATTGATTCATCCGCTTTGAGCCCAAGGCGCCAAAATCTTGGTACCAATCTTCATATTTGCTGCCGAAGCGGGCGCAGGCCTTGTCTACCGTGTGATCCAGCCACAGCGAGTTTTTGGCCCGGATGACCAGTTTCGCCTTTTTGGCGTTCCGGGGCCGGTCAAAGCGGAGGAACACCGTATCGCTGCCCTGTTTGGTATCTGTGGTCATTTC
>ENA-UOWO01007669-UOWO01007669.1-activated-sludge-metagenome-genome-assembly--contig:-NODE-7669-length-10592-cov-15.882604_pt1 | contig 10592 bp, 17 predicted proteins | sample MGYA00238148_ERZ761564 | MGnify/ENA primary metagenome ERZ761564 (study PRJEB28885, sample SAMN05720194) | activated sludge metagenome | isolation source: Anaerobic digester | place: USA...
ATTAGCACCAGAAGTATTATAACATGAGCACACAAGCACAAAAGCGTTTTGCGCCGAAATTAAAAATAAAAAAAGGAGATACAGTTATCGTTATCACCGGTGAAGATCGTGGCAAAAGCGGTAAAGTATTGGAAGTATTTCCAAAAGAAAACAGAGCATTGGTTCAGGGTATCAGAATAATATCTAAACACACTAAACCAAATGCACAAAATCAACAAGGCGGAATCGTGAAAAAAGAATCGCCTATCAACATCTCTAACTTAATGTTATCAGTTGGCGGAAACGCAACCAGAGTTGGCAGAAAAATAGAAGATGGTAAATCAGTAAGAATTGCAAAATCAACAGGAGAAATAGTTAAGTAATGAGTTACATTCCTACATTAAAGAAAAAATATACTGAACAAGTAGTGCCTGCTTTGAAAGAAAAGTACAACTATAAGTCAGTTATGCAAGTGCCAAAATTATCCAAGATTGTAATCAATCAGGGTGTAGGTGCAGCCGTTGGAGATAAGAAATTAATAGACAATGCTATCGATGAAATTTCAAGAATTTCAGGTCAGAAAGCAGTGGCTACCAAATCTAAAAAAGCAATCTCTAACTTCAAATTAAGAGAAGATTTACCAATCGGTGTTAGAGTAACATTGCGCGGTGAACGTATGTATGAATTCCTGGAAAGATTAATGGCGGTGGCATTACCACAGGTTCGTGACTTTAAAGGTATCAACGACAAATCATTTGACGGAAGAGGAAATTATACATTAGGTATTACTGAGCATATCATCTTCCCTGAAATTGATATCGATAAAATATCAAAAATCAGTGGTATGGACATCACATTTGTGACAACAGCCACTACAGATGACGAAGCTCATTCATTATTAAAAGAAATTGGTTTACCGTTTAAGAAAAAATAAGCATGGCAAAAGAATCAATGAAAGCACGCGACGCTAAGCGTTTAAAGTTAATCACTAAGTACAAAGCTAAGCGTGATCAGTTAAAAAAAGAAGGCGACTATGCAGCATTGGATAAACTTCCAAAAAATGCTTCACCTGTACGCTACAGAAACAGATGTAAACTAACAGGTCGTCCTCGCGGATATATCGGTTTCTTCGGATTGTCCAGAATACAATTCAGAGATTTAGCAAGCTACGGTAAAATCCCGGGTTTAACCAAAGCAAGCTGGTAAGAGATAATAAATTATTCAAAAATAAAAGTGAAGGTGGGAAACTGAACTGAAACCGGTTTAAGTCTCACATCTAAGCGATCTAAAACAAAAAATTAGAAATGGTTACAGATCCAATAGCAGATTTTCTAACAAGAATCAGAAATGCACAACTCGCTGGTCACACCATCGTTGACATTCCTGCTTCTAACATGAAGAAAAAATTAACTGAAATCTTACATGATAACGGTTATATCTTAAAATTCAAATTCGAAGAAGACGGTCCTCAGGGAACTATCAAGATTGCATTAAAATACAATCCTGAAACCAAAGAACCGGCTATCAGAGAACTGATCAGAATATCAAAACCAGGTTTGCGTCGTTATGCACACGTGGCTGGTATTCCTAGAGTAAAAAATGGCTTAGGTATCGCCATCCTATCTACTTCAAGAGGTATCTTGACGGATAAGCAAGCGAAAAACCTGAAAGTAGGTGGTGAAATTATTTGCATAGTATCTTAAATTAACAGGAATGTCACGCGTAGGAAAATTACCAATAACAATACCGGCAAAAACAGAAGTAAGCGTTGCAGATAATAACGTTGTCACTGTAAAAGGGCCAAAAGGAACTTTAACCGAAAAAGTAGATAGAGATATCATCGTTAAAGTAGAAGATGGAAAAATCGTGTTCGAGCGTCCAACTGAACAAAAACGTCATAAAGCATTACACGGATTATACAGATCTCTGGTAAATAATATGATTGTTGGAGCTAGCGAAGGTTTCAAAAAAACATTAGACGTAGTCGGTGTAGGTTTTCGTGCAAGTAATCAGGGACAATTATTAGAATTGTCTATTGGTTTCTCTCACCCGATTTATGTTATGTTGCCGGATGAAATCAAAGTTACAACTGAAACCGTAAAAGGACAGCCACCACGTATCATCTTGGAAAGTACTGATAAACAATTAATCGGACAGGTAGCTGCAAAAATCAGAAGCTTAAGAAAACCTGAACCATACAAAGGAAAAGGTATTAAATATACTGAAGAGATATTGCGTAAAAAAGCGGGTAAATCAGCAGGTAAAAAATAATCGGTTGTAAATACGCACTGCTGTGCGTATCAACCACAAAAAAATAAATATTATTGTCATGGCAGTAACAAATAAATTATCTCGTAGAGAAAAAATTAAATACAGTATCCGTAAGAAATTAAGCGGTACAGCTGGTCGTCCTCGATTAACTGTTTTCAGAAGCAACAGTGAAATCTACGCTCAGATTATAGATGATACTACTAAGAAAACAGTGCTTTCAGTATCTTCTTTAAAATCTACCGGAACAAAAACGGAAAAAGCAAAAGCAGTAGGTGCAGCAGTAGCAGAAAAAGCAAAAGCAGCAAATATTACTCATGTAGTTTTCGATAGAAATGGATTTTTATATCATGGCAGAGTGAAAGCTTTAGCAGATGCTGCAAGAGAAAATGGTTTACAATTCTAGTAAATACACATTGATGTGTGTATCAAAAAAATAAATTAGATATGTCAAAAGTAAAAGAAAATAAAGTTAGAGCAGCAGCTGAGCTGGAATTAAAAGAAAAAGTGGTAGGCATCCAGCGTGTAGCGAAAGTTACAAAAGGTGGTCGTACATTTAGCTTTTCAGCTTTAGTAGTCGTTGGTGATGGCAACGGAACAGTAGGTCATGGCTTAGGTAAAGCACGTGAGGTTCAGGAAGCAATCGCAAAAGGAATAGATGATGCTAAGAAAAATCTGGTGAAAGTTCCAATTTTAAAAGGAACTATTCCTCATGATCAGTTAGCTGAATTCGATGGAGCAAAAGTATTAATCAAACCAGCTTCTCATGGTACAGGTGTTATCGCCGGAGGTTCTATGCGTGCGGTATTGGAAAGTGCCGGAGTACATGACGTATTAGCAAAATCATTAGGTTCTGCAAATCCGCACAACGTTGTAAAAGCAACTATCAGTGCATTAACATTATTAAGAGATCCATTCCGTGTTGCAAAAGACAGAGGAATCAAACTTTCAAAAGTATTTAACGGCTAATATTATGGCGAAGATAAAAATCACTCAGGTTAAAAGTACCATCGACAGAAGTCAACGTCAAAAAGATACCATCAAAGCATTGGGTATCCAAAAAGTAAACAGAAGCGTTGAAAAAGAAGCTACACCACAGGTATTGGGTATGGTAGCAAAAGTAAAACATTTAGTAACGGTAGAAAATATCTAATAATGAGTATCAGTTTAAATAACTTAAAACCTGCTAAAGGTGCCACTAAAAATCGCAAACGTATTGCACGTGGTGAAGGTTCTGGTTCTGGCGGTACAGCCGGCAAAGGTCACAAAGGTGCAAAGTCTCGTTCAGGTTATAAATCAAAAAGAGGTTTTGAAGGTGGTCAAATGCCATTACAACGTCGTTTGCCAAAGCGTGGATTTAAAAATCCAAACAGAGTTGAATTCAGAACGATTAACTTGTCTGAATTAACAGCTTTAGCAGAAAAAAACAACATTACTGAATTCAATTTTGAAACATACAGAGCATTGAAATTAGTTAAAGCATCTGACAAAATTAAAGTTTTGGCGAATGGTGAACTAAAAGGTGCATTGAACATTTCAGCACATGCTTTCAGTGATAAAGCAAAAGAAGCAATTGAAAAAAATAGTGGTACAACCACCCTTATAGCATAAGCTTATGAAGCAGTTTTTCGATACATTAAAAAACATCTTCAGCATAGAAGACTTAAGAAAAAGAATATTCTTGACCTTAGGTCTTATTTTTATCTATCGTCTGGGATGTTTTGTGGTATTACCGGGAGTAGATCCTATTAGCGTAGCCAGTCAGGATACAAGCGCCAAAGGGCTCTTCCAAATTTTTGACTTATTTGCAGGTGGTGCTTTTTCTAAAGCATCCGTTTTTGCATTAGGAATTATGCCTTACATCTCTACGTCAATTGTAATGCAATTATTGACTTTAGCAGTTCCTTATTTCCAGAAATTACAAAAAGAAGGAGAAAGCGGTCGTAAAAAAATTACGCAATATACAAGATACGGTACGGTAGCAGTAACAGCATTTCAAGGTTTCGCCTATGTGAAGTTCTTATACTCACAAAACATTGTGTCTGCAGAAATTTCTCCTGCTTTATTCTCTTTATCAACCATGATTATTCTAATCGCAGGTACTATTTTCGTAATGTGGTTAGGTGAACAAATACAGGAAAGAGGTTTAGGCAACGGAACCTCATTAATTATCATGGCTAATATTATTGCAAGACTTCCGGCATCAATTTGGGCAGAAGCAAAAGCAAGAGCCATCACAGGAAGTGGAATATTAATGCTTGTTTTAGAATTAGCTATTCTTGGTTTAGTAATTATCGCTACGATTATGTTAATACAGGCAATCAGAAAAGTGCCTTTGAGTTATGCTAAACAAATGTCTGGTGGAAATAATGCATATACACAACGTCGTGGTTTCTTACCATTAAAAGTAAATATAGCTGGTGTAATGCCAATCATCTTCGCACAGGCATTTTTATTTATTCCAGGCACAATAGCTCAATTATTTCCGGATAGTTCAGCTTCAGGGTTTTTACGTCAATTAACTGACTTTACATCATTGCCATACAACATTGTGATGTTTTTGATGGTAGTTTTATTTACATACTTCTATACAGCATTAATTATGAATCCTGTACAGATGGCAGATGATTTAAAAAGAAACAGCGGGTTTATACCAGGTGTAAAACCAGGTGCTAACACAGCTGAATACATAGATACAGTTTTGTCAAGAATAACACTTCCGGGATCTGTATTCCTTGGATTAATTGCCATTATGCCATCATTTGCAAAAATGTTAGGCGTAAACAGTCAGTTTGCTTATTTCTTTGGCGGAACATCTTTATTAATCTTAGTTTCTGTAGTATTAGATACTATGCAGCAGATCAACTCACACTTATTAAGTCGTCACTATGATGGTTTAACGAAGTCAGGTGCAAAGATCAGAGGAAGAAACGTGATGTCAACTGATTATTAATTTCTAAGGGAGAAATGATACATTTAAAAACTCCGGAAGAAATTGAATATATACGTAAGAGTTCTTTGTTAGTAAGCCAGACGCATGCTTTGCTGGTAGAATATATCCAACCTGGTGTTAAAACCATTAAACTTGATCAAATTGCAGAACAGTTTATCAGAGATAATGGCGGAACACCTTCCTTTAAAGGCTATGGCGGGTTTCCATACACACTTTGTATTTCAGTGAATGAACAAGTGGTGCACGGATTTCCTTCCGATAGAGAAATAAAAGAAGGAGATATTTTATCTGTTGATTGCGGCGTTTTTAAAGACGGTTACCATGGAGATTCAGCATTTACTTTTCCTATTGGAGAGGTAGATCCAGATGCCAAAAAATTACTGCAGGTTACGTTTAATTCTCTTTTTGTTGGAATAGAACAGGCAGTAGCAGGTAACAGGATAGGTGATATTGGTTTTGCCATTCAAAATTATTGCGAATTCACCCATAAATATGGTGTGGTGCGCGATTTGGTAGGACATGGAATTGGCAAGGATTTGCATGAAGATCCACAGGTGCCTAACTATGGAAAACGTGGAAAAGGACCAATGTTACAAGAAGGTTGGGTAATTGCCATTGAACCAATGATAAATATGGGTACTTTTCAAGTGCGCACTTTATCAGATAAATGGACAATAATTACAAAAGATAACAAGCCATCTGCTCATTTTGAGCATACGGTAGCTGTTAAACGAGGAAAAGCTGATATACTTAGTGACCATAATTTAATATTCGAAGCGATAAAAAAGTCAGAATATATTAAGGATTTCAGATAATTATTACGATATTTGCATCCCGAAAATGACGGGACCAAAGTATGGGTAAGACAGATTTAATAAAATTAGATGGTACGATCACGGAAGCTCTTTCTAACGCAATGTTCCGCGTTAAGTTGGAAAACGGCCACGAAATTTTAGCTACAATATCCGGTAAAATGCGTATGAATTACATACGAATACTGCCGGGCGACAAAGTCGCGGTTGAAATTTCTCCTTATGATCTCTCCAGAGGAAGAATAACTTTCAGATATAAATAAACTAAACGATAAACTACCATGAAGGTAAAAGCATCAGTAAAAAAAAGGAGCGAAGACTGCATCATTGTGCGCAGAAAGGGCAGAGTGTACGTAGTGAATAAAAAGAATCCAAAATTTAAACAAAGACAAGGATAATACAATGGCAAGAGTATCAGGTATAGATCTTCCTAAGAATAAAAGAGGCTTCGTGGCTCTTACTTATATTTATGGAATCGGCAGATCAACAGCATTAGCTATTTTAACAACTGCAGGCGTTGATCCTCAGAAAAAAGTACACGAATGGAATGACGATGAAGCAACCGCAATTCGTAATGCTATCACAGCGGAGTTTAAAGTAGAAGGACAATTGCGTTCTGAAACTCAATTAAACATCAAACGTTTGATGGACATCGGTTCTTACAGAGGTATTCGTCACCGTAAAGGATTACCGGTTCGTGGTCAAAGCACTAAACGTAATGCACGTACTCGTAAAGGTAAACGTAAAACGGTTGCCGGTAAAAAGAAAGTAACTAAATAGTAAAATTGTAAGTCTAATATAAATGGCACAAGCAACAAAAAAGACAGCGAAAAAAAGAGTGGTTAAAGTAGAAGCCGAAGGGTATGTCTACGTAAAAGCTACTTTTAATAACATCATCATCTCTTACACGAATAAAGCTGGTCAGGTAATTTCCTGGAGTAGCGCGGGTAAATGTGGTTTCAGAGGCTCTAAAAAAAGCACTCCGTATGCAGCTCAAATGGCAGCACAGGATGCCGGAACTAAAGCGTATGAAGCTGGTTTGAGAAGAGCGGAAGTGTTTGTAAAAGGACCTGGCGGTGGCAGAGAATCTGCTATTCGTACTATCGGAAACGCCGGTATCGAAGTAACCGTAATTCGCGATGTAACTCCATTGCCACACAATGGTTGTCGTCCACCTAAAAAACGTAGAGTATAATAATAGATGACCAAGAACCAGAAATTAAATCTGAATTCTTCAATCTAAAATCATAAATAACAATGGCAAGATATACAGGACCACGTACAAAAAAATCAAGAACATTTGGAGAGCCAATCTTCGGATACGATAAAGCATTTGAAAAAAGAAAATATGCTCCGGGACAACATGGCAACTCAAGAAAACGTTCTACTAAATCTGAATACGCAGTTCAGCTGAAAGAAAAACAAAAAGCAAAATACACATACGGTATTTTGGAAAGACAATTCTACAAAACATTCGAAGAAGCAGCTCGTAAACATGGTGTTACAGGTGAAAACTTACTACGTTTATTAGAACAACGCTTAGACAATACCGTTTTTCGTTTAGGATTTGCACCTACACGTAGTGCTGCTCGTCAGTTTGTAAACCACAAACACGTAACCGTAAACGGAAGAATTTTAAATATTCCTTCTTATACTGTAAAAGTAGGTGATGTTATCAGTATCCGTGAAAAATCTAAAAACTTAGAGGTTGTTCAGGAAACATTGAAATCAGCAGGTGTTAAAAAATACGGTTGGTTGGAATTAAATACCGCGAAACTGGAAGGTAAGTATGTAGAAATTCCAAACAGAGATCAGATTCCTGAAAATATCAAGGAACAACTGATTGTCGAGTTATACTCTAAATAAAATTTTTTTTGAAGAGAAGTCCCGTATTGGGATATTCAGAATTCAACTTTAAAAAATAAATTAATAATTATGGCTATTTTATCATTTCAAAAACCGGATAAGATTCTTTTACAGAAAGCTACCGACTTCGAAGGAACTTTTGAATTCGCACCGCTTGAACCTGGTTTTGGAAATACTATCGGTAACGCATTGCGCAGAGTATTGTTGTCTTCTTTAGAAGGTTATGCAATCACTAATATCAAAATTGCGGGTATCAATCACGAATTTTCCACCATTAAAGGTGTAATTGAAGATGTAACGGAAATCGTATTAAACATCAAACAAGTTCGATTAAAAAGAATTTTACAGGATGCTGATGCAGGTTACGAAAAAATTTACATCTCTATCAAAAATAAAGAGCAATTCACAGCAGGTGATATCGAAGCACATACCAATGTATTTGCGGTGACAAACCCGGATTTAGTGATTTGCAATATGGAAAAAAATGTAAATCTGGAGTTGGAGATTTCTATCGGAAAAGGTAGAGGTTACGTAGCTGCAGAAGAGCATTATGTAGATAGCTCTATCGTTGGTTTAATTCCCGTAGATTCTATTTACACACCTATCAAAAACGTACGTTACAAAATCGAAAATACTCGTGTGGAGCAACGTACTGACTTTGAAAAATTAATCATCGACGTAAAAACAGATGGTACTATCCATCCGGAAGATGCGGTGAAAGAAGCAGCAAAAATCTTGATTCAACACTTGATGTTGGTATCAGATGAAAATATCACTTTTGATTCTGAAGAAAAAGGTCAGGAAGAAGTTGTAGACGAGCATATCTTACACATGCGTAAGATTTTGAAAACACCATTGGAAGATTTAGACCTTTCAGTACGTGCTTACAATTGCTTGAAAGCTGCTAAAATCAACTCTTTATCAGAATTGGTACAATACGATACAAACGAGTTGTTGAAATTCAGAAACTTCGGTCGTAAATCATTAGTGGAAATCGAAGAGTTAATCATTGAGAAAGGAATGCACTTTGGTATGGACCTTTCTAAATTCAAATTAGAAGACTAAATAAATAAACTACTGTCGCCATGAGACACGGAAATAAAATAAATCACCTAGGCAGAAAATACGGACACAGAGCCGCGTTGTTGAAGAACTTATCTTCTGCACTATTTATGCACAAAAGAATCGAAACTACAGTAGCGAAAGCAAAAGAGTTGAGAGGTTATGTAGAACCATTGGTTACTAAAGCAAAAGACAATTCAACGCACTCACGTCGTGATGTATTCTCTTATCTTCAGGATAAATTTGCAACAAAGGAATTATTCGATGTAATCGCTCCAAAAGTTGGAAACAGACCTGGTGGTTACACAAGAATTGTTCGTTTAGGACAACGTCAGGGTGATGCTGCTGAAATGGCCATCATGGAGTTGGTAGATTTCAACGAAGTATACACGAACAAATCTACTAAAGTTGCTGAACCTAAAAAGAAAACACGTCGTGCCGGTGCTGCGAAAAAAGCAGAAGCAGCAAAAGAAGTGGTAGAAGAAAAAGCTGCAGAAGTAGAAGAAGTGAAAGATACTGTAGAAGATGTAACACCAACAGCAGAAAAAACAGAAGAATAAGAAATGATTTTTTCAACACATACAAAAGGATAGCATTATTTGCTATCCTTTTTTTTATTTTTGTAGATACGCACTGCTGTGCGTATCTACAAATAAAAACACCAGACCATGCCAAATACACCAGCCATTTTACTACTCGAAGACGGAACCAGCTACACAGGATTCGCCTGCGGAAAAATCGGAACCGCCACCGGAGAAATTTGTTTCAATACGTCGATGACCGGTTACCAGGAATTATTTACCGATCCGAGTTATTTCGGACAACTCCTAATTTCTACCAATGTGCACGTAGGGAATTACGGCATTAAAAATGGAGAAGAAGAATCTGAGCATATTCAAATAGCAGGACTCATCTGCAGAGATTATACCAATAGCTTTTCGCGCAAAAAAGCAGACAGTTCTATAGAAGATTATTTCACAGAAAACAATCTGGTAGGCATCACCGGAATTGATACACGCGCGGTGGTGCGCCACGTGCGTGAAAAAGGAGCGATGAATGCTATTGTCTCTTCTGAAAATACGGATATTGATTTCCTGAAAAATGAACTGAAGAATGTTCCAGGCATGGAAGGACTCGAGCTTTCCTCAAAAGTTACAACGCCAGAAGTTTATACCTATGGCAATCCGGATGCAAAATATAAAATTGCGGCGCTCGATTTTGGTATCAAGAAAAACATTCTGCGCAATTTTGATAACAGAGATTGTTTTATAAAAATATTTCCGGCAAAAACGGCTTTTTCAGAATTACAAGCGTTTCAACCGGACGGTTATTTTATTTCCAATGGTCCCGGCGATCCGGCAGCGATGGATTATGCGGTGGAAACGGTGAAACAAATTTTAGCAGCCGACAAACCTTTATTTGGCATTTGCTTAGGCAATCAGTTATTGGCGCGCGCCGTTGGCATTCCAACTTATAAGTTGCACCACGGACACCGCGGCGGCAATCATCCAGTAAAGAATTTAAAAACCGGCAAATGCGAAATCACCACACAAAACCACGGTTTTGCAGTAGATATGGATGCGTTGAAAGTTTCTGATAAAGCAGTGCTCACACACATCAACTTAAATGACAATTCTGTAGAAGGCTTGGAG
>ENA-UOWO01007670-UOWO01007670.1-activated-sludge-metagenome-genome-assembly--contig:-NODE-7670-length-10591-cov-5.745919_pt1 | contig 10591 bp, 9 predicted proteins | sample MGYA00238148_ERZ761564 | MGnify/ENA primary metagenome ERZ761564 (study PRJEB28885, sample SAMN05720194) | activated sludge metagenome | isolation source: Anaerobic digester | place: USA...
AATAGCACAGCGTTGCCAGCGTCAGTAGAGAAGGATTTACGTATCCGCATTCGATCTTGCTAATCCTAGATCGCTCAACTTCCGCGTCATACGCCAGTTCGACCTGAGTTTTGTTCGCTGCTTCGCGGTGCCGCTTGAGGTTCTGTCCCAGTGCAAGCGTCACCGGATTTGGCAATGGACTGGTCGAACGTTTGGCACCCCGGCTGCTTTTCGGGGCTGAAGTTTTCATGCCCTAAGGTTCGAGCAATGTGCTTTTCAGGGAAACGTCTTAAACGACACAGTACATTTAGAAATGTGTCGTTTGCAGCACATTATTTTTACAACGCAATCAAGGAGAGACCAATGAAACACACAATGAAATGCATGCTGGTGGTAACCGCCCTCGGTTTGGGTGGCATGTATGCCAACGCAGCCCCACTCTCCGACCTGTCCGCAGGCCAGACTGGTCGCATTGAGTTCAACTCGATTACGCCTCAAAGCATCTGGAGCTATGCACGCAAGAACACGACCGATACCAAGTTAGTGACCGTATGGGGTGATCTGTTTGGACTTGACCCGTTTCCACGGACAGTTTGAGCTTCTTCATTGAAGCTGATGGATTATCGGGTTTTCGGTTTTGGTGGTTTGTTCCTGATGAATCCTCTCGAAGTTAGTGGGTGACTGGTAATTCAATCCTGAATGGCGCCGCCGGGGGTTGTACCAACTCTCAATCCAGGTGAAGACCGCCAGCCGTGCCTCGGTCTTGGTCTTCCAGCTGCGCCGGGCTATGAGCTCACACTCCAGGCTGGCAAAGAAGCTCTCGGCCATGGCGTTGTCATAGGCATCGCCCACGGTTCCCATGGAGGGGCGCACCCCCATTTCCCTGCAACGGTTGCCAAAGGCAATGCTGGTGTACTGGCTGCCCTGGTCCGAATGATGAATCACCGATTGCGGCTTGCGCGTCATCAAGGCCATGTTCAGCGCCAGAATCACCAGGTCAGAGGTCATGCGCTCCCCAAACGCCCAGCCCACCACCTTGCGGCTGTAGACATCAATGACCATGGACAGGTACAGGAATCCTGTCCAGGTCGGGATGTAGGTCATGTCCGCCACCCACAGCTGGTTGATGTCGGTGGCCACAAACTCCCGGTTCACCAGGTCCGGCGCCGGGCGGTGGCGAACATCACGCTCGGTGGTCACGCAGAAGCTGCGTCGCCTGCTCACACCCCTCATCTGCGCCTGGCGCATCAGTCGGGCAATGCGCTTGCGGCTGGCCACAATGCCGGCGTCTTGCAGTTCCGCGCGGATGCGTGGCATGCCGTAGGTTTCGTCACTGGCGACAAATGCTTCACGGATGCGTGTCGTCAGAACTGCATTGGCCTGCTGGCGCTGACACAGCGGGCGGTTCAACCAGCCATAGAAGCCGCTGGCTGAGACCTGGAGGGTTTTACACATGACGCGCACCGGTAGTTCGGCCTGATTTGCCGCAATCAGCGCGTAGACGGGGTGGACGTCTTGTCGCCGTTGTTGGCAAACCAGGCCGTAGCCTTTGCCAGGATATCGCGCTCCATCTGGACCTGGCGCAACTTGCGCCGCAGCTCAAGGAGTTCCTGGCGTTCACTGGTACTCAATGCACCTGCCTGGGCGGGTACTACGCCGCTGGCCTCACCCGCTTGGCGTACCCAGCTCAGGATGCTGGTGACGTGTGGGCCAAACTCTCGTGAAAGGTCACTGGCGGAACGACCGGCTTGCACCAGTTCAACCATTTGTTGCCGAAATTGCGCCGGATAGGGCGGCTTGGGGGTGTGCGGTTTGGACACTTTGGACTCCTTCTGTGAGAACAATAAGGTGTCCGTGAAATGGGGTCAACTCCAGTTGATGCCCAAGAACACTGTTGGCAAAGTACCTGCGGTGGTCTACTCACACGGAAGCACGGGTGCCACCGCTGCGGCCTTTGATGTATGGGCCAAAGAGTTAAACACTGCAGGCGTTGCGATTTTTGTGGTGGACAGCTTCAAGCCCCGAGGTATTTCGGAGACACAAACCGATCAAGGTCAAGTGAGTCCAAGTGCTCAGATTTCAGACGCACGAAACGCTTTGAAGTTGCTGGCTACTCATCCTCAGATTGATGCAAGTCGCATCTACAACATGGGCTTTTCGCGTGGAGGCAGTATTGCTTACTACACGGCATGGCCGATGTATCAACGCCCTGTCGATACCGCTGGTGCAAAGTTCGCTGGTCACATTGCCGTGTATCCGGGCGTATGTGAAATTCGCTACCGCGCTGATGCGAACGACAAAGCAACGGCTCCGATCTTGGTTGCGTTGGGCACCAAGGATGTCAGCACCAACGAAGCGACCTGCAAACAGTACATGGCTGAGGTCACAGCGGCTGGCAACTCTGTAACCGTCAAGACCTACGAGGGTGCATATCACGGCTGGGACACGCTGAACCGCTTTGGCTACTACCAGAACAGCCATACAAGTTTCGACTGCAACATGGAGCTACAAATGACCGACAAGCCCGGTGGTGGCGTGGGCATGAACGCCAAGGACATCAAAACCGGAAAGAGCATCACCAGCTACGACGACTGGGACAAAGCGGCCAAAAGCTGCATGAAGCACTTTGCAATGAGTTATGGCGCGGATGACAAGCAACGGGCGGCGCTGGTGGCCGACGTGCTGTCATTCATCAAAAAGTGAAGTAAGCCAGAAAAACAGAAGCCACCCGAAGGTGGCTTCTGAAAGTTTTGGTAGGCCGTGACAGACTTGAACTGTCGACCAAAGGATTATGCGTACCACTTCGACTTTCGCCGCCCGTTTCCGGTTTGTGGTCTGGACTCTATCTTGCCTTTCGGCCTTCCCGTCGAGTCTCTACACGTTCTCCCTGCGGAGCTTCGCTCGGTATTGGCATGGTGCTTTCAGCACCTAAGCTTTCACCGAATTTGAGAAGTTCTACATCCAGGCAGAGTTAACTTACCCAGTGCAACCCATTTTGAAAAAACCATGCGCTTGCGCGTTTAGGCATCTTCACTTTAAGTCCTCTGCTCTAACCAACTGAGCTAACGGCCCAAAACTTTTACCAGCACTGAACATCGGAAATCACTGCAATCCTTCCCGATCACCCACTGCTGGTTGCAATACGGTTGCAACGTCCACCTAAGTGGAGTTTTTGCAACTGCAACAATTTCAAAGGAGTCTACTAACTTACGTCAACAAACCATTACAAATCAAACACTTACAACGCCAGCCCGCTAGAGCCATGCCTGTACGGAAATTCTAGTCCCCGAACAGAGCAATTGATTATGAGTCCTCTGCTCTAACCAACTGAGCTAACGCCCCAACCGAACATCGGATTGTAAGGGGCTACTTGTGGTGGCTCAGTGCGTTACTTACCAGTTTGGATGTGATGTCCACGATCTGGATCATTCGGTCATAAGCCATGCGGGTGGGGCCAATCACGCCCAGCGTCCCCACGATCTGCCCGTCCACCTCATACGGCGCGCTGACGATAGACAACTCTTCAAACGGCACCACCTGACTTTCCCCGCCGATGAAGATGCGGACACCCTCTGCCTGCCCGGCAATGTCCAGCAGGCGCATCAGCTGGGCTTTTTGCTCGAACAATTCAAAGGCCCGGCGCAAATGGCCCATGTCGCTGGAAAAATCTGTAACAGCCAGCAGATTGCGCTCGCCGGAAATCACCACTTCGTCCTGCGTCTGCGTGATGGCTTCGGAACTCACGGTAACCGCCGCCCGCATCAATGTAGCGATCTCCGAGCGCAATGATTCGACTTCTGCTTTAAGCCGCTCCTGCACCTGCTCGATCGCGAGACCAACGTAGTTCGAATTGAGGTAGTTCGCTGCCTCGACAAGCTGCGCCTGCGAATAATCGAGCTCGGTGAAGATGACCCGGTTCTGCACATCCCCATCGGGAGAAACGATGATGACCAGCAACCGGCGTTCGGACAACCTCAGAAACTCGATGTGACGGAACACGGATGTCCGGCGCGGCGCAATCACCACGCCGACAAACTGCGACAGACTGGACAACAGGTTGGCGGCGTTGGAGATGACCTTTTGCGGCTGATCGGGGGCAAGGCTTTGCGCTCCAAATTGTCCATTTCCTACAGTCAGCATGGTGTCCACAAACAACCGGTAGCCACGGGCTGTGGGAATCCGCCCCGCTGAGGTGTGGGGACTGACGATCAGCCCCATCTCCTCCAGATCGGACATGACGTTGCGAATGGTGGCGGGTGACAGCTCCAGCCCCGACGCCCTGGACAACGTGCGTGACCCCACCGGCTGCCCATCAGCAATGTAGCGCTCAACCAGCGCTTTCATCAACAACTTCGCCCGATCATCCAGCATGGGATCATTTTAGTGATGTAATTTGCGAATGAAATCGAAATTCCGGCACATCGCCCTGATTGGCAAGTATCACGCCATAGCGTCAGGCGCCGCGGGTGCGCCGTCCAGGAGTGCCATCGAAAGCATTGCGCATTTCCTGCATCGCCTGGGTTGTGACGTGGTGATGGAGCAGGACACTGCGACCAACATGGGGATATCAGGCTACCAGGTGATGGATGTCGAGACCATTGGAGCGAATTGCGATCTGGGTCTGGTAATCGGTGGCGATGGCACCATGTTGGGCATCGGTCGGCGCCTGGCCCGGTTTGGGGTTCCCCTGATTGGCATCAATCAGGGTCGCCTCGGATTTATCACAGACATTCCGCTGGATCACTTTCAGACAGCACTGGGGCCCATGCTGCGTGGCGAATTTGAAGAAGACCACCGCAGCCTGATGCAGGCCAGGGTAATGCGTGATGGCCGCTGCGTGTTCGAAGCGCTGGCGATGAATGATGTGGTGGTCAATCGCGGGGCAACATCCGGCATGGTCGAGTTGCGCGTTGAAGTTGACGGGCATTTTGTGGCCAACCAGCGGGCTGATGGCTTGATCATTGCGACCCCGACAGGCTCCACGGCTTACTCGCTGTCCGCTGGAGGGCCCTTGCTCCACCCGTCCATTCCGGGCTGGGTATTGGTGCCCATTGCGCCCCACACGCTGTCAAATCGGCCGATAGTCCTCGCCAATGCTGCGGAAGTAGCTATCGAAATAGTAGCGGGTCGGGATGCCAGCGCCAACTTTGACATGCAGTCCCTTGCTTCGCTGCTTCACGGCGACCGCATTGTGGTGACCCGCTCCGAGCATCATGTGCGCTTCCTGCATCCCAAGGGCTGGACCTACTTTGACACCCTGCGGCAAAAGCTTCACTGGAACGAAGGAGTTGCCTGACCATGGGTTTGCGACGCATTGTTTTGCGCGACTTCGTGATCGTCAGTGAGCTAGAACTGGAGCTTGCCGACGGTTTTTCCGTATTGACGGGTGAAACCGGTGCCGGTAAATCCATCCTGATTGATGCCCTGCAACTGGTTACAGGTGCGCGCGCTGACGTGGGCGTGATACGCGAAGGTGCCGCGCGCACCGATGTATCGGCGGAATTCGATTCCAGTGAAGCTGTGGATGCCTGGCTGTCTGAAACGGGGTTTGACGCGCAACCGGTGTTGTTGCTGCGCCGCACGGTAGATGCTCAGGGCAAAAGCCGGGCCTGGATCAATGGAAGTCCGACAACCGCCACGCAATTGCGTGAACTCGGCGAACAGTTGCTGGATATTCATGGGCAGCACGCCTGGCAAAGTCTGACCCGGCCGGATGCCGTGCGCGGCCTGCTGGATGCCTACGGAAAAATCAGCACCATCAACCTTACCGGCCTCTGGGCACAGTGGCGGCTCGCCCAGAATCTGTTGGAGGAAGCCCGCTCGGCACAGGATTCGCTTCAGCGTGAACGTGAGCGCCTGGCCTGGCAGATCGGAGAAGTAGAGAAGCTGGCGCCCGTGGCAGACGAATGGGAAGAGCTCAACACCAGCCACAGCCGCCTGTCTCACGCCCAGACATTGCTGGACGCGGCGCAAAGTGCGGTTGATGTGCTGGCCGGCGAAGAGCAAAGTGTCGGGAACTCCCTGACCAGTGCTTGCCAATTGCTACAACATCAGGAGCATCTCGAGCCCGATTTCAGGGAGCTGAACGAGCTTTTGGTATCCAGCCAGGCACAAATTGACGACGTGGTGCGTTCGCTGCGTGCCTACCTGCGGAATACGGAGCTGGACCCGGCACGGCTTGCGCAACTGGATGAGCGAATGGCGTTGTGGGTTTCGCTGTCGCGGCGCTACAAACGTGCGCCGGCCGATTTGCCGGCACTGCTGTCCGGATGGAAGGACGAGTTGACCAGGCTGGACGCGGCGGCCGACCTTGCTGCGCTGGAGCAGTCTGAAAAGCGGGCTCACAGCGCCTATCTCGCTGAGGCAAAAGCCATCGCCAAGGCCCGCGCCAAGGCGGCGCCGCTGCTGTCCCGGGCCATAACCCAGGCCATGCAGGGTTTGGGCATGCAGGGTGGCCGGTTTGAAGCGGCTCTGGAGCCCCTGCCCTCACCCCAACAGCATGGCCTGGAAGAGGTGTCTTTTCTGGTCGCTGGCCACGCCGGGAGCACACCCAGACCGGTCAACAAAGTGGCATCGGGTGGTGAGTTGTCACGCATCGCGCTAGCCATTGCAGTGACAACCAGCCAGTTGGGGACGGCACAAACCCTGATTTTCGACGAGGTTGACTCCGGTGTCGGCGGTGCGGTGGCTGAGACTGTCGGCCGGTTGATGAAGCAGCTTGGGCTGGACAGGCAGGTACTGGCCGTCACCCATTTGCCTCAGGTTGCAGCATGCGCTGATCATCACCTGATGGTGGCAAAGCAGACTCTGGGCAAAGGCGTTCACAGCACCGTCACTGGCGTCGTGGGAGAACAACGAGTCGCTGAAATTGCGCGGATGCTGGGGGGAGAGCACTTGTCCGGCACGACGCTCGCGCATGCCAAGGAAATGCTTCAACCCCGTCACTAAACATGGAAATCGTGCTTATCACCGGCATGTCCGGGTCCGGGAAGTCAGTAGCGCTGAATGCTCTCGAAGATGCCGGGTTTTACTGCGTTGACAACCTGCCGCCGGAGCTGTTGCTGCCGTTTATCGAACTGGAGCAACAGCATAGGGCCCTGCGTGTCGCCATCGCCATGGATGTGCGCAGCGCAACGTCACTGCACCTCGTTCCGGAGCTTTTACGGACGCTTCGGGAACAAGGCATTGCCGTCAAGTCGCTGTACCTGGAGTCAACGACGGGAACACTGGTGCGCCGATACTCCGAGACGCGCCGCAAACACCCCTTGTCCCAGTCGGAGCCGGATGGTTCAGCCAAAGATTTTCGCCGTGCCCTGGTAGACGCCATCGAACTGGAACGGGATTTGCTCACGGGTCTGCGTGAAAATGCCCATCTCATTGACACCAGCATCATCCGGCCATCCCAGTTGCAGGGTTATGTCAAATCTGTGATTTCGTCGCCTGCGGAACAACTAACACTGGTTTTCGAGTCATTTGCATTCAAACGAGGTGTCCCAGGCGATGCTGACTATGTGTTCGACGTCCGCATGCTGCCCAACCCCCATTACGACCCTGATCTGAAAGCCCTGACTGGCCGCGATGAACCTGTCGCCCGGTTTCTTGAAACGCAACCGGATGTCGGCAGGATGCATCGGCACATCGCCAGTTTCCTCAACGAGTGGCTACCCCTGATGGCTGCTGACCACAGAAGTTACGTTACCGTGGCCATTGGTTGCACGGGTGGCCAGCATCGCTCGGTCTATCTGGTGGAGCAGCTGGCTGCTGAATTCGGTGACAAATGGGTCACCCTGAAACGGCACCGGGAGCTTGATGCCCTGGACAAGGTCCTGCAGTCCAGCTGAGTGCCAAGGGGCCGCCACGTGACCTAGGCTGAATCAGGCTGGCTGGTCAACATCTTGCGAACAGGTGCAGGCAAACCGGTTGAAGACAATTGGTCTGGCCTCAGCCATACGCCATAAGCCTCTTTCATCGAACTGGCAGGCAATTCAACCCTGACCGGATGCAGATAGAGGTCTTTGTGTGTCAGCACGTGATGGACCACGGAACCCGCCTCAAGGGTTGCGCGATACCGCGGTGGCACTGCAGCCTCCAGCCCGGCGAAGTCATCAAACAGCGGAAAGCAATACAGCCCGGCCCAGACTCCCGGCGTGGGCCGCTTGCTGACCCACACAGAACCATCGCGAGCCTGTGCCCAAAGCATCCAGATTGTCTGGGCACTGCGCTTGAGTTTTTTTGATTTCACGGGGAACTGAAGCTGGGTCCCCTGCCTGTTGGCAGCGCACACGGGTGCCAATGGGCAGGTCGTGCAGGCCGGGTTCCGGGTTGTACACACGGTAGCACCCAGATCCATTACGCCTTGCGTATAACGTGGCATCGTTCGGTTTAAATCCTTCACTGGCAGCAGTTTTTCGGCCTGCTCCCACAGCGCTCGTGTGTTGATCGCTACAGCCAGATCCGCATCAAACGCCAGTACGCGCGTTAAGACGCGTTTTACGTTTCCATCCAGAATGGCAACGCGCTCACCAAAACATACCGAGGCTATTGCCGCCGCGGTCGACCGCCCGATGCCCGGAAGTGACTGAAGGACTTCAGCAGATCGCGGGAAAGCGCCACCATGTTGGGCAACGATCCGGACAGCACACTGGTGGAGGTTTCTTGCCCGGTTGTAGTAGCCAAGCCCACTCCACAGGGCCAACACGTCATCCAGATCGGCAGCCGCAAGCGCCCCAACGTCAGCAAAGCGCGCGAGAAACCGGTTGTAGTAGTCCATGACAGTTGCAACCTGAGTCTGTTGCAACATGATTTCAGAAAGCCAGACGCGGTAAGGATCCCGGGTGTTCTGCCAAGGCAGGTTGTTTCTGCCAAATGCTTGCTGCCAGCGCACCACCCGGGTCGCCAGGTCTTCAGCCATGCAAATCAAACCCGTTCGAGTGTGGAGACCACCTCTTGTTGCCGGGGTGTTTGGGAATCAATCAGGTAGGTTGTCAGCTCGGAAAGCTTGCCGTCCAGCTGGTTGAGCGTCCCTTCCTGGTGCTCAATTTCCTGAATCCGGTCAACCAGCCCACCAGCTGCCTGTTGAATGCGATCAATGGCTTCAATACGACGGCTGAAATTGCGGCGCCGCTCACGCAACTGGGCATCCAGTTGCGCGGCAGCTGATTTGCTCCACAGCTCAACATCACCCAGCGCAGTTTCATGAACCGTGCGCAGGCGTGTCGACAGGGCACGAACCAGTCGGTCGGCAAACTCCGGCTGCGCCAGCCGGAACGCGTTGCCCACGCCGAGGTACTGCAAATGACTGCGTTCCACCAAATCCAGATCGCGCAGATACCGCGTCATGGGTGGCTCAGCCGGCACCTGCAGCGAGAAACCATACTCGGCATTGAGCTGTTTGAATGTCGCGCCCAGCATGGCCTGAATTTCTGCACAGGTGGACTGAACTTTTTGCAGGCCATCGCGCAAACGCCCGAAGGTCTCGCCATAAGCTTTTTTGACGCCCAGCTTCAAGCCCTTTTGGTGCAGCGCAGAGGTGAGCTGGGTCATCTCGGCCTTAAGGGTGGTGGAGCCCAGCATGCCAAACACCTCACGCAACAGTTTGAGGTGAACCGAACGCACCGCGTGAATCTTGGCACCGCCCAGATCAAATTCAGCCTGCTCCTGGGAAATGCGGGAGCGCATGTGCCGGATGACCGACGCATTTTTGCCCTGCAGGCCCTTGAGTTCCATCATCTGGTCGGCCAGATCCCGACGGCGGATGTTGATCACACGCCCAGTCTCGGCACGCAGCTCTGAAATGCCGGTGGCGACAGCAGTCCCCAGAATCTTCTGTCGCTTGCCCATGATGCCGCGTCCCAGCGCATCCTCAAGCACTGGCAGGCAGCTTTTCTGAAGCAGCGCCAGATCGTCGGTCACCTTGGCAACCAGGCCCTTCTGGGCCGAAACAGCAATAACCTGATTCTTGGGAATGCCCAGAATTTCAGAGGTGGACAATCTCTGGCGCTCGATCTGCGCCTGGACCTGCTCGGGGGAACTCAGCTCGTCCCACAGCGTATCAATCTTGTTCAACACCACGAGTCGGGCGTCTGTGTTGTCTACAGACTCCGTTATCAGGTGCTCGCGCCAAATGGTCAGGTCAGACTTGGTGACGCCTGTGTCAGCACCCAGAATGAACACCACCGCATGCGCTTGCGGGATCAGGCTGACGGTCAATTCAGGCTCGGCGCCGATGGCGTTCAAACCTGGCGTATCCAGAATCACCAGGCCCTGCTTCAACAAAGGGTGCGCGATATTGATCAGGGCATGACGCCACTTGGGCACTTCCACCATGCCCTGTGCGTCCACCATCGGGTTGTCCTCAGGGGACTGGTTGTGCCAGAAGCCCAGCGCTCTGGCTTCGTCCTGCGTCACACGACGCGTTTCGGCAACTTTTTCCAGTGCGGCCGCAAGCTGGTGAGGATCATTCACATCCAGATCGATGCGCGTCCATTTCTCTGGCGCCATGCGCCACTCCATCAGGGCCTGAGGCTGGAGACGGGACTCGATGGGAAGCAGACGCAGGCAGGGTGGCACTTCAGCGTCGTAGGCCATCTCCGTCGGGCACATGGTGGTGCGG
>ENA-UOWO01007673-UOWO01007673.1-activated-sludge-metagenome-genome-assembly--contig:-NODE-7673-length-10590-cov-4.442240_pt1 | contig 10590 bp, 8 predicted proteins | sample MGYA00238148_ERZ761564 | MGnify/ENA primary metagenome ERZ761564 (study PRJEB28885, sample SAMN05720194) | activated sludge metagenome | isolation source: Anaerobic digester | place: USA...
CAAATTGGAGACAATCCAGAAGTGCAGTTTTGCCTTATATTCTCTATTATTTTTGCTTTTGCAGTGGGTTTCACTAGCTTCAATTTTGGAGCATTGGCTAGATACAAAATCCCATTTATGCCATTCTATCTGTTGGCAATGTTCATTTTGTCAGATTCAAACAAGAAAACAGAAAATGCAAGTGTAAAAAAATCGTGAGGAATTCTTATCTTTGCATTCCTAATTTTTAGATAAATTTAGTTTTGCACTTTATAAATTATAAGATATTTTAAATAAACACAAATGAATATAGCCGTTGTCGGAACTGGATATGTTGGGTTGGTTTCTGGTACTTGCCTTGCTGAAACTGGAAATAATGTAATCTGCGTAGACATTGATGCAAAAAAAGTAGCAAAGATGCAAGCTGGAGAAATTCCAATCTATGAACCTGGATTGGAGGTGCTTTTCCATCGCAATATAAAAGAAGGCAGACTTCACTTTACTACTAATTTGGAAGAAGCCATCAAAGATGTTACACTTATATTCTTGGCATTACCAACGCCACCTGGCGAAGGTGGTGCGGCTGACCTTAAATACGTTTTAGGTGTTGCTGACCATTTAGGTAAAATAATGAAAGATTACAAAGTAATCATCAATAAAAGTACGGTGCCAGTTGGAACTGCTGAACGCACGGCTGCAGCAATCGCAAAACACGCAACTGTTGAATTTGATGTTGTTTCAAATCCTGAATTTTTACGCGAAGGTGTTGCTGTTGATGATTTCATGAAACCTGATAGAGTGGTAGTTGGAACGCGTTCTGAACGTGCTCGTAAATTGATGGAAGAACTTTATAGACCTTTCGTACGCCAAGGTAATCCAATTATATTCATGGATGAACGTAGTTCTGAAATGACAAAATACGCAGCAAACTCATACTTAGCCGTTCGTATTTCATTTATGAACGAATTGGCAAATCTATGTGAAAAAACAGGTGCTGATGTAGAGACTGTTCGCCAAGGAATGGGTAGCGACAACCGTATTGGCAAACGTTTCTTATTTCCTGGAATTGGCTACGGTGGAAGCTGTTTTCCAAAAGACGTACAAGCATTAGCTATGACTGCCGAAGAAAACAACTACGACTTCAAAATCTTGAAAGCCGTAATGAATGTAAATGAAATTCAAAAGCACGTTTTAGTAGAAAAAATCATTAACCATTACGGAAACGATTTAACTGGTAAAAAAATTGCGCTTTGGGGTTTGGCTTTCAAACCAAATACAGATGATATTCGTGAAGCACCAGCTTTATATATTATAGAAGATTTATTAAACGCTGGCGCAGAGATTGTTGCTTACGATCCAGAAGGCATGCCAAATGTACAACAACATTTTTCTGATCTTCCAGCAGATAAAAAAGCAAGATTACACTTTGTTGATGGCTATTACAAAGCCGTAGAAGGTGCTGATTTCTTAGCTATTTTAACAGAATGGACAGAATTCAGAACACCAGATTTTGCAAAAGTAAAAGCATCTCTTAAAGAACCTGTTATTTTTGATGGAAGAAATCTATATGATTTAGAAGTTGTTAAAGAAGCTGGATTCTATTATAATAGTATTGGAAGAAAAACTATTACAATTAGCTAATTTGAAAATGATTGATGCTTTCATTCTCAAACTCATAATTTCTTAAACTATAAATTAATAAAATGTCTCAAGATAAAAAAAGAATTTTAATAACTGGTGCGGCTGGGTTTCTTGGCTCACACTTGTGCGATAGATTTTTAGCAGAAGGTTATCACGTTATCGGTATGGATAATTTGATAACTGGTAACATTAAAAACATCGAACATCTTTTTCCTTCAAAAGATTTTGAATATTATCACCATGATGTAAGCCGTTTTGTGCATGTTCCAGGAAAATTAGATTATATCTTACATTTTGCATCACCTGCATCGCCAATTGATTATCTGAAAATGCCTATCCAAACCTTAAAAGTTGGTTCTTTAGGTACACATAATTTATTAGGTTTAGCAAAAGAGAAAAAAGCACGTATGCTGATTGCTTCAACTTCTGAAGTGTATGGCGACCCAACTGTTCATCCACAACCTGAAGAATATTGGGGAAATGTAAATCCAGTTGGACCACGTGGTGTATATGATGAAGCTAAACGTTTCCAAGAAGCAATTACAATGGCTTACCACAATTTCCATGGTGTTGAAACTAGAATTATTAGAATTTTTAATACTTATGGACCAAGAATGCGCCTAGATGATGGTCGTGCATTACCGGCATTTATGAGTCAGGCTTTAAATGGCGAAGATTTAACTATGTTTGGCGATGGTTCTCAAACGCGTTCTTTCTGCTATGTTTCTGATTTGGTAGAAGGTATTTACAGATTATTGTTAAGTGATTATCATTTACCAGTAAACATTGGCAATCCGCAGGAAATTACTTTGTTGCAATTTGCAGAAGAAATCTTAAAACTAATAGATACAAAATCTAAAATTGTGTATTTGCCATTGCCAAAAGACGATCCAAAACAACGCAAACCAGACATCACAAAAGCACAAACTATCTTAGGTTGGTCGCCAAAAGTAGAACGTGCAGAAGGTTTAAAAATCACCTTAGAATATTTCAAAAAAGAATTAGGAAAATAATTCCAAATTCATCTAATAAAAATGTAAAAGAGCTTTAGGCAAATGCTTAAAGCTCTTTTTTTATACTTTATTGTTAGAAAAAACTATGAACCAGATTCATCAGCAGTTGGTCCATACATACCTGGAACAGGAACACCTAATAAACGCAAATAAACAGTCAATTGTCCACGGTGATGATAAATATGATTAAAAGCAAAACTTCTCAAAACAGCAATTTTGGGCATCGTAAAATAGATGGTTTCACCATTACGCATTGTCCAAGTTTCATTTTTTAGAACTTCTGCTGTCGTATTTTTAATTGATCTCAATGCATCTACAACGGAATCATCATGTATCTTTAATAAATCTTCTAATGCACTAATTTTTTTTGATTGATATGGCGACTTTGCAAAATCCAATTCAGATTGTTCAATAGTTATAGCAACCCATTCAGGTATTTCAGCAACATGTGTTGCCAACGCACCTAAGCTCATCGATTTATCATGTGGTTTCCAACTTAATTTATCCATTGGTATGCGTTCTAATAATTTGCGAGTACTAGCACATTCATGTGTGTATTCATTTGTTAAACTTTTAATGATATCAAATTCCATAACTTACATTTTTTGTAAAAATAAATTAAAAATCTGTTTTCAACGCTATGGTAATATCTATATGATAACATTCTTTCACAAAAAAGGTACTTTTGAGGCGACTGATTTGCTATTATGTTGTTAAAGGAAACGAAGAAAAAGAAAATGAAGAAATTTCTATTGACTATAAATATTTTGATATTTTGTATCTGTCTTACATTTTGCCAGCACACAACCACCAACAGAACGCCAACTGGTTTTGTATCACCTGCTGTGAAACCTTTAGAATATGAATCTTATGCTAAAGAGAAAGTAGATTTACAAGACACCAACATTATCAGAAAAATTCATGCACTTGATTGTTATTTTGAAGATAAAGTAAAATCAAATACATTCAACGGAGCCGTTCTAATTTCTTACAAAGGCACTCCTATTTTTGAACGCTATTATGGCTATAAAGATTATTACACTCAAGAAAGACTAACGCCACGTTCTACTTTCCAAATTGCCTCCACTTCTAAAACATTTACAGCTGGTGCTATCTTGTTGCTGTTGCAACAAAAAATGCTTTCTTTAGAAGATACTTTGCAAAAATTTTTTCCAGCCTTTCCATATAAAGGCATAACCGTTAGAATGTTGTTAAACCATCGTTCTGGATTACCTGATTATACTAAGTTTTATGAAAACTATTGGAAAGATAGAAAAAATTTTATGTGTAATGAAGATGTATTACAGATGATGATTAAATTCAAACCTGCTATTTACAATACACCAGACACGCATTTTAGATATAACAACTCTAACTACGTACTATTGGCTTTAATTGTAGAAAGGGTTTCTGGCGTGCCGTTTTGTGATTTTATGCATCAAAATATTTTTATTCCTTTAGGTATGTTAGATACATGGCAGTATGACCCTTTAAGTGTTCGACCATCTGCGACCAAAGGTTATAAAGGTTCGCGATGGTACGAAGATGAAATTGTACCTACAGATGGAGTTTTAGGTGATAAAAACATTTATAGTACCGTTCGCGACTTATACAAATGGGACCAAGCGTTGCTTGCAGGCAAATTTATTCGCTCTGAATATTTAGGGTTGGCATATACACCACAAAGTTTTGAAAAACAAGGCAATAAAAACTATGGTTTAGGTTGGCGTATCCAAGACCAAGCAGACGGCACAAGATTAATTTACCATAATGGTTGGTGGCACAGCTATAATTCTGTTTTTAACAGAAAAATTAGCGATAGAACAACCGTTATTATATTAAGTAGCCACTACAGCCAAAGTGTATACAAGATTCAACCAATTTGGGATATTTTATATGGCACTGGTGTTGTTTCTGGTTCTGGTGATGAGGAAAGTTCTGAAACTACCAAAAAACTTAATACAGATAGTTTGGAAGAAATGAAGAAGTAAGTAATCTAAAATAAAAAAATCCTGAGCAACCACGCTCAGGACTATTTTAAACCAACCAAATGAAAATATAAATTGTTACTTATTAAGAATCTTTTTTAGATACTATTTAAGTAACAATTCTCGTGCCAAAGTGGTTTTTCGTTGGTTAAATATTTTCATGTTTTTTGCTTTTTTTTATTTTTTCTTCCAATTCACGCTTTTCCTCTAACTTTTTATTGAGTTTCCACTCTTTTTGCAATACGCTAATTTTTATTTCTTCAATAGAATCATTTAAGATAGCAACAATCATTGAATTTAATTCTTGATTTTCTGGATGCTTATTATCAAGAAAAGTTTCAATCAAACCATGTGTAACTTCTTTAATACCACGTGTATTATTTGGGTCAATTATGTCTTTCATTAATTTATCGATGGTATTAAATGTAATATCTGCAACTGCTTTATCCAACATTTCTTGAAAAATCTTTCCTAATCCAGGAATATAGCGAAGCGCATCTACTGTTTGATTTTCGTTTACGGCTTCACTAATTATTTTTTCTACATACACTTTTAATTCACGACGATACTGTGTGTATGACAAATTCATGGCTTCGCCAATACGGTTAGATAAATAATTTACAATAATGTCTTCTTTAGGTTTTATTACATTAGTAACAATCTTTTCTACTAATGGCGAACCCTTTTGGATTTCTTCTTGTGTCATTGTCAACATTTTGGCAATAACTCTATCCGCTACTTCTTCAATCACCACTTCTGAAACAAAAGCCGATTTCTTGAAAACAAAAGTCTTAGTTAAATCAAAAACACCTAATCTTTGCAAACGATATACCAATCCAAATAGCCGCACAAAACCAAAAAAATTCAGTCCATTTAATATTGGAATACACATAATAACATCGTACCAATGAACAAATGGATAAAACCACCAACTATCGTATTTTTTTCTGTAGATACTTCTAATCCATCGAAAGATGAGTTCTGCAATATAAATTGCAACAAAAATCAAATCATAGTCTAATACTTTTGGATATACAACATTTGCATACCAATCATAGAAATCTACTGAAAGATAATGTACTGTAGAACTGAAAAATCCAAATTGAAATAAGAATCCAAAAAACAAATAGAGCAAATTGATGACAACAATAATAAGCATCAATAAATCCATCCAGAATAAATGAGAAGAATCTGCATTGCGCAATTTTTCTACATCTATCTTAAACATTCTGCGAACTTTACCAAACATATAATGAAGATAAGATTATTTTATTTCTTCTGTTTATTAGAATAAATTAATAGCAATGTATTTTCCTTAAAGATGCTGAATAAAGAATTACTTGTTTATAAGGTTACAACTAAACTATCCAAGTTTTAGGCTTTAGGTAATTAATGAGTAATACCTAAAGTTTTCTCTTAAAGTGCTCATTTTACCAACTCGTTTTTATAAATATATTGTTCGTAGAAAATCATGAAACGAATTCACAAACTATGAATAAGATTTATGATTCGATTATGAAAGATGGAACTTAATTTAAATTTTAAAAAAAGCTCTTTAATTTTTCTACCATTACTTTCCAACTATATCTTTTCTTTTCTTCTAAAATATTTTGGACAAATTCAGCTTCTTTATTTTCGTTATAGAATTTAAGAATAGCTAAGGCAACTTCGTCTTCATTTGGTTCTACTACAAAACCAACTTTATTGTTTGGAACAATTTCAGGCAAACCACCAACATTGGTAACAAGCATCGGTTTATTGAAGTGATAACAAATTTGTGTGACACCACTTTGTGTAGCATGTTTGTATGGTTGAACAATAATATCCGCGGCACAAAAATATCTCACGACTTCATCATCAGGAATAAAACGTGTGTGTAGTTCTACTTTATCATTTAAATTTAAATCTTGAATTAGCTTATCGTATTCCGCTTTATTTGCATAATATTCGCCTGCAACAATTAACTGAATGTTAGAATGTCGAAGTTCATCTTTTGCCATTGCTTTTAGCAGAATATCCAAACCTTTATAATCACGAATCAACCCAAAAAATAAAATGTATCTTTTGTTTACATCTAAATTTAATTGTCGAATCGCTTCTTGTTTAGAAATACTTTCGCCATAATTATCAAACAATGGATGTGGACTTAATAAACGTGGTTTTTGTTTGTCAAATACACTCAAATCATTGTAAACACAGTCGCTCATGGCAACAAAAGCATCAATACTATTTATAAAATATTGCGTAAAAAATGAATCGCCTATTCTTTTTTCGTGAGGTATAATATTATCTAAAATGGAAATGATTCTAGTGTGTTTATTTCCTCTTACTATTCTGCAAATAGTGCCTAAACAAGGCGCCATAAACGGCAACCAAAATCTTGTAATTAAAATATCTGGTTTTTGTTTTCTAATTTTTAATCCAACTAAAATCCAACTAAAAGGATTGATAGAATTTACAGAAACATGGATTGTTAAGTCTTTAGGCTTTGGCAGAGACGAATATTGTGTGGTTCCAGGAAATAAGAATTCTGGATATTGCAATGAGAATGTTTCTATAGTTACATTATCTTTTTCGTTTATAAATTCTTTAGCTAGACGTTCGTTATACGCTGCTAAACCACCACGCAACGGATGCGCTGGACCAAGAATCACTACTTTCATACTAAAATTTTATTTCATCTAAAGATATTGTATGTTCAAATTCTTTTTGTCCAAGCAAAGAAAATATACTATAAGTAATTCTTACTGGATTAGAGTTCCAATCAATTCTTAAATTTCCATGATTTATTTTTGTAACCGCTTTTCCTATTCTGAACCTGTTTGCTCTTGGAGCGTTTTCTAATTCTGTTATGCCACTTGCCGTACAATCATAAATTGGATAACATTTATAGAACTTATGTTTACTAAGTTCAGAATAATGAACATCTCCACTGAGAAAAATTACTCCATTAGCATTTGTTCTATAAATTAAACTTGCCATTTTCAATTGTTCTAAAGGAAAATTTGCCCATGTTTCCCAACCATTGTGTTCCGTTGAAAATTGAGTACTTGATGCTATAATTCTAATCTTTGCAGGTTTTAATAATTCTTGTTCTAACCAATTCCATTGTTCTTCACCTAAAAATGTTTTATTGCTTGAGTAATCTGCTTTATAAGCACTGTTTGGTCCTTTTAGACAACTCCTGAATGTTCTAGTATCAAGTAAGATAACTTGAACTTTATGTGCATCATCTCCAAAATATATGCTATGATAGATTCCTTTATGTTGGTATCTGTTAGAATTTGAAGGTTCATTCCAAAATTTTAGAAATACATATTTTGATTGCTCTTTCAAAGGATATTCTTCACCACCGTCATTTTTTCCATAATCATGATCATCCCAAGTTGCAATTGTTGGAATGGTTTCAACTAAGTTCTTAAATTCACTTTTACAAGCTAGCTTACTATAATCATCAAAAAAAGTTGAACAATCTTTCGTATCAGCATATACGTTATCACCTAAATAAATAAATAAATCTGGATGAAGATTTAATACATCATTTAAGATTGGTTGTGCTATGTCTTGACTTGAACAAGAACCAAAAGAAATCGAAGTTAAGATGGAATCTATTGGAATAGTTTTGAAAGTTGGATTACAATCAAAATTCCTGTTTAAATAACCATCGCATTTATAGCAACCCTGTAAAAAAATATAGGTTAAAAAAATCGTTAAGAACTTTATTAATCTCATTATAAAGGATTTAAAATAAATTCAACAATTTTATCACCAACTTCAGATGTTGTATATTTTCCATTATTAATGTCTTCTGTTACAAAACCTTCGTTCATCGCTTTTTCTACAGCATCTACAATAGCGCTGCCCTCATGTAATAATTCGAAACTATATTCTAACAGCATTGCCGCAGATAAAATTGTAGCCATTGGATTTGCAATATTTTTTCCTGCAGCTTGAGGATATGAACCATGGATTGGTTCATATAATGCAATTCTTTCGCCAACAGAAGCAGAAGGCAGAACACCCAAACTTCCTGCAATTACAGACGCTTCATCACTAATGATGTCACCAAATAAATTCTCTGTTAAAATCACATCAAACTTGCTTGGTTTAGTAATAACTTCCATTGCCGCACTATCAATATAATTACACTCTAATTCAATATCAGGAAATTGTTTTGCGTATTCTGTTACTGTTTCTCGCCACAAACGCGATGTAGCCAAGACATTTGCTTTATCTAATAAAGTAACTCTTTTCTTTCTATTTCTAGCAAACAGAAAAGCCTTTTCTGTTATTTTTAAAATTTCGTCTTTCGTGTAAACACAAGTATCATAAGCAATTGTTTGGTCTTCGCTTCTTCCACGAGGTTTTCCAAAATAAATTCCTGAAATCAATTCACGTACTACAATAAAGTCAACTCCTTTAATTCTATCATTTTTTAAAGGAGATGCATCTAATAAAGCATCATAACTTTTTACAGGTCGGATGTTTGCATATAAACCTAAGTTGCTACGCATTTTCAACAAGCCTTGTTCTGGTCTAACTTTAGCCGTAGGGTCATTATCATATTTTGGATCACCAATAGCACCAAATAAAATGGCATCACTTGTTAAGCATAATTCGTGCGTTTCATCTGGATATGGATTTCCAGTTTTATCTATAGCGGCTGCACCAATTAGTGCATAGTTATACTCAAAGTGATGGTTGAATTTTTGTTCGATAGCTTTTAGCACTTTAACAGCTTGTTCAATAATTTCTGGGCCAATACCGTCTCCTGGTAAAATTGCAATTTTCTTATTCATAGCTCAAAAATAAAAAAGAATAAATGATAAATTATTTATGTTGTGTTATTAAATTTATACAGATAGAAGTTTATGATAAAAATTATTGCACCTATACTTTTTCTACTAAATGGAATTTGTTATGCAAATGATGACTCATCTAGTTTCTCTAATAATCTAGACGAAGGAAAACGTTTATTATTTATAGATGAGAAATTTACTGATGCATTATCATTCTTTACAAAAGAATTGCGAAAGGCTAGAATTAGAGGAGATAAAAAGATGGTAGGTGAGAACATATATTGGATTGCAGAATGTTTATTTCAGATTAGAAAGCTAAAGGAGTTAGATTCAGTTCTTAAAGACGGAGAAATATACATGAAAAAAGAGAAGTTGTATAAAACATATGACAATTTATTACTAACAAGAGCAAAATATCTAATTGATATTGGAAAGAATAAAGAAGCAATAAAACTATTAAAAAAGATTGAGAAGAAATCCCATGCATTAGATTATATATTAAGAGAAAAATTAATTGCTGCAGATGCTTATTATAGAGATGGTGAGTTAGAAAAAAGCAAGAAATTATATGACTTTATTATAAGAAACAGTCACGATTCCTTACAGATTGGACAAGCCTATAACGGCATCGGAAGTTATTATTATTTATTCTCTAATTGGGATAGTGCTTTATATTTTTATAATCATTCTGTTAAAATATATCAAACTCATTACCCTACAAATCACACAAGAATTGCACAAATAGAACTTAATCTTGGTCTTATCTTTGGAGAGAAAGGTAATTATAATAATTCAAAGATAAAGTTTTATAAAGCGCTATACATTTGTCTACAAAAATTTGGAGAACAACACCCTAGAACATCAGAAGCTTATGCAACTGTAGGTGGATTATTTATGAATACAGAGAATTTTGAGAAGGCAATTCTATATTTTAAAAAAGATCAGACTATAATTAAGAATATTTATACAAAAAATCATCCTAATATAATCTTCAGTTATTTAAATACTGGTACTGCCTATTATTATCTAAACAGCCTAAATGAATCAGAATCCCAATTAATTTCTGCTTTATCTCTTTGTAAACAATTATTATCGTCTGAGAATAATATTTATAGTCAATGCCTGATTGAATTATCAAAAATACTAATTCAAAAAAAAGACTTCCTGAAA
>ENA-UOWO01007677-UOWO01007677.1-activated-sludge-metagenome-genome-assembly--contig:-NODE-7677-length-10589-cov-5.691665_pt1 | contig 10589 bp, 13 predicted proteins | sample MGYA00238148_ERZ761564 | MGnify/ENA primary metagenome ERZ761564 (study PRJEB28885, sample SAMN05720194) | activated sludge metagenome | isolation source: Anaerobic digester | place: USA...
ACCTGCTTTCACGAACTTACCTTTCCATTCCGGAAAGTATCGTGCCTAAAACAATGGAGCGACGGCCTTCGAGGGCGCGGCGGAGAGTAATGCTGTCGGCATACTCGACGTCCGCGCCAATCGGTAAACCATGACCGATGCGGGTGATTTTGAGATCAGCAAAATCACCCGCATTCATGTTTTTCTTCAGGTAATCAACAATGTAGAGCGCTGTCGCCTCGCCCTCCATAGTTGGATTGGTAGCCAATATCAGTTCTTTCGCCCCAGTCAAACGGTTCCTAATATCACGAAGAAACAGCTGGTCCGGACCAATGTTTTGTAACGGCGCAATGTGTCCGTGCAACACATGGTAAAACCCGTGGTACTGCTCGGTGCGCTCCAATGCCACTACATCCAGTGGTTGCTCCACCACACACAACAACTCAGAATCTCTAGAAGAATCAGCACAAATTTGACACGGATCTTCCTCACTAACGTGATGACAACGTGCACATAGTACTGTTTCGCGCCTGAGGGCGCGCAACCTCTCGGCAAACTTATCCAGCTCTTCAACTGGCATGTGCAACAGATAAAACACCAAGCGCTGGGCTGACTTTGGTCCAATTCCCGGCAATCTTTCAAAAGACTCAACTAACTGACGAATTGCCTTGGGCAGTTTGGCTAAATTTGACATAACTAATTACTTTTTTAGTTTACTTTTCACAGCTTGCCAAACTGCCTGTTCCACTTCTTCTTTACTCTTTCCCGCATCTACAACTAGCCAACGTCCTGATTGATCTTCCTCAGCCAGCTCTAAGTACGCATCTCTAACCTTTTGATGAAAATCAATATTTTCCATATCTAGCCGATCCATCTTGTTGCTTTTTACCCGCCTCTGTAATCCTTCCTTGACTGGCACATCTAAAAGAATGGTCAAATCCGGCAAAGTTTTGTTGGTGGAAATATCGTTGAGCTGATCGATCAACTCTCGACCAAAACCCCGCACCATCCCTTGATACACCACGCTGCTATCGCGCGACCGGTCCATCAATACCACTTTACCAGCCGTCAGCGACGGCAAAACTAACTCGCGGTAAATCTGAGCTCGCGCCGCTTGAAAGAGTAACACTTCAGTGGTGTAAGCCATCGTCGAGTTGTGTTTATTGAGCACCACTTCTCGAATTTGCTCGCTAATCTGCGTACCACCTGGCTCACGTAAAACAACTACGTCGAATCCAGCTTTGAGTAATCGGGTCCGGAGCAAGTAACTTTGAGTGGTTTTACCTCCCCCTTCCCCACCTTCCAAAGTAATCAGAAAACCTTGAGTTTTTTTGTTTTTCATGATGATAATGGTAACATACTTCGATCCCGATAGAATCTGGACTCAGTATGACTATATGTTAGCTTTTCCAATCGCCGGCAGAGAATCGGTTGGGAGCGTTGATATGCCAGGCATCGGGATCGGTTTGGTAGATTTCGTCAAAAAGTTTTTTGGCAGTTTCGGTAAACAAAGTCGAACGAACTTTTTTCCGCATTGGCACCCATTTATCAGAAAGCGGGTTGCCACGAGCTTTTTGTTCCACTAATTCCAGATCAACTTCAATATTGTCGGCATCTTTGACAATTTTTGCTTCAACTGTTTGTCTTTGCTCGTACTCATGATAAAGGGCTAAAAATTCATCTGCTATCGACGTATCAACCAATATATCTTTAATCGCCTGATCTTCATTACGCTTGGTGTATAGCCGGGAAATATAGTGTACATCGCCAGTACGACTTTCAGTAATGTCATGCACCAACGCCATTTTCACAATTTTAGCTGTGTCAGCTTTTTTCTCTCCCCGGGCAATGATCAGCGCTGTCCAAACTACGCGCATGGTGTGTTCGGCTAAATTGGCAAAGTTGGAACCAATGAACTGCTTCCAAGTGCGTTGAATAAAACGCAAAGTCCCAATTTCGTAAAGAAACTCAGTATCTCGGTTGTGCATAGACAATATCTTATCACCAAATATCGATTAAATTGGCTAAATTAAGGTTTGATCACATGGTACTCTAGTACCACAGTTTGCGCCGAAAGCGGGTGGGTAGCCACCAGCTGGAGGCGCATATTGTCAAAAGGTTGATTAAATAACCTGACTCCATCACCGAACACAATTGGTTCAACGGTAATAAATAATCGATCAATCAAGCCTTTTTGCATAAATTGAGTATAAACGCTTGCGCCGCCGCAGATCGCGGCGGCGCCATATCCCCGCTCTGCCAAGTTGGTAAGCAACGTTTCTGGCTCACCAGCAAATGTTTCGAGCAAATTTTTTTCAACTGGTGCTGACAGTGTTTTCTCTCTGGATAAAACTACAGTTAGCCGGCCGGGTAACGGCCGGCCGATGGTCTCAAATGTATTTTTGCCCATGATACATATCCCAATTTCCTTGGTTTTTTGGGCAAACCATGCGGCATCTTCTTTACTCGTCCAAGCAGTAGAAGGCACACTTGGGTCCTGAGCAATAAACCCATCAGCACTGGTGGCAACAATCAGTGAAACTTCCATCTTTTATTACCCAAGTATAACACCTGCCCTTTTTACTTTTTATTCAGCAGAAATACTCAATTATGCGCGCCCAATCATGTTATTGAACCAATTGCACCGTTCGAGCTGTTGCGAACGAACCTTGACTAACCTGCAAGTCTTGACCTGGTCGGAGTACTCCATCCGTCGGCTGAACTAGTTTATGAGGGCGATTTTCTTGGTATAGAATCATTTCTAATGATAGTCCCAATTGGCGATACCGGGATACTAATCCCATACATAACTGATAATAATTACTGTCTCCAACCTGCTTATCATAAACACCTCCCGCATCCACTCCATAGTTTAATATCAAATCACTATAAGGTCTATGATCTTGCGTTCTCACGGCCGGATCATCAGGTCTTACAATTTTTAAAACGCTACGAATTGTGCGGAGACACCTGATGCGATGTTCTAACGCCATCTGTTTGTCAAACTCACTTTTCAAAATTATCAATTGTCCATCGCTTAGTTTTGAACGAAGTTGTAAATACTCTGCAGGATAATTATTAGTGTTTTTATCAATCACGGCACACAACACTCCCTCAACTTCCTGCCAGTGCTCTAATTTAACTACCATGCTTGACCAAACAGAAATGAATCTTTGCAAAGTTGCCACGGAATGAATGCCGTCTACTTGAGCGGCTAATGAGCGCAGATAATCAATATGACTCTGAGAAATATCCCAACCGTTCATTTGTCTTCTGATCAAATTGCTATCAGGCTCCATATGATTACTGGAAAAATAACTAACAGCAAAAAATAAGCAATCCACTGCTTCTTTCCAAACTTCAGTGAACTCTTCGGGTGTTTGTGCTTTGTTAAGTTCAATAGCAAGTTCGTCAATTTCGCCTAACAATAATTTGGCGATGTTGTATTTCTTACTGTCAGACCATCTGATTAGTGGACGTGCCTCCACCCACTTGCTCACGATTTCAAGCCAATCATCGAAAGACATGCTTTCCGATCGTACACCACGTTCCATTGTGAGATGGGGCGTTGTAATCATCGGGAGCTCACTCGGTAATTGGAGTGATGAGATTTGAAGTGATCTTTGTTCGGTTCTTAACATTAATCAATACTTAAACCACAACTGCTAGTGGTTTTTCAATACTTGCAATGCTAAATGTTGTGTGATACTGAGTCGGTTAATCACTAACTAAATGGCTTTATCGGTACGAGTCTAGAGGCAGTGTGGAAGTCGGTGAAGGGTTAGCGGGAATACCAGGAAACTTAAATTGGTCAATAAATGGTAGTTGTTGCTCGATATATCTCTCAAAACCAGTGATTTTATTACTAGCCTGGAGCAAAGAATCGATGGTGGCCTGGGCTTGCGGCCAAAACAATTGAAACACAAATGATCCAATAATTACGAAAAACACCAAATTCAAGACCAGGCCACCCACTGCCCGACTCAGACCAGCTACAAAGTTTTTTACAACCAACTCTCGCCAACCGACGTCATAAATTGTCCTGTTTCTACCAATCCGATCCGCACCACTTCCCATTTGCTCAAATAAGACTTTTTTTTCCGACAATTTGTTCATATAAAGTTACTATATAATATCTGCTTGTGAAGATCGATCGTAAACTAGTTGCTGATTACTCCAAAATTCAAAATCTGGCTGAAGATTATCGCCAGCTGCAAAAAAAAGTTGTCTTAACCCAAGGCTCATTTGACATGATTCATATTGGTCACTGTCGTTACCTGGAAAAAGCCAAAACCTATGGCGATATTCTGATCGTCGGCATTGATAGTGATGAAAAAATCCGTGAAAGAAAGGGTCCTGATAGACCGGTTGTGCCTGAGGATGAGCGCACCGAGATGCTGACTTATCTTAAAGCGGTTGACCACGTCGTGGTCAAGCCGCGTCATGCTCCCAAGTGGCAACTCACCAAACTAGTTCGTCCTGACATTTTAATCGCAGTCGAAAATACTTACACTGATAAACAAATTTTAGAGTTAGAGCAGTATTGTGGTAAAGTGGTGGTTCTCAAGCGCCAAGCAATTACTTCTACCAGCGCCAAGCTCCGCCGTCTCCAGATCGGCTTCGCCCACAACTTCAGCCAAACTTTAACCGCCAAAATTCAAACAGCAATCGTGGAAGTCCTAGAAGAACTCAAAAAATAAACTCAAACCAAGTGATTTTCGAGTTCGATCCTCAAATCGTTTGACTGACATAGTAATCAACTGGAGCATGCTCATCTGTAAGTATTGGTAAATCTTGATCTATCTTTTTTCCCCATAGGTGTTGCAACATTTGTTGAATTTCTTCATCCTCACTACTTAACTCAGTTTGCTCGCTAGACTTAAGAGCCACCAACATAATATTCTGCACTATCTCGCCATCAGAATTATCTTCAACTGGGAACAGTAATACTTGAGGAAATAATTGCCGATAAGTCCAGTATTCGGCTCGTAAAAATTTTCCTCTTTCTCCCTCAATAGCACCAATGATATTCATAATCACCACCCCATTATCAGTCAACATATTGAACTGCTTCTGCACTGCTTCTAAAGTTGTTAACGAAAATGGTACAGAGTATTGTGAAGAAAAGGCGTCTCCGAAAATTACGTCGTATTTTTCTTTACCTCTATTCAAAAATATCCTGCCATCTTCGTGAAATATTCGTAAGCGCTCGTCCTTATTTAACCCAAAATACTGATATGCTAAATCTGTTAATTTTGGGTCAATTTCGACTACATCCATTGAACTGAGTGGGTATTCCATTAAATAATTTTTAGGGAAAGAGTATCCTGCTCCACCTATCATTAAACTTTTTTTAAAATTAGGAGCAAAATAACGAGCAAGATGATAATACTCGGTATACTCACTCACTAACTTGGTTGGTTCATCTACAAACATCAACGAACTACTCTCATTGTTAATCTTCATGATCCGCAACTTATTTTCATCTCCATTTCGAAAAAAATCATAAATCCAGACGCGATTGTAAACTGTGTCTACATCAATAAAGTTTTCTAGATATTCAGATTGAGGCCGGTTCAAACCAAAACTTAACGCCAGCATCAGCATCATCACAAAAGCAAGCTTACTCTCTATCCAAGACCGACCGCCCCATACAATAGAGAGCCCAAATAATAGTACGGTAATAATCACCAAAATATTGCTCGTTCCAAAGTGTGGAATTAAATAAAATCCCGCCAAGAAAGTGCCAATAATACTTCCCAAAGTAGACAGGGCATAAAGATTACCTACCTTTTGTCCGAAACCCTTCAAGTTGAGGACACTTAACTTAACCGCGTATGGTGACACCATGCCCAAAAACACGCTGGCAGGAGCAAACAAAATCACTGACGCTACGACCGAACTAATCTTCAGATCGGGAATCGCGTTGTAAATCATCACTAAAAGCAAATCTTTGAGTAGCAAAGTTGTTCCAACTAATACGGCAGCAGCAAAAATCACCAGCGATAACATTCTAGCGGTTGGTCTTAAGTCCGCAAGTTTTCCACCCCAGTAATATCCCAAACTCAAGCTGCCCAAAATAATACCGATTAGACTGGTCCAAATATAAATCGAAGTACCAAAGTAAGGACCGATTACCCTTGAACCTACTAGTTCATAAACCATTACTAACGCCCCAGATAAAAACACAGTTAGTTGAAGTAAAAATTGTTGTGTATGTACTTCGGTTCCGGATCTCACAATATGTTATTGTATACTAGCAATGTTGCCGAGCACGTACAAACTTATGAACTCATTAATTCTTTTATACATCCCAGTTTTTCACGAAGGTTATTTAGATTTTCTAATAAAGCTAATTAAAACTCAAAATATTACTCAACTTTGGTTGATTGATCCAGACTGGGCAAGTAAATTAACTGATGAATTAAAATATCTACGAAAAGATATTCGCACCCTAAAACCAGGTATTGCAAAAAACTTACTTTCAAAATTGTATCCCCAATTATCAATTTCCATTCTCAACAAAAAAACTTTAAACTCATTAACTGATCTCCAAACAAGTAATGTGTTTGCTCCCGACGAAGATGTGTCGCGATTGGTAGCGAAAAAATTCTTCACTCACACAAAAATTGAGCTGTTGCCAGTGTTTCTGCGTTGGGATAAAAAAAGAGTCAGAGACGAACAAAAAGTTAAGTTTTCTGAACAAATTTCAGTGGACAAACTAGAACAAGAAATTATGACCAAAGCATTTCATTTGGCCGGCAACTCCAACGATTGGTGGCGCCATGTTGGCGCACTATTAATGGATAAAGGCAAAATTGTCTCCCAAGCTTTCAATCACCACTCACCTACTCCGCAAACTCAATATATCCTGGGCGATCCACGAGCACTGGAAAAATCTGGATCATCGATTGAGGTCAGCACTTCGGTCCATGCTGAGGGAGCGGTAATTGCTGAGGCGGCTAGAAAAGGAATTAAAACTGAGGGTTTGGATTTGTTTGTAACTACGTTCCCTTGTCCGTATTGTGCTCGACTAATTGTCGGCACCGGCATCGCTCGTCTCTACTTCACCGAAGGCTACAACCAGCTCGAAAGCCAACAGCTTTTAGAGGGCGCCGGGGTAAAAATCATTCAGGTTAAAGTTGACAAAAAAACGATTGAAACCCAAAACCGCGCGACAATTGTCAAAGCGTACCCAGCTACTTAAGCTCCGTAGTCTTCCCCACTTTAATCTTCACCGGCTTCTGCAGGTAATCGGGGTGATGAATGTCGGGTAAGATGAACTGAGCGTGAATGTGAGCCACAGTGCCGGCTGAGTAGTTGGTGTCACCGAAACGGATGGCGAAGGCGCCGCCGGGCACGTTGAACTCCTTTTCCGCCCACTGCAACATTTGAATCAACTCTTGCCCGGCGGCCGAATCAAGTTCTGACAGCTTTTCCGCGTGGGTTTTATATATTGCCAATAAGTGCAGTTTGGTAAACTGATAAGGCCACTGATTGTAGGTCAACAACCAAAACTTTCCTTCTTTGAGCATCGGTTGCTTGTGATATTTATCCAAATTCTCCCGACAGAATGGACAGTGTCCAGCGGCAATGATATCTCGCATCACTTGTCTCTGCTCCTCTACCCGGGCATTATCCAAGTCTACGAAACTCGAATGATTACTCTTATTAACGGTTTTCATACAGCGACCGGCATCTTAATCCCTGGATGAGGAAGGTAATTACTAAGTGCAAAATCGGTATAACGGTAGGCGAAAAGATCTTTTTTGACCGAGGCTAACGTCATTGTCGGTAATTGTCTTGGCTCGCGCTCTAGCATTTGCTTCACCGCTGGAATTTGATCAACAAAAATATGCGCATCGGAAATGGTGTGGACATACTCATATGGCTCAAGATCAAGAACTGCGGCGATCATCATGGTGAGCGCCGCGTACTGAATCATGTTGCTCGGAACTCCCACCGGCACATCGCCAGAACGCTGGAACATATGGAGTACTAGTTTGTTGTCAAACACCCGCAAGTGCACCCAACCGTGACAGGGGCAAACCACCACTTTTTGCTGTCTACCTTTGACTCTGGCAGTGTACTGTGGGATCCAAGGAGAGATAAAGTGGGTCTTCAGGTGCGGCCTTTCACGCATTTGTTGTAACATCAGCGCAAACTGATTAATATTTTCTCCTTCGCTGGTAGGAAAATCGTGAAAGGCCGCCCCATATGATCCTGGCCCCAAATCTCCTGTTTCAAGCCCACGCTTTTTACACTTCGCCTCACTCACCCACGGCTCCCACCAATGACAACCAAACTCTACCAACTCTTTTTGTGTTCGTGCTCCATTGATAAAAGCGATAATTTCCGCGACGGCTTGTTGCCACACGGTGGGCTTACCATTTTTGAACTCCGGTGCCATATTGCGCTCAGTAATCATCGGAAAACCATCGGCCAACCGAAATCGCATCGGCTTGGCACCTATGAGTGAAATCGTGTCCGTTCCCTGTTGAGCAGTAGAACGAATACCCTGATCCAATACTTCTTGGAGAAGCTTTCTGTACTGAGTGTCAATCATGGAGCCTAATCTAATGCAAATATTTATAAAACTCAAGCCACAAATCAGTAATAAAAACGATAGTTGTCAGTCTCCCACACCTTTCACGCCTTTTTTCCACATATTGTTTTTATATAAATTCGTATATATGATTCTATATAAAGGAAAAATTATGAAAATCACTAATACCACCACTACTAAAGATATTCAAAGAAAATATCGCGATGTGTTTAATCAAGCAAAAAAATCAGGACCAGTATTAGTTGTCACCAAAAATAGACCAGATGTTGTTGTTATGGGTTATAGGCAATTCGTTGAGTTGCTTAAAAAGTTGGAAAATCATGAATATCAAGAAACTATGGACTTACTAAAATCTTCTATTGCGACTTCGTCTAATGACAAACTAAAAATTTTTTATTCTCATGCGTTTCAGGTAAAAATGGATAAATTACCCTTATTAATCAAGAAGTCACTTCTCAAAATTGAACGAACTTTCAAAAACAATTCTTCTGATCCAACTTTAACTATTCGAGTGTATAAACCGGAATTACCTGACACCTATGTACTGTTAATTACAGAAAATTTGGCCGTGGTATTCAAAAAGGAAACAAAAAACAGAGTGACATTTGTCAATATCATTAATTATCGAGATAATGATTTTTATCCTGATACTTTATAGGGAACAACGAGCTTAAAAGCTTGAAACTCTACCCTACTGATGATTTTCTTGACTGTTTCAGGGTCAACGTTTTCCAACGAAATATTTTCTGCTGGGATTTTTTCATCAATCAGTTTTTGTAGCACTGAATCAGCCTGGGTATAAGTAAAACCCAGTTCGTTTTCATCAGTTTGACCTGACCAAAGCTCTGCAGAGGGCGGTTTGGTGATCAGGCGGTCGGGTAAATGTAACAAATGAGCAAGTTCATATACTTGGGTTTTATATAAATGTTCAATCGGCTCTAAATCACTGGCCTGATCACCAAACCGCGTAAAATATCCCAAGTACTTTTCTGATTTGTTCTCGGTCCCACACACCAACGCGTCTAGTTTTGCCGCCCAATCATAGAGCACAATCATCCTCACCCGCGCCATGATGTTTCCTACTCTTTTTTGTTTTGCGTTGTCACCCTGAGCTACGTTGTCACCCTGAGTCCCGATAGAATCGGGATCGAAGGGTGAAACTAAACTTTCTATTTTTTCAACTACCGGCTGAATATTTACTGTCTTCCTGTTTTGTTCCGGTATTTGACAAAAATCCAAAATTAACCGAGCATCGCTCATATCTTGATCGGCGTATGGCAACATTAGTCCCAATACGTTCTCTTTACCCAACGCTTCACTCAGCAGACACAGGCTTACAGCCGAATCAATTCCTCCCGACACTGCAATCACTGCCAGATTTTTGTTGGCTCGGGTAAAAGTATCATTAATAAAACCAACAATGAGCTTTTCGGTTTCACTTGGGTTAAATTTCGGGTTATTTATTTGATTCACTCTGGTAAGTATAACTTATTTTGTGCAATATACTCGGTTATATTTAGCGAAACTAGATGACCAATCGGTTGTCTATCTTTAACTAATATTCTTATCTGTGTTGAAGAAGTATCTACTTGTTCAACATCTTTCAATGGAATCATCCCAGGGTAAAGAGGTTTCATCTCAAACCCCAAGCGTGGATACACATAAAACGTAAACTCTTCCAACATCTGCTGATACTGGTTCCACAAATGAAATTGAGCGAGATTGTCAGAGCCGATCAGAAACGAGAAAACAACTTCTGGGTTGGCTTTTTTCAACTCAACAAGCGTTTGATAAGTAAAGCTGACACGATCTTGATTTAGTTCGTGCTGGGAAATCGCGACTCTTTGATCAGCCAGTTTGGCAACCATTAGCTCGAGCATTGCCAACCGGTGATGGTCTGGAGAGAGCGATTTTAAGAAAGGATGGCGTTTGGCTGGAAGTAGCCAAACGCCATCCGCCAATCCCAGTTCCAGCACCGTTTCCACCATCAGTTGGTGACCAAGGTGGGGCGGGTCAAAGGCCGCCCCAAACACCATTATTTTCA